>FLNY01004370.1_pt1 | contig 69573 bp, 76 predicted proteins | sample 1140381 | NCBI WGS metagenome assembly FLNY01 (sample SAMEA3878172, study PRJEB12797) | bioreactor metagenome | biome: Moose rumen | place: Sweden | collected 2011-10
CTTCATTAGGTGGTACGATTGTATTCCTTTCTGTTGTTTGGCTGTTGTTATCTGTCCAATTTTTCAGAGTCGTGTTAATCACAGATACCTCCAATCCTCTTTTTCTGGCAAAGTTTATCATGTGCCTGGTTTTGGCTTTTGGCAATGCTCCGTTTTGTCATAGTAGATGCTCTCCACGTCGATAGCCATATCGCCGAAGTAGAGCGTTCCTATCTCCACCATGTCATAATGTTTGATGACCTCTTGAATGAACCACCCCCTGCGTTTGTCAAGAGCTTCATCCGTGAAACCGTTTAGAGCCTCATGTTTTTCCAAGAGCCTTTTGTACTCTTCGTTTTTAGTCTTTTGCTTTGCCATAATGTTTGGAAATTGTGGGCAGATGGTTAGTCTGCCCGTTACCTTTTACTTTGTCTGGAAGCACACCTTGCCTTTCCTGCGAAGTTGCAGCACAAGGTGATACTCCTTGTTCAAGTCTGCCAGCTTCTGTAGTTTCTGCCGGGTGTCCTCCGTGTCCTCCATCAGAGAAGCGTAAATCAGATTTCCGACTTGCCTTCCCTCGTTAACGTCAAAAGCCTTGAAGCCTTTGCATCCGTCAAACTTTGCATATACGATGTGCCAATCCATATTCACTGAGCCTTATTAATCCCTATACCTATATATATTATAGATACGAAGAAGACGACACCGCCAAAGCGTTTCACGGAAGGCTCATTGCTGGCAGCCATGACCAACATCTGGCGTTTCGTAAGTCCAGATAATCCAAACAAGGAGAAACTGAAGGAATGTAAGAGTATTGGCACCCCTGCCACTCGTGACAGTATCATTGCAGATTTGCTCGCCACAAAGTCTGGTAAGTCTGATATTCTTCCCTGTATTCAGAAAAAGGGCAAGGAACTTGTTCCGACAGCGTTTGGTACGGCCATGATAGATGGCATTCATGAGTCGTTGACCAAACCCGACTTGACTGCTGTTATGGAATATAACCTTTCTGCTATTGCGGAGGGGAAAATGGGGTTAGGCGATTTTCTCGAAGAAACCCAGAAGATGGTTCTGGAGAATATCGCCTTTGCTGAAGGCTCGTCTCGGTATGTGGCTTCAACAGTCGGTGTCGGTAAGGATGATCAGGAAGTTCCTCATGAGGAATGTCCTGTTTGCCGTTGTAAGACGTTGGCACGTAAGTATTCTCCCATGACGAAGAAGCATTTCTGGGTCTGTGAGGAGAAGTCTTGCGTGCATCCGACAACTGGAAAGACTGTCTTTTATGCTGATAGCAGAAAGAAGCCTGTGGTAAAGCTCTGTCCTCAATGTGGTGTGCCACTATGCCAGGTCTATAGCAAGAAGACGAAACAGCAGTATTGGGTCTGTCCAAAGTGCAACGAATTCAAGAAGATGCTTTGAATGGAGCAATACCAGTAATGTCAGTAATGCCAGTAATATGAGTAATACAACGGATACAAACTGATTTTTTCATTTTCATACGACTATTTAAATTAAGCAGGAAAAGGGTGGCCCGTGTGTGGCTGCTCTTTTTTTCCATAAAATAGAAACATTAACAAATGAAAATGGTAAAAAGATAAAGAATAAATTGAATTTGTTGATTTTATGATTGTTTTATTTGGTCTATTCAGAAGAATTGAGTAATTTTGCAGCGAGATTTGAGTAAAGTTGCAATAAGAATTGAGTAAAATTTACAATCGTTTTGAGTATGACTTATATACGAAAGCAATATCACACGCTACGGGAGCGCATCCTTGAACCAAGGCACTTTATGCAGATATTGGCAGGACCGAGACAGGTAGGAAAATCCACGCTTGTCGGCCAGGTTCTGGATGACATCTCCATTCCTTATACCTTAGAAGTGGCTGACGCTGTAGATCCTAAGGATAGTGACTGGATTCACCGTGTATGGGAGTCAGCCCGTGCTACGATGCAAATACGTAAAGAGCAGGAGCGTCTGTTGGTGATTGACGAGGTGCAGAAGATTGACAATTGGAGTGAGATGGTGAAACGTGAATGGGATGAAGACTGTCGTCGACATGTGAACCTGAAGGTGGTGCTGCTTGGTAGTAGCCGCCTTCTACTGAAACGGGGAATGACAGAATCGTTGGCCGGACGCTTTGAATTGATTCGACTTGGGCACTGGAGCCTACAGGAGATGAGGGATGCCTTCGGCGTTACGCTTGACCAGTACATTTACTTTGGCGGCTATCCTGGACCTGCAGGCATGATTGATAATGAGAAGCGATGGCGTAAGTATATCAAGGACTCTCTGGTGGCTCCTGCCATTGAGAAGGATGTTATAATGACTTCAAACATCTACAAGCCAGCGTTGATGAAGCAACTTTTTGAGTTGGGATGCGGCTACTCTGCCGAAATACTGTCGCTGACCAAGCTAATGGGTCAGTTGCAGGATGCCGGGAATGTGACCACGCTTGCGGCCTACTTAGATATCCTTGATGAATGCGCCCTTCTGACGGGTCTGCAGAAATATGCTAATGACGATGCACGTAAGCGTGGCTCCGTGCCAAAATACCAGGTGTATAACAATGCTCTGCTGACGGCCTACAAAGGCCATTCGTTCCTTGCTGATCGGACGGACACAAAACTTTGGGGACGATGGGTAGAGAGTGCGGTTGGAACACACATCCTGAGTATGGCAGAGGAACTGGATTACAAGGTGTATTATTGGCGTGAGCCGTCAAGAAGTAAAGACGAGAGTGACAAAGAGGTAGACTTCATTATAGATAACGATGGTGAGTTGACAGCTATAGAGGTGAAAAGCGGTCGTCGCGGAATGAACTCTGGGTTGCCAGCTTTCGTAGAAGCATTCCATCCCAAACGGGCTTTTATCGTAGGTACGGGCGGTGTTTCTTTTGAGGATTTCCTAAGTTGTGATATTGAAAGTCTGCTTAATCAGGAGTAATTGTAGCGGAAAAGTTCTATTTGTTTCTGTTGTAGCGACAGTAACTATTTGAATAACAGTGTTTTTGCTGACAGATGGGAGTTTCGCCACATCGCTACAAGAAAAAATGACATTCTTATACTAAAGATTATTTTTGTTTTATGATTGGACGCTTGTTGATTTTTTCGTTGCCATTGTCGTACAGTTTTAAAAAGTCACCACCGAAAAACGTCTCGGGGGACAGTTTGTTTTTGTCCCTGGGGGACAGTTTTTGACGTTCGAGATAATCTCGGGGGACATCTGGGGGACAAATTTACGAAAAAATCTGCAATAATAAAACACACTAATCAAAAATCTGCAAAAACAGAAGCGAACTTTAACACTTGATAATAAGGGTGTTACAAGCCTTTGTTTGCAGATTTTACGTTTTTCTTTTCAGTCAAATCACTTTCCCACGCAGAAATGGGCAAATATATTGCCTAAAATCTCGTCGTTTGTCACTTCTCCAACAATCTCTCCCAAGCTGTTCAGACACATCCGGAGATCTTCTGCGACCAGGTCGGTGCTGATTCCCTCTTTCAATGCTTTATGTGCCGATTGTAGTGAATAAAGGGCTGATTTCAAGGCTTCCACATGACGCAGGTTCGTCACAATCACATTGCCTTCTGTCAGTTCCTCACGATTCGTGTAGTCGAGCAGCTTCGATTCCAATGCTGAGAGATTACTGCCGGTCTTAGCACTGATCAGTACCGTCTCATCAGGATTTACACCCGAATGGTCATACAACTCCCTCATGGAGGAATACAAGTCCGTCTCTTCCACCAAATCACATTTGTTGATGACAACAATCAATGACTTGTCTTCCAAATGAGGGAGTATCATTGAATGTGTCTTTTTGAATGTTTCTGACATATCGGTGGCATCTACCAGCCAGAGAATAATCTGTGCCTCGTCTATCTTCTGGAAAGTACGGTCAATGCCAATATTTTCAATAGTATCCTCTGTCTCTCTTATTCCAGCAGTGTCAATAAAGCGGAACAGCGTTCCGTCGATACTGATGGTATCCTCAATGGAATCACGGGTGGTACCATGTATGTCACTCACGATGGCACGGTCGTCGTGCAACAGCTGGTTTAACAATGTGCTCTTGCCTACATTCGTCTCACCGATTATCGCAACAGGAACACCGTTCTTGATGGCATTGCCTACCTTAAATGAATCAACCAGATAGCTGAGAGTACCCTCAATTTCCACGCACAAATCAAGCAATTCACTTCGGTTGGCAAATTCCACATCTTCCTCGCTGAAATCCAACTCCAGTTCCATCAGACTGGTCATGTGGAGCAGCTTGTCGCGAAGTACCTTTAGCTCAGCGCTGAATCCACCACGCATCTGACTCATCGCCAAGCGATGGGTGGCGGCATTCGAAGAGGCTATCAGGTCTGCCACTGCCTCGGCCTGGCTCAAATCCATCTTACCATTCAGAAATGCCCTTTGAGTGTACTCACCCGGACGGGCAAGCTCACAACCATGCTCTACCAGTAAGTCCATCACCGACTGAAGTATGTAGGAGGAGCCATGACACATGATTTCTACGCTGTCCTCTCCTGTATAACTGTGAGGACCTTTGTATGTGAGCACAACCACATCGTCCAACTCATGACCGTCATCGGGATCGATAATCGAACCGTATCTGGCCCGACGCACTTCAGAAGAAGTAAGTCCATGGCCACCAATGGCAGGTTTGAACAACTTGTCACAAATAACTAGGCTGTCAGGACCTGACACCCTCACAACACCTATCGCACCTCCCTGAGCGGTACTTATCGCACATATCGTAGAAACCATATATTTCAAATCACAAGATTCAATCCTCAATGTATCAAATCTTTTCCAACACAATCTTGATTAAATCGTCTATCTGGTTTTTGTATCCGGTATCTGCCACTTTTGCTACCCGGTTGGCAATCACCATGCATACAGTCAGGGCCTTATGGCCAAGCAAGGTGGACAAACCTGCAATAGCGGATGATTCCATCTCGAAATTCGTGATCTTATGACCTTCAAACTCGAAACTCTCAACCTTGGCATTCTGATCAGGGTCGGCAAGAGGAATACGGAGCTCGCGCCCCTGAGGACCATAAAAGCCACCGCAGGCAATCGTCACGCCTTTCACCATCCCTTTCGAAGGATCGAACAGACGGTCGAGCAACTCCTTGCTGTTGTCAATAACATAAGGAGCACATAGCTGTGGACGCCAATTCATGTGCTGCTTGAAGGCCTCCTCAAAAGCCAGATCACAAACCTCATCGCGTCCGGCATAGAAATTCAAAAGCCCGTCGAAACCGATGCTTTTCTCGGAACAGATAAACGTGCCGGTAGGGCAGTTGGGCTGAAGACCGCCACATGTGCCTATACGGACGATTTCCAGACTGGTCAGCGTCTCTTTCTCTTTGCGTGTCTCAAAATCAATGTTCTTCAGTGCGTCAAGCTCGTTCACAACAATGTCACAGTTGTCACACCCAATTCCGGTGGAAACCACTGAGATACGCTTGCCTTTATAACGGCCGGTGATTGTATGGAACTCGCGGCTCTCCACTTCACATTCTTTTTCTTCAAAATGACTGGCAATAGTGGTTACACGACCGGGATCTCCACAAAGAATCACCTTGTCGGCCAGCTGTTCCGGACGGACATGAAGATGAAAAGCACTGCCGTCTTCATTTATAATCAGCTCAGATGCTTCAAATGTTTTTGTTTTCATAGTAGCGCAATTTTTATTGTTATCTGAAAGCAAAGATAATGAAAACAATGCGTATGGCAAAATAAAAATGCTTTAATTTTGATTTTACACCGATTTACGCTATATTTGCAATAACAAAACATTTTATTAGATGATTACACTTACAGATTTAGCCATTCAGTTCGGAAAAAGAGTATTGTACAAAGATGTGAACATGAAGTTCACAAATGGAAATATCTATGGAGTTATTGGAGCTAACGGCGCAGGAAAATCAACACTGCTGAAAGCCATAAGCGGCGAGCTCGAACCTGCAAAAGGAACTATCTCACTCGGACCGGGAGAACGTCTCTCCGTGCTCTCACAGGACCACTTCAAATACGACCAGTGCACCGTCCTCAACACCGTACTTATGGGACATACGGTTCTCTGGGATATCATGCAGGAGAAAGATGCCATCTATGCAAAGGAAGAGTTTACCGATGAGGATGGAATCCGTGCCGCGGAACTTGAGGAGAAATTCGCGGAAATGGACGGATGGAACGCTGAAAGCGATGCAGCCATCCTGCTCAGTGGACTCGGAATCAAGGAGCACCTCCACGACAAACTCATGGGAGAGCTAACTGGTAAGGAAAAAGTGCGTGTGATGCTTGCCCAGGCGCTCTACGGAAATCCTGATAACCTCCTGCTCGACGAGCCGACAAATGATCTCGACCTCGAGACCGTGGCATGGCTGGAGGATTTCCTTGCCAACTTCGAACATACGGTGCTTGTCGTCTCCCACGACCGACATTTCCTCGATGCCGTATCAACGCATACAATTGATATCGACTATGGAAAAGTGTCGATGTTTGCCGGTAACTATTCTTTCTGGTATCAGTCTTCACAGTTGGCTCTCAAACAACTCCAGAACCAGAAAGCAAAGGCCGAAGAGAAAAAGAAGGAGCTGGAGGAGTTTATTCGACGTTTTTCGGCTAATGCGGCTAAGAGCAAGCAGACAACCAGCCGCAAAAAAATGCTCGAAAAACTTAATATCGCTGAAATTCAGCCTTCTACACGAAAATATCCGGGCATCATCTTTCAAATGGACCGCGAACCGGGTAACCAAATTCTTGAGGTCGAAGGACTTACCGCCATTGAGGAAGACGGAACAGTGCTCTTTAAGAATCTTTCGTTTACTGTGGAAAAAGGACAGAAAGTGGTGTTCCTCAGCCGTAACCCAAGAGCTATGACAGCGCTCTTTGAAATTATCAACGGCAATCGGCAACCGGAGGCGGGGACATACAACTGGGGGGTCACCATCACCACTGCATACCTACCGCTCGACAACACGGAATTCTTCCAGTCCGACAAGAATCTTGTGGAATGGCTCTCTCAGTTTGGGGAAGGAAACGATGTGTTCTTCAAAGGATACCTCGGACGTATGCTCTTCTCAGGTGAGGAGGTACTCAAGAAAGTCAGTGTACTATCCGGTGGCGAAAAGATGAGATGTATGATTGCCCGTATGCAGCTTAAGAATGCAAACTGCCTGATACTCGATACACCTACCAACCATCTCGACCTCGAGTCCATCCAGGCGTTCAATAACAACCTCAAACAATTTAAGGGAAATGTGCTCTTCGCTTCTCATGACCATGAGTTTATCCAGACTGTGGCAAACAGAATCATCGAGCTCACTCCGAACGGAACCATCGACAAACTCATGGAATACGATGAGTATATCGAGTCACCTGCTATCAAAGAACTTAAGGAACAGCTATATGTCTAATTAACATCGCGGATTGCCTGACGGCTTTCCGCGATTTCTCTTTATTCATCATTCATCATTCCTCATACCTAATTATCTATGAAAACCATTGAAATAAAAATCAACATGCAGCTCAAACAACAGAATGAGCTGGACGACACTGAGCGCGACCTCATCGAGAAAGCTAAACAGGCAACTTTCAGAAGTTATGCGCCTTATTCCAATTTTTCTGTGGGAGCAGCACTGATGCTGGAAAACGGAAAGACTCTGACTGGTTCCAATCAGGAGAATTGCGCATATCCTTCAGGACTTTGTGCTGAGCGAACTACAATGTTTTATGCCAACAGCAGGTTCCCCGACCAGAAAATCACCTGCCTGGCAATAGCTGCACGCGACACCTCAGGGGAATTCACAAAGATGCCTATATCTCCATGTGGAGCTTGCCGGCAGGTGTTTATCGAAGTATATCACCGCCAGAATTTCCCGTTTAAGGTTTTGCTTTATGGCACTGATGGAACTTACATTGTGTCATCACCGCTCGACCTTATGCCAATTTCTTTCGACAGTTCATATTTATAATCCGCTATAAATCCTTTTATGACACGTTTCCTGACTTTCCTGCTGACACTTATCTTGTCCGTAAACAGCTATGCCCAGCAACGACGTAATGCCGACTATGAGAATTATATTCGGCAATACAAGAATGTGGCGGTGGAGCAGATGCGACTACATGGAATACCGGCCAGCATCACACTGGCTCAAGGTATCTTCGAGAGTGGGGCAGGGAAGAGTGAGCTGGCGGTGAACGCCAATAACCATTTCGGAATCAAGAAAGGAAGTGGATGGAACGGACCGGTATATACACATGCCGATGACCGTCCAGACGACCAGTTCCGCATATATAACAGTGCTGTCCAGAGTTATGAGGACCATTCCAAGATCCTTCTTCGACCTCGATATCAACGACTTTTCAACCTCGACATACTCGACTATAAATCATGGGCTAAAGGACTCAAGGATTGTGGCTATGCCACAAGTCCCACTTACGCCAGCAGGCTTGTGAACATCATCGAACTGTATGATCTTCATGAAATCGACAGGGAAGTGGTGAAGGGAAAATACAAGATGGATTCTGAGATTATCCCTGACAATAATCTCCCGCCTCAGCATGTCGAACAGACGGCGCAGAGGACTTTCACTTCCGTCAATGGCATCGATGCACTCGTGGCAATGCCTGGTGATAACTGGGAAAAACTGGCCAGGGAAACTGGAATCAGCAAGAAGAAACTTCTGAAATTTAATGAGGCTTTTGAAGGAATGCCAATCAAAAACGGCTCCTTCGTCTTCCTCAACAAGAAAGCATCGAAGGGACCGTCGTATATGAAAAATAAATGGCACAAAATCGCACCGGGAGAATCTATGTATGATATCTCGCAAATCTATGGCGTCAAACTCAAAAATCTTTATAAAATCAACTTTAAATCAGCCGACTATGTGCCAAGACCGGGAGATATCCTGAAAGTAAGATAAAGGAATGATTATGTATTTCCTGCCATGATATTGATGATGCTAACCACATCGTTGATATTTACCTCTTTGTCTCCGTTAACATCGCTTTTATCGTATGTCGATGTCCCGGCCATGTGGTTAATCACTGCCACCACATCGTTGATGTCAACTGTGCCGTCTCCGTTCACGTCGCCTGCTATGTCCGGGATGTAACCGCCTTCACCATAATAACCTTTGATAATCTCATCTTTCAGATCTTCTTGCGTCCATTTCGGTGCAGAACGGTCTGAGCCGTCTGATAAGCCCATCCAATAGAATGTGCCCATACCGGCGGCAGTGGCTTGCTCCACAAAATAACGGGCAAACGCAAGGAGATTGTCGTGCCTCTTTGAATAATCATCCTCGTCAACACCGCTTGAACCCCATTCACCGAAAATCACTGGAGCACCCTTGCTTACAAGGTGGGTTTTCAGATTATTAATCATTGTGCGGACAGACGATTTAACACTCGACAGGTTACTGACATCTGGATAAGTGTGGACCTCGAATATCAGATGACCATCAACCTTGTCGGTCGGCAGCTTCATGTTCTTCAACGGATCCAGCAAATGACTGTTCCAGCTGCCTTCACCGCAACAGGCGCCATAAGTGCTGACTATCAAGTTGCGTTGAGAATTGTTGCCTCCTGTGTTCCTCACCTTAGTCACAAAACTCTGGGCATAGCTGTTGATGGCGTTATAGGCGGAAGTGGCAACAGAGGCATTGTAGCTGTTTGGAGCATTGAACGAGGCAAAACACCATGAACGGTAAGTGTCGAGCATCTCATTATAACCTTCGAAGAGCAGGCGCTCATCGTAATCTTTGAATTCCAACGCTATCTTAGTCCATAACTGCTCAAAACGGTATTTCTGGGCGTTATATATCTGCTCGTCGGCAACCAGCCAGGCTGTGGAAGCGGCACCGGTGTCGTGGTGAACATTCAGGATGCAATACATCCCTTCGTCTATCACATACTCCACGATTTCTTTCACTCGTTTCATCCAGGCTGTGTTAATGCTATAGCCTTGCCAACTGCTCATATTCCATACCAAATCATTCACTGTCACGGTTCCATAATGAGGGTACCATGTCACGGGCACACGGATAGCGTTGAAACCAGCTTCTTTGAACATATGGATCAGGGCCCGGGTAGCCTGAGGCTGCCCCCATGCGGTCTCGTAATCCACCGGACGACGGCTCGACCACTTCTCAATCCACATGTTGAGTGTGTCACCGCTGTTACTGTCAAGGGTGTTACCCAGATTCCAGCCCACTTTCATGTTGGAAACGGCTGTAAAGGCATCTTCAAAATCATCAGCACGCAGTTGACTTGGCGACTGGCAGAAAAGACCGGTAACCAGCAGTAATAGAATGTATTGTTTTCTCATACTCGTTGCTTTTTGTTCTTTTGATAATGCAAAATTAAATATTTTCATCCGTTCTACAAAATGAACAATAAAAAAAAAGGCTGAACCACTGTCGGTTCAGCCCGTTTTGCGAAGTTGTCTGTTCAATGCATCTCAATCTCTTCAGCCATGTCAATCTCACTACCGTCTGTGTCGGTAAACTGATACTGAAGAAAACCTAATTTCTGGCTTGGAATCACTTTCAAACCAAAACCATAGCGCATCTGCCATTTACGGTATATCGATACCATGCCTGACTTGATGTAGGCGGATACATAAGGATGAACATACAAACGAAGCTTTTTCTTACCAAGATTGTTCGTTAGATAGTCTATCTTGCCTTCTAATGTGTCGGTGAACAAATAGGACGACTTGATGGTGCCTTTACCCATACAGGTCGGACATACCTCCTCAACATTCACGTCCATGGCCGGACGAACGCGCTGACGGGTAATCTGCATCAATCCGAACTTCGACAATGGAAGAATGTTGTGTTTGGCACGGTCATTGCGCATTAATTCCGTCATACGTTCATATAGCTTCTGACGATGCTCGGCGCTGTCCATGTCTATGAAGTCAATCACAATGATTCCTCCCATGTCGCGAAGGCGGAACTGACGCGCCAGCTCCTCTGCGGCTCCCATGTTCACTTCAAAAGCATTGGCCTCCTGATTATCTACGCCGCGATTGCGGTTGCCACTGTTCACGTCTACAACGTGAAGGGCCTCGGTGTGTTCTATAATCAGATAAGCGCCTTTCTTGAAACTTACGGTCTTGCCGAAACCACTCTTAATCTGTTTCGTCACGTTGAAGTTGTCAAATATCGGCACATTACCCTTGTATAGTTTCACGATGTGCTCGCGGTCGGGTGCAATGAGTGATACGTATTTCTTTACCTCGTTGTAAACGTCTGAGTTGTTAACATGGATGCTCTCGTATGACGGGTTGAAAAGATCACGGAGGATCGAAACAGTACGGCTCGTCTCCTCATGACATAAAGCAGGGAATTTCTGGGCCTTCTGTACCTTCTTCAGACAGTCTTCCCAACTTTTCAACAATATAGAGAGCTCTTTGTCCAGCTCGGCTACACGACGGCCTTCACTTACTGTGCGCACTATCACACCAAAGTTGCGGGGCTTTATGCTCTGTATCAACTGCTTCAAGCGGGCACGCTCTTCGCCCGACTTGATCTTCGACGATACCGACACCTTGTCAGAAAAAGGTATCAGTACCAAATAACGGCCGGGAAAACTAATCTCACAAGTCAGACGAGGACCCTTGGTCGATATAGGCTCCTTTACTATCTGAACGATGAGCTCCTGACCTACTTCCAATACACTCTGAATCTCACCGACTTTTGGCAAGTCTGCCTGACGTTTCATCTTGTCGGTAGAGGCAAGGCGCTTACGGTCGCTTAACACCTGCTTTGTGTATTTCTTTAACGACAGGAAATTGATTCCTAAGTCTTGGTAATGTAGAAATGCTTCGCGCTCATGACCAACTTCAACAAAACATGCGTTCAAGGCAGGCATTATTTTCTTTACCTTGGCGGCATAAATGTTTCCAACCGAATAACGGGAATCGTTCGTCTCACTCTGGTATTCCACCAGTCGCTGGTCTTCCAACAATGCGAGCGTCACTTCCTTTGGCTGGGAGTCGATGATAAGTTCGCTATTCATCTCTTCATTCGATTTAGAGGGGTTCGCATACAACATAGGCTTCTCAAGCCTCGTTTACGTTCCTCAAAATGCCTGATGTTGAATAATCAAACCCGTGATGGAACTTAAAGCATGGAGAAAATCGCCATTCACTCCAGCTTGTTTGCTTAAAAAAAACAGTTCTGTGTTTGACCGCATGGCTGCCACAGAACTGTTTATTCGTCTTAACAAGATGTTCTTGAAGAAGATCTGTTAATGAGAAGGCCTATTTGCTCTTGTGACGATTCTTTCTCAGTCTCTTCTTGCGCTTGTGGGTAGAAATCTTGTGTCTTTTCTTTTTCTTACCGTTTGGCATAATTTGAATAATTTTTAGGGTTATATGTTTTCTGTTTTTTATCTGTCATGTCAAGCCAGATGAAATCACTTCAGCATCTCAGAGAATGTCTTTGATGGCTTGAAAGAAGGAATATTGTGCTCCGGAATAATCAGAGTGGTGTTCTTGCTGATGTTACGGGCGGTCTTCTGTGCGCGTTTCTTAACAATAAAACTACCAAAACCACGGAGGAATACATCCTCGTTCTTTGCAAGTGATTTCTTCACTGTCTCCATAAAGGCCTCAACAGTAGTAAGGATTGTCAGCTTGTCAATGCCGGTCTCCTTAGCAATTTCGTTTACAATGTCTGCTTTAGTCATTTTTCTAAAATGTTATATGATTAATTATTGTGATAATATTTGTTCTTCTATTGCGTAAGTGCATCTATTAGAACATTTTATAACGGATACGGACGTGCCGGGGCAACGCCTTCTCCGATTTCGAATTGCAAATTTAGTAAAAAACAACAAAATAAGAAAATAAAATCGCCTAAATTTTTGAAAAACAAATAATAAACCTCATTTTTTTGTTTTTAAGACGCTTTTACATTTCTCTTTACTCGCTTTTCTCGAAAACCTACACCTTTATTATATATGAGCAGAAATTCCGGGAATTTATAAACACGGATTTCACTGATGAGATGGACTTTTATCAGAATTGTTGAGCTCATAGTTATTCGCTCGATTACACAGATTCTGCCCTTTGGTGTATATCAGCGAGGAGGGAATCCGTGAAATCGAAATCGTTCCTGTAACGATTCCAAAATTATCAAAACAACTGATAATCTGAGTAATCTGTGTAAAGGAAAAGAATACAAAATATCAATCATAACATCCGAAAGTTGAATTATTTTTTGTCTGTTTTTGTCAAATTGTAAGTGTTTTTTATTTTTTAATTTTCAAATATTAATTAATTGTAGTAACTTTGCAGAAAATTGTAAAAAATCCAGATTCTTCTTATGCACAATAAATTTAAAGGAATGGGCATAGCACTGGTCACACCTTTCACCTCACAAGGAATGGTGGACTATACGGCGCTACGACGATTACTCGACTATCAGCTTGCTAATGGAGTGGACTTCCTATGCATTCTTGCAACTACCGCGGAGACTCCTTGTCTCACAAAGGAAGAAAAACAGAATATCAAGGAGGTTGTTATAGAGAAAGTTAAGGGGAATATTCCGGTTTTGATTGGTTGCGGCGGCAACAATACTGCTGCCGTAATTGAAGAACTCAATACCACTGATCTTACAGGGATTGACGGAATACTCAGTGTCTGTCCTTATTACAATAAACCATCACAAGAAGGTATTTATCAACATTTCAAAGCCATTGCTGCCGCCACCAACATGCCTGTTGTGCTCTACAATGTGCCAGGAAGAGTAGGGGTGAACATCTCTGCACAGACCACACTGAGACTTGCGCGTGATTGTGAAAACATCGTCGCTATCAAAGAAGCCAGTGGCAATTTCACGCAGATCGATGATATCATCAAAAACAAACCTAAAGACTTTGATGTGCTTTCGGGCGACGACGGAATCACGTTCCCGCTTATCACACTCGGAGCAACAGGCGTAATCAGTGTGATCGGTAATGCCCTGCCAAGGGAGTTCAGCAAGATGGTGCGTCTTGCAATGAATGGAGAATTTAGCTCTGCACTACAGATACATCATAGATTCACCGAGCTTTTCAAACTCCTTTTCATCGACGGAAATCCGGCTGGAGTCAAAGCTATGCTACACAATATGGGATTCATAGAGAATGAGCTCCGGCTTCCACTTGTGCCGGCAAAAATTACAACCATGAGCGAAATCGCCGCCATCATCAAGGAACTCAATATCAAATAATTCATTTTTTACTTCTTTTATTTGCACAATTCAAAAATTTGGGCTAACTTTGCATTTCGAAACCATTACACAACAGAATTGTTACCAGCAATTAATCTGTAAAACGTTAAAAGTCAATAAAATAAAATGAAAAAAGGTATCCATCCGGAGAACTACAGACCAGTTCTCTTTAAAGACATGTCAAACGGCGACGTTTTTCTGTCACAGTCCACTGCGAAGTCTAACGAGACAGAAGTTTACGAAGGCGTGGAGTATCCGCTTGTGAAGCTTGAGATCTCTTCTTCTTCTCATCCGTTCTACACTGGTAAGGCTAAGCTCGTCGATACTGCCGGACGTGTTGATAAGTTCCTCAACAGATACAAAGTCGCTTCTAAGAAGTAATCCGAAGGAACTGATAAGCAATATATAAAAGCTCATTTCGAATCAACGAAATGAGCTTTTATATATTGCTTATTGATTTACATCGAACCTTGTCACGACTCGGCATAACTCAAAGTCATTTGGCTCAGCTCTCGCTGCTACAAGGTTCACAAATTCCTAATTTTCAATATGTGTCACTTGGCTGTTCAGCTTGATTTTTTGACCCATGATATCCATGTTGCTCACTAAGTTAATGCTTTTCAGCCACCCGTTCTCCTGAAGTTCATAGACCGAAGTCTCGCTCCCGTCTATCTTCAGCATACCACTGTTTATGATGGCGTCGATATTCTCTTTCACAGCGGCGGCTTGTTCTGGCGTTCGTTGCTCCACCTGATCAATAATCATCTTTTTCATATCATCCATGTTCATATCCACTTTCGACATGGCGGTGATAGTCTTTCCACCGTCAGAAAGATAATATGTGCGTGACATCTTAATATCCTGGGCGTTCTGATAACTTTCCTTCGCCAGATTGCTTACAGTCTTACCGTTCATCACAAAAGCACTCGTTGGACTCAGCACTACACCCTTCAGGAGCTCTTCCTCTGTCAGTTGTTGTTCCAGCTCATTTTTCAAACTCTCCCTGGGTAAAACACCGGCAATCTCAGGATGAGAGGCATACAGCTCATCCATGAGCTTGTTGGATGACTCAAGCAATCCGGCTTTCACCTCTTCCCAGTTCATAATCTTTGTCGGAACACCATCATGGTCAGTCGCTATGCGCACAGTCTGATCAGCTACAAGTTTAGAAACGATGTTCATCAAATCACCAAGCGAGGCCTCACCGCCAGAAACAGCCATGTCTGTCAGTTTCATATCCACGACAAAGCCTTCAGCTGTCTTCTCTTTCACCTCATAGGTCATCGTGCTTGTAGTTGTAATCTCCTGCATCTGAACAGTCATATTCGTCACATTTCCATAAACCATCTTCTGGCCTACCTCCATCCTTGGAGCAATCTTCACTTGTGCCTGGCCACAAACCACAACCGCCAACAGCACTAAACTCACAAATAATTTCTTCATTGCTTTTATTTTTTTCTATTGTTTTTTATTGTTTTTGAATAATCCTCTCCGCTCTCACCTTAAGCAGATACTTCACCACTGCATCCCAGTCAGGGAAACGCTCAGAACCGAAGTGAATCCATTCGCCCTTAAACTCGCTAGTGCCATTCTTGCCACGGTCGTCTATCAGATAATCCCCCTCAACCAAATCTTTCCTGTGGGTTATCACAATCCGCTTGTAAAACACATCTTCCAGATATTTCTTCACCCACAGCAGTTTGTCCGACCATGCCGATGGGTTATTCCATGGGGCAGTGGAGAGAATATATACATCATACACTTCTGCCAATTGATGAACCGCCTCTATTGCTCCCGGCACCGGATCCATCAGTCCAAACATTCCTGGAATCTCATCTATCCGGTCCTTCTCGCCTGGCTTCTTTCCCCTGTACTTATCTTTCGTCTCTTCATCAATCTTGTCAAGACCCGACTGGAAATCCACCAGCACATTGTCCATATCAAAAAACAATCGTTTCTTCATAATGATTTATGATTATTGTATTTCTGTGTCGTTATATCCTGAATAACATTGCAAAATCGAATACAAAAATACAAATTAATTGTCGCATATCAAAGAAAATGATTGAAAAAATTGCTTACTTGCATCTCTCGTGGAAACCAGCCACACTCATCCTCATCCTCATCTGTACGCCCCATCTGTACCCCCTCTCGTTGTGTATTGCTACAGACATATTCTCTCGTACCGTAGCCCGTCTGCTTGTAGAGACGTGGGCATGCCCCGTCTCCCTGTGTCCTATACCATTTGATTAAATCGATGAATCAGCCACAATATTTCTTGAATGCCACCAATCCATAGTATCTTTAATTACATAATCATTCGTGTTTTCTTTTAAAAACTAAAAACATATTTTATGTTCATAATTTTCTGCGTATTTTTAGCGTATTTTCTTTCCAACTAACGCTATCTGCATAGCAAAGCCTTTACCTTCACTACCTTCTTTATTTTCTCGGAAAATCTCACTTCTCCCCATATCGCTTCAGAATCCTTCCCACTGCCTTGTCAAGCCGTTCCGTCGGTTCAATAATATTGTAGTCCTTCCAGAAATCAGCATCGAGGAAGTATTCCACACGGTCAAAGAAGGCATCACGCTGGTTGAACGAATCCCTGCCGCTCACAGGGGTGGCCTCCGCTTTTCTGTCCGTCACCACCATCTCACAGAATGCGGTGAACGACGATGAGAACAGACGGCGTTTCCAGTCACAGTTGAATCTGAAGATATTACGCACATAATGAATACGGGTGATTCCATCCTGTGTCTTGTAGTCAACCAACGTCGTCAATTCTTTGGGCTTGAAACTGACTCCCATAGGCTTGTGCAAAAGCATATAAGTGGAGGCTTTCTTACGGTCACTCATGTCGAGCGAAAGCTCTGCGCGGGTGAAGGCCAGTGTCTCACGGTCGATATACAGCTTGCCGAAATAAAGCGGATACAAAAGTATTCTGCGGGGCGACAGACTCACAACATATTGCAGACGACCGTCTATGATGTCCATCGGCTCCAAGTCAAGAGAGTAGTTATCCAGGCTCTCCTCATTCAGCAGGAAATCCATGTTCTTCACAATGTCAAGCTGAATCGGCTGAACCGGACCACCGGCCACTTTGATGCCCAGCGTGTCACCCTCCTTCGGACTGAGCAACCGACGGCCTTTCTCGATTGCCACGCGGTCGTGACCGATTCCTCTCATATAAGAAGTCTTATACATGTCGAGCACACCCTCAGCGATATAGATATAATGTGAGCGTTTCATGCCTACCTCGCGGTAAAAGCAGTTGAACAGTTCCGGTTGACGGCTGTAGTTCTCCGGAATCTTCTGAATGGCGGTCATCACCAGCTCACGCGGATCACCGGTCCATACAACCACCTCTGGCAAGGTAAAAGATGAAGGCTTGAGCCTGATCCGAAGTTCAGACGAACCTCCCACTTCCACTGTCTGAGATTCATAGCCTAGATGAGACACTGTTATACTACTTATCGGCTCATCACTTTTCAGAGTGAAATAACCGTCATCGTTTGTAACTACAGTGGTGTTGTTGCCGTCAGTCGTCACTCGTGCCAGAGGAACTTCGTCGCCGCTACGCTCATCTGTCACCCAACCGCTGATTACAGTCCTCTGGGCATGCACATTAACTATAACAGCCAGTGTCAGCATGGCAATTGTAGTAATCCTTTTGATAACCTCCCTCATCTTATTCTATATTTTGATTTCTTATTTGCAAATATAATTATAAAATCAACAATAGCAAAACAAAGCAATAAAATTTCATCTATCAAAGAATTTAATCTCCCAAAACTACTTTTTTAACGATCACCTTCCTTAACCCAACTTTGACCCCTTTTCTCTGTTTTCCTTGCTTTCATCGCCCTTCTCGATGACTTGCTATTCAGTCTGGGTACTACAAACTTTTGTTTTTCGCTTGAAAGGCATTTTCTTGTATTTTAATCGTTCATATATATCTTCTGCCGCTTTAGTGGGATGACTGCACATCCTTATTGTCACTTTCTCTCCGAGAGCGTTGACACCTTCTGTCGTGATGGCTTTCTGGGTTGACATCCGCCGTTTTATCTCCGTCCAGTAACATTTCTCTCCCGTCTGCTTGAGCTTATAGCGAATAGTGTTCACAATCCAGTATGACAGCAGTCCGAGGAACAGGTGTGCGTCCGACCGTTCGTCCTTTTGGTGGTGGATGGGTCGTAGCTGCAGGTCAGTCTTGAGCTGTCGGTTCGTGCATTCTATCTCACGGATCAGGTTATAATAGTCCCAGGTGGATGTCTCGTCAAGATTCTCCCGGTTTGTGCGCAGGAAGTAGATTCCGCTGTGCTTGTCGACATTCCCGGGTATGGCTATCCTCCACTTGATGTCGGCCATGTTCTCCGGTTTCTTCTCATCGCGTACATAATCGATGACATAGTACTTGGATACGGAGGGGTATTTCTGTATGGCGCGCCCCACGCGCTCGATGACCTTCTCGTACGTCTTCTTTCCCCCTTTCTTGGCGAGGGCATCCCTGGCCTTTGTCAGCTCCGCCTCGAAGCGCTCCTTGAACTGCCGGTTCATGGAAGACTCCTTCATGGCCTTGGCCGGGGAGTTGATTTCAAGGTAGCAGTCACCGCCCTCCTCATGGCGGACACGGGTGAGGCTTATCTCCTGCTTTTTCGTGTCAAGCACCTTGACGGTCTCCGCATCCCCTGCCAGCTCATAATCCGTGAGGCGGGTACGGCTCACGCACAGGTAGTCATAGCCCTTAGCCTTTATTTTCCTGAGGTTGTCCTCCGTTGCTATGCCGGCGTCGAGGCAGACCAGTACCTTCTGCTCCGGATTCTTTGGCACGCGCGCCTTGGCGGCGATCGTGTCCACCATGTCGGGCAGGGAGTCCGGGTCGGACGTGTTCCCGGCCAGTATGCTGGAGTAGCGGATGAACCCCTCGGGATTGATGCACAGGGCCAGCACCAGAAGCTTGCAGTCGGAGCGCTTCTCCTTCGAGAGTCCGTATCTGGCTTTCCCGCTTCCTTCCTTGCGCCCCTCGAAGTAGAAGTTTGTCAGGTCGTACAGCACGATCCGGTTGGTGATGTTGAAAAGGTCGTCTGTCCGGCGGCACAGGTGGTCCTCCAGCTTATCCTTCAGCTTGTAGAGGGAAGGCGCCACATTATACACCGCATGGAAGCCCGGCTGCCACTGCTCATTGCCCGTGAGCAGCTCGCAGACGGAGGAGTTCTCACGCATGATGTCCATTGACTTCAGCTCAGAGGGGGCATAGACCGTGCGGGTTATCAAGTGTGCCAGGGCCGTGTCTATCTGTATCTCGCTCCAGCCCTCCCGCTCCAGGAACTTGTCTATCTGGAGCTCTCGGATAGCCTGAAGGCATATCCACTCGGCCCCAACCTCGCGGGCATCCGTGTGCTCCACCGTGTCCACGTCAACCAGACGCTCCGCCTTCTGACGCGAATCCTCGATCGTACGGCGGACGGCGTCAACACTGCCTGCTCTCACCATGGAGTCCCAGTACTTCAGCGCAAGGCGGCGCACTGGTTCCTTATAGCGGGACATGGCGTCACCGAACAGGTCGGGCTGACCCTGGTTTTCGTGAAGCCAGGTCAGACAACGGCCTATGTCGCGGATGTCATAGGGACTGAGATCCTCATCGATGAAACCAACGGTTAGCATAAGACGGTGGCGGGGGCGGCCGGTAAGGTCGCGAAAAGACTCCTTTATACGATAGTAGCATTCGTCGCGCTGGGTCCTCGGATTGTATCGTGTCTCGCTGATAAAGTGCATTGCAAGTGCAAAGGTAAGAATTTTCAGCGATACTTCTGGGTACTACAAATCGGATTCCACAAATGCATACAATGAAAATCAGCAGGTTGTGGCGAATATAATATCAAATACCCCCAAAAAATAATGAAAAATTTTTTTTAGGGGTCAAAGTTGGGTTAAAATACGAAACTGGTAAGAGATCTAAACAGGAGTTAGATCATGTACAACTACACGATCATCATCAAGTTGAGCTTCCACAGGGTCGACCCTGCCTACAACGGTATCAGCGACTACTACTTCAGCAGTCTCGCTGCCATCTACGAACTGTTCCCACCGAGTGCTATCGGATGCCAGTTAGCCAGCCTCTGGAACTATGGAATAGCAGAGAACCGGCCTTACAACAACTCTGCAAGATTAGCAAGGTACGGCTCTACAGTAAACGGCACGGCTCTTAAAATGCTTTTTAACGTGCGTTCGTACCTCTGGTGTGGAATTTACATTTGAAATATGAACGCACGTTATACGTGATTTTTGAAATAATTTACTAACTTTGCAGACGGATGGGTACGCTGTCCGTATGCATAAAACTCAACAGACTATGGAATTCTACAAAAATGAACCGACCGATAAGGTGTATTGGATAGATAACCCAGAGGTTAGAGGAGAGCATCTCTTCTCCTTTGATAAACAAAAGATATACAACTTATTTGCTGATTACCCACATAATTTGACTTCAGAGGAATAGAAAATCTTTGATAGTGAAAACCCTTTCTGGTCTCATTACTTTCGTGATAGGACTATTTAATCGTTCCAGACTTGCCTTTTTTCTCATTTTTTATCATTACTTTTGCCTATTAATTTCTGAATTATGCTACCAATCGGACATATACTCAAAAATAACTATCAGATTGTCAGCTACATCAACTCCGGTGGCTTCGGCAACACTTATCTTGCGACTTCACAAAAGAACAATGCGCGTGTGGCTGTGAAGGAGTTCTTCATGAAAAGCATCAACCAATACGATGCCGATATGAATGTGTGTGTGCTCGACAATAAGGACTTGCAGGTATTCAGCAGCCAGAAAAACAAATTTCTGCGTGAGGCACAGACACTTGCCTGTCTGAGCAATAAACATATTGTGCGTGTGTTCGATGCCTTCCAGGAGAATAACACGGCTTACTATGTCATGGAGTATATAGATGGAGTGACCCTCTCCCAACTGATAAAACAAAGGGGTGGGGCGCTTTCTCAAGAGGAAGCCACCAATGTGCTCATTCAGATGCTCGATGCGGTCTATGCCATACATCAGAAAGGACTCCTGCATCTTGATATAAAACCTGCAAATATCATGATTGACCAGGAGGGAGTCGCTAAAATCATCGATTTTGGTACGTCAAAACCGCAAAATACAGGAAATGACACCATTGCCACTTTTACACCTGCCTATGCTCCTCTGGAACTGCAGCAACAGAACCCAAATGCCATAGGACCATGGACCGACATCTATTCCTTAGGTGCGACATTTTACTATCTGCTGACAGCAGAGAAACCACCACAGGAGACGGATATAGTTGACGACGGACCGGAGGCATTCCGCTTTGATGAGGATACCGATGAGAAAACACGCACACTCGTCATGTGGATGATGCAGCCGGCACGAAAAAAAAGACCACAGAATATCTCACAGGTAATTCATTTTATTGATACAGGAGAATTTCCTGAATACCCGACAGAACCTGAAGATACCGTGTTTACGACCATTCACAGAGATGAACCGGAGCCTGTACGAACTGTCCGTTCCAAAACGGAAACGGATTATAGCACGCCTTATGCTGCTCCTGACACAAACGGCTATCAGCAGTATCCACCACAACCGCAGACTCAACAGTCGGGGAGTGGCTGCTTCTGGTATTTCCTGGTTTTCCTTCTTCTTCTTGCCGGTGCAGCCTATTATCTCTACAATCAAGGATATTTCGACCATTTCATCAACCAACACCAATATAAACCACCTGTTGAAGAGGTTGTCGAAGAAGAACCTGTGGATGAGGAGGCACTGTTAAGACAGCGTGAACTTGAACTTTACGATAAGTTGTCTGAGCTTATAGATAAAACCAAACAGAAAGTACGTGATTCTGAAGTGCCTGAACAATTGGACCTGATTGTAGAGAATCACAACAAACAATGGACTTCCATCAAGGCTGATTTTGAGGATGTACAGCTCTCCGACAATCATGACAACATCATTCAGGCCCTCAATGAGGGACTGGAATCACTTGTTCGCGAAAAATATAATTTTTGGATTGAACAGCAACGTCAGCAGGAAGAGTACTATAACAATGATTACAACAACTATGATGAGGAATATTATTATGTTGATACTTTTGCTGTTGATTCAGCCATAGCAGAATAATCTTCCCCTAAAGTTCAAAGTTCAAAGTTCTAATATTCCATCAGCCATTTCAGTTTCCTGAACTGGCGCAGCACATCACATTTACTGATATACGATGGCACCTCATTCTTGTGCTGTTCATAGTAACTGTTGAGGGCATCAAGCTGGGCATATTGTTCTGACATCGGGTCGGGATTTGAATAATGAGTGATAAAATCCCCTTCGTCATTATATTCCATATAGGATTCAGCCCAAGGACTCGTCGGAATATAAGCCAGGGCATACAGGCTTTTCAACCGCAGTTCTTCATCTGTAGAGTGAGAACTTGCGCGAAGATATACACGCGCACTCGACACAAAGTCATTCTCCCAGTCATTCAATGGGGAGTTGGTCATGACACTGTTGCCATAGGCGGTCAACCACCAGCATTCTCCTTTGTATGAGGCTTGATAATACATCGTCCCAAGCTTATAGGCGATGGCATCACCCTTTAATGTGTTTACTCTGCGGCTATAGTCGTGCTGTAGATCCAGAATCTGTCGGCAGAAATCTACTTTGGGGTTATGGCTGAAAATTGCCAGATTGATGCCTTCCTGGTCTTCTTTCCCGCCTTGGCGGATGAACCAACGCTCCTTGGTGAAATCACGGTGACTCATATAATAGCTCACGTTCATCTCACTCAGATATTTCAGACTGACTTGCTCAAGATATGGGAGCGCCTCAGAGAAACGGGCCTCAGCAATATACTTTGTACCAATCAGGTCATTGAAGAAATCTGGGTTCTTATATGTGTGTGAACACACATAATGTTCGAATGCCTCTGGATGAGTGTCGCTTACATAGTCATAATATCTGGAGCAGTCAGATGGAGATAACGACAGTAGGTGGAGATCCATCAGTTCGGTGCTGTAGTCACTGTTCCATGTCGGAGTACCAATGTTCAGTCGATAGTCTGGGTTGCGGTGATGCCAGCCATCGTGACGTACAAGGAATTCTGAGTACATACCCAATACTGCCAATGCCAATTCTCGACGACCAGATTGCATCAGACTTGGGTATAGTGCTTTGGAAATAATACGGTCGTAGGCGTTGCTGTAACAGTAACCTCCTTCCGTTTCATCAGAACTTTTCTCTTCAAGCCAGAGCAATTCGTCCAATAACAACCGATAATTGAATATCGGACGACGGCGGCTGCGATCCACGATGCTACTGTCAATCAGGAGGCGGACGCAGCGGCAATTATCCTTCACACGCGCATTGCCAGCCATTTCCATCGCACGGTCAACACAAGTCTTGGCATGCGGCAAGTCACCTGTCAGATAGTAGAGCATACTTTGAGCTGTACCCCACATACACGGACTGTCTGTCTCGTCCCATTTCAATACGCTGTCAGCAAACTCGCAGAAGGCTAACGCCTCTTTCTTGTCAATCACACGCATGTCGAGCCTTGTGATTTTCTCTTCATCTTCTTCATCATCAATGGTTTCCTGAACATTGTTGACAAAGTCCTGAACGAGATAGTAAAGACTATGCGAGTTTGCATTCCTTCGATATATCATCTTGATACCCTCAAGATTACGGTATTTACGTAATGACCAGCGGATACTCTGTTCGTCTCCTTGAAGGGCGAATATCTCTGTGGACAGTTCATGTTCACCCATGTGGAACAATGCACCTGCATAAATGTTTTCCATCATATCGCGAAATACACTCTTTGGCAGTTTGCTTGCTGTTTCTTCCCAATAACTGCGGTTTACGTTCCAATGCTTCTGTATCATGTTGCAACGCATATAAAGCAGGCTGTATTGAGGACGGAGGTGGGTGCCCTTATAATTCTTGCTGACTAGTTTGATAAGATTCAAGGTGGAATCGCGATCCGCCAACTCCTCCTTGGTAGGGTAATCCCATGTGTTATATCGGATATCATCGCAAATGTTGAGATAATCCAGAAGATAACTCAGATAATCACGCATTTCTGAGTCATTGATACTTTCAACATAATCTGTCAATCCGGAATAATCATAGGAGGGAAAGTCTTCGTAGAGGCCTTTGGTGTAACGCGACCAGAATTCATTGATGGAGGTCGTAAACAAATCGTTATCGGCCACTTTGTCCACATAGCTTATCATATAGTGGTTGTGAGTGGCATATTCTGCTACACAACCTACAGAAGCCGTTGGAAACAAAGTCCAGCACGCTAATAAGAATAACAAATGATAAGCCTTGCGAAACATCACTTTATTTCAACTGTCAACTGTCAGCTGTCAACCGTCAACTGTCAACCGTCAACTGTCAACTAATTAGAGGTATAAGTCACATTCATCATGCGGAGCTTTTTGGTGTCACCACTTACGTCAAGCTGAACATCCCAGGAGCTGTTGTCGTCATCGTAGAAGTTCAAAACGGCTAAATTGTCCGACAGCTGATCTACTTCCATCTCAGAGGTCTGAGCCTCACCATTGCGGAGCAAAACATTACCGTTATTTGTGAAAGTGATAACCTCTGAACTCTCGGGATCTACAAAACGGTTGGAAATCAGCATGTTCCTTACCGACTGCTCAGTGGTCAGCTTCAAAGAGGGAAACGGGGCGGGAGCCGATACGGGAGACGGAGTATAGGCAGAATAGTCATCATAGTCGTCAGCATCATCCTCATAGCTTTCGTAGGCTGGGGGGGCAACAGGGTCGGATACCCGCACTTTGGGCAACTCGGGAGAAAGAAGACTGATCTCATCAGCATAAATCGTGTCGTTATCTTTGTCGTCAATGATGCGGTATCCAGGATCACTCGCAGGACGTTCTCCAGGCAGGGATTTCAATGGCTTCTCTTCTGGCATATTGATTTTTTTCTGAATCAACCAGCCAAGGATCAGAGCACATATTCCTATAAATATCCAATAGGCAATATGACGGTCTTTCTTTTTTGGGGCTTCTGTCATGACTTTTAATGTTTATAAATGCAAAGTTATGATTTTTATTTATATCTACATCAACATAACGTACGATTTTATCACTTTATTTTTATTCCTTGTTAAAAAAAATAAAAAAATAGCGGCTATTTCATAATTCTTTTCTAAATTTGGCGTTAGAATTATCATAATAAGATGATTTTATTATTTCAATGTAGATTCATTCATTCGTTATGGGAAAACTCTTTGTGGTACCGACACCGGTGGGAAACCTTGAGGATATGACCTTTAGAGCAATAAAGACACTGAAGGAGGTGGACTTCATTCTGGCTGAAGATACACGCACTTCAAGTGTTCTGCTTAAACATTTCGATATACACAAGGAGATGTTCTCTCATCATAAATTCAATGAGCATCAGACAACCGAAAAAGTAGTCAGGCGAATTTTGGACGGAGCGAATGCGGCACTCATCAGTGATGCCGGCACACCAGCCATCTCTGATCCCGGTTTTATGATTGTGAGAGAATGCGCAAGAAACGATATTGAGGTAATTACATTGCCCGGACCTACTGCATTTGTTCCGGCTGTAGTCTCGTCTGCGCTTCCAAACGACAGATTTGCTTTCGAGGGATTTCTTCCACAAAAAAAGGGAAGGAACACACGTCTGAAAGAACTGGCTACAGAAAAAAGGACGATGATTTTCTATGAGTCCCCGTTCAGAGTGAGAAAAACCCTTGAGCAGTTTGCTGAAACATTTGGACCGGACCGTCACGCTGCTACTTGCAGGGAAATATCAAAAATCCATGAACAGTGTGTGAGAGGAACAATTGCCGAGCTTATAAAGTATTATGCTGAAACAGAGCCTAAAGGCGAATTTGTCTTGGTCGTTGGAGGGACCTCTGAAACTGATAATAAATTGAAACAGAACAAATCAAAGAATAAATATAAGAATTCTGAAGAATCACTTTAGTCTGAATAATTCAAAAAACAAATGAAATATGAAAAAGATTTTCTATTTTATGACCATGTTGGTCGTTTGTGTATCATGTGAAATGGGTAATTCGGGCAAGACCGAACTCATGATTGACTCTCTCAAAAATGCTAACACGCAATTGAAGAATGGATATGACGACCTGATTTCAACCGTTAATCAGATCAATGCCGGATTCTCCCAAATAGCTGATGCCGAAGGACGTATCAACTCCATCACTTTTGATGAGAGCGGAGAGATGAAAGAGGCTGTCCCTACTCAGAGCATCAAGGAGAACATGCAGTTTATCGTCGATGTTCTTGAAAAAAACAAGGAACAGATTAAACAATTGGAGGACAAGCTCACAGAGGCAGAATACAGTTCTGGTGAGCTGCAGACTCTCGTGACTTCTTTGAAAGGACAGCTGGAGACGAAGCAAAAAGAAATCGTCACACTTAAGAATCAGCTGGAGGAGAAGAACGTGCAAATCGGAAAGATGGGTGATAGAATCAATAACCTCGTTGATGAGAATACAGCTGTAAAAGAAGAGAATGAGAATGTGAAAGCGGAAAACACGGCAGTGAAAGAGGAGAATGAGAATGTGAAGGCTGAAAACACGGCTGTAAAAGCAGAGAATGAAACAGTAAAGGCGGAAAACGAGAAGGTAAAAAAGGATAATGAAGCCAAAGAGCAGGTTTTGGCGAATCAGGATGCGCAACTCAACACAGCGTATTATGTCTTCGGAACGAAGAAGGAGCTTAAAGAACAAAATATCCTTTCAAATGGCGAAATCCTTACAAAAGCAAATTTCGACAAGTCCTATTTTACCAAAATCGACATCAGAAACACAACAACTATTCCCTTGCAGTCAAAATCCACAGAACTCCTCTCAAATCATCCGGCAGGATCTTACACCATGCTCAAGGACTCAAAGGGGGAATATACACTCAAAATCACAAATCCATCCGATTTCTGGAGTCTGACAAGATATCTTGTCATAAGAGTTAAATAATTTTTTACACTACTACTCAAATGAAACTTTTCGCTTTAAAACGTTATATCTTTGTTGCATCACTCGCTTTTCTACCGGTATTTTCTTTTGCACAAAGAAGCGAGAAGGCTATCCAGGCTGATAAGGACTGGGTACCAACTGGCGAGTGGCCGTTCCTGTTAAGGCGATTCGAGCCAGCCACTATCGTTACTGGATTCTTCAATAAGAAAAAAACTGTATATCCGTGCAATATTCATATCGGGAAACATACCCTCATGTATGTGCTCAATGATACACTTATGCAGGCCAATCCGGGAAATGTAAACTATGTGGAGTTCAGAAATGGTGACAGGTACACCGCCATCGGAAATGTCTTCGCTAAAGTTGTGAAGGAGGATTCTATAGGCAGAGTGCTTCTTGTGCAGCTGGTCGATAATGAGAAATTCCATAATAGCGCCAACGATATCAGCAGGGCCGGTTTTTTCTCCCTGGAAGGCGACTTCGGCGATATTTCCATCGACTTTATTGGCTCTTATGTACCAAGACCGGAAGAGGAGCCGCTGCCTATTCTCGACACCTATTTCTTTAATTATAATGGAGAAATATTTGAAGTGACAGATAAAAATGTGCTCGCGAGAATCAGCCCGGAGAGAAAAAAGGAATACAAGGCTTTCACAAGAGCGGAGGAAATCCTCACTCGACGTGAATCCTCCGTCCTCAAAATATGGAACACCTTCTTTGTCAATTATTAATTCCTAATTCCTAATTCCTAATTCCTAATTAATAACAGGTAGATGACCCGTAAAGAAATCACATTCGACCGCTTTATACGCATCATGTTCGGATTGGCTATAGCTATCATAGCTTATCTTCTGCTAAAAAAGCTCAGCACTGTGCTCATGCCGTTCGTGATAGCATGGCTGCTTGCATATCTGCTCAATCCTTTAGTGAACTTCATACAGAAGAAATGCCATATCAAGATGAGATGGATTGCGATAGTCATCACATTCATACTACTCTTCCTTGTTCTGGGAGGAATCTGTTGGCTCGTTATACCCCCGGCTATCAATGAGGTTGTACGACTCAAGGATATTATTGTCAGATATGTTGAAGATAATAACTTGCCAGATCTGTTCACTCAATATATCATGCCCTATATAAGCTCTACGGAAGATTTCAAGGAGTATTTCTCTGTTGGCGACATCACTACGTTCCTTCAGACGATGGTGCCGAAAATCTTTTCTGTCGTATCTTCTTCTATAAGTGCTATTGTTGGAGTCGTTATGTTCCTGGTTTCTTTTATCTATCTGTTTTATATCCTGATGGACTACGATAAAATGTCGCAGGGATATATCAAATATGTGCCGAAAGATAAGAGACCGTTTGTACAAGGACTCGTGAATGACGTGGAAGAGGGTATGAACAGCTATTTCAGAGGACAGTCCCTCGTCGCTCTCTGTGTCGGCATACTTTTCTCAATCGGATTCCTGATTATCGGGTTCCCAATGGCTATCCCGCTTGGACTCTTCATCGGATTCCTTAATCTCGTACCATATCTGCAGATTCTGGGATTCGTACCGACTGTCATCCTTTCATTGCTAAAAGCCTATGAAACAGGAGAAAATTTCTGGCCGATTCTTTTTGCCGCTTTACTCGTCTTTGCAGTTGTACAGACCATTCAGGACGGATTCATAGTACCGAAAATCATGGGAAACGTAACCGGACTCAACGGAGCAGTCATCCTACTCTCACTTTCTATTTGGGGAGTACTGCTCGGATTTGTAGGACTCATTATTGCACTTCCTCTCACCACATTGCTTATTTCTTATTATAAAAGATATGTTATAGGGGGAAAGCCCGACGAGGATGATGCTCCTTCGGATACTCAATTGGAAAGTGTGTCCGAAATCACAGAACAAGACTAAAACACTTTATCCCAATCTCATAGAACTGTGTTTCAGCGCGGAAGATATATTAAGGTGATTCTTGTCGTGGTGGCTATATTAATAGCTATCGCTTCTTTGCTTACTTCACATCTGCTCACAACCGACCTCCAGCGCGAAGAATCAAAGAGTGTGGAAGTATGGGCAGAAGCGATGAGGTCACTTAATGCGGCTGATGAAAACACCGACCTCAATCTGGTCTTGAAAGTCATCAATGGTAACAATACAATCCCTGTCATTGTGACTGATGCCAACGGACAGGTGCAGACTCATCGTAACATAAACAAAGTGTTTAAGAATGAGGAGGATTCTGTAAGGTATTTGCAGTCATTGGCAAATTCCATGAAAAATAATGGAAATGTTATCCGTATTTATCTTGATATGCCACAGGAGTCTCCTGTAATGGCAACAGATTCCACTTTCGACAGCATGCTCGATTCTGCCAAGGATCAGTCACAGTCTCTGACCGTCATCAATCCGGAACAAAAGCAGCATGGAGATTTTCTGGAGATCTGCTATGATGAGTCTATGATGCTGAAACGACTTGCAATATATCCATACATTCAATTGGCTGTCGTTATAATTTTCGTCATCATTGCACTTCTTGCATTGTTTTCCATGATGAAGTCTGAACAAAATAAAGTTTGGGTCGGACTGTCTAAAGAAACTGCACATCAGCTTGGAACACCAATATCATCACTGATGGCCTGGTCGGCTGTACTCAGAGAGGCCTACCCGGATGACGAACTGATTCCTGAGATGGAGAATGATGTAAAAAGACTTGAGAGAATCGCTGAGAGATTCTCCAAAATCGGTTCAATCCCGGAGCCAAAACCTGAAGATCTGTGCGAAGTACTTGGGCGTGTGGCGGAATATATGGACAGACGTACATCAAATAAGGTGAAAATCACCTGCCATACACCTGAAGAACCAGTCATCGTTAACATGGTGGCTTCGCTATTCGAATGGGTAGGGGAGAACCTCTGTAAAAACGCTGTGGATGCAATGTCGGGTAGCGGCAAAATCGATATTTATGTCTTTGATAAAGACAACCAAGTCGATATAGAAGTGAAAGATACAGGAAAAGGAATGCCGAAAAACAACTTCAACTCCGTTTTCAAACCTGGATTTACGACAAAGGAACGTGGATGGGGACTTGGACTCTCTCTCGCTAAACGTATTGTGGAAGAATATCATAAAGGAAAAATTTATGTGAAATCTTCTGAAATAGGTGTCGGAACTACATTTAAAATTGAACTTCCTAAATGATTTTAAAGACATAAATCCACAAAAAACACAAAAAAACAACCTTGAACAAAAGAAAAAAACACGTTTTTTCGGTTATTTGAGTTTTTATTCGTAAATTTGCATCCCGTATGTGTGGCATACGCACTGATTTTTTGCCTATGAACGAAAATATATCTGTTTTTGTCAACTTGAAAGATACTGCTATTCTTAACCGTCAGTTCGATGTGAATATCAATAGCCGGTACTTTCAGAAAATGCAGGGAATTATATCGGGAGGCGATATCAATGCAACTGTCACTTGTACCAATGCGAAAGCTGGTCAGTTTGTGTTTCACGTACATTCTGAAGGTTGCGTCTTCACCCCTTGCGACAGATGTCTTGATGATGTGGAATTGCGGATCAACAACGACAACGACATTAATGTTTGTTTTGGCGATGAAGACGACGATGACGGAGATGTGGTCTTTGTCAACGAGAGAAATCCCGAACTCGACCTCTCTTTTATCGTTTATCAGTTTGTGCTTCTGAGTCTGCCCATCAGGCGAGTTCACCAACCTGGTATGTGTAACGAAGCTATGATGAAGTCTATGAGACTACATCAAGTTGCCCGAAGCGACGATGAGCAGTACGACGAAGATTCAGACTATAAGCCTGATGAGGACAATAAGAATACAGTAATTGACCAACGATGGGAAAAACTAAAACAATTATTAAACAAATAAATTAAAAATTTTCTAAAATGGCACATCCTAGACGTAGACAATCGAAGACTAGAACTCGTAAAAGAAGAACTCATGACGGAGCTGTTGCTCCAACATTGGCTGTTTGCCCTAATTGCGGCGAATTCTATGTGTACCACACTGTTTGTAGCGCTTGCGGATACTACAGAGGTAAAGTCGCTATCGAGAAGAACGACGCAATATAATTTAATAAATGAGCTTAATGGAATACGGAACAGCATCCGGTTTGTTTCGTATTTCATTATTTTCGTTTAATAACAACTAATTTTTAGAACAATCCTTATGACCAAAATAAATGCTGTCGTGACTGGAGTTGGAGGATATGTACCTAAGTATATCCTCGACAACGACGAGATGTCACGTATCGTCGACACTACCGATGAGTGGATCATGGAACGGATCGGCGTAAAATCCAGACACGTACTCAAAGACGATGAAAGACAAGGTGCCGGAACTTCATACCTCATGACGAAGGCGGTACAAAACCTGCTTGAGAAAACACAGGTCGACCCGGATACAATTGAGGGAGTAATCTGTGCGACAACCACCCCGGATTATCTCTTCCCTTCAACTGCATCACTCGTTATTGGAAATATCGGACTCAAAAATGCATTCGGATTCGATATGGAAGCGGCATGCGCCGGATTCCTCTATGCCATGGAAGTGGGAGCAGGATTCATTTGCAGTGGAAGAAACAAAAGACTCATTATTTGTGGAGGTGACTTCCTTACGTCTATTACAAACTATCAGGACCGTACCACGTGCCCTATCTTTGGCGATGGAGCAGGATGTGTGTTGCTCGAAGGAACTGAAGAGGAATACGGACTTCTCGACAGATATATGAGAACAGACAGCCACTACGACCCTCTGCATATCGAGGTGTCAGGTTCTGCTGTACGACCTACTGTTGAAAATATTGAAGCAAGAAAACACTTCCTCTATCAGGAGGGAAGAACAGTGTTCAAACATGCCGTCGGAAATATGTCCGACGCTGTTGAAATTATTGCAAAACGAAATAACCTCACTAACGAGGATATCGCCTGGATCGTTCCCCATCAGGCGAATGTCAGAATTGAAACCGCTGTAGCACGACGTATCAATGTGCCGGAGGAAAAGGTGATGATCAATATCCAGCATATGGCCAACACTTCAGGAGGCACACTGCCTCTTTGCCTCTGGGAGTATGAGCCAAAACTGAAAAAAGGAGACAACCTCATTTTTACAGCATTCGGAGCAGGATTCACTTGGGGAGCCTCTTACATGAAGTGGGGCTACGACGGAAGCAAGTTCGCGAAATAATAATAATGAATACATATCAACCGCGGAATTCGCGGATTTACGCCAATCCGTGTAAATCCATGAGTTCCGCTGTTGCTTTAATAAATAAAGACATTGTGCATAAATCCGGATTTGTAAATATTGTAGGCAATCCGAATGTCGGAAAATCCACGCTGATGAATCTTTTTGTTGGCGAGCGTATTTCTATTGCCACTTTTAAGGCACAGACCACACGACATCGAATCATGGGAATACTCAATGATGACGATGTACAAATTGTTTTCAGTGATACACCTGGCGTGCTGAAGCCTAATTATAAACTGCAGCAGTCAATGCGCAATTTCTCTGAGAGTGCACTCGTCGATGCGGATGTACTTCTTTATGTCACTGACCCAATCGAGAAAAACGACAAAAATGAGGACTTTATCAGGAAAGTAGCGCAAATGGACGTACCGGTGCTGGTCATCATTAACAAAATTGACCTCACCGACGAGAAACATCTCATTGAAATGGTCGAACAATGGCATCAACTGTTGCCTAAGGCGGAAATCATTCCAGTTTCGGCACTCGCTAAGTTCAATGTCGAACCGGTTCTCAAACGTATCAAGGAGCTGCTTCCGGAAAGCCCGCCTTTCTTTGATAAGGACCAGCTGACAGATAAGCCGGCCCGATTCTTTGTAAGCGAAATAATCAGAGAGAAAATACTCCTGTATTACGATAAGGAGATTCCTTATTCTGTAGAAGTGGGAATAGAACAGTTCAAGGAGGATAATAAGCATATACATATCAATGCTGTTATCTATGTTGAACGCGACTCACAGAAAGGAATTATTATCGGACATCAGGGTAAAGCTCTGAAAAAAGTGATGACGGAGGCAAGAAAATCTCTTGAGAAATTCTTCGGCAAGTCTATCTATATAGAAACATTCGTTAAAGTGGATAAAGACTGGAGAGATTCCGAAAAGGAACTCAACCTCTTCGGATACAATCCGGAATAACTCTAAACACTAAACTCTAAACTCTCAACTCTATATGGGCAATTTAGTAGCAATCGTAGGAAGACCAAATGTCGGAAAATCCACACTTTTCAACCGACTCACAAAGACAAGACATGCCATTGTGAGTGATGAGGCTGGTACCACCAGAGACCGCCAGTATGGACAGTGCGAATGGGGAAATAAAACGTTCTCTGTGGTCGACACTGGTGGATGGGTCGTTAATTCAGATGATATTTTTGAAGAGGAAATTCGTAAACAGGTACTGATAGCTATCGATGAGTGCGATGTGATTCTCTTCATGGTGAATGTGAAGACGGGCGTAACCGACATCGACATGCAGGTGGCTCAGATTTTAAGAAAATCCAAACTTCCCGTTTTCGTTTGTTGTAACAAGGTGGACTCCAACGAACTAAGATATGATTCCGCGGAATTCTATAGCCTCGGACTTGGAGAGATTTATTGTATCTCATCACTTACCGGAAGTGGAACAGGGGATTTGCTCGACGACGTGGTCAAAGCATTCACTAAAGAGATGGACGAGGTTATTGAAGAGAATATACCACGAATCGCTGTCGTGGGAAGACCGAATGTCGGAAAATCATCGCTCATCAATGCTTTTCTCAACGATGATAGAAATGTGGTAACCGATATTGCCGGAACCACACGAGATTCTATCTATACCAAGTATGAGAAATTTGGATTTAATTTCTATCTGGTTGATACAGCCGGAATTAGAAAGAAAAACAAGGTGAACGAAGACCTTGAGTTCTATTCTGTCATGCGGTCCATCAGAGCAATTGAGAATTCCGATGTGTGTGTCCTCATGGTTGATGCCACCAGAGGAATCGAAGGACAAGACATCAATATCTTCCAGATTGTACAGAAAAATCAGAAAGGACTCATTGTCGTTGTCAACAAATGGGATCTGGCAACGGAGAAAGATAACGATTCTATTAAGCATTTTGAAAATGCCATCAGGGAAAGAATGGCGCCTTTCACCGATTTTAATATCATATTTGCGTCGGCAGTAACCAAACAGCGTATATTCCGGGTATTGGAAGAAGCACAGAGAGTGTATGAGAACCGGACAACGAAAGTCTCCACAGCTAAACTCAATGAGGTCATGTTGCCAATTATCGAGGCTACGCCACCTCCTGCAATTAAAGGAAAATACATAAAAATCAAGTATTGTATGCAGATTCCAGGTACCAGGGTGCCGTCGTTTGTGTTCTATGCCAATCTGCCGCAATATGTGAGAGACCCTTACAAGAGATTCCTTGAAAACCAAATACGGGAACATTGGAACTTCACGGGGACACCAATTAATGTATTCATACGTCAGAAATAATAATACGATGATGCGTTACCTTACTGTCATAGTAGTATTCATAGCTTTGTATGCCTGTGCCGCCTCTGATGAGGAAGAGATAATGGCGCCTCAGTGGACAACACTCGAACAAGCTATGAATGCCTTGTATAGTAAAGATTTTAATAAGTATCTCTCTTTTGTGGATTCCCTGTCCATTCAAGATAAAAAAGAGATTGTCATACAAACCATCCGTCAAAAGTATCTCGATACGAATCCGTGGGATTCTAATAGAGTGAGATTGTCTGATATACAAAACATTAACGACTCTTGCTCCGATGTGTTCTTTAAAATCTATTCAAACCGGATGGATACCGTATATTCTGTCCAAAGGATGGTGCTCCGGGATGGCAACTGGAAAATAAAACTCTTCTGAGAGATTATACGCTAAAGTTTTAATGTCACCTTGTAGAGACGTGGGCATGCCCCGTCTCCCCACCCGGAAGGCAAGCTTCAAAGTTCAAACTTCAAAGTATATAAGATATGGCTGAAATTAAATGTGTGGGTATTGTAACGTCTGGAAACGATGCACCCGGTATGAATGCGGCAGTCAGAGCTGTCACAAGATCTGCTATCTTCAACGGATTTAAAGTCAAAGCCGTCTACAGAGGATACAAAGGACTGATTGATGGAGATATCCATGAGTTTAAAACACAGAATGTCAGTAGTATTATTCACCATGGTGGTACGATCCTGAAATCCTCTCCAAGTAAGGATTTTAAGTCTGAGGAAGGAAGGAAACAGGCATTTGAGAATATGCAGAAAGAGGAAATAGACGCATTGATAGTTATCGGTGGAGATGGCTCAATAACAGGTGCGCGTATTTTCGCCCAGGAATACGACATACCGTGTATCGGAATACCGGCTACCATCGACAACAACTTGTATGGAACCGATACCACTATCGGTTATGATACAGCGCTCAACACCATCATGGAGTGTGTCGACAAAATTAGAGATACGGCCACATCACACGAAAGACTCTTCTTTGTGGAAGTAATGGGCGACGATGCCGGTTTTCTGGCACTCAATGGAGCGATTGCCTCAGGCTGTGAGGAAGCCATCATCCCTTCCGTGCTTACCAGTGAGGAACAATTACTTAATTTCATTCACAACGGACTTCGCAAATCCAAGTCAAGCAGCATCGTTCTAGTTGCTGCAAATGAGACAGGAGGAGGTGCTCTGCATTGGGCTGATCTGGTGAAGACTACATATCCCGAACAGGATGTGAGAATATCCATTCTCGGACATCTTCAAAGAGGGGGAACACCTACCGCACACGACAGAATAATAGCAAGCCGAATGGGATCTGCTAGTATTGAGGCACTGAAAAAAGGACTGAGAAACATTATGATAGGTATCGATAACGATGAGATTGTGCATGTGCCGTTCTCAAAAGTTATTAGGGAAAACAGAAAGATTGATCACGATCTGCTCGATATCCTACATAACATTTCTATATAATAGCAAAAGAAAGGCGGTTTTATTGCCAAACACAATTTATTTGCGTATCTTTGCATAACATTTCTTATCAAAGAGATTATTTAAAAATAATTATATAAAAAAAATGAAGAAGTACAATTTCAATGCCGGACCTTCAATCCTTCCAAGAGAGGTGATTGAAGCTACCGCAAATGCATGTTTGGATTTTAATGGCTCAGGACTCTCTCTTATGGAAATCAGCCATAGAGCAAAAGATTTCCAGCCTGTTGTCGACGAAGCTGTCGCTCTTTTTAAAGAACTGCTCGACATTCCTCAAGGATACGCTGTCATTTTCCTCGGAGGTGGTGCCAGCCTGCAGTTCTGCCAGGTACCTTACAACTTCCTTGAGAACAAGGCTGCTTATCTCAACACGGGAGTATGGGCGAAGAAAGCTGTCAAAGAAGCAAAACTTTTTGGAGAAGTTGTTGAGGTTGCTTCATCTGCCGAGGCCACATATACTTATATCCCTAAGGATTATGTGATTCCTGCTGATGCTGATTATTTCCATATCACAACTAACAATACAATCTATGGAACTGAAATCAGAAAAGAGCTCGATTCGCCAGTTCCTATGATTGCAGATATGTCTTCGGATATTTTCTCACGTCCAATCGATATAAGCAAGTATAACTGTATTTATGGAGGTGCTCAGAAAAATCTTTCAATGGCTGGTGTTACTTTCGTCATTGTGAAAGAGGATGCGCTGGGAAAAGTTTCACGGCCAATCCCTACTATGCTCGACTATCGCACACACGTTGAGAAAGGGTCTATGTTCAACACTCCTCCTGTTGTGCCTATCTATTGTGCTCTGCAAAACCTCAAATGGATCAAAGCACAGGGTGGAGTGACAGCCATGGATAAACGGGCTAACGAAAGAGCCGCTATCCTTTATGATGAGATTGACCGCAACAAACTCTTCAGAGGTACTGTTCAGGCTGAAGACCGCTCAGTCATGAATATCTGCTTCGTCATGAATGACGAATATAAAGACCTGGAGGCTGACTTCATGAAGTTCGCTACTGATAAAGGTATGGTCGGAGTGAAGGGACATCGCTCTGTTGGAGGATTCCGCGCTTCATGCTATAATGCAATGTCTGTTGAGGGAGTGAAGGCGCTTGTTCAGGCAATGCAGGAATTTGAAAAAGCTCATTAATAATTTAAAACCGGATTCCTACATTACTGGAATCCGGTTTTTTATAAATACTAAATTGTAAATCGTAAATCTGTAAATCGTAAATATCATCATGAAAGTTTTAATAGCAACTGAAAAGCCTTTTGCACCGGTGGCTGTCGAAGGTATTAAGAAAGAAGTCGTTAATGCTGGCTATGAATTAGCTCTGCTCGAGAAATATACAGAGAAACAGCAACTGTTGGATGCCGTGGCTGACGCGGACGCTGTTATCATTCGCTCCGACAAAATAGATGCGGAAGTGCTGGATGCGGCTAAACAACTGAAAATCGTTGTACGTGCAGGAGCCGGATATGATAATGTGGACCTTGAAGCGGCAACGGCTCACAATGTGGTGGTTATGAACACACCGGGACAGAACTCTAACGCTGTTGCTGAGCTCGTGTTCGGTATGTTGGTGTTTGCTGTGCGTAATTTCTATAATGGTAAGGCTGGAACTGAGCTGAAGGGAAAGAAACTCGGTATTCTTGCTTTTGGAAATGTAGGACGTAATGTGGCACGGATAGCAAAAGGATTTGGCATGGAGGTGAGTGCATACGATGCATATTGTCCGGCAGAAGTCATCGAGGCTGCTGGAGTACATGCCGCAAAAAGTCAGGATGAGCTCTTTGAGACTTGTGATGTTGTAAGTCTTCATATTCCGGCTACTCCTGAAACAAAGCAGAGCATTAACAAGGAACTTGTGGGTATGATGAAGAAAGGTGGTATTGTGGTTAACACCGCTCGAAAAGAGGTGGTCAATGAGCCGGAGCTGATTCAGCTGATGGCGGAACGTGAAGATATTAAATATGTGACAGATATCAAACCAGATGCAGATGCTGAATTTGCAAAGTTTGAAGGACGCTATTTCTCCACACCAAAGAAAATGGGAGCACAGACTGCAGAGGCAAACATCAATGCCGGTATTGCTGCCGCAAAGCAGATTGTGGCCTTCTTCAAAGAAGGATGCACCAAGTTTCAGGTAAATAAGTAACTCTAAAGTTCAAAGCTCAAAGTTCAAAGCTCAAAGTTCAAAGTTCAAAGTTCAAAGTAATAATGGCTATAGTAAAACCTTTCAAAGGAGTGCGCCCGCCAAAAGAACTGGTGGAAAAAGTGGAGTCTCGTCCTTACGATGTCCTCAATTCGGAGGAAGCGCGTCAGGAGGCAGGCGACAACGAGATGTCGCTCTACCATATTATCCGGCCGGAAATCAACTTCCCGGAAGGAACCGATGAGCACGATCCGAAAGTCTATCAGAGTGCTGCAGCACAATTCCGGAAATTTCAGGACAACGGATGGCTCGTGCAGGACGATAAAGAGCAGTATTATATCTATGCACAGACTTCCTGTCTCCCGGCTAACAACTATCAGGAAAAAACACAATATGGTATCGTCGTAGGTGCATATAGCGGTGACTATCAGAATGGTGTAATCAAAAAGCATGAACTAACCAGAGCCGATAAAGAAGAAGATCGTATGAAGCATGTTCGTGTGAACAACGCTAACATAGAACCGGTTTTCTTCGCGTATCCTGACAATAAGGTGCTGCTCAGTCTGATTGATAAATATGCCAAAACTGAGCCGGAATACGATTTCATTGCTCCTATTGATGGATTTGGACACAAACTGTGGGTCGTCTCAGATGACGAAGATATCAAAACCATCACCGATGAGTTTGCTAAAATGCCATATCTCTATATTGCCGACGGACATCATCGCTCTGCTGCGGCTGCTCTTGTCGGAGCAGAAAAGGCAAAGCAAAATCCGAATCATAAGGGCGATGAGGAGTACAACTACTTCATGGCAGTCTGCTTCCCGGCATCACAACTCACTATCCTCGATTATAACCGTGTGGTGAAAGACCTCAACGGACTCTCCTCACAAGAGTTTCTCAACAAACTTGAGGAGAATTTCGAGGTGAGAAATATGGGAGTTGCTGAATACAGACCTAAACAGCTCCACGAGTTTTCACTATATCTCGATGGTGAATGGTATTCGCTGATTGCAAAACCCGGTACTTTTGATGAGAACGACCCGATTGGAGTACTCGATGTGAGCATCTCATCCAATATGATTCTCGATCAGATTCTCGGAATCAAAGACCTGCGTCGCGATAAGCGAATCGACTTCGTCGGAGGACTCAGAGGACTGGGTGAGCTGAAACGCCGTGTAGACAGTGGCGAGATGCGTATGGCACTTGCGCTCTATCCTGTCACGATGCAGCAAATCATGGATATTGCCGACTCGGGTAATATCATGCCGCCAAAAGCCACGTGGTTCGAGCCGAAGCTGCGCTCTGGTCTCGTTATCCATAAGCTTTCTTAATCCATGGATACATTCCTCACCATACAATCTCCGTCTGAAGGATATTACACCGAAAAGCGAAGCAAGTTTCTTGCCTTCGCTTTTCCTGTTTCCTCTGTAGCTCAAATCAAGGAAATTATTGCAGAATACCAGAAGAAATATTATGATGCGCGGCATCTCTGTTATGCCTATATGATTGGCCCGGAAAGGAAAGAGTTTCGTGCAAACGATAATGGGGAACCGTCTGGTACTGCGGGAAAGCCGATCCTCGGACAAATCAATTCCAATAACCTCACTGATATTCTCATACTTGTTATCAGGTATTTCGGTGGTGTCAAACTCGGTACAGGGGGATTGATCGTGGCATATAGACTTGCGGCTGCCGATGCGATTGCGAATGCGACCATTATTGAAAAGAAAGTGGAATTGTCGGTCTCCTTCACTTTCGAATATCCTTTTATGAATGATGTGATGAGGATTGTGAAAGAAGAGGCACCCAATGTGCTGGCACAAGTATTTGATAACGACTGTGCTATGACACTGGCAATCAGAAAAGACTCTATGCCTAAACTTAGGGCGCGACTCGAGAAAGTCACATCACTCAAATTTGAGGAATAAACAAAAGCGGTTGTCAGCAATCTGACAACCGCTTTTGTCTGTTATGATACGATGAGCGAGAGGCTATTCCAGTCCAAATAAAACTCGCAGACCACCATCCACACCGCTGAAACCCATGAAAGCCATGGACAAAAGTCCTGCGGTAATCAAGGCCAGTGGCATGCCCTCTACTGCCTTCGGAGTTTTGTTCAGCTCCATCTGCTCACGAAGTCCGGCAAACACCACCATAGCCAGGTAGAAGCCTAATGCGGTGGAGATGGCGTAAACCATACCGGAAAGCAAATCGTAGTCTTTCTGGATGACCAGAATGGCAACACCTAAGATACAGCAGTTGGTTGTAATCAATGGGAGAAATACACCAAGAGCCTGATAAAGAGATGGAGACACTTTCTTCAGGATGATTTCAACCATCTGAACCAATGCTGCTATCACAAGAATGAATGCAATCGTCTGCAGATAGGCAAGACCATTTGGATCCAACACATACTTCTGGATGAAATAAGTAACAAGTGTGGCAAGCGTAAGTACGAATGTCACAGCCATTCCCATACCAGATGCGGTCGACACTTTCTTAGACACGCCAAGGAAAGGACATATGCCCAGGAACTGCGACAATACAATATTATTTACAAATATTGCGGTGATGAAAATTAATATATATTCCATATTCTAACCTTTCGTTTTATGCTTTTCTAAGCTTGTTTACTACTGCAATCAGATAACCTAACACGATGAAAGCGCCAGGTGCCAGCACGAACATCAGCATGCCGCCTGATTCGCCCTGAAGAGGAATCCCGGCGATGCCGAAATCGTCACTCTTGAACACCACACCTGTGCCGAGAATCTCACGGCATGCGCCCAGAAGGGTCAGTGCCAGGGAGAAACCGATACCGATACCGATGCCGTCGCAGATGGACTCTACAGGTCCGTTCTTTGCGGCAAATGCCTCAGCGCGTCCTAGGATAATACAGTTCACAACAATCAGTGGGATAAACAGACCGAGTGTGGCGTAGATGCCTGGAAGGTAAGCCTGCATCAGCATCTGAAGGATGGTCACCAGCGATGCGATCACTACGATGTAGGACGGGATACGAACTTTATCGGGTACCAGATTCTTAATCAGGGAGATGATAAAGTTCGAAAGGATAAGCACGAAAGTGGTGGCCAGTCCCATCGAGAGGCCGTTGATGGCCGATGAGGTGGTACCAAGGGTAGGACACATACCAAGGAGAAGCACAAATGTAGGGTTCTCATTGATGATACCGTTTTTGATAATCTTAAAGTAATTCATTGTTGTTCCTCCTTTCTTTTATGCTGCTGGTTCTACTTCTGTTTCTTCACTCTCAGCGTCTGCGGCCTCACTTGCTGTCTCAGTGGCAGGAGCGGCTGTCGCAGTGTCGCCGTTTCCGTACACCTGATCGTAAGCGTTCTTGATGGCAAGAAGGAAGGCGCGGGATGTGATGGTGGAGGCTGTGATGGCATCAATCTCACCACCGTCCTTGCTCACAGTGAAATTACTTGTACCTGGATTCTTGCCGATAATGTTGCCTTTACCGTCTGCCTGGAACCACAGGCCGGCTTTAGCGCCAAGACCTGGAGTTTCTGCATGCTGAAGAACGGTGTAGCCAAGAATAGAACCTTCATTGTCAAAACCTACAAGCACCTTCAATTCACCACCAAAACCATTCTCACTGGTCTCAATGGCTTTGCCAAGAGCGTTGCCTGAGGCGTCAACAGCATTATGAACAATAAAGGTCTTTTCCTTGCCACCAATCTCACTCTTTAAAGTGTCGTCAGAAGCAACGGTCAATTCACCGCCACCCATCACGGCCTTAATACCGTTTGCAAGGTTGTCGGCATTGATCTTCTCAATCTGAGGAGCGGTCACGCTGTTTACGTAGGCGAGGATTCCGCCTGCTACTATGGCGATTAGTGTAAGCACTAACACCATATTCAATAAGGATGAACTGAGCTTTTTCATTTCTTGACTACCTCCCCGAATCGCTTTGGTTTAAAATAGTTATTAATCAACGGAACAAATGCGTTCATAATCAGAATGGCAAACGACATACCCTCAGGATATGCGCCCCATGTGCGGATTACTACGGTGAGGAAGCCTATAGCAACACCATATACCAGCTGACCGTTTTTCGACATCGGTGAGGTCACGTAGTCTGTGGCCATGAAAATAGCGCCAAGCATCAGACCACCGCTTACCAAATCGGCAAATGGAGAAGGATACTCTGGTTTGGCAAGGTGAAGCAGGCCGGCAAACACAAAGACTGTGGCAAGTATGCTTACAGGAATATGCCATGTGATGATCTTTTTATAAAGCATGTAGAAAAGACCTATCAGAAGGGCCAGCTCACATACTTCGCCCATACTACCACCAGTCTGACCAGTGAACATCGAGAGAAAATCTGAATTACCAAGTTCGGTTGCAGCCTGAGTGGCCTGCTCACCACCTTTGATTACTTGTTTCATCAAGGCGAGTGGGGTAGCGCCTGTCTCTGCGTCAAGATTCAAGAATCCCTGAAGTGGTTTTGGCCATGTCGTCATCTGAACTGGGAAGGAAATCAACAGAAAAGCACGACCAGCCAAGGCCGGGTTAAACAGGTTGCAGCCAAGACCACCGAAAGTCATTTTTACTACACCGATAGCAAATAACGCACCTATAATCACAATCCATAAAGGAAGGTTGGAAGGAAGGTTAAATGCTAACAACACTCCGGTCAGAATTGCTGAACCGTCAAGTACGGATGTGTCGGTCCTTTTAAGCATATATTTGTTGATTGCCCACTCAAAAAACACACAGGAGGCAACCGACACAAGGGTTACTAATATGGCACCCAGTCCGAAATAGACAAATGAGCAGAGCAAGGCGGGGATAAGCGCAATCAATACGCCATACATGTTCTTGCTCACACTGTCGCCTGAATGGACATGTGGTGACAATGAAACTGTTAATTTATTCATATCTGTTTTCGTTTTTTTCGCTTATCATTTTATACCTTTTCTCTTATTTGGCATGACGCGCTCTGATAATGGCCATCACATTACTCTTACCCTGACGTACAAGGTCAAGCAACGGACGATGAGAAGGACATGTAAACTGACATGAACCGCATTCTATGCAGCTTACAACGTCTTCAGCCTCGCAGCGCTCCCAGTTCTGAGCTTCTGCTAACTTCGACAGGAGGAATGGCTCCAAACCCATCGGACAGGCACTTACGCACTTGGCACAACGGATACATGGCTGAACTGCTGCACGCTTACTCTCTTTCTCATTCATAATCAAAACACCTGAAGAACCTTTACAAATCGGCACTTCGGTGTTAAGTAATGCTTTACCCATCATCGGACCACCGCCTATCACCTTGCCGGTGTCTTCTGGAAGACCGCCACAGGCATCTATCAGTTGCTGCATCGGAGTGCCCATCCTGACAAGGAAATTGCTCGGATGAGCCAGACTCTTACCAGTCACTGTCACAATGCGTTCAAATAATGGCTTATTCTTTGTAACGGCTTCATAAACAGCATAGGCTGTACCTACATTCTGGATAATGGCTCCTACACTTACAGGTAAGGCTGGAGGGGCTGGTACCTGACGACGGATGACTGCGTCTATCAGCTGCTTCTCACCACCCTGAGGATATTTCACCTTCAACGGTACAACCTCAATATTCACAAAACGATGGTAAGTCTTGGCTTTCTCTGTCAGCAGTGCGATAGCATCTGGCTTATTGTTTTCAATGCCGATATAACCTTGGTTCACATTGGCTGCTTTCATCAATAAGGCTACACCTTCAAGAATCTCATCAGGATGCTCAAGCATCAGACGATGGTCGGCCGTCAGATATGGCTCACACTCAACGGCATTGATAATCACACACTGAGGAACAGAGCCGGGAGGAGGGGAAAGTTTCACGTGGGTCGGGAAGCATGCACCACCCATTCCTACGATACCGGCATCCTTGATCTTTTCAATGATGTCCTTACCGCTCAGTTCCATTAATTTGTCAATATGAACCAACTCTGGACTGCGGTCGATGCTCTCTTCCCACTCATCACCCTCGACGGTAATGTAAACAGCCGGTTTAGCATAACCGCTAGCATCAACCACAGTGTCCAGTTTCAACACTGTTCCTGACACCGATGAGTATATCGGAGCGGAAACAAAACCACCTGCATCAGCTATCTTGGTGCCTACTTTCACCTTGTCGCCTTTCTTCACAATAGGAACGGCAGGAGCACCAATGTGCTGACCCATAGGAAACACCGCCACTTTGGGAAGATCGGCCACCTTGATCGGTTCAGCGGCTGATAATTTGTTTTCGGCTGGATGAACTCCGCCTATTCTAAATGTTTTCACTATTTCTGGATTTTCGTTTTCTGACTACTTTTATTGATCTCATAATAACTCTGACTTATTCCCCCTTGGACGTAGCAGATGGCAAAATAATCTGCTGACATACAGGCATAATGTCAGATAATGTCTTTTCAATCTCTGCTTTTGCGGAAATTGGCTTGGCTGGAGCACCGATGTCCATTGTGGAATTTGGAGTTAACAATAATTGCTGGCAGAATGGCATACTGCCTGTTATCTTCAGCGGTTCCACCACCTTTGCCTTGACTGGCTTCTCAACTGCTTTGGAGGCAGGAGCTGCAGGTTTGACTGCGGAGGCCGCATCCTTCGGCTTCAATGCTGGCATGTTCATTCCTAAGATACATTTCTTAGGGCATTCCTGCTCGCACTTACGGCAGTTACGACATTTGGCTGGGTCAATGTAAGCAAGGAAGCTGTCCACATGAACTGCATCAAATGCACATACTTTCACGCACTTCTGACAACCGATACAAGCTGCGCTACAGGCTTTCATGGCTACAGGACCCTTGTCCTTGTTCATACAGCGGACAACTACGCCCATCTTCTTGTTGCCTTTCACCTCACGCACTTCGATGATATTGCGCGGACATGCCTTCGCACAAGCTCCACAGGCGGTACATTTTGAAGCGTCAACCTCAGGAAGACCAGTCGCCGGATTCATCTTGATAGCATCGAATTGGCAGGCGGCCACACAGTCACCACAACCAAGACAACCATAGGCGCAACCTGTCTCACCCATACCTGTCGAATTGGCTACCTTACAACTTCTCACACCATCATACTCGGCAATACGAGGACGATTCTCGCATGTGCCATTACATCTCACAATAGCCAATTTCGGAGCACTCGCTTCTACCTGCATTCCCAAGATAGATGCCACTTTCTCCATCACTGGCTGACCTCCTACAGGACAGTTTAAGCCTTCCAGACTACCGGCATCGGCGGCTTTCACACATGCTGCGGCTAAACCGCCACAGCCCGGAAATCCACAACCGCCACAGTTGGCGCCTGGCAATGCTTCTAATACCTCTCCTAAACGGGGATCTTCTTTTACTGCAAATTTCTTCGACAATAGGTAAAGCACCAGCGCGGCGATTAAACCTATTGCGCCTAAGACAATTACAGCGATTAGAATTACGTTCATAAATTATTTATTTAAGTTTTTTAGTGAAATTCCTAATTCCTAATTATCACTATATGATTCTATCCAAAATGCAAATTGCTTCGATAATTTATGGCGGAATGCATGGATAATCAGATAGTAAACAGCTAACATTACAAGAATACCGACAAATATCAATTGCTCATCCAAATGAAACAGATATTTGCCGGATACAACCCATATTATCATCAATACCAATGGCAAACCAAAAGACAATATAACTGCATTGCGGCCCATCGTCTCTGAACCACACACCTTTACTTCGTCACCAACTGAATAACGGTCAGCGACAGGGCTGTATATATCTACGACCTTCTCTTTGCTCTCAGATGCACCGCAAAGACTTTTTGCATGGCAGGCACTGCAGGCGGAGGACTGAAGAATCTTTACTCGTATGTGACTTCCGTCTATACTTTCTACAATACCTTGATGGTCTATTTTCTTTCCCATTGAAGGAAATTAGTAATTTTTACTGTTTAATTAGCAAATTTACTAAAAAAATGGTTTATGGCAAAATAATCTACCAAAAATATACATTATTTATACACTATATGATGTAATCATTCCTAATTCCTAATTCCTCATTATAGAATGAAACTGCCTATCTGATATACCAATGTGGACATAATCCATGCCAGACATGTTGTATAAGCTGCCGTAAATAATGCCCATTTCAGTTTGCCTGATTCGTTCTTTATGGCTATGCACGCTGGGATACATGGCATGTATAGCAAGACAAACACAAGGAATGACAAGGCTGACAATGTCGTCATCCCGCTCTTGGAGATAATCTGAGAAAGTCGGGCATTTTCTGCATCTTCATCTTCCAATACATCACTGTCTGATGACGTACTGTATAGCACACCCATCGTAGAGGCGACGATTTCTTTGGCGCCAACTCCGGTCACGATGCTCACACCTTCCTTCCAACCAAGACCGCATGGTTTAATCACTGGCTCGATGGCATGACCTATCTTGCCCATATAACTCTGTTCCATCTTGGCCTCATTGCTGATATCATCAGTGGTACGTGGAAAATAAGATAGTGCCCACACGATTATGGAAGCAGCTAAAATGGTCGTACCCATCTTTGTCAGATAATGCTTGCCTTTTTCCCAGGTATGACGGAATACAGATTTGCCGGATGGCATGCGGTAAGGAGGTAGCTCCATCACATAAGGGCTCGATTCCCCTTTTACCACATATTTGCTCAACACATGAGCCATCACAATCGACATCAAGACTCCTAGCACATAGAGGGAGAATAAGACGAGGGCAGAACGGGTAGGGAAGAAGGCGCCGATGATGATGATATATACAGGCAAACGGGCAGAGCAAGACATCATAGGGATAATCAGCATCGTAATCAGACGAGAACGACGGTCCTCAATCGTACGTGTGCCCATGATAGCCGGGATGTTACAACCGAATCCCATGATCATTGGAATAAAGCTCTTGCCATGAAGACCCATCTTGTGCATGATTTTGTCCATGATAAAGGCGGCGCGCGACATGTAGCCCGAATCTTCCATCCAAGATATGAATGCATAGAGAATCATGATGTTTGGAAGAAATACAATTACTCCACCTACACCTCCGATGATTCCATCGACCAGAAGGTCTTTTACAGGACCGTCCGGGAGTGTGTTGCCAACGACATCACCCAGCCAGCCAACAAGAGTGTCTATCCAGTCCATAGGATACTGACCGATATTGAATGTACAATAAAACATCAGATACATCAGCAATAGAAATATCGGATAACCGAATAACGGATGGGTGACCACACTGTCTATCTGGGATGTGAGTTTCCTCACATAGTTCCTCTTCTTGACTAAACACTCTTTCAGGGCTCCTTGGATAAAACCGTATTTAGCATCGGTAATAGCGCTTTCACTGTCTTCACCGGCTTCTTTGGCTATTTCTGCCTGACAGTGTTTTACGGTGGTGTCTATAGCTTGGTAATTAGGGAACTGACGGCATATGTCTCTCACCTGCTTGTCGTTTTCCAGTAATTTAATAGACAGAAAACGGGCGCTATAGTTAAAGTGGGGTTCAGGATTAATTCTGATCTGGGCTTCCACTTTGTCGATGTTCTCTTCCAAAAGTATTCCGTGATTCACATGGATATGACGCGATTGCTTCTGAAGACCCTTATGCATCTCAATGATTGTGTGAAACAAATCCTTCACACCTTCACCTGTACGACCAACGGTCGGAACAACAGGCACACCAAGAAGATATCCCAGCTGCTCTGTGTCAAGTTTGTTACCGCTGGCTCTGAACTCATCAAACATGTTCAGTGCCATGATAATAGGAACGTCCATGTCTATCAACTGGGTGGTCAGATACAGATTGCGTTCCAGATTCGACGAGTCAACAACATTGACAATCACGTTTGGAGTTTTATCAATGATGTGCTTCCTTACATATAATTCCTCGGGAGTATAAGCCGTTAGAGAATAAGTGCCTGGCAAATCGACAATCTTAAAATGGTATCCTTCAAAGTCAAATACACCCTCTTTGGCGTCAACTGTCACACCGGAATAATTGCCTACCCGCTCATGTGAACCACTGGCTATATTAAATAATGATGTCTTACCACTGTTGGGATTACCTACAAATGCAACACTGATCTCATGCTCTCGTTTGGAGGCAATCTGTTGCATGTGTTTGCGAAGAATTTCAGCGCAGGATTCATCTGAAGCGATACCACTCAGGTCTGGTTGATCAACCTCCCACGCCTTGGCTTCATCCTCGCTGACGACCTCTATCAGAGATGCCTCACTGCGGCGAAGACTCACCTCATAATCCATCAGCTTGTATTTTATCGGGTCTTTCAGGGGGGCGTTCAGCAATACTTCAACCATCTTACCTTTGATAAAACCCATCTCAACGATGCGTTTGCGAAAACCACCATGACCTTCCACCTTTACGATCACACCGCTTTCGCCGGTTTTCAGCTCACTTAATCTCATGATTTCTTTTCTTTAAATTTGCAAATGCAAATTTAATGCTTTTTTGAATAGGTGTCAATACTCATTTTTGAGTATGTCTTTTTAGAATTCAACGATTCTGCTGGATATTGCATCGTGCAACAGTGTAGCGAACCATGTTGCCTGATAAGCACGCGACAGTCAACACCGATAACATCGCGACCAGGAAATACCTCCTCCAGTATTTCCTTTGCGATACGGTCGTTCTCCGACTGGCCATATGTGGGGTATATCACAGCACCGTTGATAATGAGGAAGTTCGCGTAGGTGGCCGGTAGGCGGTCTTCTCCATCGTAAATGGCAGATGGCAATGGCAAAGCAATCAGACGATAGGGAAGACCGTCTTTAGTGGTGAAGGACATTAATTCATCTTTCATCTTCGCCAGTTCTTCGAAATGCTCATCCGAAGGGTCATCGCAACTTACATAAGCAATAGTCTTTGCATCACAGAAACGTGCTAGGGTATCAATATGTCCGTCGGTGTCGTCGCCTGCCAGATAACCATGATCAAGCCAAAGCACGCGGTCAGATCCCAGATATTCACAGAGCTTCTCTTCAATTTCTGATTTGCTGTAGATATTATTGCGGTTTTCTGCCAACAAACAGGAACTGGTCGTCAGAATTGTGCCGCGCCCGTCGCTCTCAATACTGCCTCCTTCCAACACAAAGTCCAGATGGTTGGCATAACTCCCTTGAAGGATACCTGATGCCCATATTTGTCTGTTAATCTGATTGTCCTTGTCTGAAGCAAACTTTAAGCCCCATCCATTGAACTGAAAATCGTTGAAAACCAGACCGCAGGAATCCTTCGTTGTGATAAAGCCATGGTCGCGGGCCCATGTGTCATTCGTTTTACAACCGACGATGTCAACATTCGGTAAATCGGAAATTACACGATGGGCATATTCCATGTCGTCTGCCACAAGCAATACCGGTTCATATTGACTGATGGCGGCTATCATTTTGTAATAGCACTCAGCCACCTCATCAAGATAAGGTGACCAGTCGCTTTCTTTATGAGGCATGGTCAGCTGAACAAAGCGCTGTCGCTCCCATTCCGCAGGTAAATACATAGACAAATAATTGGGAAATTACCAGTTGGCTACTGTGGCATTGAAAATCTGATCTACTATATCATTAATCATCTGCTGAACAAGTTCTTCTTGAACGGCATTCAGCTGAAGAGAGGAGTCGTATTCTGCAGTGGCTGAAAAACTCCGCTCAAAGTCTTCATCGTGTTTCACATTATTTGTAAAACGAACGTTTACCGTCATTTTTAGCTGAGTCTGAGCAGAATAACCGTCACTGCTGATTGACTTGTTCAACTGGGAATATTCGGTAATCTCACCCGATAACTGAAGGTCACCACCACGTTGCAAAACCTGTAACTTGGTCTTGTTTGCATAGGCGTCACTCAGAGAGGTATAGAACATCGACTCCATCGGGGCCCATACGTAGGCACAGCGGATAGGAAATTTCTCTACGGCTATCGATTTCGTTTTGGTGTAATCTATACTCGAACCGTTTAACGAAATACTCACTTTGCACCCAACGAAAAATAAGCACATCAGCAGCAAGCTCAAATATTTATATCTTTTGTTCATCATATATATGACTTTTCGTTTTCATGAGTTCATAATTACAAACCATAGTCGCGTATACGTCTGTACAACGTACGTTCACTGATACCAAGTTGCTGGGCGGCTTTCCTTCTGTTATAATTATAACGTTGAAGAGCCTCTAAAATCAATTGCTTTTCATGTTCCTCTATGGTCGGAGGTTCCTCCTCAACAACTTCGCTTGCACTTGCATCCTCGGCTTCCAACGGCTCCATGGAAGATGATGGACTCACAAATTTCATCGGTCTGTCCATCGAGGAAAGGCCGGTTATGTTGCCTGAAGACATGCTATGACCCATGTTTCCTGCATGATTTTCAACCAAATTGTTCACCATCTCTTTCACGTCGGATATCTCACGGCTTAAATGCAATAGTTGGGTCAGCAGCATCTCACGCTCATTAGCATAACTATGCTTGGAATTACCGTCGCCTGATTGGATCAAAGCGGGAAGACTGTTTGAGGAACGGTCGTCTGTGATTCTGAGTTCACGAAGGATGGAGGCGTCAATTTCACGCTCCCTCGAGGTGACACTCAGATTATCTACTACATTCCGTAACTGACGGATGTTGCCTGGCCATTTGTAGGAAAGTAAGAGCTGTCTGCCGTCCTCTGTCAAAACTATCGGGTCACGACGGTATTTCTCGGCATTTTCTGATGCGAACTTTCGGAAAAGCAACACTATGTCATTTCCTCGCTCGCGAAGAGGAGGAATCGTGATGGGAATAGTGGCCAAACGGTAATAAAGGTCTTCGCGAAACTTACCTTCATTGATGGCTTTCTGCATCCTTACGTTTGTGGCAGCTACTATCCTTACGTCACTCTTACGGATCTCATTACTGCCCATACGGATAAACTCGCCAGTCTCTAACACACGAAGCAGCTTAACCTGAATCTCCAAAGGCAGTTCGCCTACTTCGTCAAGAAACAAGGTGCCTTTGTCGGCGGTCTCAAAATAGCCGGCATGGTCACTCACGGCGCCGGTGAAAGCCCCTTTCATGTGACCGAACAATTCTGATTCAATCGTACCGCTTGGAATCGAACCACAGTTGATGGCAAAATATTTTTGATGCTTACGGGTGGAATGATCGTGGATAATACGGGGAAACACTTCCTTACCAACGCCGTTCTCGCCTTCTATCAACACCGACAAATCTGTGTTGGCTACTTGAATCGCAATATCAAGAGCACGGTTCAGACCTTCTGCATTACCCACAATACCGTATCTTTGCTTTATTGGCTGTAATTCACTGCTGTTCATATCTATATCAGTTTAGCTTTGTTGATTTATAAATTCCTGATTCCTAATTCCCAAAAGTCCGCATGGCCTTTTCTGCTTTCTGTGTGAACTTAAAAAAAGTTTTCGTCTTCGTTATCATCTTCGTTTTCATCTTCGTTTTCGTTTTCGTTTTCGTTAAAAAAAACATTCCTGATTTTATAAGTATGGATTATACTTCTTCTCATAACCAATGGTGGTTGTACCGCCATGGCCGGAATATACGGTTGTCTCATCCGGCAAAGGCTGAAGGCGGTTCGTTATCGAGCGGATAAGGGTGGGGTAGCTCCCACCTTCCAGGTCGGTTCTTCCAATACTTCCCTGAAACAATGTGTCACCGGAAAACAAGACCTTGTCTGTCTCACTGTAGAAACAAAGACCTCCAGGAGTATGACCGGGTGTGAAGATTACTTTCAGACTCGACTTGCCGAATCTCACTTCGTCTCCGTCATTCAGAGAAGGACCCAGGATGCTGGCATAATCATAATTCAGGCTGTCGGCTATACGCAAACCAAAAAACATCGCTACCTGTGAATGTAAATTGGAATAGAGCGGATAGTCCAAGGCGCTCGCTTCTGGCTTCAGATTTAAATATTTGATTGCAAACTGATTGCCAAACACATGGTCTAAGTGAAGATGTGTGTTCAGTAAATGACAGACTTTTATGTTATTAGCTTTCAAATAGCCGTCAAGCTCCTGCCATTCACGCTCGTCTGCACAACCACAGTCTATGATGACTCCTTCGCCGGTTTCATCACTCACAACGTATGTGTTTACACATACTGGATTGAATAGGAATTGTTTAACTTTCAACATTGCTTTGACCTTTTACGCTAAACTCTCACCTCTAAACTCTAAACTCTAAACTCTAAACTCTCAACTCTAATCTCTCACCACTAAACTCTAAACTCTAAACTCTCACCTCTAAACTCTCACCTCTCACCTCTCACCACCACGTGTACCACCTTTTTTTCTTTGAACCATTCTTCATGGAAAAAATCCGAAATGTCCCATGTCGTACACAGGGATTTCATTCCTTCCATCTCTTTCGCCAGTTCTCCACCCTTTAAGGCAATGATGCCGTTTGGTAAGGCATTGTGCTGAATTCCTATGATATTTTTCCGGGTACAACGTACCAAATCCGACAACGACATGGCAGCACGGCTTACAACGAAGTCGTATATCCGGTCTTTCAGCGATTCACCTCTACAGTGGGTATAGCGGACATTCTTCAAACCGATGGCGTCACTCACGGCCTCAGCTACTTTCAGCTTCTTGCCAATACTGTCAACCAGATGAAAACTAACATCTGGAAATAGGATTGCTAATGGAATACCTGGAAAACCTCCACCGCAACCAAGGTCCAGCACATTGGTGCCATCACGGAAATGAATCACTTCGGCTATAGCAAGCGAGTGTAGAACGTGATGCTCATAAAGATTTTCTATATCTTTGCGGGATATCACATTGATCTTCTGATTCCAGTCCAGATATAAATCATAGAGACTTTCAAGCTGGGAAATCTGAGTTCCCGACATGGAAGGAAAATATTTCAGTATTTTTTCCATCTCTCTTTAACTTCCAAATGTATTTCCTGTTATATCTTTATATTCAATAAATCTTTCAGCTCATCGTATCCGAACCTGATATTAATCGCCCCAAGATAAAAGGGGGCTATCGTATAATTCTTATAATGGAAAGTGATGCTGTCTTTTTCTAACAAAATGTGGGGGGAGATAAAGATGTCTTTAAAACCTAACCCACTCAGTTCATCTTCTGTGTCAACATGATTGAGTGACATCAGTTTCCGCTTGATGCGGTCAAGCAGCTCTCCTTTACAGTCCTTGCGAAGAAGTGTGCCGATTCTCACCATGTTTCCGTCAACAAGAGAGAAACTGTATGCAAAACTTTCCTCGCCAGGATGAGCGCCACCCATGTAGCAGCTGCTGTTACCGGTGAAGCAAACGATGGTGTCACCTAGTCCGAAGTGACATTCCGACTGTATGTTGTTGAAAAATGTACAATCGATTTCTTCGTCATATACAAGCATGGAGTCGATTTCTTCCGGATATTCTTCGTATTCATCTGTATAACGGCTCATGGCCATCTCAAGCATCTCTTCAAGATAACTCTGGACAAGGTAATGAGCCAGACTGTCACCTGATTCAATATCACTGATCTCGGCAAGCTGACTGGTGATGAAATTATTAATGGTCTTCACGATTTTCTGCTCTCGCTCATCATCCGAAAGAGTTGTGAGAAGGTCAAGATGTACGTCTGATATTAGTTTGAGATTGTATTCTTTCCGCTTGTCAACATAGTCAATGCTGTCACTATAGCTGGAGTGGACAATAGCCACATGATGAAGCCTCTCACAACTAAATAAGCTTGTGAGTAGAACGAAGAGAATGAATACAGAACTTAAACGGCTCATACTAAACAACTTCAATCGTCTGTAGGCAATATGCCCCCTTTTTTTAAAACAAAGATACACAAATCCATGCTCATGACAAAATTAATTCTTTTAATTTTTATTTTTTCTCCATTAATTTTTAATTCTCTTATTTTTTACGTAATTTTGCGGGATAATAATAAAATGAACTATGGCAAGCTCCTATTATAAGCAACATTCGGAAAGATCTCCGTTCGCCGATGCCGGACTTGTGGTTGCACTCGCGGTCACAATCGTCACCGTCATAAAGCTGCTTATGTACGGACTGACTTATGTGTCTCTCATCTGGCTTGCAGTCACTCTTATTTATGTGGCTATCGCGGCGGCAACAGCAGGGAATTCCAGAATACGACATTTCTTCACGTCTTTCTATATGCTCTTTTCACTGGTTGCTATGATCGCGGCATTCACCTACGACAACCCGATTCAACCGAAAAAGGAATCTGATATCGGGGCTATACAGGAGGAGTACTTTCAGCAAAGTGAAGAACAGGAAGACCCGGTTATCATTGAGACACCGAAACCGGTGGCTGTGGAAACGGATGTCGTGAAGGAAGATGCGTCTAAGTTTGAGGAAGTGGCGCCACAAAGTGTTCCTGATGTGTACCCGGAAATCTCAGAGAACAGCAGTCACGACGTGGAGGTAGTGGAAATGCCTGAAAACAGCTATGCTCCTGAAGAACAAACTGTCATTGAGCCACAGGCGTCAGATAATCAGATACAGGAACAATCACAATTCGACGAATCTTTCCAATAATAATCAATCAGAATGAAAACTATCAAATGTCCACAATGTGGAAAAAATATCAGTAAGGATACAACCCATTGCCCTCATTGCGGAGAATCCATCTATAAAAGAAGACTGAAACGTAAACGTGTCATCTGGATCGTCTCACTACTTCTCTTGGCATTACTTGCCTTTGGAGCTTATAGTATGTTCCATAAGAATAAGGCGGATATGATTGCGTCAAACATATCTGAAGAAGAGGCGTGGGAACTCATCTGCCAATACCGCGATACCAATAATCCCGATTCTCTCGAAGGAGCGCTCGAACGATATAGAAAGACTTTCCCGAAAGGAAATCATTCTTTCGACGTGAAAACACTGAAAGAACGGTTACGAAAGGAACAACGCTACTGGGAGAGTGTGGAAGACAATGGGGCTAAGCGGGAACTTATCGAGAAATATCTCTATGAATACAAGGAGAAAGGATTCTTCTATCTGAAAGCTATCGACAAACTCGATTCCATTACCTTCTTCGAGAAACAGGAGCTCAACACCGTGGAAGCCTATCAGGATTATCTCGACCAGTATCCGGATGGCAGATATGTTGAGAAGGCTAAAGCCAATCTCTCAAAACTCGATGCCATACCACTGACCGATGCGGAGGAGGAAGAGGCTAAGAGCGTGGTGATTACACACTTCAATGCTATGGAGGCCGCCGATACTGCGGCAATAGCAAAAACCATGGCAAAGAATGTTTCTTCTTACCTCGGAAAGAAAGCTGTGAAACAAAGGGATGTCAACGAATTCATACGCCACCTGTTTGAAACACCGGGCAGAAAAGTCAATTTCAACCTGTCTGACTTCATTGTTAGGAAAATGGTGATTATTGAAGACGGGGCACCTATCTATAATGTCTCTTACAATCTGCATGAGGAGATGAACAAACCTGCTGATAATGCCATCATCAGGGATACCGAACGCGACTTCAAGGGGACGGCCATCCTTAATGCGGATATGCTCATCACATCTCTTCTGCTCGAAGAAATCTAATTTCCCATTCCTCATTCCTCATTCCTCATTCCTAATTTTCCTCATGAAGGTCTGTATTGCAGAGAAACCAAGTGTGGCACGCGACATAGCCAGAATTATCGGTGCGAACCACAGTCAGAATGGCTACATAGAAGGCAATGGCTATCAGGTGACGTGGACCTTCGGCCACCTCTGTGAACTGAAAACACCTGATGAATATACAGATGCATGGAAACGTTGGGCTTTGACTTCGCTGCCGATGATCCCACCTAAGTTCGCAATACGATTGAAAGAAGATGAGGGGATAAAAAAACAATTTGAAACCATCAAGAAACTGATGTCCGAAGCCGATGAGATTATCAATTGTGGCGATGCCGGACAAGAGGGAGAACTTATCCAAAGGTGGGTTATGCAGAAAGCGGGAGCTAAATGCCCGGTAAAAAGGCTGTGGATCTCATCTATGACGGATGAGGCCATCAAAGAGGGTTTCAACAACCTCAAACCACAGGAGCAATTCCAAAACCTATATATGGCGGGTCTTAGCCGGGCAATCGGTGACTGGCTTCTGGGGATGAACTGCACTCGGCTCTATTCACTCAAGTACGGACAAAACCGCCAGCTGCTATCCATCGGACGCGTCCAGACTCCTACGTTGGCTCTCATAGTGAAAAGACAGCAGGAAATTGACAATTTCGTCCCGGAACCTTATTGGATCCTTTCTACCGTCTATCGCGACACCGTCTTTCAGGCTACCAAAGGTAAATTCCTGATAAAAGAGGAGGGCGAACAGGCGCTGGCTGATGTGGTCAACGAAGAGTTCCATATCAAGTCCGTCACAGCGAAAGACGGCTCAGAAGCACCGCCACGTCTCTACGACCTTACTTCCCTTCAGGTGGACTGTAACAAGAAATTTGGCTATTCCGCCGATCTCACCCTCAACTTAATCCAATCTCTCTACGAGAAAAAGTACACTACCTATCCGCGTGTCGACACCACTTTCCTGAGTGACGACATCTACCCGAAATGCCCGAATATCCTGCAGGGTATCAGAGGGTATGAACAGTTCACCCAGCCGCTCTATGGAAAAAAACTGCCGAAACGCAAGAAAATATTCGACTCCTCGAAAGTGACGGACCACCATGCCATCATTCCAACGGGACAACCGGCACAGAACCTTACCGATATGGAGCGGAATGTGTATGATCTCGTTTCAAAGGCTTTCATTGCGGCTTTCTATCCTGATTGCAAGTTCAAATCCACCACAGTTATCGGAAATGCGGGAAATGTGGAATTCAAGGCGACGGGAAAAGTCATCACATCTCCGGGATGGAGGGCTATTTATCCCAAAACAACAAATTCCGATAAAGCAGATAATGAAAGCAATGATCAGGATGCAAAAGAGCAGACCCTTCCAGAATTTACAGTAGGAGAACACGGATCCCATAAGCCGGAACTCATGGAGAAGCAGACGCAACCGCCAGCATACTACACGGAGGCTACGCTGCTGCGCGCCATGGAGACGGCAGGCAAAATGGTTGACAACGAGGAACTTCGTGATGCGCTTAAGGAAAATGGCATCGGACGGCCTTCCACACGGGCGGCCATTATTGAGACACTTTTCAAAAGGCGTTACATTAAGAGGGAAAGAAAGCGTATAGTGCCTACAATAACAGGCATAGAGCTGATTGGTATCATCCATGAGGAGCTGCTCAAGAGTGCCGAACTCACTGGTATCTGGGAAAAGAAATTGCGTGAGATAGAGCGGGGCGAATATAATCCTGCCGTCTTTATTGAGGAACTCAAACAAATGGTGACTGACATCGTCACGGCTGTGCTCAACGACCCGACCAACCGTTTCGTAACAGTGGCTCCACACGAACAGCCAAAACCGAAAACGACCCGCAAAAAATCTACTGCATCTGCCACTGCGGATAAAAATGCGGCCGCCTCTACGAATACAGCCAATGCTCCTGCCGGATTCCAGCCAAGGCATAAAAAAAAGGCAGGCGCGCCATCCTCTAAAAATCAAACTTCCAATCCCCAGGCACAAAGTGATCAGGATGAGTGGGTAGGACTTCCTTGTCCGCTTTGTGGTCAGGGGCATATCATCAAAGGCAGAGCGGCATACGGATGCAGCAGATGGAAAGAAGGATGTACTTACCGGATGCCATTTTCATAGCATAAAAATATTCCAATCTGACAATCTTTTATGGAAAAACTTTGGTTTCTCATAAAATATTCATAATTTTACAATCGACAACTAAAAATAACTACTATGGCAGCTGTACTTTATCTTGATACCAAAACAAATATTCTTTGGCGTAACGTGGCCGACAAGCCAATCGCAAAGGAAATGAACCTCCTTCCAGTGGAGGCGCGTGAGAAATTTTTCTGTGAGGGGCCATGGCGTATCCATCATAATCAGCAGTTGAGAGTATTTATCAACGACCAGAACCAGTTGGCGCTTTTCCTCATCTATAGAAACTGGGAGGAGATGGGACCTTCCGGAGCATGGTACTCTCTTGATGGGTTCGATTATCAGAATATCGAAATCTACAAAGGCGACAAACACATGATTGCTATGCTCCAGCGCACGAAAGACGGGTGGTGGAGAGCTGAGGATATCTACTTCCACTCCGAACAATTGCCTCCTGTGCTTGTGCAAATCAACCGTGGATGGTATAACACCCACGATAAAGCGCTTAATTCTGTCACTCCGCGTATCAACACGATGAAGAAGGTGTTCACATCAGTGAAAACTGAGGTTTTAATCTACGACCGCAGGTTCACACCGGAGCGTATTACTAAAGATAATATCCAGCCGGATGAAATCTTTGTCTTTGGCAGTAATATCGATGGCATGCACGGGGGTGGCGCGGCTGCCGTTGCCAGCCGTTTCTTTGGTGCGGTCTGGGGAAAAGGTGTTGGTCTGCAGGGACAGAGTTATGCCATCCCTACCATACCGGGCACACCGCGCGACATCAAGCCGTATGTGGAGGACTTCATTCAGTTTGCGAAAGACAACCCCCACAAAGTCTTCCTCGTCACACGCATCGGATGCGGTATCGCTGGATTCACAGAGGCTGATATGGCACCGCTTTTCATCAACGCCCTCCCTGTGGAGAACATCATCCTCCCGGAAGAGTTCGTCAACTACCTCTTGAAGTAAAATTCAGTTCTGATGGCCTATCCCCATTTGCTGTAATAATTTATATTTCCCCCATGCTGGGCTGACAGCCCGGCCTACTACGCCAAGATGTTGTACCACCTCCAATCGTTGGTAAGATACCGGGAACGCGGGCGCCTCGTCCGCTCAAGCAATGTGTTTACACCGCTAAAAATAATTTCTATTTCCCCCACGCTGGGCTGACAGCCCAGCCCTCTAACTCAAAAACCAATGGATTATCTCCCACAAGACCCCGCAATCCTTGTATCCAGCATCAACATGCTCCTGCGCGATGAGGAATACGATTCCCTTGAGTCCCTCTGCTATGCCTTCGATAAAGAGCCAGACCAGATCAAGGCGTACCTTCTTCAGCACGACTATGTCTTCGACGACGACCAACTCCAATTCCGCCCTGTTGGCTACGACGCATGATCACCAAAGACGCCATCGAGACCGCATATAGCTTCCTTCACCAGAAGCGCAACGTCTATATCCATTCCACGATGGACTGGCAGAAAGACGACATTGAATATGCCATCGCCTCTTATATCGACGACATGAGTCCGGAACTCTATGCCACCCTCTCTGGAGGCAACAACGATTTCCTTCGCAACCACCAGTCTTTCCGGCAGGATATCACAAAAGCGGTAGAATTATTAGAGAAAATGCTATGAAAAAAAATCTCATAAGACAGAGCTCGTCTATTCCCCGATAATCGTCACGACCAGTCTTCTCGCACCGCCATAATTACGGAACTCACACAGATAGATTCCCTGCCAGGTTCCCATATTCAGGCGTCCGTTGCTGATAGGGATGGTCAGGCTCACACCGCTGAGCGTTGACTTTGCGTGAGCAGGCATGTCGTCAACTCCCTCTAATGTGTGCTCATACTCCGGTCTGTTCTCAGGAACGATACGGTTGAAAATCGTCTCCATATCTATACGCACGTCAGGGTCTGCGTTCTCGTTGATACTCAGTCCGCAACTCGTATGCTTGCAGAAGATATTGATGATACCCGTCCTGGGGAGGGTAGGGCACTGACGTAAGATCTCACCCGTCACCAGATGAAAGCCTCTCGGTTTCGGACTCAGTGTGATTTCTATTTGCTGAACCATAATAGAATAGTTTTGTATGCAAAATTAAACAAAAATACCCGAATTCTTATACGAACAGGCCATTTATTCCATCACCGTTGCGGATTTCACCTCCCACACCGCTTAAAAAATTATATTTCCCCCACGCTGGGCTGACAGCCCTGCCCTCTACGCCAAGATGTTGTACCACCTTCAATCGTTGGTAAGATACTGGGGCATTAGCATGGCGAATGTTGATAACATTCAGCATGCTTATGCGGTGCTGAACTCGGCTAGTGCGAGGCTAGGGACGCAGCCGAAGCAATAGGCGCTAAGTTCGAAGGTGGGCAGCTGGACGTCTTGCCGACTTAAAATATGTTTAATATACAAAACATTTTTGCCAATAATCTGTTCTCTATGTTGAACATTTTACAATAAATGAGTAGCCAAAACATCGTTTTTGTTTTTATTATACAACAAATCACACTGAAATGTGTTCTGTATGAACAACATGCGTTCGCATCCACGCTGGGCTGACAGCCCAGCCCATCAATTAAAATCCTCCGTGCAGCATAAAACCACACAGAGGAATCACTAATGCATCTCCAGCTTTTTCTCACCGATCCATCAAGCTGTTGATGCATTATTAAATGAATTTCACTCTTTTACTGATATTTTTGAGCTTCTTGGAGCATATCTGCACTCATTTTGTTAATCCTATTGAGTTGTTGCATACTCATATTACCACGCATTTTATCTAATTTATCTGCATATTCCATGTATTGCTGAATAAGTTTAGGGTATTCAACAAGGAATGTCGGATCATTTCTATTTGCTTTCTTAAAGAAGTTCATATACTCTTTCCAGAATTTCTCATACTCGTCAAGGAATTCATCGATAGAGCTGTCTCCTTCTTCTTCAGTTGCATCATCAAACAGTCCACTGTCATCGTCTGATATTTCACTGGCAACGTCATACAATTCACTATCATCAGTCATTCCTATGACTTCATCAAGGTCACTACCTATTGCAGAAACTAAGAAGTCTAAGCTTTTACCTTTAGTATTGATAAATTCACCTTTAAACACACCATCTTCAAATTCACCCTTGAAATGACCAGTCGGTACACCATCCTCTGTAGTCTCATTCAAATCCATTTCTCCGTCTTCATAAGTACCGGAAAGATTTAGTTTAGCGTTAGAACCTTGTTTGTTGTAATAATATGTTCCCTTAACTTGAGTCCCATCAATATCTATATGCATAGTGATAGGATATTTATCTACAGATCCTGTCATATCATAAGATGAACTGATGGCTTCTTCATCATCTTCTGTTACGTCACCCTTATGGCTCTCTTCATATTTTTTCAAAACTTTTATCATCTTAGCGGCCTTTCTTTCATGCATACTTGCGTTCATTGAGATGCCCATAAGAGATGATTTAAGACTAATTTCTTCATCAGTCTCTAGTGGACTTGGTAAACTTTTTAATAAACTTTCAAGCTCATTGGCAGTCTCGTCCCATTGCTCCTTTTCCCAGTCGTCACTTTCTTGGGAAACTTTTTCGCTTAAAGCTTTGATTGCATTAATCGGATCATCATCTGAAGAATTTTTCGATGAACATGCACAGATTGTAAAAACTAATCCTGCAACTAAAACGTAACTAATTAAATGTTTCATAAAATTAAAATTTAAATTATTATTATATGTTAATAATGATGCGGACTATAAATAATACAATAAATGGTGTGATATACTCGTGTGTCATCGTTGCTATTCCCATCCTGAATAGTTGTCGCGCCAGATTTCGTTGAGATATTCACCTACGATTCCAACGGGGTCGCTGGCATTCACATAACCCCATTCGGCCTCTCCGCCATCGCCTGAGTTGTAAAGCAGTTTGTTTGCCTTGCTGTATGCCATCACCTGGCGTACCTGCACTGCGGTATATGCCTCATCATATTCAGCTTTGGTCTTAGTCATGTGAACAGGTGTTCTCGAACCAATTTGGCTGGCCATATAATTCTGCCACTCTGGATCGTGGAATATAGTTTTCACCCAAACCACGTTGTTGCCTCGTCTGTTTTTCTGGATATTCTTGTCGTAGTAGATCGTGGCCATCTGGTCGTCTCTTACCTTAACCCATTGATTTGTTGTGGTCTTTCCCTTAGTCTGACCATACATGGTCGCGCTCAATAGCAAGAGGAGTGCTGTAAATAGATAACTTGCTGTTTTCATAATAAGCTGGATTTATTATCAGCACAAACCACTTATTGATTCGAAATAAGTAGGTAAATCCACCATAAAGCATCACCTAAACATACAATTCCCATCCATCTTGTGAACGATCCCTTCCTAAGATAAGGTACAAGGAAAGTGATGAGAAATACAGCTAAACAAGCACCGATACCTATTATATAAAGAGTAGTAGCATCGCCGTTTCCAAAAACGGATGCAACATCTCCACTGACCATTGCTACTGCTCCTCCAATTGAAGCCACTGCTGCAACAATAAACCATATAATTGATACAATAAAACGTAAAAAGAATCCACCTACAGATGTTTTTTTCTTTTCATCAGCTTTGTCAAGTTTCTGCTCTGTTTTATCAATTACAGCACTTGCAATATCATCCATATCAAAAAGTCCCATAATAATTTTAAATTTAAGTTAAATTCCTACTGCCTTTATAGCGCTTCGGATTTTTCTATTTTGAAATTTAATCTACCTTTATCATTCTTGGGAAAGGGTATTCAATTTCCCATCATTTATTTGAATTAATATAATAAGTCTTCGTTTTTAGCTTTTCTAATCTCGTTCTTAAGATTACTTGCCATTACACATATAATGATTATTCCAATTAAAAGCAGAATAGCTCCACTTGCATCAGACGTTAACATTGGCATACCTATAATGCATAAAAGAATTCCTAATCCAAAAACAATACCCCTCCATCCTTTCAATAAAGATTTTACTTTGTTTGCCACTTCTTTTTTCTTGTCTTCTTTTTCAGCTTTTAGTTCTGCATTGATATGATCTCTTAATTCCTTAGGTATACGGGTGAAATGTTTGTAGTCATTCGGTAATCGTTTGATAAGAGATACTATCATACTTGTTGCTTGATTCAAAGTTACTTTGTCATCTGCAGCACAAATAATAAGTTTCTGATAAATCTGATCTGTTTTTTGTAACCAGACTTCTTCCTCTGGCCCAACAACACCATCATTGTCATAAGCACTACTTGAAGCCATCGATAAAAGCTCAAGTAGATCGCCTTTTGTATTAGGCACAGTATAAACTTTAATCAAATTCAGTTTGGCTTGCAAATATTTATTTTCAATTTGACGTGCTCCTTTCTCAAAAGATGCTATAATATCTTCCCTTTCTTTCTTTTTTCTTTCTTTCCCCATCATATTTGTCAAGGTACCTCCACTGTTATGTTTTTCGACGAGGTTTTGAAGGGATTGATTTTTTGACATGTCATATGCTGCAAGTTCTTTTGCTTTCTGCATCTCGAGATCTTGCAGTCGCTCAAATAATGTGTTGGCAGACTTTACAGCTTCAATATTAGTGAATTCATATCCACACTCCGAACACTTAGATGTCAATGCTCTAACCGTTGCTCCACATGCGGGACATTTACGTATTTCTCCATGTTTGGAATTTGGTTTAGGCGCTGTAGCTGCTAATGCTTTTTTTGATTGCTGCAATTTAGCGTCAAGAATCATTTCGAATTCATCAAGATCGACACCTGCTGCTTGAGCTTTTCTCATAAGAACAGAACGTTCTTTTTCTGTCAGTTCTCCATCTTCAAGAGCGAACTGAATTAATTGTTCTAATTCCGGTGTTAACATAGAAATAATTTGTTTAGAAAATATGATTCAAATTGTGTTATTAAGCTATTTATAAATTATTCAATTTTTGAAACTTGTAGAATATTGCCAGGAATATAAGTAATATTAATCCATTGACCATAATATAATATGGCATTTTTACACCAAATAATGCGAAACTGAAATTACTGATTATAAAAGATATTATAAAAAGTGTACAAAGAACTCTTATGTTGACTGCAATTCTTTCAGATTCGTATTGAATACCTATCATTGGAACGAGAGTGGCAACAAAACATATAGTGGTTACTATACCACATATTATATCATTCTCTTGACCTGCTGCTATTACAAAAGCTGTATATCCTGTAAGGCAAGAAATTGCAATGCTAATTAAAGTGAGAAATATATTTGCTTTCATACATTTATTTACTTAAAGGTATTGGTGGCGGTGCTAAAGCTATAACTTTTAGAATTGCTGGAACACGTTCTATTGGTTGCCAGCCTGTCATTCCCGGCATCCATACGAGAGAGTCTTTCGTGACCTTCTGTTCTGTAACGAGCTTGCAGAATTCACTCTCAGTCAATGGCCCAACTGATTGACCATTAATCGCAACATAGAATGATTGAATTGGTGGAGTTGGCATCGATTGCATTGAGCCTGGAACATACATTTGCTGCATGCTCTGGTTCATCATGCTCACCATCTGCTGAGCCATTGTCATTCCTAGGCCAAATTCAACAAGTCTGTCTATTGAAAAAAAACTGTTTTCGTTCATATTTATTTATATTTAAATTATGGCATTGGGGGAGTAGGAATACCACCTGGTATTGGTGGCGGTGTCTGAACTGCAAACAAAGAAGCTAGTTCTGGAACATTACCTGCAAGTTCCCATTGTGGCATACCTTGTTTCCATACATATGATTGCGCCGTAAGTTGACCTGCCTGAACCATTTGCTGCATTTCCTGCATGTTGAAAGGACCAGACTGTTGCCCGTTTACGGCAACCATAAATTGAACATTAGGCAATGGGGGAGGGGCAGCCATACTACCATGCATCTGTTGTCCCATGTTATTCATCATACCAGCCATTTGCTGTCCTAAAGCACCACCCATGGCCATTCCGGTCATCATACCTGCGGGATTCATACTATTTCCGCCATTTCCAAGATTGACAGTTCCCATTTGACCCAGATTCTGTGCGCCTGTCTTTAAAACTTCTGCTTGCTGATTAATAGAATGAGCACCAATGTAGTTCTGCTCAGTTTGCAGACGTTGAGCACGCTGAGCTTCTTCCCTCTGAATGCGCATAGATTCTGCCAGATTTTCTTTGTTGATGGCTTGCATATCTTGCATATTCTGAATATTCAGATCTGCTTGTGCCTGCATTGTTCTGGCTGTAATTCCACCTGTCAAATTTTTGACTTCATTATATGCTTCGGAGTCTTTGTCTATTTCAATTGAATTAATATCTATATGTTTCATTCTGACACCAAACTCATCCATCCTGTCACGAAGTTTATTCTCAAGCAATTCGCTGATATCATCAATCTTTCGCTCCATCTGAACAACTGGCATTCCTAAATCAGACGGCACATTGGTGATAATGCTTTTCATTTTTCTGACCATAGAATCTTTAATTTGTTTCTTAAAAGCTTCTAAATCAAAATTAATGAGCCGGTTTAATTTTATAAAATTACGATACTCTTCTAACGCGAATGTTAATGTTCCCCTTACTGCAACGGGAACTGGATAGTCTGGTAATCGAGGGTCTGCCACATCAAAATAAGGTATGGCGAAACGGACCTGATTCGTCCCCTGTGTATTGATATAATATACCTCTGCCTGGAATGGAGAATTACCTCCAAAAGCCAAACCTACAATACTACTAAGAACAGGGAAATTCGCGGTTTTTATTGTGTCATCATACGGCCCCTCAATAAAATCTTGCATTGAACCATCCTTGGATTTGTACACAAAAACAGCTACTTCACCGTCTTTAACCCTCAGTGAGCTTCCATAGCGAATACTATTTTCTCTTGTTGTTGAGTTTACGTCTTGCCCTAAAGGTCTCCATTTCCATACTAGATATTCTTGCTCATCACAACGGATGACATTCATCATACCGCCACTTTTTCCTTTACTAAAGAATCCCATAATGTTTTTGTTTTAGATGAAAGATTAAAATTATTTATTATTATAATGTTTAAACTATTATTACGCATAATTCAAATTTCTTATGAAAGGAAACTTGTTCGCATTTTTTTGCAAATATAAACAAATGCTAATAAACATTAAATCTTTCTATAATGTCATTTTAATGTCATTTGGTGTTGGCTAGTGAAAAAAGCTGATATTATCCCCAGATATATAATTTTGCATTTGATGTGGAAAACGTATAATAAACGATTTGCAGATGTTTCTTTAATTTTGAAATCGTAAATAAACGATATCGATTTCACAGATTTAACAACGTTGATTATTGATCAGTTTGGAAAGAATCTGTGTAATCGAGCGAATAACTATGAGCTCAACAATTCTGATAAAAGTCCATCTCATCAGTGAAATCTGTGTTCATAAACTGAAATTTTAACAAGCGAAACTTGTGTATTTTAAAAAACTATAATCTTTCTTTAATGTCATTTCAATATCATTTTATACTGTCTAATGCAAAATTGTCAAAAGAATGAAAAAAATGTTTAATTTTGCATTCAATATGGAAAAAGTACACGAAAAACTCTTGAACGCCATTGAGCACGAAGTGGGAAAAGAGATACTGACGCCAAAGGATTTTGAGTGGCTGTCTGCAAAAGTGGAGTCTCGGGTAAAAGAGCATCTGAGTGAATCCACCCTGATGCGGCTGTGGGGCTACCGTAAAGGGGTAACGACACGACAGTCCACGCTCGATATTCTCTCCCGCTTTCTTGGCTATGCTGACTATGCGGCTTTCTCCAAGTGGTCTTCCGAAGACATCGACAAGCTTGAGAGCGATGAGGTGGTGTCGTATCATCTCTACATGGAAGAGCTCAAAGCGGGCGAAAGGCTGCTGCTGACATGGTATCATGGCAGGCGATGTGTCCTGACTTCGGCGGTTTTAACATTTCACAGAATACCAATCTTCTGAAACCCCGATAAACAGGGCATTTTTAAGTTTTGAGAAAGGCATTTGGGGTGACGCAGAAAAATCGCGTATTTACAAATGTTCTCGTAGGGAGGTATGAGAATGAGAAGAAAACAGAAAGACAAAACTCTGTTTTGGTGACGTATCGCCGAAGTCAGGAGCAGAATTCAGAGAAATTCTTGCAAATCGAACCATATTTTATGATTTTTGCACAAATCAGGAGCAAAATCACAGAATTATTTGTATATTTGCAAACAGAAATCAAAACGCCTTGACATGGATACCTTCGTTCAATGCTTAGGAAACAGCAAGATTGTTCTTGAAAACAAGAACTCTCTGGATTGTTACAGCCGGTGGCCTGCCCCGACTGTCATTTTTGTGGATGGCCCTTACGGTATTAATGGTTTCCCTGGCGACCCTAAAGATACAAAGATGCTTCCTGAAGTCTATGCACCTCACATTGCTGAGTGGTCGAAGTATGCGAAGCCCAACACGACGCTTTGGTTCTGGGGAACGGAACTTGGCTGGGCAAGGATGCACCAGTATCTTGAAGTCAACGGCTGGGACTACGAGCAAACGTTTGTATGGAACAAGGGCATTGGTCATGTGGCTGGCAACGTGAACTCAAAAACGATCCGACAGGCTCCTGTCGTGACGGAAGTCTGCGTAAGATACACCAAGCGAGTGATGATTGAAAGTCGTAACGGCAAGATGCTTGGACTGCAAGATTGGCTGCGAAGTGAGTGGAAAATAACGGGATTGCCCTTTAGCAAAACCAACGAAGCATGTGGCGTAAAGAATGCTGCAACAAGAAAGTATTTCACACCCGATGGATTGTGGTATTTCCCTCCTGCCAATGCCATGAAGATGATAGCCGATTATGCCAATGCTAATGGCAGTATGTTTGGAAGGCCTTATTTCACTGTCAATGGGCAGGAGATGTCAGAAGAGCTTTGGAATGGGATGCGTGCCAAATGGAATCATATCCACGGTTATACAAATGTCTGGAGTCAGCCTGCATTGCACAGTAAGGAGCGCTTGAAGGATAGTGCAAGCCATAAGGCATTGCACTACAATCAGAAACCTGTTTCCATTATCGATTATATCATCCGCACATCATCAGACGAGGGCGATGTCGTATGGGATCCTTTCGCAGGGCTTGCAACGACGGCTTTGTGTTGCCGTAGGCTTGGTCGCTCATGCTATTCTGCGGAGATTACAGAAAGTACCTTTAGAAATGCCGTAAGCAGATTATCAGAAACAGAACTTATTGCAGTATGAAAAATAACAAACAGTCTTATATAGCCACATTGGCAGAAGCCAACAAAGGAGTAGCATTCACCAGTATCGATTCGCTTCCTGCCTTTATAGAAGCCGATTATTCTCTGAAGGGCAATGACAAAAAGGCAAAGTTGGTAGAGACACTACGTAACATCGTCTTTCCCTCACTGCCAGCAGAATGTACCATCGACAATACTTATTCTGGAATTCTGGCAACAGATTTGTTTAGCCTGAATACACTGCTTGGTTCGATGATTGAGAACAAAGTCGTGACATTCCTCAATGCCCATCGTCATCTTTGGGATGATGGCAGTTGGAGCGAATATCATTTCATCCGTTCCAACGAGTCGTTCCCAGATGTCCGCCTTGTTAAAAAGGGCGACAATCATGTCGTTGTTCTTGGAATAGAACTGAAAAGTTGGTTCATCCTGTCGAAAGAAGGCGAGCCGTCATTCCGCTATAGAACAGCATCCGAGGCTTGCGACCCAGCAGATTTGCTTTGTATCATTCCTTGGTATCTCAGTGATGCGGTCTGTGGTCATCCAGTACTTGCTACGCCTTGGGTCTATTCTGCAAAGGCTGCTGCGGAGGCAACAAAACGCTACTGGATTTATGAACGCCAGACAGACAAGCCGATGACAGTGAAAGAGCGTGGATTGGAGGTTCCTAAAGGTGTACGTCCTTATATGGAAAATGCCCGCGACAAGACAAACAATAAGCCTGCAAACGATGGTGGAAACAACTTCGGGCGACTGGCCAGAACTGGCATTATGTCGGAATTTGTAGAAGAAACTCTGCTTGCAGACATTCTTGGCATTCCCGCCAACAACTGGCGTCTGTTCCTGAAGGCTCACACAGATTCCAACTCCCTGCAAGACATTCAGAAGAAAATTAGTTCTATCACAAAGATTCCCCAGTCAGAAGAGTTCCAGAAACTGATGAAAGCGTTACGCGATTATATCGACGAGCTTCCTAAGATTTAGTTGCCATTACACATTATCCTAAAATCCGCAGGTGATTTGTATTTTTGATGATTTCCTCAAAAAAACGCCATACAATACAAGTGTAATAGC
>FLNY01004251.1_pt1 | contig 69526 bp, 65 predicted proteins | sample 1140381 | NCBI WGS metagenome assembly FLNY01 (sample SAMEA3878172, study PRJEB12797) | bioreactor metagenome | biome: Moose rumen | place: Sweden | collected 2011-10
ATCTCCGAGGAGAGGGGAGACATATAATGTCGCCGGCCAGAAGGTGGGCGATGGCTACAAAGGCATCGTCATCAGGGATGGCAAGAAGACGTTGAAGAAATGAAAGATTGAAAGAATGAAAGGCGGCAGTCACTCACATCGGAGCGGCTGCTGCCTTGTTTTTAAGTGTTTTGCTTTTCCAGTGTTGTCCTTTAACTTCTTTAACTCCTTTAACTCCTTAACTTCTTTTTACAGGTCGTGATGCAAGAGGCGATATTGTGCCATCTCCTCGTATTTCGTGCCGGGCTTGCCGTAGTTGGCAAAGGGATAGATGCTGATGCCGCCACGGGGCACGAAGATGCCTGTTACCTCGATGTACTTGGGTTCCATGAGGCGGATGAGGTCCTTCATGATAATGTTGACGCAGTCCTCGTGGAAGCTGCCATGGTTTCGGAACGAGAAGAGGTAGAGTTTGAGGCTCTTGCTCTCTACCATTCGACGGTTGGGCAGATAGCTGATGCGTATCTCTGCGAAGTCAGGCTGCCCAGTGATGGGGCAGAGTGCTGTGAACTCGGGGCAGTTGAAGCGCACCCAATAGTCATTCTCGGGATGTTTGTTCTCGAAGGCTTCCAGCACCTCCGGCGCATAGTCCTGTCGGTATTCTGTTTTCTTGCCGAGGGCTTTGAGGCCCTCTTCTTTTCTGCTTTCCATATTATCAGAGTTAAGAATTAAGAGTTAAGAATTAAGAATTATGAATTTTCTTTGCTTTCAAGGTATTTTTTGAGTCCTTCGCGCCGTAGCTTGCATGAGGGGCAATGGCCGCAGCCGTCGCCTACGATGCCGTTGTAGCAGGTGAGCGTGCGATAGCGAATTGTGTCAAGCACGCCAAGCTCGTCGGCAAGTGCCCAGGTCTGCTGCTTGTCGAGCCACATGAGTGGCGTGTGGAGGCGGAACTGCTCGTCCATCGCAAGGTTGAGCGTTGTGTTCAGGCTCTTGATAAAGCCATCGCGACAATCGGGATAGCCGCTGAAGTCGGCTTGTCCCACTCCCGTGATGATGTCGTAGATGCCATGGTTGCGGGCATAGATGGCTGCAATGGAGATGAAGAAGAGGTTGCGGCCCGGCACGAATGTAGTGGGGTAGGGGGCGTCTTCCTTCTTCTCTGCCTCGATGTCGAGGTCCTTGTTCGTCAGGCTGCAGGTGGGGCTGAGCTGGGAGATGAAGCTGATGTCCATACATTCCCAAGGCACTCCGGCCTCTTCGCAAAGTTGCTTTGCTATCTCTACTTCAACGGCATGCCTCTGCCCATAACGGAAACTGAGGGCCGATACCTTGTCGAAATGTTTGAGAGCCCAATAGAGGCAAGTGGTGGAGTCTTGTCCACCGGAAAGAACTACGAGAGCACTACTCATTTGTCACCAATAGCTTTCTGATATTCGTCCCAAAGGGCATCGGTCGTGATCTCGGGCTTGTCGCCAAGGATGTGCTTCATGGCTTTGTCCCACGACCATGGCTTGAGTTCGACGGCCGAGCGGTTGAACTTGCGGATGAAGTCTTTGTCCTTGTTGAGCGAGAGCCAGTAGAGGAAGTAGCCAGTCACGCGATAGCCCTTTCTCCATGAGTCGCCGCGCGTGCGGTCCTTGCTGCTGAAGTCCTGGTCGAAGCAACCGCATGCCACGCGAACAGCATCGGCAAGACCTTCGATGAAGAGCCAGTACTCGCTCTTGCCGTCGTACTGCCCGCATCCTTCAGGCGAGAGCTGGTAGGCATGGGTGAGCTCATGATAGAGCACGCCGCGCGTCTCATAGTCGAGGCGAAGGGTGTCGTTTCCAGCAAAGCAGCGTTCAATCCAGTTCGTCGAGTAGCGGATGCCGACATAATCGCCGCTGCCATACTTCTCGCTGATGCCGTTGTAATCCTTGATGGTATAGACGATGCGTTTGAGGCGAGGCACATTCGGGTCTTTCGGCCCCCAATAGAGGCTTTGCAGCACGCGAAGGGCATTCTCCTGAATGTAAGGAGCAGGATTGGGAATGATGTTGTGGTAAATTCTTGAACCTTCGCTCTCGGGAGCTTCGTCATGGAACTCCACGTCGCCCGGGTTGTAGCCCTTCCACTTCTTTTCTACCTTGATGGGAGCGTGATACTTGGTGTCCTTGTAGATGGCTTGTGCCTGGCTGCTTGCTGCAAAGGCAGCGGCAATGAAAAAGATAAGAGTACGTTTCATTTTTAGAATTGAGAGTTAGATTTTATACTGATTAAGTTAGGTTTATCTCGGGTAAGCTATGTGCCGACACTTCTGCGGAGTTTCGTTCAGCAGAGAGTGCACGTTCGTGGTCCTCAAGTTGGACGGCGAGTCGTGCTATCTGCTTCATCGTATCACTTCTTTGCTTGGCCAGAGTTTGCCAGTTGGCTGTGATACTTTCCTGTATGTCAGGTGATTGCGCGCTGCAACGTCCGTCCTCTGCTTCGAGGGCAATGATGCGGCTGTTCAGGTCGTCCACTTTGGCTTGACACAAAAGTATATCCTTGTTTATCTGTTTCAGGCTGTTGCGAATTCCGGCCCAGTCCTTTCCGTCGGCGAATACTTCGTCGAGTTCGCCTCGCTGAACGGGAGGGTGTTGCAGGTTGAAGGCATGCATCCACAAGTCGAGCCTTTCGCCAAGCTCTTTCTGCTCGGCTTCCAGTATCTCGATATGGCTCATGTAATAGTCGTGTCGGCCTTGCATCATGTCGTTATCGTGGCGAATGCTGTCCGAGAGGCTTCGCTCTTTCTCGTAGCGTTCCCTTGCATCCCTCACATTCTGCAGTTGCTTCTGGTGAAGGCTCTTGGCGTCCATATCCGGAATCATCTGCTGGTATGCCTTGATATTCTCTGCCTTGCGTTCCTCCACATCTTCCTTGCGTTTTTGTGCAATGGTCAATGTCCTGGTGAGCGAATTAAGCAGTGACCTCATTCCTTCCAGGTTGGCATTCTCTACGTTCAGGCTTGCTTGCTTCGTGGCTATGCCTTCTTCCGTGGCGAACCAATCGGTGATGAGCTTCTGTATCTGCTCGTAGAGCTGTTCGGGATTTCTCTGCCATGTGGTGTACCAGTCTTTTATGGTGACTGTTTGCATCATGTTCTCGTAGAGGCGCGTGTATTGTTTGTTGATGCTTTCGAGTCGTCCCACAATCTGTTCCACCTCGCTGCTGTACACTTGCAGTCCTGTGTTGAGTTCGCTCAGGCGTATGTTTACTTCGCTCTTTTTCTGCTCAATCTTCTGCAGTTCCTCGCCGAGCTTAGCGATACTGCTTTGGTGGAAGGTGAATGTCTCAAGTTCCTTCTCGGCCGTCTCTGCGTCTCGGCTCACGTTTTCGATGAATTGTCGCAGCAATGCCTGCCTTGCCTCGAGGTTGGTGCTCTCGGAGCATTCGGCGAAAGTGGGGTCGAGTTGTGCATAGAGTTTCCATTCAAGCACGTCCTCGTTCTGTCGGATTCGAATGGTGTTGAGTGCTTCTTCTTCGGCACTGAGCTGTCCCTGCGCCATGGCCAGTTCTATTCGTATCTCAGAGAGTTGCTGTGCCTTGGCATTTGCTTCGGAGGCAAGCATCTCATAGTCGGTTTTCATTTCGCCGATGAGTTTGCTCTGGTCGAGCATCGTGTCGCTGTGATAGGGGTGATGCGTAGCGCCGCAGACGGAGCAGCTGACGCCTTCCTTGAGGTCTGCCCGCAGCTGGATGATATCCTGCCCTTTGCTGAGGAGGTAGGTGTATTCCTTTTCCTTACAGAGTCTTTGTGCCTTCCCTGTCTCTTCTTCAAGCTGGCGGACACCATCTTCGAGGTGTCCTATGTCCAGCCGGAGCTGTGTCACCTTCTTGCTTTTCTCTTCGATGCTCTCGTAGCCTGTGCTGATGCGTTTCCACAGTGACAGTGCTGAATGAAGCATCTGCCTGCGCCCTTTCAGCTGCAAGGCTCTTTCCTGCAGCATCAAGCCGTCTTGACCTTGAATGTAGGAGCGATGCATGCTCAGCTCTGCTTCGGTTGTCTCTGCCTTCGAGACGAGATCCTGGTACTGGGCAAATGCCTTGCCAAGCAATTCGTTCTCTTCGTTCTGGCTTTTGATGGCCTGCTGGCGTTTCTGCTGAAGTTCTGTCCTGCGCTTGTCCCTATCCTCTAAGTGTTTGAGTTGCAAGAGCACGGCCTCTCCGTGTCGAAGCATGCTTTCGTGTATCTCCATGCTTTGCCGCTTGCTGCATAGTTGTTCCAGGGTGCTTTGCAACGCTTCTGTCTCCTTCTCTTTCTCTGCAATCATAGAAGAGAGCGCCTTGGCCTCCTCCTTTACTTTATTATTATAGTCATCGAGAAAGACTTCCTCATCTTCGAATGCCTCGTGCTGCCCTGTCAGCTGTGCAGCGTTCGTAACGCGGTCGAAGGTGTCGAGCAGGGCTTGAGTGGCATTCTTGTAGAGCTCGCCGGCTCCCGTCTCACGTTTCTCTTGCTCCGTCATCTTCTGCCGGAATTCATCGGCCTCGCGTTCCAGCAGGCTAAGTCCCCGTTTGTCCCTGCCTATCTGTTCCTTTACGACAGCAAGCTTCTGATAGACGCCATGAATGCCTTCGAACAGGTCGTAGCGGTCCAACATGCTCTGCTCCCTTGCCATCGTGGCCTTCTCCTTGTTGAGTTCGAAGAGATGCTTTTTCTCCCTTTCCAGGAGCATGCTTGTTTCGTTGTATCGTCTGAGCCAGGCGAGCTGCTTCTGCAGGCGTGTCAGGCTCTCTTCCAGGCCCCGCAGTTTTGTTTCTGCAAGCCGTTTGGCGTCCTTGACGCGTTGCAACTGAGTGGAGTTCAGGATGCGTGAGTCGCGGCGCGAATGTGTGCCGGCGGCCCTGTCCTCTATGATGAAATTGATGCCACCCTCAGCTGCGGCGGGCACGGCAGCAGAAGCCTGGTGTGCATTCTCCTGCACCTGAGGCTTGGGCTCTTCCCTGTCTTTCTTCTTGAAGAAATTCATGTCTGTGTCGTCTTTAGCGCCTGCAAAGGTACGAAGATTAATTCAATATTCAAAATTATTAAATTCAAAATGGGAGGTGACAGAGCAAGAAACGTCTCATCCAGCATTAAACTCCCCCGATGATTTGCTTGGGGAACTGTGTCATGTTGCCCGATTCGGCATGAAGCATATCGTCTTCCTTCATTTACTATTTTCCGTTTTTATTTGGGTATGTCGATTTTTAGTTGTAATTTTGCACCTGCAAATTTATAATAGAAAGATAAGACTATGGCACAGAAACCCAGCATCCCCAAGGGGACGCGCGACTTCGGCCCACAGGAGATGGCCCGCCGCAACTATATTTTCAATACGATTCGCGAGGTCTATTCGCTCTACGGATTTGAGCAAATCGAGACGCCGGCAATGGAAAACCTCTCCACGCTCATGGGCAAGTACGGCGAGGAGGGCGACAAACTGCTCTTCAAGATACTGAACAGCGGCGACTTCCTGCGAGGCATCTCCCCGGAAGACCTCTGCGGCGGAGCTACAGGCCACCTTGCTGCACAGCTCTGCGAGAAAGGTCTCCGATACGACCTGACCGTTCCCTTTGCCCGCTACGTTGTTCAGCACAGGGAGGAATTGGCTTTGCCCTTCCGTCGCTATCAGATTCAACCTGTCTGGCGCGCCGACCGTCCGCAAAAGGGACGCTACCGCGAGTTCTACCAATGCGATGCCGACGTCGTTGGAAGCGACTCGTTGCTCTGCGAGGTGGAGCTGATGCAGATTGTCGATGAGGTGTTCCGTCGTTTTGGCATCCGCGTTTGTATCAAGATAAACAACCGCAAGATTCTCTCTGGCATAGCCGAGATGATAGGCGAGGCAGACAAGATAGTGGACATCACGGTCGCCATCGACAAGCTTGAAAAGATAGGTCTCGACGCCGTGAACGAAGAGCTCCGCGAGGACGGCATCAGCGAAGAAGCCATCCAGAAGCTGCAACCCATCATCAAGCTCAGAGGCTCGAACCAAGAGAAGATACAAACCATGCGCGAAGCTTTGGCAGGCAGCGAGATAGGACAGAAAGGCATAGACGAGGTGGAATACGTCATCTCTAAACTCTCAACCCTCAACTCTCAACTCGAATTAGACCTAACGCTTGCCCGCGGCCTCAACTACTACACGGGGTGCATCTTCGAGGTGAAAGCCCTGGATGTCGAGATAGGCAGCATCACAGGAGGCGGTCGTTACGACAACCTGACAGGCATCTTCGGTATGCCAGGGCTGAGTGGCGTGGGTATTAGTTTCGGTGCCGACCGCATCTACGACGTTCTCAACCAACTCGAACTCTATCCGGAAGCTGTCACAATCGCAACCCAAGTGCTCTTCATCAACTTCGGCGAGAAGGAAACGGATTACTCGCTGCCCATCATTGCAAAGCTTCGAGGACAAGGCATCCGCTGCGAGATATATCCCGACGCCAGCAAGATGAAAAAGCAGATGCAGTATGCCAACCAGAAAGGCATACCCTTCGTTGTCATGACCGGCGAAACGGAAATGGCCAAAGGAAAGGTGATGCTCAAGAATATGACCAGTGGCGAACAGAAACTCGTCTCGCCAGAAGAAATCGCAGCATCTATCAACTTTTAACTTTTAACTAAAGAAATGCCTGCGGCCCTGTACCTCATTCCTGTGACGCTTGGCGACACGCTTGTCGAGCAGGTCCTGCCTTCGTACAACCGTGAGGTCATCATGGGCATCCGCCACTTTATCGTGGAGAACATCCGCTCGGCACGTCGCTTCCTGCGTCAGACAGACAGAGAGTTTCCCATCGACGACAGCACGTTCTACGAGATGGGAAAACATGCCGACGAGAAACTCTTCAGCCGCTACCTGCAACCTCTCAGGGAAGGTATGCCCATTGGCGTCATCAGCGAAGCCGGTTGCCCAGCCGTTGCCGACCCGGGAGCCGATATCGTCAGCATCGCCCAAAGGGAAGGCTTGCCTGTCGTGCCGCTTGTCGGACCTAATAGCATGATAATGGCTGTGATGAGCAGCGGCCTTGGCGGACAGAGCTTTGCCTTCAACGGCTATCTTCCCGTAGAGCCTTCCGATCGAGCCAAGCGCCTGAAAGCACTTGAGACAAGAGCATGGACGGAAGGGCAGACACAACTTTTCATCGAAACGCCCTACCGCAACCGGAAGATGTTCCAGTCGTTGCTGACGACTCTCCGCCCACAAACGCGTCTCTGCATCGCTGCCGGCATCACGACTGCCAATGAATATATCCGAACTCTTCATGTCTCCGAATGGAAGAAAATAAAACTGCCTGATTTAAGTAAGACTCCTGCCATTTTCCTTATAAATAAGTAGCATGAAATACTCCGTCATAGTTCCCGTATATAATCGCCCCGATGAAGTGGACGAGTTGCTGCAAAGCTTGACCCTGCAGATCTTCCGTGACGTGGAGGTCATCATCGTCGAGGACGGCTCGTCGCATCCATGCGAAGATGTTGTTCACCGTTATGCTGGTAAGCTTCAGCTTCGCTATTATACGAAAGAGAACAGCGGTCCTGGGCCTACCCGTAACTTCGGAGCAGAGCGTAGTCAAGGCGACTTCCTCATTTTCCTCGACAGCGATTGCGTTCTTCCGCCTGACTTCCTGAAGGAAGTCGATGCCGAGGTGACCCGAAAGGAATGTGACGCTTGGGGCGGACCTGACCGAGCTCACGAAAGTTTCACTCCCGTTCAGAAGGCCATCAACTACAGCATGACCTCCTTCCTCACGACTGGTGGCATCCGTGGCGGCAAGAAGCAGATGGACAGGAAATTCTATCCGCGTTCCTTCAACCTCGGCATCCGTCGCAGCCTCTACAGGCAACTGGGCGGCTTCTCGTCCATGCGCTTCGGCGAAGACATCGATCTCAGCATCCGCATCTACGAGAGCGGAGCCACATGCCGACTCTTTCCCGAGGCATGGGTATGGCATAAACGCCGTACAGACTTCAGGAAGTTCTTCAAGCAGGTGCACAACAGCGGCATTGCACGCATCAACCTCATGAAGCGACACCCAGGTAGCTTGAAGTTCGTGCACCTCCTGCCGATGTTATTTACTATCGGGACCTTTGCATGCCTGCTCTTTGCATTCCTGTCCCTTGTGCTTGCCGTGTTTGGCATTGTTGCTCTGTGGCAAATGCCGAAGCCCGGTTGTACGAACGGCCCGATGCTTAGCATCATAGCAGGCCTTGGCGGGATGTTGCTTTTCCTGCTGCCGCTTCTGCTCTTCGCATTGCTTGTCTTCGTGGATAGTTCCATTCGCAACAAGAGCATCAAGATAGGTTTCCTCTCCATATGGGCAAGCTTTATCCAACTTATCGGCTACGGGACAGGCTTCCTGCGGGCATGGTGGCTACGATGTGTCCGAGGTAGAAACGAAGAACTCCAGGCATTCAAAAAGAACTTCTACGAATGAAAGCCATCAAGAACTGGGCACCGGAAGACCGTCCCCGCGAGCGATTGCTTGCCAATGGCGCAGGGACTTTGAGCAAGGCGGAACTGCTTGCTATCCTCATTGGTAGCGGCGTACCGGGCAAGTCGGCTGTCGATATCATGCGCACCATTCTTGCCGATTATGGCGACAGTCTCATGTCGTTGGGCAAAGCCTCTGTTCAGGAACTGATGCGATACGAGGGCATCGGCGAAGCGAAGGCTGTGACCATTATCGCCGCCTGCCAGCTCGCCAACCAGCGTCTCAAGGAAGCTCTGCCGAAGAAGATGCGCATCACCAGCACAATGGACACGGTGGAGTACTTCCGACCCATCATGCAAGACCTCCAGATAGAAGAGTGCCATCTGCTATTGCTCGACCAAGGGATGGCCGTCAAAGGTTCTGCCCTGCTGAGCAGAGGCGGCATAGCAGGCGCTTCGGTTGATGTGCGTTGCCTCCTTCGTCATGCCATTCTCGGACAGGCAGTATCCGTGGTGCTTTGCCACAACCATCCGAGCGGACGTAAGCAGCCGAGCCGCGACGACGACAACTTGACCAGAAAGGTGAATGAAGCCTGCAATGCCGTGGGCATCCGGCTCATTGACCACGTCATCTTCGCAGGAGACGAATACTACAGTTATCACGAAAACGGAAAGATATGAACAGCGAACTTGAAATGCAGGAAAGGGTTGTCGAGGTGCTCAAGACAGTTTTCGACCCTGAGATTCCCGTCAACATATACGACCTCGGACTTATCTATCGCATAGAACTCAGCGAGGATAATACAGCTTTGGCTGTCGATATGACATTGACTGCCCCCAATTGTCCTGCTGCTGACTTCATCGTAGAAGATGTCCGCCAGAAGCTTGAAACCATCACAGGAATCAAGAAGGTGGAAGTAAATCTCGTCTTCGAACCCGAGTGGGACAAGAACATGATGAGCGAGGAGGCAAAGATGGAACTCGGTTTTCTCTGACAGACAGCCTCTCCCCGGCCCTCTCCTAAAGGAGAGGGGGATAAATTACCAAATGGCTAAATCGTAAATATCAAATCTTTAAATAGTAAATTAATCAGGTGAAGAACATCTACTTTATAGCCGATGCCCATTTGGGCAGTCTTGCAATTCCGCATCGTCGCGAGCAGGAACGAAGGCTGGTGCGGTTCCTCGACGAGATAAAAGACAAGTCCGATGCCATCTTTATGCTCGGCGATATGTTCGACTTCTGGTTCGAGTATCAAACCGTTGTGCCCAAAGGTTATACACGTTTTCTTGGCAAGATAAGCGAACTGACCGATATGGGTATCGAGGTTCACTATTTCACAGGCAATCACGATATCTGGTGTCTCGACTATTTGGAAAAAGAATGTGGGGTGACGCTTCATCGTCAGCCTCTTACCCTCGAGATAGGCGACAAGACATTCCGTCTTGCTCACGGCGACGGCTTGGGCGACAGGGATTGGAAGTTCAAACTAATACGCAGCGTCTTCCACAACAAGGTTTGCCAATGGATGTTCCGCTGGCTGCATCCAGCCTTCGGCATGCCTTTCGGACTTAACTGGGCGAAGCACAGCCGCATGAAGCACAGCGAAGAGCCTCCCTACAAGGGCGAGGCAGAGGAACCGCTTGTTATCTTTGCAAAGCAATACCTAAAGGAACATCCCGATGTGGATTTCTTCATCTTCGGTCATCGCCACATAGAGCTCGACCTTGCCTTGAGCCGGCAGACACGACTCATCATCCTGGGCGATTGGATTTCCCAGTTCACCTATGCCGTCTATGACGGAGAGCAGCTCTTCCTGGAAAGCTATACAGAAGGTGAAGACAATCGCTAACGAAGCACTTTCACGCCATCGCGAATGACGATACCCTTGTGAGTCTTGCCGTTAGAGATTTTGCGGCCGCTCAGGTCGAAAGTCTCGTTTCTGCTCGTCTTTTTCGACGCACGAATAGCTTCAACTCCGTCGTAGAAGTCGGGTAGGGCTTGGTAGTATAGCTCGAAATTGTCGAAGCAGCACCAACTGTCGCCTGTATATCTTTCGCATTTAAGGCCGAACCTGAGTTCACCCTTTTCGGTGTGATTGTATTCTATCTCGTTTTGGTAACAGCCTTCAGCAAAGCGTATGCCAGCTGCATGCATGCTATGGGGATATCCGTTTTGGTTGTCGATGGAGCCATACGTCGAGGCATCGGGCCATGTCTCGGAATAGAGCGACTTCACCTTCACCTTCTTGTTGTTCACATAGAGGTAGGCCTGATTGTTTTCCGTCCCAGACCTGTAAGCCGCTCCGCCGTCGTTGCTCTTAGGCCTGAACAGGGCGTTGCACTTGACGACATAGATGCCTGCCTTCATGCTTGGTAGCGTCTGATAGAGGTCGAATGCCTTGTTGTATTCCTCGCCGCAACCGGAGCGATAAGTGGGTTCTCCTTCCCAGCCGTCCGTTTGCGAGAAATCGGGGTTGGAGATGAAGAGCGTCATGTCGAAATACTCTCCCTGTCTGGGTACGGCTCCATCTGCTTTCAGATATGTGGTAAGTGCTGTCTTAAGGGTGGTAGCGGCATTGCTGACCTGTGCCTGTGTCGTGGCTTTCGAGAAAGTGGCATCGCACCTGCTTATCTTTGTCTTGAATGAGGTGAGAGGTGTCGATTCCAAGCTTACCTCGACATTCCTGTTGGAATAATTCCGCCAGTAGTGATATTCCTCGCACGAGGGGGTAATCTCTTTGATGGTGTTCTGCAAGGTTTTGGTCTCGTTGAGTATCGACTTTATTTGCGTGTCTGTGAGGCTTGCTGCTTTTGTTCTTTCAAGCAAACGTTCTATGTTCTGACGCAGTTTGTCGGGCAGAAGGCTGTTCCTGGCCATCACTTCAAGCTGGCTTCTTGTCTCTTCCAACCTGCGACTCAGGATTGTGTTTTCACCAACCTTCTCTAGGCTCATGTAATCTATGTTGGGCATCCAGCCATTCTCGTTAAAGAGCAGGATGGAGTTCTGGCCGGCATTCAGGTGGAGCGTCATGTTGTATTCCTTGAATGCTGCCCAATCCGTGGTTTGTACCGTGAAGGTGTTTACCTCCTCACCGTTCAGGATAACGGTAAAGGGTCGGCTTTCTTTTGAGGCGGCGGAGAAATGGACAGTATAGTCATCTGCTTCATCGACATATACGTCTCTCCATTCCAACGAGTTGCTTCGGCGACCTCCAAGCCATCCTGCAAAAGCGCCGCCGCTGGCAGAGGATGTTTTCTCGTAGATGGCTGTTCCGGCCGACTGATTGTTGTAGATTTCCTGGTAGTCGTGCAGATAGGCGGTTTCTGCCTCGTAGATGTACCGTTCGAGCCGTTTCTCTGCCACGAGCTTGTAGATGCGGGTGGCATGAGGAGGAACGACCACCGACATGGCTCCTTCCATGGTCCCCAGGTCCTTGTGTTCGAAGAGGTCGCGTACTGCCACCTTTCCGCCGAGGTCAACTTCGCTGAAGCTCAGGCACATCTCTTCTTCTCGGTCGGAGGGATTGTAGAGGGCGACTGCACGGGTACCTGCATGGAGAGACAGGATGTCTTTTGCCAGCACATAGGTCTCGCCTATGTGTTGCACCACATAAGCCTGCAAGCCAAGCGGGTCTTGGTTCAGGGCAATGAGCTCCTCGTTCTTCAGGAGGGCAAGCGGTTGTTCCTTGAGAGTGGCCATGTTGCAGCCAATAAGCAAGGGGCTCGACATGATACACCACATGCCAAAATGCGTCTTGTCTTCTTCTTCGGTCATCGAACGTCCCACTTCCAGCATGTCCATGTCGTTGTAGCAACCGCCGTAGCAGTATGCCGACAGATAGAGGCTCTCGTTCAGTATGCCCTTTACCGAAGCCCAGCCGTCGTAGATGTCGCCTGTGGTTCGCCATGATGTAGAGATGTCGTGGCACCATGTGCCTGGATAAGCCCAGCGGCAAAGGTTGTAGCGCACGTCTTTTCCTGTGTTGACGATGGCATTATGGATGGCCGTGTATTGTTCCTGCTCGTTCAGGCCTGCATGATTTCCGCCACAATAATCGACTTTGATGAAGTCGAACTCAAGTTCTTTGAAGTAGTAGTCGGCATCCACCTGCTCATAGCCATAGAAGCCAACGTTGGTGTTCCTTGTGTCGCCATTGCTGATGCTGCCGCAAGTGCAATCGCCTGCGTCGCTGTAGATGCCTGCCTTGAGGCCCTTGGAATGAATATAGTCGCTTACTACCTTGAGCCCGTTGGGGAAGCGTTGCGGGTGAATGCGGACTTTACCTTGAGCTGTCCGGCCATATTGGAAACCGTCGTCGATGTTGATGTACTGGTAGCCGACGTCCTTCAACCCTTGCGAGACCATTGCATCGGCTTGTCCTTTGATGATGTCTTCCGAGATGTTCACGGAAAACGTGTTCCACGAGCTCCAACCCATCGTTGGTGTTTCAACCTGGGCATTCAGTTGCTGAGCGATGCCGAATAGTGTTCCGATGGCAATGAGGAAGTGTTTCATAATTATTTTGCGTTTTGAAAAGGATTGTTTCAGAATCAGTACAAGATGATGCCGGAGTTGGCTGGCAAGGTGACAGCCTGTGGTGCTTTGGAGGTGAAGGGTAGGGTGGTCTTGATGCCGCTCATGACGTCGGTCAAGGTGACTTTGCCCTTTTCCTGGATGCCTGTAAACTCAAAGAAATGCTTCGGCACGCAAAGGGAAATGGTCTCTTCCTTGTCGGAGAAGTTGGCAACAACAAGTGCAAACTTCTTTCCTGAATGACGGATGAAAGCATATTGTCGCTGCAGATGCGGGTTGGCATACATCAGGTCGTAGAAGCCCCCTTCCGCAAAAAGTGCTTGCTCTCGAAGCTGAAGAATGCTTTGATAAGTCTTTTGAAGTGACAATTCCTCTATAGTGAGCAGTTTGCCATCGAAGTTACCTTTGTTGCGCCAACGTCGTATGGTTGGCACGCTCCAATAGTCAAAAATAGTGGTTCGTCCGTCCCTGCCGCTGAAACCTTCTGCATCCATACCTCGCTCGCACAGTTCCTGACCGAAATAGAGCATGAATGGATTGGGCATGAGGCTGCTGACCAGCAATGCCGGCAAGGCCCTTCTCGCATCTCCAAGCAGGAAGTCGCTTGCGAGGCGCTGTTCGTCGTGGTTTTCCAAGAAGTTGAGCATATGGCTGCGAATGTCGTCAACAGCTTGCCAACAGCCTGTTATGTTGTGCGTACTCGCGCCTCGACAAACATTGAGCAGCGTGTCGTAAAGTCCGACTTTATCGTAAAGATAGTCGAAATGGCCGCGATGAATGTAGTCGCGATAGAGGCTGGGATTATAGACTTCTGCTATGAAAATGATGCTCGGGAAAGCCTTCTTGACTTGTGGTAACGCCCATTCCCAGAACTCGACGGGCACCATTTCGGCCATATCGCAACGGAAGCCGTCGATTCCTTTCGAGGCCCAATACATCAAGATGTCAAGCATCTTGTGATAGGTGTTCGGACCATAGTTGAGCTTCACCGTTTCGTACCAGTCGTCTTTCGATGGCATAGAGGTGAACCTGTCGTTGCCTGTTGCTTTTGCTGGAATTTCCTGATATGTGCTTCCCTGCAGAATGTTGTCGAGACAAAGCGGTTCCGACAGATAATAGAAGTTGTTGTCGGGCGAGTAGGGGAGTGACGTGTCGTCGTCTTCTCCAAGGTCGCGAACACCTTCGGGCTTGGCATCCGAGTGATACTGGCGTGCAACATGATTGGGCACGAAGTCGATGATGACCTTCAAGCCAGCTTTATGCGTCCGTTCTACCAATAGCTCGAACTCGTGGATGCGCTTCTGGGGGTCCTTCGCAAGGTCAGGGTCAACGTCATAATAGTCGCGAATTGCATACGGACTGCCTGCCTCGCCCTTCACTACATCTGGGTTGTCGGCAGGAATACCTATGGCTGAATAGTCCGTTTTGCTGGCGTGCTCGATGATTCCTGTGTACCAAATATGGGTACAGCCAAGTGCCCGGATGTGCTCCAAAGCCTTGGCTGTAAAGTCTTGCATCAGGCCGCACCCATTCTCCTGCCTTGTTCCGAAAGGAATGCAGGCGGGCTTGTCGTTGCCGAACAGGCGGGTAAAGACCTGATATATGGTCATTGTGTGGAATTAAGAATTAAGAATTAAGAGTTAAGAATTATAAATGCAAGAAATATAATTCTTCTTTCTTAATTTTTAATTATGCTTTAGCATACACCTTCGATGGTTATGCCTTCGATGCCTTTGGCAATCTTCGTAATCATGCCCTGCAGGGCACGACCTGGGCCACATTCTGTGAACTCAGTTGCACCAGCGGCAAGCATGTTCTGCACCTCGTAAGTCCAGCGAACAGAAGCCGTCAATTGAGCAATGAGGTTCTGCTTAATCTCAGCTGCATCCGTGTGAGCCTTGGCATCTACATTCTGATAGATGGGGCATGTTGGCGTGTGGAATTCTGTCTGCTCAATGGCTGCCTGAAGCTCGTCCTTAGCGGGTTGCATGAGGGGACTGTGGAAAGCACCGCCCACAGGCAGTACCAGGGCACGCTTGGCACCTGCTTCCTTCAGCTTCTCGCATGCAGCGTTCACCTCCTCTACATTGCCGCTGATGACCAACTGGCCGGGGCAATTGTAGTTGGCAGGCACTACGACGCCCTTGCCTGCTGCCGTCACCTCCTTGCAGACCTGCTCTACCGTCTCGTCGGGGAGGTTGATGATGGCAGCCATCGTGCCGGGAGTAGCTTCGCAAGCCTTCTGCATGGCCATGGCACGAGCGTGAACCAGGCGCAACCCGTCCTCAAACGAAAGGGCACTGGCAGCCACAAGCGCGCTGAACTCACCCAAGCTGTGACCGCCTACCATGTCGGGCTTGAAGGCCTCGCCCATGCACATCGCCGTGATGACACTATGCAGGAAGACGGCAGGCTGCGTCACCTTCGTCTGCTTCAACTCCTCAGCATCACCCTCGAACATAATGTCTGTGATGCGGAAACCGAGTATCTCGTTTGCCTTCTCGAAAAGGTCTTTTGCCTTCGGGTTCGTATCGTAGAGCTCCTTGCCCATACCCGTAAACTGTGCTCCCTGACCGGGAAATACAAATGCTTTCATTTTTTTGTTTCTGTTTTGTTTTATATCATTCGGGCTGCAAAGGTACGAAATAAAGTTTAAAGTTTTTAGCCTTTTAAACTTTTTAACCTTTTAATTTTTAACCTTGTCTGTCAGGGTTGCAATTGCCGGATTTAACGCGCGCAATTTCCAGATTTAAACCTCGCAACTCCTGCCCATAGAGACCGTTTCGCCGCTGCATCATTTTTTTTGACGTTGCAAAGGTAAGGATGTTTAATCGCGGTTCACGAATACTTTGGCAAAAAAACAATTTTTTTTATATGCGTTGCAGTGTTGCAGTTCAAAATATGCTTATCCCCAAAAGTTCAAAAATAAACTCTATATTTGTATGTATAATAAATATAGAATTTCTTCAGATTTGTTGTATACACCAGAATTTGAACTGCAACACTGCAACGCTTTAAGGGCCCTAGTTTAAGGTTCAACATTCAACTGTTCAACTGTTGCGGCCGAGGACGGCCGCGTTCCCAGCCAACTTTCAACTTTCAACTTTCAACTTTCGTCCGTCGTCTGTTTAGCCGCTTCGAGCGCTTGGATGGCTTTCCTGAGGTGAAGGCCGGCTCCCGGGAGCATTTTTTTTGTGCTGCTCTCGATGAACGCCTGCTCTGCTTCACTTAGCTGTGTTCCTCCGATTATCATGTGTCGCAAAGAAAGACATGCAGAAATGGCTGGCAGGCTTTTCCCTTCCTTGAGCCATGCCATACAGACTTCCTTGCAGGTAGCCGTCTTTGGCAGAGTCATCAAGGCAAGGACTTGTGCTTCTTCTGCAGTGAGCATCGTTTCTCCCCATTCCTTTGCTATCTCGAAGGTGAAGGCCTCTGGCGGCATGAGCATGATGGCAAGCAACCTTGTCTCACGAATACTTTGACTCCATAGACGTTTTGCAAGTTCAGCGTCCTGTGGAAACTCTTTGGCGATACTATGCAAGCGAGGCAGCTCCACACCAAAGATGAGTTTGAAGGGCATCCCTGCTTCCCTCATCTTGGCTGAGAGAATGCCGTTCATGCTTGCTCGAAGCTCTTTCTTGATGTCAAGTTCTATACACATAAAGTACTGTATTCCTTGCTGTAACGAAGCATTTGCTCGTCGTATGCTTCATTGTATGAAATGCTGACATCCGTGATGTTTCCTTCATCGTCACGAACCAATTCATACCTTGGATTGATGAATCCCTTATAGGGAGCAAGGTTGAGTCGTTCGTAGCGTTGGCGAATCTCGTGATGAAGCTCGGCATCAATCTTTATGCCATATTCTTCCACAAGTTGCCTTGCTGCCTCGTAGTCGCCTTCGCTCTTGATGCGTTGCACCTCGGCAAGAAGTGTTCCGAAGGCTTTTCGGAGCAGTTCGTAATCATGGATGGCAACATAATGCTTGCCATTTCTCTCAACAATCTGCACGGCTTCGGGATAGTTCTGGAGCGTCCATCTGCTGATGAGCGCCCTGTTGCGCATGTGTGCTTCCTCAATCTGATGTCCTTCTTCGATGCGAACCATTTGCGTGATCAGGCCATTCATCAGGTAGCTATAGTACTGCGATTTGTATGCTTCCTCGTTGGGAGTCAGCCCGAGTTCCACAAGTTTCCTGTCTGCAATATAATAGAGGCCGAAGAGGTCGGCTCTGGCTTCCTCAAGTGTACTGCCATAAGCTTTGAGTGCATCGGCATCCACACCAGGCAACAACTGCCCGCTTCCGTGCCCAAGGCACTCGTGCAGGTCTGTGTGGAGGTCATCGCAAACATCTCCATATTGGTCGAGAAGCTGCCTTGTCTCGTCGTCGATGACAAACTCTTCGCGCATCCTGCTGCCCTTTGCGGCAAGATTGTAAGCATGAGTCAGGTTGGCGATAGTCACGCTTTTGCTTCCGTATTCAGCCCTAATCCAGTTGCTGTTAGGCAGGTTGATGCCAATGGCACTGCTGGGATAGAGGTCGCCTCCGAGCATGGCGGCGCTGATAACTTTTGCACTAACTCCCTTGCATGCTTTTTTCTTGAAGCGCTCATCTACAGGCGAGTGGCTTTCAAACCACTCAGCATTATCGCTTAATGCTTTGGCTCGGCTTGTCTTCTCGTGATTGATGATGTTGACATAGCCTTCCCAACTTGCCTTGAGACCAAGCGGGTCGCCATAGACTTCAGTAAATCCGTTGGTGAAATCCACATCGCTCTCGGTTTCTTGAACCCAAAGGATGGCATATTCGTCGAAGGTCTTGAGGTCTCCACTCCTATAGAATTCCATCAGTTTGTCGATGACAGCTTGCTGCTTTTCGTTTTCAGCGTAATGACGTGCCTTGCCAAGCATCTCGCAGATGCGGTCGATGGCATTGCCGTAGAGACCTTCGCTTCGCCAGACATTCTCGAAAAGTGTACCGTTGGGCTTGCGTTCCAGTCGGCTGTTCATGCCGAGCATCGGCGGTCTTGCTGTGTCTGCTTGCTTCTTGAGGTCTGCATAGAAGGCTTCGGCCTCTGCTTGTGTGATGCCTTCTCCGTAGTAGTTGCATGAGGAAGTGAGCAGGAGGTCTTCGCCATCAGCTTGATTGACACGCTTGGGCATCACTTCGGGATTGAAGATTATCTCGGCCAGCTTGTCTGCATCGAAGTGCTGCGAGGTCTTAGCTTCCGCTTTCTTGAGTTCACTCAGGAAGAAGTCACGACTGAATTCTGGCTGGAACTTCAGGTAACTGTAATGATGATGTATGCCATTAGAGAACCAGACACGTTTTAGGTAAATAACAAAAGTTTGCCAGTCTGGTGTCTCTAAAGGGCCAGCATAGTGTGTATAGATGGCTTCCAACGCATCCCTTATCTGTAGCCCATAACGGTTATTCTGGTCCCATAGGATGTCTCTGCCGAGCAAAGCTGCTTCTGAAAGATAATAGACGAGCAACTTCTGCCGAAGTGGTAAACCTTCAAAGCCTGGCACTTCATAGCGCAGCAGTTGCAAGTCAGCAAAGCGTTCTTCCATTTGACGAACTGACAATTTTACGATTTGACTGCTTCCTGTTTTCTCGTGCTTTTCTTCTTTCTTCCTCTCTTCTTAGGCTTTGGTGGAGGTGGAAGTTCGGCCCTGGGAACGAAGCCATGCGCCACTCTGTATTCCTTTGGTGTAGTTCCCAGAAGCTTGTAGAAAGTGGCATGGAAACTTTGACGTGTTGTGAAGCCCACTTTCGTGGCAATATCTTCCACTGTCATATTGTCGAAGTTCCTGTCGCCGAGCATATATCTTGCTTCGCGAACACGCATCCCTGCCACGAGTTCCGAGTAGTTTTGCTGGAAACGCATGCTAACCACAGCGCTGATGTGACGCATGTTGACGTTGAGGTCAGCGGCAAGATGTTTGGCGGAGTACTTGGGGTCGCGATACTTTTCTTCAATAAGCAGTTTAATGATGATTTTCTTCGCGATGTCTTCTACGAGTGCCGTAGGGTAGGCACCTCTGTAGGATGCTTTCTTCGTGTTCTCTTGCTTGTCGGTTATGTTGTATTTTGACATCTTGTAATTTACTATTTGACGTTTTTCGATTTACTATTTCGTAGTTCTCACACTATGGGGTTGTGTCAGAAAGAGGCTTTGTCGGGGTCGTTGGTGGTGATGATGTCGATGCCTGGAGTCGTGGCAAAGCGTTTGAGACCTTCTTCGCCGTCCACGGTCCAGACGTTCACTTCCAGCCCGAGCTTCTTGGCTTCGAGGGGCCACTCGGGATGTTTGTCGAAGGTTCCGATGCTGTAGTCGATGCCTGTCAGCTCCATGTCTTTGACTTCCCAGGGTGTGAGGTCGCCGTTCAGATAAGCCACCTGTGCCTTCGGAGCCAGTTCGTGGATGCGCTTGCAGGCTTGCTTGCTGAAGGAGATGTAGTCTGTCCTGTCGGCAAGACCAAGCTTTTCCACCAGTTCGACGCTCATCTCGGAAATCATGTTGTCGCGCTTGGCGTTGCGATGAGGCTTGATTTCGAAGATGAGACGAAGCTCGGGAATCTTCGTTGCAGCCTGCAGGTATTGCTGTAGGGTAGGGATGAACTCGCCGTTCTGGAGCTGATGGTTCATCAGCGTGGCAAAGGTGGTGTCCTCGATGCGAATGCCGTCTATCGTGGCGTCGTGAAAGACGACGGGCACACCGTCTGCCGTCAGCCACACATCAAACTCGCTGCCCCAGCAGCCCACCTCAGCGGCTTTCTGCAACGATGTGATGGAGTTCTGTGCGCTCCCTTCTGTGCGCCAGTAGCCGCGATGTGCCACGATGCGAGGCTGGGCGAGCATCGTGAGCGAACAAAACGAGAGTAACAATAAAAAATATCTTTGCATCATAACATGGTATTTACGATGCAAAGATACAAAATTCCTGCGAAAGATGGTTACTTCCCTGCCTTCTTTTTTCGTTTTTCCGCAATTAGAGCGACAATTAAGCAAGCGACGAAGGTCAGAGCGTAAGCCCAGATGTTCGTGACACGCGAGGTGGCTGTGATGGTGTAGTCCTTCGGGATGAGTCGCTCGCCTGTGAATGTGTAGCGAATTGAACCGTCGGGCTGGAGAGTGCCGTTGCCTGTGTCGATGACTTTGCCGGGCATGGTGAGCAGATAAGGCACGTTGAACCAGAAGATGTTCAGTTGCTTGCTGAGTTCGTTCGTCAGCCCTTTGCCCAGATTCGTCTCGTCGTTGAAGAAATCGTCGTAGGCATTGGAGTGGAAGAAGTCACGGAGTTTCTCCTCGGGCTTAATGTCGAGGAGGTCGTCGGCACCAGCTGTGATGAAGCGGACGAGCGTGTCGTGGAGCTCGACGAAGCGTTCCTTTCTGACCGAAGGGGCAGGGATGGAGTCGTAATGAAGCACGATGTAGTCGAAGCCGACCTTCAGGAGATTGTCGTTCAGCCAGCGGTTGATGGCGGGTTCTATCTCGCCAAGTTTCTGCGAAGCCTCTGCTCCGCTCATCCCTTTCACGAGGTTCGGCTCGCCGGTAAACCAGTAGCTGACGAGCGTCTTGTCGGCATAAAGCGTGTCGGAAAGCTGGAAGGTGTCGCCCACACAAAAGAAGGTTTCGCTGAAGACGTACTTTGTGTAGAACCATCGGAACTGCTTCTTGAGCTTAGCCTGCGAGCGGAGACGGGTGCCGTTCAACTGAAGCGGCGTCTGCTCACTCATTTCATCTATCGACTTGAAGGGTGTCCAGAAGGTCGTGCTGACGGTATCGTCCTTGCCGATTTCCGTGCGTGTGCTGCAAAAGGCATCTGTATTGAGACATTCCGGCACGGGCTGCGACCAGCCCAACCCTGTTTTGCCATACACGGAGTCGCGCATCTGCTTGGGCATCACGTTGCTGTAGGTGATTTCGCGCTCGCAGGGATGCCAAGGATTTTGGTTGATGGTGGTGTGCATCACGACGTCCGGCTGATAGCAGGACGACAGTAGAATTGTGCCGACGAGGGCTATTCCAAAGCTGTTAATTGTGTTCATAAATCATGCGTCTGAAGTGTGTGTAGGTGAGTTGATTGCTTTTCTTCTGCTCCGAGCGACGTGTATATACATTCTCGAGCGTGCAGCTCTTCGGCGGATTCCCTATATTATAATATGTATAGGCATGTTCCTTTTCTACGAACGAAGGCATTTGCAGCCTGATGAAGGACACGACGACCAGCACGGCGGCTATCGCAGAAATGATGCTCACGGCGTTCAGCCACCAGTCCGACGACTGCCTCCTTGAGGGCTTTTCCGCTGCCTCGATGCGTTGCATCAAACGTTCAACGAAATCATCAGAAAGCATTGGTTCAGTGATGGTTCGTTCCTTGTGAGTTAATGCGGCACGCAAAGCCTCGTCTTTATGTATGTTATTCTTCTTCATGCTTCTTGGTCATTTGCCATTCTTGATATTGATTCCCCCTAAAGGGGGTTAGGGGGTCCTGATTTCTTTTGCCAGTTTCTTCCTTATCCATTGCAGCCGTGAGCGGAGATAGCCGCCGTCATGGCCGGTGATTTCCTGTATCTCTTTGATGGAATAGCCGTCGAAGTAGTAGAAATTCAGCAGCATTTGGTCGTCGGGCTTCAGCAGGCCGATGGCTCGCTCGAGCAGAGAGATGTGGTCTGGTGACGTGTCGGAGAGGATTTCGTCGGCTTCCTCGTCGGACAAGTTGTCGAGCCATTCCTGCCTTGCATCCACTATTGGAACAGCCTTCTGGCTCTGCCTGTAATGCTTCAAGGCCATGTGGTAGGCGATTCGCATGAGCCATGTCTTGAGGCCCGACTGCTGTCTGTTGAAGCGCGGAAGGCTTTTGTAGGCTTCCACGAGAGCGTCCTGCGTCACCTCCTCGGCGTCTTCCTTCGATGGAACAAGACGGCGAACCATCCGCATCAGCTGTTCCGCATATCGCTCGGCAAGCAGTCGGAAAAGCTCTGTCTGCCCGTCCAGGATGCCCTCCACGAGCATCGCGTCGTCCGGCATCTGCTGCGATATGTCTGCGCCCTGCTTGTTCATCTGTTTGTCGTTCCTCTACAAATATATTACCAGGAAATGCGAAAATGTATAACGTCCTATACTGAAAAGTCAGGCTTGGCGTATGAAGTTGGAAAGAATGGCTGGCGGAGCGGTTTCATGCGCCACGCTGCTTCTATTTGTCCCATACATGGGAAATAATTTTCCCATCATGGGAAAAGTCTGTCCCATACACGGGAAACGGTTGTCCCATACATGGGACAAACAGATTCTCTTCTCCAGTCCTCTCTCCTCGATACTGAGGGTGGAACTTCAGAGGCTGTTGTATTATTATATATAATGTATAGGGGGAGCTTTATCCTACGAGGCTGAACTGCTTATTGCCGATGAGCTTGCGCAGGTTTATCAGGGCATAGCGGCAGCGGCCGAGGGCTGTGTTGATGCTCACGCCTGTCTGCTGGGCTATTTCCTTGAAGCTGAGGTCGTCGTAGAAACGCATCATGATGACTTCCTTCTGCGGTTCGGGCAGGTAGTTGAGCAGACGGCGGATGCTCTCGCGGCTCTGAAAGTCTATCATCTCGTCCTCGCGCGTGGCTTCGCTCAGGCGGAGGCTGTTGAGGGCCCTGGGCTTGACGAAATCTTCGCGAATGGTGCACGTCTGCTCGCTCTCACGGCTCTTGTCGACAATGAGGTTGTGGGCAATGCGCGTGAGCCAAGCGCTGAACTTACCGCTCGTCTGGTACTTGTGGGAACGGATGGCTACAATGGCACGCTGGAACGTGTCTTGGAAGAAATCGTTGGCCACGTCGGTGTCCTTCACAAGGAAAAGGATATAGGAAAAGATGTATGCCTGATGGCGTTCAAGCAAAACGTCAAATGCACTGTCGTTACCTTCTTCGTACAACTTGACCAACTCATGGTCGGTCAATGCAGATAAGTTGTTCATTACGTCTCAAAGTATGGTTTTGGAGTAATGTCAGTCGATAGGCAAATGGTTTTTAGTGCGTTATTTGATGTTAATTGACAGTGCAAAGTAAAGGGTTTTAGGCTTTCCGTGCAAGTTTTTCACACTTTTTTTCTCTTTTCTACCTTTATTTGCTCTTGTTTTTGCACAAAAAGTTGTAATTTTGTGCAATTATTTAAATCAAAAAGAACATGAATCATACACGAGAAGAGCAATTGCAGGCGTTTGGCCGCTTGCTTGATGTGATGGACGAGCTGAGGGAGAAATGCCCGTGGGACCACAAGCAGACCAACGAGAGCCTGCGTCCGAATACCATAGAAGAAACGTTTGAACTCAGCGACGCCCTCTTGAAGGACGATGTCCCCAACATAGAGAAAGAGCTGGGCGACGTGCTCCTGCACATCGTCTTCTATGCTAAGATAGGCAGCGAGAAAGGCCAGTTCGACATTGCCGACGTTTGCAACAAGCTGTGCGACAAGCTCATATTCCGTCACCCGCACGTCTATGGAGACGCCGTGGCAAAGACCGCCGGCGACGTCATCATGGCTTGGGAACAGATCAAACAGAAGGAAAAGGACGGCAACAAGACGGTCCTGGGCGGAGTTCCCACGTCGCTGCCGTCGCTCATCAAGGCCTATCGCATCCAGGATAAGGCTCGAGCCGTTGGCTTCGACTGGGATAAGAAGGAAGATGTGTGGGACAAGGTTCGTGAAGAGCTTGGCGAACTGGAGGCGGAACTCTCGAAGGAAGACAATATCGAAAAGCAGACGGCCGAGTATGGCGACTTCCTCTTCAGCCTCATCAATGCGGCTCGACTTTATCACATCAATCCCGACAATGCCCTCGAGCACACCAACCAGAAGTTCATCCGCCGCTTTAATTATGTAGAAAGGAAAGCGAAAGAGCAGGGCATGGAACTGAAGGACATGACACTCAGCCAGATGGATGCGCTTTGGAACGAGGCTAAAAGGTCAGAATAAAAAAATGAAGAGTAGAAAGTCATGTTCTGACGTTTCTACTCTTCTCCCGAAAATCTCTTTACCCTAAAGCCTGTATTATCATTGATGTCTGTTGCCTTGGGGGTGTTTGTCTCTGTGCCCAAACCCTTCCAGCATCTGCCTGTGGAATCTGTCCTCTGCGCACATGGCTTTGTAAACCTTCTGCGGGGAAACGGCATTGCACAGCTTCTTGTAGTAGCTGGCCTCTATCTGTGCCATTTCTACGCCCAGTTCTTTTATCTTGTTGATAGTACCTGAATAGTCTTTGTCGCTGGCATTGCCCTGCTGAGCATCCTTCTTGAGCTGGAAGATGTTCTGTTGTATCTTGCGCTGCTTGCCCTTCATCTCGTGGTAGATGGGGTAGAATGCCTCGGCTTCTGCCTCGCTGAACCCTGCTTCGCCGGTGATGAAGCATTCCAACTTTGCCTTGAACTCTTCTGGATTGAACTTGCCTCGCCCGTGCTGTGCCATTGCAAGGCTGGCAAACACGAAGATGTTAATCAGCAGTATTATACTTTTTTTCATAGCTTTTCTCTTTAATTATATTCTGCTTCGGTCAAGTAGGAAGCGATAGACATGTTATCGATCATAGAGTAGTTCAGTGCGTCTTCGATGTACTGGACTTCTTCTGCATTGGCAGTTTTTGCAGCTTCTTGTCTCTCGAAGAGCATTCCTCCTGCAAACATGCATCCTACGAGGATGGCAGCTGCGGCCCATTTCCACGCCAATCGACGACGCTTACGCTGGGCAATGCGGCTTGTCACCTTGCCCGGCAACCTGTCGAAATAGCCCTCGGGGACGGTGAAGTGGTTCTCTGCGCCAAAGCGTTCGAGAAGCTTAGCCTCCAGCTCTTCTATGTTATTGTCTGTTTTCATCTTTTATCTTTTAGATATTGTATAATGTAAAAGGTTTAATCAAGTTTGTCGAAAAAAGCTGATATTTTTTTGACGGCGTGATGGTATGATGCTTTCAGCGCACCGATACTTGTGCCGAGCAGGTCAGCCATATCCTCATATTTCATCTCGTCGAAGTACTTAAGATTAAAGACGAGCCGCTGTTTTTCGGGCAGTGTGCCGATGGCTTCTTGGAATTGTCTCTGCACTTCGTCGCCGTCGAAATAGCTGTCGCTGGCAAGTGTGTTTGCTATGTTTCCTTCTGTCTGGTCGAGGCTCAGCACTTGTTTCTTCTTGGAGAGGTGGTTTAGAGATTCGTTGATGGCAATACGGAAAAGCCATGTCTGCAGGCGAGCCTCCCCGCGGAAGCTGTCGAGGGCACTCCAAGCCTTGATGAAGGTGTTCTGCAGGACATCGTCGGCATCGTCGTGGACGACAACCATTCGACGTATCTGCCAGTAGAGCGGCTCCTGGTATTCACGCACTAATTGCGTGAAGGCCGCTTCTTTGGTAGAAAGGTCTTGCAGTTTACTATAGAGTGCCTTCTCGTCTATCATACTAATTAATCAGACAAGAATAATAAGGGAAGGTTTAATTAGTAGGTTGATATACCTGCAGCAGTAAACGTTACTGCACAGAAATCTTGCGGACAATCTTGCCCACCTTGATGAGGTAGCAACCTTTTGTCAGGTTCAGGGCAAAGGTCTTGTCGTTTGCGTCGATGCGAATGGTGGCAACCTTGGCGCCTGTCAGGTTGAAGACTTCCATCACTTCTCCGTTGGCACCGACAATATGAACGTTGCCTCCGTTGATGCTCAGTTGGATGCCGGAAACGTTCATCTCGATGTTTTCACGGTCGTTTTCCGCATACGAGGAAAGCGGCGCAAAAGCCATTGCCAAGGTGAGTGTTATGATATAAAACTTCTTCATACCTTATATAATTCGATGCAAAGTTAGGACTTTTCTGCCATTCTCGCAAGGATTTTCAGTAAAAAGTTGCATTTTTCTTCAATAAAAGCCCTTTTTTATGCTGCAAAACATATCTTTGCGGGCAATATCTCTAATTAAAGAGCCAAAATTAGTCTTTTTACCAGATGTCCTCTGGATGTTCTGGATTATCATATATTTCTTTCGGACAATACTCTATATGATCCATATAAAACTCGGAGGTCGTAGCATCGAGTACAGACTTTATCTTGAGATAGTATGTTTTGTCTGGGTCTAATGTCTGGCGAGTGATGATACGACGGACAATATTTCTGTTGACATTGGCTCTTGCTGTTGTGCCTGGTTGCTTGAGAATCAGGATGCTTTCTTCGCCTTTCATGAATCCGTTGTTACGCATTTGCTTGTCGGCTTCTGCATCTGCATCGTCGTCTGTGCCAGTATCTTCAATCCAACCCGTTATGGGGTCAGCTCCTCCAAGTGTAAGGTTGACGGGAATACCTGCTGCAGGCATTGCATCTTTTCTGTCGCCGAAATAGAATTGGGCAATGCCTCTGTCGCTATTTGTAAGGATGCGATAACGGACTTCATAGGTTCCTCGTTTCGGAACTGGCGGTAGCGTGAAGACGAGTTCCCAGCGTCCCACACACTTCACTTCGTCCCCACAAAGGCTGCCGAACTTATAATCATAGGCATTATAATATACAAAGATAGAGCCTTCATTGATGCTCAAGTTGCCGATATATTTGTATTCCGTATTATCTGGGAAGTGCACCCATTGATGTCTGGCATCTTTCAGCGCAACACGACGAATGTCATTATTCATCACTTCGGGAAAGAAACTCATGCAATCCATGCGGATTCGTGTGCGCCCCAGATTGTCACGAGTCTCTTCGTTGTAGGCAATAGGAGCATCTATCTCGTAAAGATAGCCATTAAGAGCCGTTCTTTTGTCCATGTCTTCGACTTCTCTCATTACTCGAGCTCCCAGCTTATCTTCCTCGCAACCAATTTCGTGCCCTGTTCCGTGTCTGTCATTGTCAAGGATTGGGAAGCGGTTGAGATAGACACCTTGCGCTTCCGGACTCTCATATATTTTGAGCAGTCTTCGCTTTCCCATCGTTACATAATACTCCATTACTGGAATTGAAAGCTTGCCAGGAGAACCTGCATAATCGTAACCTTTCTCATTATAGTGGAAGACGAGACGGTTGGGGGCCAGCTTGAAGGGCAGGACATGATAGGTTGTCCATTGGTAGAGCAGGTTTTCAGGAGCTTTGAAATTCGTGTTGGCAACGGCTTCTGGATAGTAATTACCAGCTTGAATCCAGGCTTGCACATCTTCTGGAGTAATCTCTTCTGCAGGCTTCCCAATCTGTTCTTGCCAGAAGTTGTCGGATTCGGCAAAGATGGTGAAGCCGTATTTCCTGTGCTCAGGGGCATAGGAATAGCCGCCATCCATTGTCTTTAGCCCGTTTGCTGGAGTCTTCTCCTCAATCATGCCCGTCAGATAGAGTTGTTCATAAACCTCGTCTCTTATCTTTGAAAGTGTGTCCATCAACCCGCAAGCCTGTAGCATTCGAGCCATTACGATGAAACCCTTTTCTCTGCCTTCGAGTTGTTCTTGCAGGATAGTCTTGAGCGTTACCTCTCTTGGAGCAATGACTTTCTCCATTTGATGGATGACGCCATTAATGGCAGGGATGTCTCTATTGCGAATGCTGATGGGATAGATATGGTTGATGTAGATGCTATCAGGGTCTTTAGGACGATAGACGCTAAGTCGGATGTCGTTCATATTGGGACGTCCAAACTCTCCATTTGCTGTTTGGGGGAAGTTATAGGTCTCATATATCTCTTCGTCACCGCCGTCGATAATACTGTTATATACAACGACTTTCATGATGCTGTCCTTCAGTCTGTCGTTCGTGAAACTCTCCCAAGTCGGTTCGTTTATGATTCCGGCTTTGACTTGGTCCTGCAGAAAAAGTGCAATTGCTTCGTTCGTTGGAGCAAAACAAGTATAGTTGCCGCGAACGCTGAGGAGTTGAAAGACGGTGCTCTCGCTTCGTGGACTTATGTTGACCAACTGCAGAAGTTTGACGTATTCGCTGTAGTCATCGTGTTTCTGAAGATATCCAAGTACCGTTTCTTCCTTGAAAACATAGCGGGCAGAGGTGTCTATGTCTTCTTTGCAACTGAAGAGAAATACGATGATGGAAACGACAAATAGTATGTACTTTTTCATTGTATATGATACGGAAGTGTGACAATTTTGTCGCAAAGTAATAAAAAAGTACAATACAAAACAAGTATTATGGCAAAAAAGTGCAAGAAATGTGAATTATCTTGGCATTTCTATGACTTCGAGGTCGCTGAAGTTTCCGTTGTCCACGGAGAAGCGAACGAGGGTGCGAACCGTGTGCCATCCTTGCAGGCCTGCTGCTCCCGGGTTGATGTGAAGCAGTTTCAGTCGCTCGTCATACTGCACTTTCAGGATGTGGCTGTGGCCTGAGATGAAGAGTTTGGGCGGGTGAACGAGGAGTTGTCCTCTGATTTTTGGGTCATAATGGCCTGGATATCCGCCAATGTGAGTCATGAGGATGTCGGCTCCTTCACAGGTCCAGCGGAGCTTTTCGGTGTAGAGCCTTCTGAGGTCACCGCCGTCGCAATTGCCATAGACGGCTTTCAGCGGACGGAACTCCTGGAGCCGCATTGCCAGTTCCAGCGAGCCGATGTCGCCGGCATGCCATATCTCGTCGCACGACTCGAAGTGCTCGAGATAGCGGTCGTCCCAATAAGCATGGGTGTCGCTAAGCAGGCCGATGCGTTTCATGGCTTGGAGGGGACGGCAGAGGTCCGTTTTATTTTCCTAATCATATAAATAAGCATTCCTGCGGCTGCCACGAAGCTTATGGTGTCGCTGATGGGCATGGAGAGCCAGACACCGTCCAATCCCCACCATTGCGGCAAGATGGCAAGCAAGGGGATGAGGAAGAGCATTTGGCGGGTGACGCTCAGGAAGATGCTCTTTCCTGCATGGCCGATGCTCTGGAAGAAGTTTCCTATGACCATCTGGGCACCCACCAACGGGAAGGCTGCCACGACAATACGGAAGGCGCGGACGGCCTTGTGTGTCAGCTCCGTGCCTGCTCCGAAGATGTGTATCACGGGAGCTGGGATGAGTTCGCCCACGAGGAAGGCAAGGAAGGTGATGCTTGTGGCTCCGATGATGCCGTAGCGAAGCGTGCGGAAGACGCGGTCGTTCTGCCTCGCTCCCCAGTTGTAGCCGATGATAGGTTGCATGCCTTGCGTCAGCCCCATCACTACGGTGGCAAACAGGAAGACCACCCTGTTGACGATACCATAGGCGCCGATGGCCATGTCGCCACCATATTGTAGCAATCTGTTGTTGCAAAGAAGCACGACCAGGCAGGCGCAGCTGTTCATGAGGAACGGGCTGAGGCCGATGGCAAGGCACTGGCGGACGATGTCGAGCCTGAGGCGGTAGATGCCGCGACGCAGGTGGAGCAGTTCCGTGGGACGGCTGAAGAGCCTCAGCTGCCAGCCGAAAGCGATGGCCTGCGCTATGATGGTGGCCCATGCAACGCCCTGTATGCCCCAATGGAACACGAAGATGAACAGCGGGTCGAGCAGGCAGTTGACGATGATAGCGAGGAATGTACAACCCATTGCCGAGCGTGGATGGCCGGCGCTACGCAGGATGGCGTTCGAACCAAAGTAGAGGTGCGTCACCATATTGCCAAGCAAGATGATGAGCATATACTCGCGAGCGTAGGGTAGGGTGAGGTCGCTTGCTCCGAAGAGGCGCAGGATGTTGTCCAGGAAAGGCAGACAGGCGAGTGTGAACAGGATGCCGAGGATGATGTTGAGGCTGATTGTGTTGCCCAGGATGTGCTGAGCCTCCTCGTACTTTCCCTGGCCGAGGCGGACGCTTATCACTGTGCTTGCGCCCACGCCCACCATAGCTCCGAAGGCTGCCGACAGGTTCATGAACGGACTTGCCACAGCCATTCCGCTGATGGCAAGGTCGCCCAAGCCTTGGCCCACGAAGATGCTGTCCACTATATTATATATAGAAGAGGCCACCATCGCAATGATGGCGGGCAGGCTGTACTGCCAGAGCAGGCTGCCGATGGGCTTCGTGCCGAGTTCCGTAGGGACGTGTTGGGTCATTTTTTATTTGACGGTTTACTATTTGCTATTCGTTTGCAAAGGTACGACAAAATAATGGAATATGGAAAACAGAGAGCGGAAAAATGAAGAGGAGTGCTTGTCAATTTGTCAAGCGAAAGGCCGCATCTGCTTTCACTTTGAATTTTTCTGACCCGCTGAGAATGGCGCGAAATAGCTCAACCTTTGTCGAGGCTAAAAAGAACGGCTGTTTTTGCGATTTTCATAACGCTTTGATTTTGTTTAACTTGTGTTTTTGGCTTCTTGACGAAGGTAATAGTCTGTTCTGATTTAGGGTAATAAATCGGTCAAATAGGTTTGTTTTTATGGGCGTTTCGCCGTGCTTGATTGCTCAACCCTCCCTGTTAAGTTTGCCAAAGACCTATGCCGATTTGGTGAAAGACCTATGCCGAGTTGATAAAACACCTATGCCGAGTTGATGAAAGACCTGTGCCGAGTCGGTAAAAATGGCCTGTTTTTATCAAAACTGCTCCGCAGGTCATCTAAAATCGAAGTGTTAAATGGTAAGTAAAACGACCTTTTCTGTGACAGAATGTAAAATATGACTTGAACCCTTTTTGTATGTTTTTCTTTGCGAACAGGAATAAAATTCCTAAATTTGTAGCGTCTTTTTGTTACAAACCACCCTTTTTGGCGTTATATATATAAGATAGTACGCGCGAAATGAAAACGAAGACTTTCGTCCTTTTCTTCTTGTTGCCCATCCTCGCTTTTGCTGAGGAATCGGCTCTCGAAATGCTTTCACAGAGGCAAGCCGCCTTTGGTCGGACCATTCCGCAGGAGAAGGTCTTCATTCACATGGACAACACTTCTTACCAACTTGGCGACACAATCTGGTTCTCGGCCTACACTCGACGGACCGATACGGACAAGCCTTCCGATGTGAGCGGCGTGCTTTATGTGGAACTTTATGGGCAAGAAGGCTACCTGATAGAGCGTAAACTCATCCAAATGGAAGAGGGTCATGGCTCTGGATTCTTTGCTTTAAACAAATACATTCAGTACGCTGGTTTCTATGAACTTAGGGCTTATACTCGTTGGCAACTCAATTGGGGACGTTTCGAGCGCAAACATACTGAAGACATCAAAACGTGGTTCGCAAGCAAACGGCAAGAGAAAGAGTATTTCCGTGACTATGAAAAGCTCTACAGTCGCGTGTTTCCCGTCTATGACAAACCCCTCGAACCAGGCGAATACACGCACGATATGACGCTTCGAGCCATGCGTCGTCTATATCCCAATCCTGCTGATAATCCCAAGTTGACGCTCTCCCTCTATCCGGAAGGTGGCAATCTTGTGGAAGGAATGCCTTGCAGAGTGGCATTTGAGGCGTGTTTCGACACTGGAGAATGGGCAGAAGGTTGGGTTGTTTATGATGGCGACTCAATCAAGACTGTGAATCGAGGCAGAGGACTCTTCGAGGTCGTTCCGCAGAAAGGACTGGAGAAAGAGGTTCTCTTCGTCAGCAAAGATGGCAAACAAGCTAAAGCGAAACTGCCCAAGCCGGAGCCGACGGGCGTTTCCCTGAAAGTGGAGCAGACCGATAGCGGCTGGGTTGCTCATATCCGACATACTGCTGATTTGCAGGACGATAGCTTGGGCATGAGCTTGATGTGCGAGGGGAAATTAGTGAAGAATGAAGAATTAAGAATGAAGAATGAAGAATTTGCTGCCGCCGTGCCGACATCTTCATCCGCTATCAGTTCGGTAGAAAATTCTTCATTCTTCATTCTTCGTTCTTCACTCAACAAATCTGGCGTCTATCAACTTACCGTCTTCGACACAAAAGGCCGCGTCTTTGCTGACCGTCTCTTCTTCAATCGAGGCAAGGAGGACATGATGCCCACGCTAAGCATCAAGGGTCTCAAGGAGGAATACCAGCCTTACGAACCCGTCAACCTTACCGTGAAAGCACCTCCAAGCAAGTCTTCTATTTCGATTTCGGTCAGAGATGATTTCCGGAGGGACTGCCTCTACGACGACTCTAACATCCTGACCGAGATGCTCCTCTCAAGCGAGATACGCGGCTTCGTGCCTCAACCTGGCTGGTATTTCGAGGCTGACGACGAGGAACATCGTGCTGCCCTCGACCTCTTGATGATGACACAAGGCTGGCGTCGCTTTGATTGGCGAAGCATGGCGGTGGCTGGGGCTTGGGACATCACACAGCCTGCCGAACGGGCTCCCATCCTGATTGGCACCACTTACAAGAACGTCATCGTCGATTTCGTGGAAGGTGAAGAGACGAACAACGAGAAGGAGGACGAAGAAGAATACCCTTTCAGCGAAGACGGAAGGAGCCCTCACGAAGATGATTACTATGAGACCAAGCCGATGGACTTGCCCGATATGTTTAGCAAAAGCAGGAGTGCGGATCGAGAAAAGATTGCTTACGATAAATCTGTCAACGCCAAAAATGATAAGAAGAACAGGGAACTCAAGGTTCATGCCGAGATAATTGCACTCGATGCAAAGACCTCCTTTGTCGGTGAAAGCGAGACTCGCAGGAAAGATTTCCGCATTCAATTGCCTCCTTATTACGGCTCGGCAATCGTCTTTATCAGCGCTGCAGATACGACTAAATGGAAGAAAAACGAGACTTATACTTGGATACAGGCTGAGCCAGACAACATCTATACGGACTTTATGTACTTGCCTGCAAGTGCAAAGATTAGGCGAAAGATATTCGTTGAACCGGCAGATTACCTGCCTCGCATAGTTTGGCCGTATCCGCGATTTGTGAATCCTTACTCATATTACCAGAATCATCTTGCTCCCACGCCCGAGAAAACGAAAGCAAATGGCGAGTGGATAAGGCTCGACGACGAGACAATCATCAACGAAGTGACCATAAAAGCTAAGCGGCGAGGCTTGAAAAAGTTCGAAGATATCTGGCCTATCTTTGCCATTGATGCAGAAGATGCCGATAACATAGCTCAAGACATCGGATTGGGCTTTATGCAGGTCTATACAGCAGACTTCGGTGTCGGCGTGATACCACATAAGCTGCTGGAAGGGGAAGAACCGACTTTCGATACCCGCACAGGCGCAGGATATACACGAAGAATGATTATGGCTATGCAGGGCGACTCGATTCCGCCCGATTCCATATATGCAAGGAAGTATCTTAGGTCACTACACGACATCGGTATGTCCCCAGGTGAAGCAATGGAGTATCAAGGCAATGGCGTCTGGGATATGTATGTCTTTTACTCTGATTACAGTCCTCGTCTGTATGGTAACGATATGTATTACGGCAGTAACGAGCCCAAGACAAGGCTTGTTCAATATCCTTTCCCCGATGGTTCGCGACGATTGACCTATCGCGACCGACGTTATGTAATACCTGGCTTTGCCTATCCGGCACAGTTCTATTCGCCTGACTACAGCAAGACAGAACTCCCCCTAAAGGGGGATGGGGGGTCTGACTATCGTCGTACACTCTATTGGAACCCCAACCTCAAGTTGAACGATGAAGGTGAGGCAGAAGTCAAGTTCTTCAACAACAGTCGCGTCACTCAGTTATCTGTTGATGCAGAAGGGCAAGCTTCAGACGGTACATTACTCTGGGCAAAGTGACATTAAACAATATATAATGTGTAAGGAAAGGAAAAAATACGGCATCAAGAGAACAACTTAACGTAAAAAATTGTATCTTTGCACGCGAATTGAAAAAACGTAAATCGTCAAATAGTAAATCACAAAGATGAGTACACAAACAGAAAAGATTAAGGAGCTTATGGAGCTCCGTGCCAAGGCCCGTATAGGCGGAGGCGAAAAGGCTATCGAGAAGCAGCACGAGAAAGGCAAGCTCACGGCTCGCGAACGCATCAACCTGCTGCTCGATGAAGGTAGCTTCGAGGAAATGGACATGTTCGTGAAGCACCGCTGCACTAACTTCGGTATGGAGAAGAAGCAGTATCTGGGCGACGGCGTAGTGACGGGTAGCGGCACAATCGGCGGTCGCCTTGTCTATGTCTTTGCACAGGACTTCACTGTCTCCGCTGGTTCTCTCTCCGAGATGCTGGCAAGCAAGATTTGCAAAGTGATGGACATCGCCATGAAGGTAGGTGCTCCCGTCATCGGCCTCAACGACTCCGGCGGCGCACGTCTGCAGGAAGGCATCAATGCCCTGGCTGGTTATGCCGAAATCTTCCAGCGCAACATCATGTCCTCGGGCGTGATTCCCCAGATTAGCGCCATTATGGGCCCCTGCGCAGGCGGTGCAGTTTATAGCCCCGCGCTGACCGACTTCACCTTCATGGTAGAGGGAAGCAGCTATATGTTCCTCACAGGTCCCGGCCCCGTCAAGGCAGTTCTGGGCGAAGTCGTTACGCAGGAACAGCTGGGTGGCGCAAGCGTTCATGCCACAAAGAGCGGCGTCACACACTTCACAGCCAAGAACGAAGAAGAGTGCATCGCTATGATCAAGCAGCTCTTCTCCTACATCCCGCAGAACAACCTCGAGAAGACACCTCGCATTGCTTGCACCGACCCCATCGACCGCATGGAGGATTACCTCAACGACATCATTCCTGACAATCCCAACATGCCTTACGACATGTATCAGGTGATTGCAGGCATCGTCGACAACGGCGAGTTCTTCGAGGTTCAGCCCAACTTTGCAAAGAACATCATCATCGGCTTCGCTCGCTTCAACGGCCAGAGCGTCGGCATCGTAGCCAACCAGCCGAAGCAGTTGGCAGGTGTGCTCGACTGCAACAGCAGCCGCAAGGGCGCTCGCTTTGTACGCTTCTGCGACGCCTTCAACATTCCCATCGTGACGCTCGTTGACGTTCCCGGATTCCTTCCCGGCACAGGTCAGGAGTACAATGCCGTCATCCTGCATGGCGCTAAGCTGCTGTATGCTTACGGCGAGGCAACTATTCCCAAAGTGACCGTCACCCTGCGCAAGAGCTATGGCGGCAGCCACATCGTGATGAGTTGCAAGCAGCTTCGTGGCGACCTGAACTATGCTTGGCCCTCAAGCGAGATTGCCGTCATGGGTGCCAGCGGTGCAGCCAGCGTGCTCTACGCCAAGGAAGCAAAGGCTCTCAAAGAAGAGGGCAAGGTGGAAGAGGCAAAGGCCTACATCGCAGAGAAGGAGAAGGAGTACGAGAACCTCTTCGCCAATCCTTATCAGGCAGCCAAGTACGGGTACATCGACGACGTCATCGAACCGCGCAACACCCGCTTCCGCATCATCCGTGCCCTGGCACAGCTCGAGAACAAGAAACTCACGAATCCTGCCAAGAAGCACGGCAACATTCCTCTGTAAAGAAAAATAAGGAGTTAAGTAGTTAAAGTAGACAGTAGTTAAGCCGATACCTTTGAACTTCGAAGTCATATGATGCAAATACATTTGGCTTAACTACTTAACTACATAACTACTGACTACAACAGATCAAAACAAATAAGATATGTATTTCCTTTCAATATCAGATCCTCAGATATGGCTCTTGGCAGGCATCTCCATTCTGGTGGTGTTCTCCATCCTCATCATACTGGTTCTCATCCTGGGCATCTTTACCGCAATCGCCAAGAAGACAACAGCCAAGGCAAAGGCAGTGAAGAGCAGCATCGAGACCAGTTTGGAGGCGAAGAGCTTCGAGAAAGCCAGCGAAGAGGACAAGGCAGCCGTTGCGACGGCTCTCTACCTCTACTTCGAGGAGAGGAACAACCGCGAAAGCCGCGTCCTCACTATCGTTCCATATCCCTCCGCTTGGGGCGCTCAGCTGAACCCAAGACTCTAAAAAGTTAAGAATTAAGAGTTAAGAGTTAAGAATTAACTTGTCAACTCGTCACTCGTTTACTTGTCAACAAATAAAAACAAATGAAAGAATTCAAGTTTAAGATAGGTGGTCAGGATTATGCTGCCACCGTAGAAGACCTCAAGGACGGACAGATGAAGGTTACCGTCAATGGTCAGACCTATCAGGTAGAAGTTCCCCAAACGAAGGCTCAAGCTCCCCGCGTTGCTATGGCTCCTGCTGCTCCCGAAGCACAGACAGGCGGCGCAAAGAATGTCAACAGCGAACTGCCTGGCACAGTCACCAAAATCAATGTTAGCAACGGTCAGCGTGTCAAGCGTGGCGATGTATTGCTCGTTATTGAAGCCATGAAGATGGCCAACGAGATTGTCAGCGAGGTAGATGGAACCGTTCAGCGTGTTGCTGTCACTCAGGGACAAAGTGTCAATCAAGGCGACTTGCTCGTTGAGATGGTTGCCGACTTTGAAGCAGCAAAGGCAGAGGTTACTCCGAAGCCTGCTCCTGCCGCTCCTGCACCCGTTGCTGCACCTGCTCCCGCAGCAGCCCCTGCCGGTGCCAAGACAGTCACAGCTCCTCTGCCCGGCACTATCACCAAGATTAACGTCAAGGTGGGTGATACCGTCAATGCTGGCGATACTGTCCTCCTGATGGAGGCCATGAAGATGGAGAATAACATTACAGCCGAGTTCGCAGGTACCGTCAAGGCTATCCTCGTTGAATCAGGCAATCAGGTACAAAGCGGACAAGCACTCGTCGAACTGGACTAATCAGAAAGAAAATGAAAAAGTACATTAGTTTGTTCCTTCTCTTGCTGGTAGCCGCTCCCATGATGGCTGCGGATTTCAATCTGGAGGAGGGTCTGAATAAGTTCTTTGGCGAGATGGGCTTCGTCACTTTCTTCGTGCAGGAAGAGGGCTGGAAGAATGCCGTCATGATTCTCATCGGTTGCTTCCTGCTCTACCTTGCCATCAAGAAAGAGTACGAGCCTCTGCTACTGTTGCCGATTGCCTTCGGCATGATACTGAGCAACCTGCCAGGTGCAGGCCTCTTCGACTCCGACATGTGGAACAATGAGTTCCTGAATGCCAATAGCTCTTACTACCATAGCTACGGCCACATCATGCGTGAAGGCGGACTGCTCGACATCCTCTATATCGGCGTGAAGGCAGGCGTCTATCCTTGCCTCATCTTCCTTGGTGTTGGTGCCATGACGGATTTCGGTCCGCTGATTGCCAACCCCAAGAGCCTTCTGCTTGGTGCAGCTGCCCAGCTGGGCATCTTCGCCACGTTCTTGGTGACACAGATTGACGTCTTTGGCTTCTCCGTGGCACAGTCTGCTTCCATCGGCATCATCGGCGGTGCAGACGGCCCCACGGCCATCTTCCTCACCTCCAAGCTTGCGCCCGAGCTGCTTGGCCCCATCGCCGTTGCTGCCTACAGCTACATGGCATTGGTTCCCGTCATTCAGCCTCCCATCATGCGAGCCTTGACTACTGAGAAGGAGCGCAAGATTCGCATGAGCCAGCTCCGCACAGTCAGCAAGAAGGAGAAGATTCTCTTCCCCATCATCGTTGCCATCGTCGTGAGCTTGATTGTGCCGTCTGCCGGTACGCTCATCGGCTGCCTGATGCTCGGCAACCTCTTCAAGGAGAGCGGTGTGGTTGAGCGTCTGAGCAAGGCTGCACAGAACGAGCTGAATAACATCGTGGTCATCATGCTGGGCGTTACTGTTGGTGCAACAGCCACGGCAAGTGCCTTCCTGAACTTCCAGACGATTGCCATCCTCTGCGTCGGCATTGTTGCCTTCGGCATCGGCAGCGCAGGCGGTGTCCTCATGGCCAAGTTCATGAACCTTTTCCTCAAGGAGAAGATCAATCCGCTCATCGGCTCGGCTGGTGTGAGCGCTGTTCCTATGGCAGCACGTGTCAGCCAGACTGAAGGTCAGAAGGCTGACCCACGCAACTTCCTGCTGATGCATGCTATGGGTCCCAACGTGGCAGGCGTCATCGGCAGCGCCGTTGCAGCAGGCATCCTGCTCAGCTTCTGCGGCTAAAGACCCCTAACCCCCTTTAAGGGGGAAACTTCCTATGCTGCCCGAGAGTTTCCGTGTTGGATTCTTTCGGGCAGTATATTTTGGCTCTTTCTTACTTTCTTTCTTTGCAGATTACTGAAAAAGTCGTATATTTGCGCTGGAATAAGGATAACAGATGGACGCAATCAACAATCTTTTCTCTTTGCTCAGCTCGTTGCTTTGGGGCTGGCCTATGGTCATCTTGCTGCTCGGCACGCACGTGTTCCTCACCTTCAGACTTCGCATTCCGCAACGGCGGCTGCTGACGGGCATCCGCCTCTCTGTGCAGAAGGACAAGGGCGCCACGGGCGACGTCTCGCAGTTCGGAGCCTTGGCAACAGCTCTGGCTGCCACTATCGGCACGGGCAACATCGTAGGTGTGGCAACAGCCGTCGCACTTGGCGGACCGGGAGCCGTGCTGTGGTGTTGGCTGACAGGCATCTTCGGCATGGCTACGAAGTACGCCGAAGGTTTGCTGGCCGTCAAGTACCGCGTCCGTGGAAGCGACGGAAAGACCTACGGAGGCCCGATGTATGCTCTCGAGCTCGGCCTTGGCATGAAGTGGCTGGCACTTGCCTTTGCCATCTTCACGGCACTCGCCAGCTTCGGCATCGGCTGTACCGTGCAGGCCAACTCCATCGCGCTCTTGGCGAACGAGACGTTCGGCATCCCGACGTGGATAGTAGGTGTCTTCATTTGCCTGCTTACCGCACTCGTCATCATGGGCGGCGTGAAGTCTATTGCCCGTGTCTGCACCATCTTCGTCCCCTTCATGGCAGCACTCTATGTCCTGGGCTGTCTGTTTATCCTCTACATGAACAGCAGCTTCGTCTGGCCTGCCGTGCAGCTCATTGTGGAGTCCGCTTTCAATCCCACAGCAGCAGGCGGCGGCTTCGTCGGAGCTACGGTCATGATGGCAGCACGCTATGGCATAGCTCGTGGCCTCTTCTCCAACGAAAGCGGCATGGGTAGTGCTCCCATCGTGGCTGCGGCTGCTCAGACGCGCAACCCGGTAAGGCAAGCGCTCGTCTCCAGCACGGGCACTTTCTGGGACACCGTCGTCATCTGCGCCCTCACGGGACTTGTACTTGTCAGCAGCATCCTGGCCTATCCTGACATCAGCTATGCCGACGGCGCAGCCTTGACGAAGGTTGCCTTCTCCAAGATACCGTACGTCGGCGCACCTTTGCTCACCTTCGGCATCCTCACCTTTGCCTTCAGCACCATCCTCGGCTGGAGCTATTATGGGGAAAGTGCCGTCAACTACATCGAGCGCCAGCGCATCAACCGCTTCTACCGCATCCTCTACATCGTGGCTCTCTTCTTCGGCAGCATCATCAGCCTCGACGTCATCTGGAACATCGCCGACACCATGAACGCCCTCATGACAATCCCCAACCTCGTCGCCTTGCTCCTGTTGAGCGGCGTCGCTGCACGCGAGACCGATAAGTATCTCTGGAGCGGCCGCCTCGACGAGGACATGGAGGACACAAAGAAGGATTGAAGCGACGGCATATAATATATAATATGTATAAGTAAAGAGATGATGTGTTTTCTTAGTGCAAAAAAGTTGTCGTTGCCGTAGAAAAACGTTGCCCTGAATTGTCTTTAGTATAGAAACAGCCCCCTAAAGGGGAATACTGAAGCAACATTCTATGACTGACAAAAAGATACTTCGTGCCCTGTTCCTGCGTCACTACAACGAGATGTTACGTCTGGCCAGAACGCTCCTGTACGACGACGTGGAGGCCGAGGACACGGTTCAGGACGTGTTCCTGAAGCTCGGGCAGAGCGACATCCTGCCTGCCGAGGACAAGATGAGAGCCTACCTGCTCACGGCGGTGCGCAACGGATGCATGAACCGCATCAGGCAGATGTCGTTCGCCGACCGCTTCCGCAAACTCTATCCCCTTGAGTTTAGTGACGACTGGCAGCTCGACGAGCAGCGGACGCAGACGCTCGATGCCATTCGCGACTACGCCGAGACTCATCTCGAGGAACCTCACCTCAGCATCTTCCGCCTGCGCTTTGAGGAAGACCTGAAGCTGAAGGACATCGCCAGCCGGCTCGACATGAACATCAAGACCGTCTTCAAGTATCTCAGCCAGTCCATAGCGTGCATTCAGAAACAATTCAGAGTTTAACCACTAAAAGCAAACGTCATGAACACTCAGAACGAAAACATCAGCCGCCTCATGGAGATGCTCGACAATCCGTCGGCTTACTCCGAGCAGGAAATCCGCGACATCATCAATCGTGACGATGAAAGCCGCGAGGCATACCGACTTATGGTGGCGGCTAAGCAAAGTTACAGAAAGGAACATACAGCAGAAGAGGCAGACGCGCAGGCAGCATGGCAGCGTTTCGAGCAAAGACATTCCATGCAGACACGCCCCATGCATCGCTGGACGCGTATCGCCGCCATCTTCATCGCCGCTGCCTTTATCACAGGGCTGTCCTTCGGTGCATTCCGTGCCATCGCGCCCCAGAAAGATAAGGTTGCACAGACAGACTCTATCTTCAACGTCGTAGCTGTGAATGCCGATTATCCAGGCGGATTCGAGAAGTGCTTCGACTTCATGTCCAAGAACATGAACTATCCCCGTCCCTGCAAATTCTTCGGCGTTAGGGGGCGCCTCATTGTCACATTAGTTGTGGAAAAGGACGGCAGCCTCTCGAACATCAGGAAATTACGTGGTCCTGGCATCAAGCTCACGCAGAAGCAGGTGGACGACTACAATGCCGCCTTCCCTGGCAATTCGGAGAACCTGCAAGTCGGGCAGGACTTGGGCGAGCTGCTATTCGTCGAATCAGAACGCATTTTGAGGATGATGCCGCGTTGGACGCCTGGCAAGGATGCCGAGGGAAGAATCGTTCGTAGTCGCTTCACTTTGCCCTTCACCTTCAGATTAGAATAATAGTTTGGTAAAGAAGTTAATAAATCGGTGCGCCACATGGCTCCTGCGTCGCGATGACGTGGGAGCTTTCTTTTCGTTACAGGCGTCTGCTGTTCACCCTCACAGCGATGGTTGTTTGTCTCATGTGTGAGACAAACAGAAACCACGTGGAGCTCGCGTTCAACCTCCAGTCATAAATCGATGTTGGTCCGTTTAGTTCTGCCTTACTTCGAGCGAAGCTGGTATTAGCTTAACTGCTTAACTCCATAACTGCCCATAAATGAATTTTGAATTTATTCATTTTGTATTATGAATTATTCTTCGTACCTTTGTGGTCGAAATGGATGCTTGAACGATGAACGAGGCGTTGACACTATTTGAGCTGAACCGTCTGGTGCGGGATGTCATCGAGGGGAACTTCGACGAGGAGTACTGGGTGATGGGCGAGCTGAGCGACGTCAGTACACCTGCCTTCGGCGGACACTTCTATGGCGAGCTTGTTCAGAAGGACGAGGAGAGCGACCGCATCGTGGCAAGGGCAAGGATAACCTGCTGGGCACGCAACTATAATATAATAAGGTTGCGCTTCCAGAAAGAGGCGGGCGAGACACTTCGCAAGGGCTTGCAGGTGAAGCTGCTGGTCAAGGTGACGTTCCATGAGCAGTACGGCTATTCGCTCAACGTCCTTGATATCGACTCCACGTTCACGCTCGGCGACTTGGCAAAACGACGTCGTGAGATACTTCTTCAGTTGGAGAAGGACGGCATTCTGCACGACAACCAAAGCCTTCCGCTGCCTCGCTTGCTCCGACGCATCGCCGTCATCAGTAGTCCGACGGCCGCCGGCTATGGTGACTTCTGCCATCAGCTCGAACAGAACGACTACGGCTTCCACTTCGACGTGAAGCTCTTCCCCGCCGTCATGCAAGGAGAAGGAGTGCCGGAGAGCATCATCGCCGCCATGCAAGACATTCTCGATACCGGCGGGGCTGACCTCGTCGTCATCATTCGTGGTGGGGGAGCAAGCAGCGACTTGAGCGACTTCGACAGTTATGAGCTGGCAGCCTGCATCGCACTTTATCCTTTGCCTGTGCTGACAGGCATCGGGCATGAACGCGACGAGACAGTGCTCGACTTCGTGGCTCATACGCGTGTCAAGACACCGACAGCCGCCGCAGCCTTCATCATTGAACATCAGGCCGAGGAAGCTGCTTTGCTCGACGACCTCTATCAGCGCATCACGCATTCAGCGAAAGAGCAAATCCAGAGAGAGAAACAACGTCTGGAGCATCAGAGAACGGTCTTGCCATTGCTCTTCATGGGCTTTTATCAGAAGGAGGAGAACAAGCTTGTGCTTCTTAGCCAACGCCTTTCGAGTTGCGCTAAACAAAGCCTTGAACGAAAGAAGCACAGCCTTCAGCTCATGAAGCAACGCTTGGACAGCCTCGACCCAAGACTGCTCTTGAAACGTGGCTACAGCATCACGACGTGTAGAGGCAAAGTCGTGCGCTCTGCAGACGGTCTCGCAGAAGGTGACGTCCTGACGACCAGTATAGAACATGGAGAAATACATTCAACAGTAGTATCATGCAGAAGAAAGAATTAACCTACGAGCAGGCCATGCAGAAGCTCGAAGAGATGGCCTCGCAGATGGAACGCAATGAAATAGGCATCGACGAAATGGCAGAGCGCATGCGCGAAGCACAGAAATTGATGAAGTATTGTCACGAGAAGCTCTACGAAGCAGAAAAAAACTGCAAATCATTGCTCAATGTCGAGGAAAAGGCGTAACTTTGCGGGCAAAACACTAAATACAAAATACAATGAAAGAAATCGATTGGAGTAACCTTTCCTTTGGTTACATGAAGACAGACTACAATGTGCGCTGTTACTATCGCGACGGTGCATGGGGTGAAATAGAAGTTTGCAGTGAGGAGAGCATTCCCTTGCACATGGCAGCAACCTGCCTGCACTACGGGCAGGAAGCTTTCGAGGGGCTGAAGGCCTATCGTTGTCCCGACGGTAAGGTTCGTGTGTTCCGTTCCGACGAGAACGCTGCCCGCCTGCAAAGCACATGCCGCGGCATCCTGATGCCCGAGCTTTCCACGGAGAAGTTCAACGAGATGGTCGATAAGGTGGTGCGCCTCAACGAGCGTTTCATCCCGCCTTACGAGAGCGGAGCCACGCTCTATATCCGTCCCCTGCTGATTGGCACGAGCGCACAGGTCGGCGTTCATCCATCGAGCGAATACCTTTTCCTCATCTTCGTGACGCCCGTCGGCCCGTACTTCAAAGGCGGCTTTGCCACGAATCCCTACGTCATCATCCGCGAGTACGACCGCTCGGCACCGCTCGGCACCGGCATCTACAAGGTGGGCGGCAACTATGCAGCCAGCCTTCGTGCCAACAAGATGGCGCACGACCTCGGCTACAGCTGCGAGTTCTATCTCGATGCGAAGGAAAAGAAGTACATGGACGAGTGCGGTGCTGCCAACTTCTTCGGCATCAAGAATAACACCTACGTCACGCCGAAGAGCACCAGCATCCTGCCCAGCATCACGAACAAGAGCCTCATGCAGCTTGCTTTGGACATGGGCATGAAGGTGGAGCGTCGGCAGATTCCCGAGGAAGAGCTTGCTACATTCGAGGAGGCAGGAGCTTGCGGAACGGCAGCCGTCATCAGTCCCATCGAGCGTATCGACGACCTCGACACCAAGCAGAGCTTCATCATCTCGAAGAATGGTGAGCCCGGTCCCATCTGCCGCAAGCTTTACGAGAAGCTTCGTGGCATCCAGTACGGCACGGAACCTGACGTCCACGGCTGGACACGTGTTGTCATTGAATAAGAGAGTTGTTATAAGAAAGGCGCTGCATAAGACTTACTTATGCAGCGCCTTTCTTTTATTTGTATCGTGACGTTATTCCCAGCCTTTCGCCATCTTGATGGCTGTGACGGCACATTCGTCGCCTTTGTTGCCAAGCATGCCGCCGCTGCGTTGCTCTGCCTGTTCGAGGGTGTTGCAGGTAAGCAGGCCGTAGATGACGGGAATCTTGCCTTCGCGGTTCAAGTCGGCAAGGCCTTGCGTGACTCCCTGGCAGATGTAATCGAAGTGAGGTGTGTCGCCACGAATGACGCAACCGATGGCTATGACAACATCAACGAGGCCAGAACTGACGAAGCGTGCTGCGCCATAAATCAGTTCGAAGCTTCCGGGGACGGTTTTGATGTTGATGCTTTCCTCGCGGACGCCATGCTTCAGGAGCGTCTGGCAGGCACCTTCGAGCAGAGCTCCCGTTATTTTTTCGTTCCATTCACTGACCACGATACCCACGCGCAGGCCCGTTGCGTCGGGAACGGAATGGATGTCGTAGTCGGAAAGGTTGTGGAGAGCTGAAGCCATTACTGTGCAGCTTCGATGTATTTGTCGATATCGTAATAGACGCTGCTCTGCTGATACTTGCTTTTAATCTGCTTGTAGCAATCGAGAGCCTTGTCGTTCTGACCGATGGCAGCATAAATCTGGCCTGCTTGCAGGAGGCAAGTGGGGCTGATGGTGTTGTTGTCTGCTTCGCTGGCAGCCTTGAGAAGCAGTTCTGCAGCCTTCTCGTTTTCGCCGAGTTCTGCATAGCAGTTGCCTTTGAGAGCAATGGCAGCGGGGCTAATCATGGCGTCGCCGCAGCCGTCGAACTTGTTGAGCATATCGATGGCTTCCTGATACTTCTCGGTTGCTGCATAGCACTTGGCAGCATAGAGGCATGCGATGTTGCCGGCTTTGGTGTTTCCGTATTCGTCGATGACAGCCAGGAAACCCATGTTCTCGCCGTCGCCGTTGAGGGCTTTCTCGTAGTTGCCGTCCATGAAGGCTTGCTCTGCATGGAAGATGCTCTCGTTGGCGCTGTTGTTACGCGGAGTGATGTAGAACTGGTGAACGAGCAGGGCGATGATGATGATGGCCAGCAGGCCGCCGCATCCCCAGAGGATTGCTTTCTTGTTTTTCTCGTAGAATGAAATGGAGGTAGAGAGTGTCTGGTCGAACTCATTTACCTGTTGTTTTGCGTGTTTCTTAGACATTTTATTTGTTGTTATTTGTTTAATTTTGCGTGCAAAGATACAAATAAAAGCGTAAAGTGGAAAGTGAAATGAGGAAAATTATTCGTTTGAGTGCGGTTTTTGCATTTTTCTCTATTCATTAATCTTTAATCTCTAATCTTTTCTGTACCTTTGCACGAAGAAATGCGACTCGATAAGCTTACCATATTTAATTATAAGAACATCAGCGAGGCTGAGCTTCATTTCTCGCCAAAGCTGAATTGTTTCATCGGCAACAATGGCGAGGGGAAGACGAATGTGCTCGACGCCATCCATTTCCTCAGCTTCTGCCGTAGCTACAACAGCAGCATCGATGCTCTTTGCGTTCGCCACGGGGAGGAGTTCATGTCGCTGCAGGGACTCTACGAACACGAGGACGGCACAGAGGAGGACATCCACATCGGGCTGAAGGTGGGGCAGAAGAAGGTGGTGCGCCGCGGTAAGAAGGCGTATCGTCGCATAGCGGAGCACATCGGGCTGATACCGCTTGTAATGGTCTCACCGGCCGACCAGGTGCTCGTCTCGGGCGGAAGCGAAGAGCGGCGACGCTTCATGGATATGGTCATCTGCCAATACGATCCTGCCTATACGGAGTCGCTTCTGCGGTACAACAAGGCTTTGCAGCAGCGGAACGTCCTGCTGAAGCAAGACGAGGAGACTCCCATCGACCCAGAGGTCTTCCTTATTTTCGAAGAACAAATGGCCCGCGAAGGCGAGTATATCTATCGGAAGCGCAGTGAGTTTATTTCAGAACTCATCCCCGTCTTTCAGCAGTTTTTCGACAAAATCTCCGACGGACACGAGCAGGTTGAGCTTCGCTATGTGTCTCATTGCCAGCGTGGTCCGTTGCTCGAGCAGCTTATGAGCCAACGCCACAAGGACAAGGCCGTTGGCTATTCGCTTCATGGTACGCACAAGGACGACCTCGAGATGCTTCAGGGCGGCTATCTCGTCCGCAGGGAAGGGTCGCAGGGACAGAGCAAGACATTTCTCGTCGCTCTGAAGCTGGCTCAGTTCGACTTCCTCAGTCGCACGGGTTCCCGCACCACGCCGCTGCTTCTTCTTGATGACATCTTCGACAAGCTCGATGCCAATCGAGTGGAACGAATCGTGAAGCTGGTTGGCGGAGGACGTTTCGGGCAGATTTTTATCACAGACACCAACCGCGAACACCTCGATGCCATACTCGCTTCGATGGACGGCGACAACCGGATGTTCTATGTGGAGAAAGGGGAGATAAGCGCATGATACACAGCAAGTCACAACCTCTTCAGGATGTTCTGCTGACTTTCCTTCGTCAGGAGGGTTTGGAAACGCCCCTGCTCGAGTTTCGCATCACGCAAGCTTGGCCCGATGTGATGGGCGATGTCATCAGCCGCTACACCCGTCAGGTCTTTGTGCGCGACGGCAAGCTGCATGTCCAGATCACGAGTGCCCCGCTTCGGCAGAACCTCCTGATGGAGCACAAACGTCTTGCACAAAAGCTCAACGAACACGTCGGCTCGTATGTCATCAGCGACGTTTGTTTCTTCTGACGAGCAATCTCCTCGCTTTGACAATTTGCTACTGAATCGTCATTTCCTCTTACTTCCTGATTTCTTCAAACATGATTTCCAGCTCGTCTGAAACATGTCCACGTACCCCCACACAGGTTTTCTTGAATTTCTGAATTCTTCACAATTCGTTAACAATGAGGATGATACGATTTGTGCAAATTCTTTCGAAATATAAAATCCGTTGTTTTGACTAATAAAAGAGACAAAAAGGACAGGAAGTTTTGTATTGTAAACCATATCGAGCAATAGAACTTCACACGTGAAAATGCCCGGATCGACGTGTGAAGTTGGCAAACTTCTCGTGAGAACTTTAAGAAATCGACGTGTCGAGTCGGGAAATTTTGCATTTCAAATCGAAATTTACGCTATTTTGTCCCGGTTTTGTTTTCAAAACTATTTGACAAAATGAAAGTAAAATGCAAAATAGTCAGACACGGTGCTTTTTTTACATTATTCAGTCCAATCTTTTGGTCGACAACGTCGAAACTGCTTACGCTCGACAAAGCAAAAGAAAAAACCTGGCATTTTCTTTTGTTTTGTGCTCGCTTATTCGTACCTTTGCAGCGCGAAATAAGAAATGGTAAATCATAAAATGGTAAATGACATAATGTTAAGGATAGCAGTACAATCCAAGGGACGTCTTTTCGAGGAAACAATGGCGTTGCTTGCCGAGGCAGGCATCAAGGTGAGCAGCAGCAAAAGAACATTGCTCGTGCAAAGCAGCAATTTCCCCATCGAGGTGCTTTATCTGCGCGACGACGACATTCCGCAGAGCGTGGCAAGCGGCGTGGCCGACCTCGGCATCGTTGGTCTGAACGAATACGAAGAAAGGGCAGAAGATGCCCAGATGGTGCGTCCGTTGGGCTTCTCGAAGTGTCGTCTGTCCCTGGCTGTGCCTAAAAGCTGCGGCTACGACGGATTGAAGTGGTTCGAAGGAAAGAAGATAGCAACCAGTTACCCCAATATCCTGCGCCGTTTTATGCAGGATAATCACATCGCTGCTGATATCCACGTCATCACCGGAAGCGTAGAAATCAGCCCGGGCATCGGCCTCGCTGACGCCATCTTCGACATCGTCAGCAGCGGCTCCACACTGGTGAGCAACAACCTCGTCGAGGTGGAAACCGTCATGAAGAGCGAGGCCATCCTCATCGCCAACAAAGAACTGGACGACGAGAAGCGCTCTGTGCTCGACGAGTTGCTGTTCCGCATCGAGGCCGTCAAAGCGGCGGAGGACAAGAAATACGTCTTGATGAACGTCCCCACAGAACGTCTGAAGGACATCGTCGCCGTGCTGCCGGGCGTGAAGAGCCCCACAGTCATGCCTCTCGCAACAGAGGGCTGGAGCAGCGTCCACACGGTCATCGAGGAAAAACGTTTCTGGGAAATCATCCGCGAACTGAAGCAACTGGGCGCAGAAGGCATTCTCGTCGTGCCCATTGAGAAGATGATTCCGTAAAGACCCCCTCTGTCTCCCCCTTGAGGGGGAGAATAACGTTGAATAAGACAATGAAGATATATCAATATCCATCCCAAGAGGAACTCACAGAGCTGCTGCGTCGGCCGGTTCGCGATGCGTCAGAACTCGGTGCCACCGTTGCGTCTGTCCTCCAAGACGTTAAGCAGAGAGGCGATGCCGCGGTGCGTGACTACGAGGAGAAGTTCGACCATGTTCGCCTCTCGGAACTCGCCGTTTCGGAAGACGAGATGCGTGCCGCCGAGGCACTTGTCAGTGATGAACTCAAGCAGGCTATCAAGGTGGCGCATCAGAACATACATCGTTTCCACGAAGCACAAAGGTTTGAAGGAGAGCACATCCAGGTGACGAACGGCGTGGAATGCTGGCAGAAATCCGTTGCCATCGAGCGTGTCGGGCTCTACATTCCTGGCGGAACGGCGCCTTTGTTCAGCACCGTCCTCATGCTCGCCACGCCTGCCAAGATTGCAGGATGCGAGGAAATCGTCCTCTGCACTCCGCCCGCGAGGGACGGAAGCGTTAATCCAGCCATCCTCGTTGCTGCCAGGACGGCAGGCGTCAACCGTATCTATAAGATAGGTGGCGTGCAGGCCATCGGCGCAATGGCTTACGGAACGGAGAGCGTCCCCAAAGTCTACAAGATTTTCGGCCCGGGAAATCAGTTCGTGATGTGTGCTAAGCAACAGGTCAGCCTGCATGACGTGGCCATCGACATGCCGGCAGGTCCGAGCGAAGTGGAGGTTCTTGCCGATGAGACGAGCAATGTCAGCTTCGTGGCAGCCGACCTTCTCAGCCAGGCAGAACACGGCCCGGACAGTCAAGTGCTGCTTGTCTGCAAGAGCATCGACACGGCTCAGAAGGTGGAGGAAGAAGTTAAACTACAACTTTCAAAGCTCCCAAGAAAGGACATTGCTGCTCAAGCACTTGAACACAGCAAGGCGATAGTGGTTCATGACGACAAAGAGATGATGGACATCACCAATCGTTATGCCCCCGAGCACCTCATTATAGAGACCTCCAACTACATGGAACTTGCTGAGAAAGTCGTGAATGCCGGCAGCGTTTTCCTCGGTTCTCTGACCCCCGAAAGCGCAGGCGACTACGCCAGCGGCACGAACCATACCCTCCCCACCAACGGCTATGCAGTCGCCTACAGCGGCGTCAACCTCGACAGCTTCTGCCGGAAAGTGACCTTCCAGCACATTCAGCCAGAAGGCATCAAGAGCATCGGTCGCGCCGTCGAACTGATGGCCGAGGCCGAAGGGCTTGATGCTCACAAGAATGCAATGACCTTGAGAATGAAAAGCCTATGAAGAACTTGGAATCTTTGGTGCGTCCCAACATCTGGGTACTTGAACCTTACAGCTGCGCTCGCGACGAGTTCAAAGGCATGGAGGCACACGTCTTCCTCGATGCCAACGAGAATCCATACAACGATCCCATCAATCGTTATCCCGACCCCCTGCAGGAAAAGCTCAAGGCTCGCCTTGCTCCGCTCAAGGGAGTACGTGCCTCGCAGATATTCTTGGGCAATGGAAGCGACGAAGCCATCGACCTTGTCTATCGCATCTTCTGCGTTCCGGGAGAGGACAACGTTGTTGCCATCGCCCCGACCTACGGTATGTATAAGGTCTGCTCCGACATCAACGACGTGGAATACCGAAGTGTCGCACTCTCAGAGGATTGGCAGCTCGACGCTAAAGCCTTGCTCGCAGCAACCGACGCGCACACTAAAGTCATCTGGATATGCTCGCCGAACAATCCGTCGGGCAACGATTTCCCACGCGAGACGATACACGAAGTGCTCACAAACTTCGAGGGAATCGTTGTGATTGACGAAGCCTATTCCGACTTCTCGACACAGGTTCCGTTCCGCAGCTTGCTGGATAATTACCCGAACCTCATCGTCCTGAACACGTTCAGCAAGGCTTGGGCGTCGGCAGCAATACGCCTCGGCATGGCGTTCGCCAGTGAGGAAATCATCGCCCTCTTCAATAAAGTGAAGTACCCATACAATGTAAACCTGCTGACACAAGAGAAGGCGCTGGCCTTGATAAACGACTTCGCAGCCATCGACGGCTGGCAGGCACAAATACGTCGCGAGCGTGAACACGTCCTGCCTGCTTTGGCAGAGCTGCCCATCGTGCTGAAAGTCTTCCCGACAGACGCAAACTTCGTGCTCGTTAAAGTAACGGAAGCCGACCGCATCTACCGCTATCTCGTTGAGCAAGGCATAGTTGTGCGTAACCGCAATCGTGTCCAGCTTTGCGAGAACTGCCTTCGCATCACCATCGGAACAAGGCAGGAAAACAACGAACTGCTCGGGGCGTTGCGCTTCTTCAAGTAAAGACTCCCTAACCTCCTTAAGGGGGAATAATTGATTAAAAAGTGAAATGAAACGGATTTTATTCATCGATCGCGACGGCACGATACTTCGTGAGCCTGCCGACGAACAGATTGACAGCTTCGAGAAGTTCAGCTTCGTGCCCGGAGTCATCAGTGCCCTCCGCTTCCTTCGTCAGCATACCGACTTCCTCTTCGTCATGGTGAGCAATCAGGACGGACTGGGCACAGACAGCTATCCCGAGGAGACTTTCTGGCCGACACAGAACCTGATGCTCGACATACTGAGAGGCGAGGGCATCTGCTTCGATGCTATCCACATCGACAGAAGTTTCCCGAAAGATAACTTGCCTACTCGCAAGCCCGGGACAGCCATGTTGACTGACTATATGACAGACGATTATGACCTCAAGGGAAGCTTCGTCATCGGCGACCGTCAAACGGATGCCAAGCTCGCGGAGAACCTCGGATGCGGCAGTTTCATACTGGGCGAAGACATGGATTGGCAGAAGATTACGGAACTCATCTTTGCCGGAGAACGCATCGCAACGGTGAAACGTACTACAAAGGAAACGGACATCGAGGTGCGCATCAACCTCGACGGCAATGGAAAGGCTGATATCGAGACCGGACTTGGCTTCTTTGACCACATGTTAGAACAGATTGCGAAGCACGGCATGACCGACCTCTTCGTCCGTTGCAATGGGGACCTTGAGGTGGATGAACATCACACCATCGAAGATGTGGCGCTCGCTTTAGGCGAGTGCATCCGCAAAGCCCTCGGCGACAAGCGCGGCATCGAACGCTATGGCTACTGCCTGCCGATGGACGATTGCCTGTGCCAAGTGGCATTGGACTTCGGCGGACGTCCCTGGCTGGTGTGGGAAGCCGAGTTCCATCGCGAGAAGGTGGGCGAGATGCCGACCGAGATGTTCCTCCACTTCTTCAAGAGCCTGAGCGACAGCGCCACTATGAACCTGAATATCAAGGCAGAGGGGCAGAACGAGCACCACAAGATAGAAGGCATCTTCAAAGCATTTGCCCGTAGCCTCAGAATGGCCGTCCGAAGAGACATTACACATTTCCAACTTCCTTCAAGCAAAGGCGTTCTTTAGAGATGATGCAGTCCAATTATTCTTCCCAACTGCTTGAGAAAGCCGTTTCCGAGATAAACCGACTTCCCGGCATTGGTAGCAAGACGGCACTTCGACTGGCTCTCCACCTACTCAAGCAGGAAGAGGGCAGGGTAGAGGCGTTGGCAGAGAGCCTGGTCAACATGCGTCGAGGGGTGCATTACTGCAAGGTCTGCTACAACATCTGCGATGACGAGCGATGCGAAATCTGTAGCAATCCGAGCCGCGACGCCAGTCAGGTCTGCGTAGTAGAAAACGTGCAGGACGTGATGGCCATTGAGAACACGATGCAGTACCGCGGCCTCTACCACGTCCTCGGCGGCGTCATCAGCCCCATAGACGGCATCGGACCGAGCGACTTGCAGATAGAAAGTCTCGTCGAGCGCGTTCGTCAGGGCGGCGTGGCCGAGGTCATCCTTGCTCTAAGTCCAACGATGGAAGGCGACACAACCAACTACTATATCTTCCGGAAACTGGAGGAGACAGGCGTCAAAGTGACTGTCATCGCCCGAGGCATCGCGCAGAACGATGAGTTGCAATACACCGACGAAGTCACCTTAGGCAGGGCACTTGCCGGACGAATACCATTTGGAAAATAAACTTCACTCATGATGTCGCATAATGCCCTACGTCGAATTGCATTTTCCCAAGTATGGGAAAATAATTTCCCAAGCAAGGGAAAACGGTTTCCCAAGTATGGGAAATTCTAATTTCATACGTCGAATAACCCAACTCAACGATGATAGTTTATATTCTTACCCTGTTGTGTGCGGCAACCATCCTGCTTGCTGCGTTCTTTGCGATACGTTATAGGAAAGTGAATGCCTATATTCGTCTGGCTGCAATCGCTTTGTCTGCGCTTTTCGTGCTGTACCTCTTCTTCAAGTTCGACGATACGTCGCAGCTCTACGGACTTGGCATCCTGGCCGTCGCCCTTGTGTTCCCTCTTATAGACATCAAGCGAAATGCTAAAGAGTAACATATTAAGACTGAGGGCAGTAGAGCCTGAAGACCTCGACTTGATGTACCTCATCGAGAACGACACCGAGCTTTGGCCGCAGGGACAGGCAACGGTGCCGTACTCCCACTTTGCCCTCAAGCAGTACATCGCCGAGTGCAGCAACGACTTCTTCCACGACCGCCAGCTCCGTCTTGTCATAGAAACGGCCGACGGCACCAGCGTCGGCTTTGTCGACATCCAGCACTATGACCCTCAGCACCATCGTGCCGAGGTGGGAATCGTCGTGGTTCCCGAGCAACAGCGAAAGGGCATCGCCACCGAATCGCTTCGCCTGCTGGCCGGTTATGTCTCGCTCCATCTGGGCATACACCAGCTCTATGCCCTTGTACCTGAGTGCAATAAGGTCTCCGAAGCCCTGTTCCGCAAGTGCGGATATAAAGAGACTGCCATCCTCGAGGACTGGTTGATGAGCCCCCAAGGATGGCAATCGGTGAAAGTTTTTCAATTAGTTGTTTAGGAAACTGGTCGTTTGGTCGTTTAGCTTACTGGTTGTTTAGTCGTTTAGGAAGACATGTAACTCCACCAATCTACCAAACGACCAGTTTCCCAAACGACTAACCGAAATAGCGCTTCAGCAAGCCAGCGAAGCCAGCTCCGTGACGGGCTTCGTCCTTTGCCATCTCGTGAACTGTGTCGTGGATGGCGTCGAAGCCGGCAGCCTTAGCGTTCTTGGCGATGCGGAACTTGTCTTCGCAAGCACCGGCTTCGGCCGCAGCACGCTTCTCCAAATTGGTCTTCGTGTCCCAGACACACTCGCCCAGCAGTTCAGCGAAACGGCTTGCGTGGTCGGCCTCTTCGAAGGCATAGCGCTTGAACGCCTCGGCAATCTCGGGATAGCCCTCGCGGTCGGCTTGTCGAGCCATAGCCAGATACATACCAACCTCGCCACATTCTCCGTTGAAGTGGTTGCGCAGATCCTGAATCATCTCCTCGGAAACGCCCTCGGGCTTGCCGTCGCCAATCTTGTGGACGGTAGCGTAAGTCATCTCTGCATCGTCCTTCAGCTCAGAGAACTTCGAGGCAGGAGCCTTACAGATGGGGCACTGTTCGGGTGCAGCATCGCCTTCGTAGATATATCCACAAACGGCGCAAATGAACTTTTTCTTCATAATTCTAATCGTTTTTGGTTATTATTAATGATGTCGTTGAATGTCTTTTCACTAATTTCAAGTACAAAGATAAGCTTTTTCTTCATATTAAGCACGATTTTTCCACATTCTTTATTATTTATTAACTATTTTTTCGTAACTTTGCGGAGCAAACGAAAGAAAGCGATGCGATAGTAGCTCAGTTGGTAGAGCTTTGGCTTCCCAAGCCAAAGGTCGCGGGTTCGAGCCCCGTCTATCGCTCCATTAAGACATGGAAGGAAACAGGAACGATTCATCAGCTCCCCGCAAGGACGAACGCGTTTACCACTGCAACGACTGCGGAGGCACTATCTACAAGCACCAGATCTTCTGCGACAAATGCGGAAAGAAACTGGATCACTTTGATTTCGAAGACTGATGTCGTCTGTTCGGAACAATAGTTATCTCCTTCCCGTCACAGTCTTCATTATTCTTGCCGTATTGGATTTCGTTCCGACAGGCATTCCTGTCGTGATGATATTCCCTTTGCTTTGGCTCTCTTTGTGTGCCATGTGGATGAGACAACGGGCATTGGCTTCAGCACTTATCTTCTCCTTTATGGGCGACGTAATGGGGTGGAAGAACGAACTCATTCCGCAAATCGGCTTCTTCGCACTCGCTCAGATTCTATACATTATTATATATAGTCGTCTGATGCGGACGAGACGTCCGCGCTCCAAACCAGTCAATTTTACCATTCTGGCGCTCCTGGCAATGGTGTATGTCGTGGCGATGCTTTGGATTTTCCCGCAAGTAGAGGATGACATCATCCGTTATGGAATAGCCATCTATGCCCTTTTGCTGTTAGGCATGTGCTATGCGGCATGCAGGCACAAGAGTTTATGCCTCATTCTCGGAGCCACACTCTTTGTCATCTCCGACTTTATAATAGGCATAAACACGTTTGTTGAAAGAATTCCGCATGCTCACATATGCATCATGATTCCCTATTATGCTGGGCAGATGTTGCTTTTCGCTGGCACGCAGAAACTTTATCGCCTTACTTCTTGTTCATGTAATTGTAGTAGCTGATGCCGCGACGGACATTCTCGATGACTGCTTCGGAAGAGACTGTCGCACCTGTTACAACGTCAACTCTCTTCTTGTCGGCTGTCTTGACGGGCAGCCCGTTCCATTTCTTCATCAGTCCCTTCGCTACCATATCGAAGTATTTGGGCGTCTCTTCGTTCTCGAGGGCTTCGACTTTCAGTACTTTACCAGCCTTGATGTAGACCTTGACGGGCGTCGTTCCGACATATCCCTCAACATCTGAGGCAAGTGTTGTCGTGTTGATGATGGTAACGTCCTTCTGCTTTATCATAACAGGTTCGCCTGTCTGCTGACTTGTCAGGAAGAAGAATGCTCCTACAAGAGCAAATGTGGAAAGTATTCTGTTCTTATTCATATGGTTTATTATTATGCCTTTTTCTTTCTTGTCATCTCAACGAGTCTGCTCAGATGCGTGGGGATGGGGAGCTGCTGCGGACACTTCGAAAGACATTCTCCGCAGTCTTGACATCTGTTTGCCCGTGCCTTGCTGGGGATGGCCTCTTGATATGCAGTAAGATAAGCCTGGCGCTTTTCCTCGTAGTCAGGTGCCGTAGCATCGGGAAGCGGCAGCCGTCCGTCTACGACAGCCTTGTTGTAGAAGGCAAAGTTGCCTGGAATATCGACGCCATGCTTGCAGGGCATACAGTAAGCACACGTGGTGCATCCGATGGTGGGCATGCCTGACATCTTGTCTGCAATGCGTTCAAGAAGCTCGTTTTCTATGTTGGTACAAGGGTCAAGAGGCGAGAAGGTTTCCAAGTTCTCTTTGAGATGCTCCATGCGATTCATGCCGCTTAATGCTGTCAGTACGTTTGGTTTGGAGCCAACCCAACGGAAACCCCAGCGAGCTGGTGTGTCGTCTTTGCGTGCACGGGCCAATTGCTGGCGAACATCGTCTTGTACATTTGCCAGTCCTCCGCCTCTAAGCGGCTCCATAATGACGGCCTGAATGCCAAGCTTCTCGAGCCTGCCGTAGAGATATTCAGCATTGGCATCGCCGCGACGACGTCCACCGCGCCTTTGAGCATGTGTCCAGTCGAGGTAGTTCATCTGTATCTGCACGAAGTCCCAGTGATATTTGTCATTATTGTCGAGTAGCCAGTCGAACACCTTCACGTCGCCATGATAGCTGAAGCCCAGATGACGGATGCGTCCTGCCTCACGTTCTTTAAGAAGGAAGTCAAGCAGTCCATTGTCGATGAAACGTGCCTTGAGGTTGTCTATCCCGCCTCCGCCAACGCTGTGCAGGAGGTAATAGTCGATGTAATCCACTTGCAGTTTCCGGAACGAATTGTCGTACATCTCTTTTGACTTCTCGAAACTCCAGAGGCTTTCGTTTTGGTTTGACATCTTCGTGGCTACATAATACTTGTCACGCGGATGGCGGCTGAGGGCGTTGCCGGTGGCCGTTTCGTTGCTGCCACCGCCATAGATGGGAGCCGTGTCAAAATAGTTGATGCCGTGAGCAAGTGCGTAATCGACGAGCTCGTTCACCTGCTCCTGTTCGCGCGGCAAACGCATCATGCCGAACCCAAGCAACGAAATGTGCTCGCCAGTGCCGTTCTGGACACGGTATGTCATCTTTATCTGTTCCGAGGTATCGTTGTCGAGAGCCTTGCGAGACGAGCCGATGGCTTGCAGGGAGCCAACTGTGATAAGCGATAATGCTGTTGCAGAACCAAGTCCAAGTCGCTCAAGGAATTGGCGACGATTCATCTCATGTTGTTGCTTGTTCTTTTTCATGTCGTGTAGCTATTATATTAATTAAGACACGCGTATGCGAGAAAAGTTTAATCGCTGAGGGAATAAGGCTTACCTGTTGTGATGCAGCGCTTCTTGTTTGGTGTCGGGCTCATGATGAATTCGAGTGTTCCGCCTGCCATGATGTCCGCGTGTGTGAGGTAAAGCTTGTCGTATGGTTTGCCATTGAGCTTCACTTCCTTGACGTAACGCTTCTTGTCGCTTACTCCTGGAGCCTTGATGAGGAAGTGCTTTCCGTTAGGCAACGTTAGGTTGCAGCTTGGTACATAAGGTGCACCGAGCACATACTGGTCGCTTCCTGGGCAGACAGGATAGAAGCCCATTGCCGTGAAGATGTACCATGCAGACATCTGTCCACAGTCATCGTTGCCGTGCAGGCCATCTATGTCGTTGACGTACATGCGGTTCATGATTTCACGGAGCCAGTACTGTGCCTTCCAGGGCTGCGACGTCCAGGCATAGAGATAGGGGATGTGATGGCTTGGCTCGTTGCCGTGGACATAGCCGCCAAGCAGACATTCTTCCTCGATATCCTCGTTGTCCTCGTAATACTTCTTGTCGAGAGGCTCTGCGAAAAGGTTGTCGAGACGTTCTATGAACTTCTTGTCGCCGCCAAAGCATGCAATCATGCCCTTGACGTCGTGTGGGACATGGAAGGAATAGTTGGCGCTATTGCCCTCGATGAAGCCTTCGCCATAGGTTTGAAGGGGTGAGAAGTCCTTCTTCCATGAACCGTCCTTGTATTTCGGACAAGCCAACCCAATGGCAGGATTGAAGACATTCTTGTAGTTCATGGCACGCTGCTTAAACGTCTCAGCCATTTCCTTGTCTCCGGCATCGAGTGCAGCCTGATAGATGGCCCAGTCATCATAGGCGTATTCAAGCGTATTGCTCGCGCTCGTTCCACATCTGTCGTATGGAACATAGCCGTACTTGATGTAGTCCGTCAAGCCTTCAATCCATTTGGATGTGGCAGTGGCCTGCATTGCCTCGAGCATTGCTTTCTTGTCCTTGATGCCTAGCTTCTTGGCAACATCGGAGAGGACTGCAACCGAGTGATAGCCACTCATGCACCAGCCTTCGTTTGCCATCAGATACCAAACGGGCAAGAGGTCGAGCGCGCTCTGCTTCTGAATGCGTATCATGCTCTCAGCCATATCTTGTCCTTGCTTGGGCTTGATGAGATTAAGCAGTGGATGCTCAGCACGATAGGTATCCCAAAGGGAGAAGATGGTGTAGTTCGTGAAGTCTTTAGCTTCGTGGATTTCCATGTCGTTCCCACGATACTTTCCATCGACGTCCATATAGATACTGGGGTTGATCATGGTGTGATAGAGCGAGGTGTAAAAGAGTGCCTTCTGGTCGTCAGTGCCTTCAATCTCGAGGTCTGTGAGTTCTTTTGTCCACAGCTCTGTTGCACGCTGCTTTGCCTGTTCGAAGGTGAGACCAGCTGCCTCCGTCTGAAGATTGGCAAGAGCACCGCTCTGGCTGACTGCAGAAAGCGCCACCTTGATGGTGAGTTGATGGGACTGCGGAAGTTTTATCTGGAAGTATGCTGCAATCTCGCGTCCTGCCATATCGGGGAAGTTGTGGTGGATGTCATTCTTGCGCCAGAAGCCAGAATACTTCATTCGTTGTTCATCCTTGTAACCATAGTTTTGAATGGGTTGGGATAGTGAAATGGCAAAGAATGTGTAGTTCTGCCGAGCCCAGCCGTTCGTGATGCGATAACCCGTCAGCAGTGTGTCGTTCTCAACGCGGAGGTAGCTCCAAAGTGTCTTGCCTTCGTAGTTGTAGATGCCATGTCCAAGGTCAAGGATGAATTGTGCTTCTTCCGTTGGAAAGGTGTACCGGTGCACACCGACGCGTTGTGTTGCAGTTAGTTGGGCCAGGATGTCATAGTCCTCAAGTTTCACCTCGTAGTAGCCAGGTGAGCACTTTTCTGTGTCGTGTGAGAAGCGAGAGCGATAGCCACCATCAGGATTGTCGGCAGTGCCAGGATTGACCTGTATCTTACCCGTTGTTGGCATGATGAGAATGTCGCCCAGATCGCTGTGGCCTGTACCCGAGAGGTGTGTATGCGAGAAGCCTACGATGGTCTTGTCTCGATGCTGGTAGCCAGCGCAGTACTCATAGACCTTGCCCTGGTAGCGTCCGTCCACGTTGTGGGGAATGGTGTCCGTCTCGGGTGAGAGCTGTACGATGCCAAAAGGTACGCAGGCTCCAGGGAACGTATGTCCCATGCCGTTGGTGCCAATGATGGGGTTCACATAGTCGATGACGCTTTGTGAATGGAGCGTGAAAGCGTGAAGGAGAAAGAAAATTAGTAAAGAGTAGGGTTTCATTGCGACATTATTTATAAATAAAAAAGCTTCCCGCCAAGAGGGGAAGCTTCAGGAAAGTCTCCCCTCGGGGAGATTTAGAAGGATTGTGTTCTTTATGCCTTAGCCACTTGTTCCATGAAGTCCTTGCAGGGCTTGAAGTATGGAATATCGTGAGCGGGGATGACGAGTGTCGTGTTCTTGCTGATGTTGCGAGCAGTCTTCTGAGCACGATGCTTGAGTGTCCAAGTTCCCCAGCCACGGATGTATACGTTTTCTTTGTTTACGAGAGACTCTTTGAGAGTGTCGATGAAGCCTTCCACGGCAGCAAGTGCTGTGGGCTGGTCGATGCCTGTCTTCTCGGCAACGGCTTTTACCAATTCAATCTTTGTCATAATCGTTTGAGTTTTTATGTGTTTCGTTGTTGTTTTTCAGAAAAGTGATGCAAAGGTACAACAAAAAAGTGAAAAGTAAAAAGTGAAAAATGAAAAATGTTAGCAATAATGCATATTTTTCTTTTTATAACAGGGAAATAAGCTTCGAGTATCGGTTCTTGTAGTTTCCTAAAGTCATTTAGATTTTGAATGGCTGTTCAGTTTTTTTTCTCTTCGGAGGAGTTTTTACGCGAGTGCAGTGGAAAAATTTTTCGAGTGCGGGGGAGAAAAATTTCGAGTGCGGTGGGGGAAAAAGGCAGATTTGGGCATCTCAAACCTTAATTGATGTCTTTTTATGTGGCCCTAAATTCAATCCATTCTTTTGTTCGTTCTTATTGAATTCATGTTCTTCCGTTCTTCCTCTTTATATATGTGAGGAAGAACGGAAGAACAGGAACATGTGCTCTGCCCGAGAATGGAATTCAGACTTCAGCGTTGAGCTTTTCGTAGCCCCATTCGTCGAGAACTTCGCCCCAGTGTTCGTTCACGAGCTGTATGGTGCGGGGAGCATACTGATATTTGTTCTTCTTGTAGCCCTTCTTGCTTTGGATGTATTTCTCGATGGCAGGCTTCGCATCTTCCCATCCGGGCAGGCTGAGCTTGCGATAGATGTCTTCTGTGATATTGAGTGCATCCTTCTCAATGTCTTCGAAGCGTACTTCGTAGAGAGTGCCTTCGGGGAGACTTTGTTTCTGCTCTTTGTAGGCGTGGTAAAGCTCCATGTAATTGCGCAGGATGTTCTGTTCCATCTCTTCGTCTGGGATAGTGTGGAACTGCAGGGGCTTGATGGTGCTGAGGTAGAAGGAGCGTGTGCTCTCGAAGACGGTGTAGGGATTGCGCATCAGATAGACGAAACGTGCTCCGGGGAACAGTTCAGACAGAGCTTTGATGTGCCCTGTGTGGGGTGGGTTCTTGCTGAGGTACTGTGTGCCGCCTGTGTTCCAAAGACTAATCTTGACGAGTTTCTCAAATGCCTGCTTGAACTCCTGCAATTCCTCGTCAGTGATGTCCTTGAAGGTGAGGAAACGGTCGCACCACTCCTGCATCCTTTCGGGGAAGAACCAGAAGTTGTAGTAGTTGCAGGCTGTCATGTTTGCCAAGGCGAACTCCTCTTCCTGTGGAAGGTCGGGAGCAAGCTCCATGTTGTCGGTGGGCCGTGTGCCAGGCATCACCAACTTCATGATGGGCTTGAAGAGACCTTGCAACGCCATGATGTAGTGGGGGAAGACGGTCTGATAGGTGGTGGTATAGCCGAAGTGCTTGTCCTGAGCAAAGATGTTGTGGACGAATGTCGTGCCGCTCCGCCAATGACCGAGAATAAAAAGTGGAGTGTTCTCTAATGTTTTGTTTGCGAGCTGATTACGATATTTCCTCTCTTGTAAAGCTACAAATGGACTAAGGATGCGACAGATGCTTTTCGTCAGCCAGTAGCTTGCCTTCTTTTCTTTCGCGACATATTGTCCTTCGGTGACAGCTTTGAATGTTTTCCAATCTGCTCCGACAAGAGTGTTGACGGGCAGGTTCTCAAAACGCAATAATCCCATGTTACTTCTTTATTACAATCTCAATACCTTGTTTACTTAATTCTTTTACAGCTTTCTCGATGGCTTCGTAGTGTTCTGTCGTGATTCCGAGCTTGGGAAGGTCGAGCGTGGGCAGATCTTTCTGCAGAAATTCTGCTTCGTCAAGCTGTTTCTCTATCATGCCCACGGCACTGGTGTTGTTCGTGATGGGGTCGATGAGGATGAAGGCACCTGTGGCTCTGTTCCGCTTGTAGGCGTCGAAGAAGAGCGTCTTGGCTGTCGTTATCTGAACCTGACCAATTTCATTGAGTTTGAAGTCCTTGCCCTCAAGGTGTTCCATCGTGTTGACATCGATGCGATAGTCGATGGCACTGATGGTGGCACGCGTTGTGTTGGTATTTGCCTTGAGGAAGAACTGCTTGCTGCGGTCCATCGGCTCTTCGTCCATCCAGACAAGTTTTGTCTGCAGATGTCTTCCGACGAAAGGCAGATTGTCAGGTTTGACGAGCATTTCGCCCCGCGAGATGTCTATCTCGTCCTCGAGTGTGATGGTGACGCATTGGGGGCAGAAGGCGTAATCCAGTTCGCCGTCGTAGGTGACGATGCTTTTCACGCGACTGGTCTTCCTGCTGGGCAGAGCCATGACTTCGTCGCCCTTGCGGATGATGCCGCTCGCCACTTTTCCCGAGAAACCACGGAAGTCGAGGTTGGGACGCAGCACATACTGCACAGGGAAGCGGAAGTCCTGCATGTTGCGGTCTTGGTCGATGGGAACCGTCTCGAGGTATTGGAGTAGGGAAGTGCCCTCGAACCAGGGAGTCCTGTCGCTCTTCTCCACTACATTGTCGCCTTCTTTTGCCGAGAGGGGGAAGCACGTCACGTCTTCTATGCCAAGCTGACTCGTGAGCTCGAGATACTCGTTCTTTATCTTGTTGAATACATCTTCTGAGAAGTCCACGAGGTCCATTTTGTTGACGGCAAGGACGATGTGCTTGATGCCGAGCAGCGAGACGAGGAAGGTGTGGCGGCGTGTCTGTGTGATGACGCCAGTTCGTGCATCAACCAGGATGATGGCGAGGTTGGCTGTCGAGCCGCCTGTTATCATGTTGCGCGTGTATTGTTCGTGTCCAGGTGTGTCGGCGATGATGAACTTGCGCAGGTTTGTCGAGAAGTAGCGATAGGCCACATCTATGGTGATGCCTTCCTCTCGCTCTGCCTTCAATCCGTCGAGCAGAAGAGCGTAGTCAATCTCTCCGGCTCCGGCATTGCCCACACGCTTCGAGTCACGCTCAAGGGCTTGCAGTTGGTCTTCGTAGAGTTTCTTGCTGTCGAAGAGCAGACGTCCGATGAGTGTTGACTTGCCGTCATCGACAGAGCCTGCAGTAAGCAATCTGAGGAGCGACTTCCGCTCGTCGGCATCAAGGTATGATTTGATATCTAACTTTTTATCTTTCATTTTTTTTCGTTATTACGATATTACGTTATAACGTCATTACGTTATTACGACATTCCCTTCAGAAATATCCCTCGCGTTTTTTCTGTTCCATGCTTGCCTCCTGGTCGAAGTCGATGACGCGTGTGGTGCGTTCGCTCTTTGTCGTGGTCATCATCTCCTCCACTATCTCCTCAATGGTTGTGGCGTTGCTCTCTACAGCTCCCGTCAAGGGCCAGCAGCCGAGGGTGCGGAAGCGTACCATGCGCATGTGAATCTTCGGAACGAGCTCCTTCGGCAGACGGTCGTCGTCGGCCATGATGAGGTTGCCGTCAATCTCCACGCACGGACGTTCCTTTGCGAAATAAAGGGGCACGATAGGGATGTTCTCGAGGCGGATGTACTGCCATATGTCGAGCTCCGTCCAGTTCGAGAGGGGGAAGACACGGATGCTCTCGCCCTTGTGGACGCGGCTGTTATAGATGTCCCAAAGCTCGGGGCGCTGGTTCTTCGGATCCCACTGGTTGAACTGGTCGCGGAAGCTGAAGATGCGTTCCTTGGCGCGTGACTTCTCTTCGTCTCTGCGTGCTCCTCCGAAGGCTGCATCGAACTTCCATTTGTTCAGCGCATCGAGCAAGGCCTTCGTCTTCATTAGGTCAGTATGCACCTTGCTACCGTGCGTGAAAGGTCCAACGCCGGCACGGAAGGCTTCCATGTTGCTCTCCACGATGAGGTTCCATCCGTGCTCTTTGGCATAGCGGTCTCGGAACTCAATCATCTCCTTGAACTTCCATTTCGAGTCGATGTGCATCAGTGGGAATGGCACTTTTCCTGGGGCGAAGGCTTTTTCGGCCAGACGAACCATCACACTGCTGTCCTTGCCTATGCTATAGAGCATGACGGGATTCTCGAACTCTGCTGCCACCTCGCGGATGATGTGAATGCTCTCCGCCTCAAGCTCCTGAAGGTGGCTCAATCGATATTCTTCCATTATTGACTTTTAAAATTTGGCTGCAAAGGTACGAAGATTATTTGAAACGGACAAACCAGTGCAGAGAAGTTCGCCAACTTCTCAGCAGAAAATGACAAACTTCTCTGCAGAACTTTTATCTCGTCTGATGTCAGGCGTGACGACTAATTTTGTGTTATCAGCCCGACCACAGCCTCAACTTCCTCCTCGAGTGTCATCCGGCTGGTGTCGAGGCTGAGATCGGGATGCTCAGGAGCCTCAAATGGAGCGCTGATACCTGTAAACTCCTTCACCTCTCCTCGGCGTGCACGTGCGTAGAGTCCTTTCACGTCGCGACGCTCGCACTCCTCAAGAGGAGTGGCTATGTAGACTTCGCGGAAGTCGTCCGGCCCGATGATGTTGCGCGCCATCTCCCGAAGTTCGTTTGTGGGAGAGACGAAGCAGGCAATCGTGACGATGCCCGTCTGGACGAAGAGCTTTCCTATCTCGGCTATGCGACGGATGTTCTCGCGGCGGTCTTCTGGCGAGAAACCGAGGTTTGAGTTGATGCCGGCACGGATATTGTCTCCGTCGAGAATGCGGCAGAGGATGCCTCGCTTGTGGAGCTCTCTTTCAACGCCGATGGCAACGGTGCTCTTACCGCTGCCGCTCAAGCCTGTCATCCATATCATGACACCCCGCTGACGGAGCAACTGCTCTTTGTCCTCGCGGCTCAACATCTTGTCGAAAATGGGGTAGATTACCTTATTGGCCATATTAAAGGAATGATAAAGACACTTATGATGAAAACAATGATATTCAGCGGTAAACCAACTTTAGTGTAGTCAGTGAAGCGGTAGCCTCCGATGCCTTGTACGAGCAGGTTCGTCTGGTAGCCGATAGGAGTGCTGAAGGCTGCGCTGGCTGCCACGCAGATACATATAAAGAAAGGCATCGGGTCGACGCCAAGCTTCACTGCAACGGCCTGTGCCAGGGGGAAGGCAAGAGCTGCTGCTGCGTTGTTGGTGATGAGTTCCGTGAAAAGGTTCGTGATGAGGAACAGGATGGCAAGCATGGCATAAGGTCCGTGCTCTGTCTGTCCGATGACGTCGGCCAGTGCTATGATGCCGTCGGCAATGAAGTCTGCAAAGCCTGAGTTCTGCATGCCTTTTGAGATGGCAAAGGCACAGGCAATGGTCACGAGGACATCCCACGAGAGGTATTTGCTGTATTTGCGGGGGTTGAAGATTTTGGTCCATGCCATGATGACAGTCGTGACGCAGACGAAGAAGAACATGTCGAACCTGAAGCCCGGAACGGCTTCTCTGACAAATGGCAACTCGCCAACCGTGGCGCCTGTTATCATGAAGATAAGCAGGATGACGGCCAGATAGCGCTTGCGGTGGCAAAGTGGTTCCTTGTCGGCATCGTAGCTCGAGATGAGGAATGCCGTAGATTCTCTGTATGTCTGCACGAACTTGTCGTCCGTCTCAAGCAGGAGCGTGTCGTGGTTTTCGAGAGGCATATTGGGCCAGTCGCCGCTAAGTATCACTCCTCCTCTGCGAATGGAATGGACATGAGCGCCATAGTGACGGTAGAAGTCGAACTCCCTGAGGTTCTTGCCAAGCCCGGGGAAACGACTCCTCAACACCACCTCCACGAGACGCATGCCTTCGGGCGTCTCTTCGAAATCTGTCTCGCTCTCCCTGTTGTCGGGCAGGAGGTAGTGACTATAGAAGATGAGGTACGCCAAGCCAACGATGCAGATGATGATGCCCACCTTTCCCAGCTCGAACATGCCCATGCCTTCTCTGCCTGAATCCTGAATAAGGCCGTCCACAACGAGGTTCGTGCTCGTTCCTATCAACGTGCAGATGCCGCCCAGGACTGTGGCGTAGCTCAGCGGGATGAGGAACTTGGTGTGCGGCAGGCCCACCTTCCTCGCCCAGTTCTTGATGATGGGAGCAAAGATGACCACGACAGGCGTATTGTTCAGGAAGGCAGAAAGTGCTGCAATCGTTGGCAGAAGCCGTGCATTCGCCCTCGTGATGGTTGTCTGCTTCTTGGGAAGCATGCTGAGGATGATGCGCTCCAAGACACCGCTCCTTCTCACGCCTTCGCTGACGAGGAAGAGTAGGGCAACTGTTATCATACCCTTGTTCGAGAAGCCTTCCAGACATTCCTTCGGGCTCAGAATGCCTGCACAGAGCATCAAGACAACGCAGGTGAACAGGATGAGCCCTGGCTTCAACTTGTCTGCTATCAGTGCCCATATCATGAACACAAGGCAGAACGCTACAAAATAAACGCTAAACATATTATCCAAACAATTCTCTTACCGCTTCTACTACTCGGCGAACTGGCACGAGTTCTATCTTATACTGTTTCTGGTCGAGTCCTTTGGCATTGTGTGCTGGGATGAGAATGCGCTTGAAGCCAAGCTTTTGTGCCTCGGCGACGCGCTGCTCTATGCGTGCCACGGGACGTATCTCGCCGCTCAATCCCACCTCACCTGCCATGCAGGTATCGCCTTCGATGGGCATGTCGCCATTGCTGGAGAGCACGGCCGCCACTACGCTGAGGTCGATGGCTGGGTCGGTGACGCGCAAACCGCCTGCTATGTTCAGGAAGACATCCTTCTGTGCAAGCTTGAAGCCGACCCTCTTTTCCAGTACAGCCAGAAGCATGTTCAGGCGTCGTCCGTCAAAGCCTGTCGTGCTTCTTTGTGCCGTTCCGTATGCTGCTGTGCTGACCAAAGCCTGTGTCTCAATGAGGAATGGACGTACGCCTTCCATAGAGCAAGAGATGGCCACACCTGATAGCCCTTCGCGGTTGTCCGTGAGGAGCAGTTCGCTTGGATTGCTCACCTGCCGGAGGCCATCGTGCCGCATCTCGTAGATGCCCAGTTCGCTTGTGCTGCCGAAGCGGTTCTTGATGCTTCGCAGGATGCGATAGAGGTGATGCTGGTCGCCCTCGAACTGAAGTACCACATCCACGATGTGCTCCAGGACCTTAGGGCCTGCCAGGGTTCCTTCTTTGTTGATATGGCCGATGATCAGGATGGACGTGCCGCCCGTCTTTGCATAGCGGAGCAAGGCAGCAGCACATTCCCTGATCTGGGAAAGAGAACCAGCCGACGACTCGACGTTCTCCGTCTGTATGGTTTGTATGGAATCGATGACGACGAGATCGGGCTTCACGTCCTCGATGTGCTGAAAGATTGTCTCGAGCGATGTTTCACAAAGCACAAACAAACCTTCGTTGGTTGGCCCGAGCCTGTCTGCCCTGAGCTTAATCTGCCTTGCACTCTCTTCGCCGCTGACGTAGAGGATGCGCCGACCCTGCAGGCGAAGCACCGTTTGCAAAGTGAGTGTGCTCTTGCCTATGCCTGGTTCGCCGCCAAGCAGCACGAGGCTTCCCGGCACAAGACCGCCGCCAAGTACGCGGTTCAGCTCGCCGTCGCCCATGTCGATGCGTGGTTCCGCGTCGGCATCAATCTCATGGAGAGGCACGGCAGCTGTTCTCGTTCCAGATGGAGAAGGAAGATTGAAGCCCTTTCCTTTAGATGTGGGTTGGGAGATGCGTATCTCCTTCATCGTGCCCCACTGGTTGCACGCCGGGCATTTGCCCATCCACTTCAGGCTCTCTTGTCCGCAATAGTCGCAGACGTACATTGTTTTATCTTTTGCCATAACTATGAACTATGCACTATGCACTATGAACTGCTTTCATACTCAGCGATATCCTTTCTCTCAGCAAGTCAACTCCTACGACCCGCACCATGACCTGTTGCTGCACCTTCACCACAGTCGTCGGGTCTTTCACGAAGTGGTCGGCCAGTTGAGAGACGTGGACGAGTCCCTTTGTATGTACGCCGATGTCGACGAAGGCACCAAAGTTTGTGATGTTCGTCACGATGCCAGGCAACACCATTCCCTCGCGGAGGTCGCCTATCTCGTGTACCGTTGGGTCGAAGGCGAAGGCATGCAAGGGCTGACGAGGGTCGAGGCCTGGCTTGTCGAGTTCGGTCATGATGTCTTTCAACGTAGGCAGTCCTACCTCGTCGCTCACATAGTTCTCTATCTCTATCTTGTCCCTGAGTTCCTTGCTGGCCATGAGTTCTGCCACAGAACATTTCTGGTCGCGTGCCATTCGCTCCACCAACGCATATCTCTCGGGGTGAACAGCACTGTTGTCAAGCGGCTCGTCTCCGCCTTTGATGCGCAGGAAGCCTGCCGACTGTTCGAAGGCCTTGGCTCCCAGACGCGGCACTTTCATCAACTCTTTGCGTGAGCGGAAAGGTCCGTTCTCGCGTCGATAGCGAACGATGTTCTGTGCAAGCGAAGGTCCGAGGCCGCTCACGTAGGTCAGCAGCCACTGGCTGGCGGTATTGAGGTTCACGCCCACTCTGTTCACACAATTGACGACGGTGTCCTCAAGGCTCTTTCTGAGGGCTGTCTGATTGACATCTTTCTGATACTGACCCACGCCGATGCTCGAAGGGTCTATCTTGACGAGCTCTGCCAGAGGATCCATCAGTCGACGACCTATGCTGACGGCTCCGCGGACGGTCACGTCTTCGTCGGGGAACTCTTCTCGTGCAATCTCGCTGGCGCTGTAGATGCTGGCTCCGTCTTCGCTCACACTATACACCTCCACGCCATCGGGAAGGTCGAGGTGGCGCACAAAGTCTTCCGTCTCACGACCTGCCGTGCCGTTGCCGATGCTGATGGCCTGAACGCCGAACTTCTCGACGAGATTCTGCACGGTGAGCATGGCCTTGACGCGCTCGGCACGGGGAGGGTGGGGGAAGATGACGTCGTGGTGAAGCAGATTACCTTCCGCATCGAGGCACACCACCTTACATCCTGTCCGGAAGCCTGGGTCAATAGCCATCACCCGTTTCTGTCCGAGGGGCGATGCCATGAGCAGTTGCTCCAGGTTGCTCACGAAGATGCGGATGGCTTCCTCGTCGGCTTTCTGCTTTGACGAAGCACCAAACTCGTTCGAGATGCTGGGTTCGAGGAGTCGCTTGTAGCCGTCCTCGACAGCTTCCTTCACAGCCCTGCTGCACTCATTGTTGCCTCTGACGAACTGACGGGCAATGCGTTCCATAGCTGGCTCGTCGTCCACACAGATCGAGACCCGCAGGATGCCTTCTGTCTCGCCTCGACGCATAGCCAGCAGCCGATGGCTGGAGCAGCGCTTCAGGGGCTCTTGCCAGTCGAAGTAGTCGCGGAAGTTCTGTCCCTCTACATCTTTTCCCTTGACAACCTTGCTGCGTATCATGGCATGGATGGAGAAGGTGGTTCTGAGTGTCTGGCGGGCACGTTCGTCCTCGCTCACACGCTCGGCGATGATGTCCTTTGCCCCTTGAAGTGCCTCCTCATCGCTGAGTTTGGCTCCCTCCTTGTCATTTTTAATTTTTAATTTTTCATTTTTAATTAACACGAACAGTGGCGTGTTCGGTTGTCGAAGGATGGCATCGGCAAGAGGTTCCAAACCAGCTTCCCGGGCCACTTGGGCGCGCGTGCGGCGCTTCTGCTTGTAAGGCAGATAGATATCTTCCAGGATGGTTGCATCCCAACATGCCTCAATCCTCGACTGCAGTTCCGGCGTGAGCTTTCCCTGGGCCTCGATGGTCGTGATGATGAACTCCTTTCGATGCTCCAGCTCGTTCACCTTGTCGAGTTCCGCAGCCACAAGAGCCACTTCCACATCGGTCATGCCGCCAGTCGCTTCCTTGCGGTAGCGGCTGATGAAAGGCACCGTAGCCCCATCTTGCAACAGGTCGACAACCTGCCGTACATATTTCTCTCGGAGTCCTGTGCGCTCCGCAATGAGGTTATAATTCATTACAACTGTTTTTCAGCGCACAAAGTTACAAAATATATTTTATTAATATGTAATAAGTCAAAACATTTTTCATTTTTGCAGAAAATGTATGAGTAAATGTGACTAATAGACAACTGACAACAGACAACTGAATTTGAGTTATGTCCGTTTACTGTTATCACAAAGACATGAAGACACGAAGGACTACTCCGAGGAAATGAAGGCACGATTTGTTTAACAAAGATTTTAAGTTTCGGAAGTTATAAAATGGAGTTAAATAGGAAGTTCTTGGATGCTTTAGCACCAAGGCGCGCTGTTAAGGCGCGGAACCACGAGCGTAACGCGACTACAATCGCGCCATGGTGCTAGAGCATCCATGAATTTACTTCCATTTTAACTTCCGAAAGTTGAGTAAAAATGTTAAGCGAGAGAAAAGAATGTCACAAGTACAAACCTCAGTGACGAGGATGATCTTGAAATAGACGATACTCCCCATGGCATTGGGGGCAGATAAGCATCCACGTTGGATGAAATGTAAGACAAAAACTGCGGCAACCCACCGCAGTTCTTAAAAAAATATGCCGATTCCCTTGCAGGTTTGCGAAAAAAGACTTAATTTTGCAGCAGAAATTACAGGAGGACGATTTATGGACAGGATACATGTCATTCTCGCAGGGGTCGAGGTTAATTCTAAGTCGTTTCTAAGTAACTTCTCAGTAAAATCTAAGTACGAACTATA
>FLNY01003038.1_pt1 | contig 69309 bp, 55 predicted proteins | sample 1140381 | NCBI WGS metagenome assembly FLNY01 (sample SAMEA3878172, study PRJEB12797) | bioreactor metagenome | biome: Moose rumen | place: Sweden | collected 2011-10
AGAACCACAACGCCACTATCATCAACTACTTCGAGGACAGGCTCACCAATGCATCAGCAGAGTCTTTCAATGCTAAAATCAAGGCTTTCAGAACACAGTTCAGAGGGGTTGCAGACATCAGCTTCTTCATGTACAGGCTGGCAACACTTTATTCTTGATTAGCTCAAGCCTTACCAACCGGATAAATCCGCTGAGCCGGTATTTCACGCTAAGACTCTATGCACTACACGACTGCCGTATCACTCGAAATGTCGGATGAACCATTTTTTTATTGTCACGTGTCAATGAAAAAAGAGGAGTTTCGAACAATATAAAATGTGCGAAATGGCAGATGCCATCTCATTGGAGTTTCAGCGAAATTCTCAGACAGTCACTGATACAAAAACATAGTGTACTTTACGGCTGTTGATAGTAGTGTAAGTGTATTATTTGTATTTTTCTTTTGATTTAACATCATGCAATAAGAGAGCACATAAGCTGGGTGTCACATGATATTAACGTTATTCCTATAACAATATTCGTCATGTATCGTTTAAAAACGAAAAAAGCAACTGCACTCCTGCAATTGCATTTCTTTCTTAATCTAAAACCTATATTCTTACTTCAGGACACTTCCTGATATTTTCTTAACTTATGCTTTAACTAATCGCTATTAACTCAACAACAATCTTTTACCTTGTTTTATTCCTTGAAAAACAAATCTTTTACCTTCTCAAAACTAAACTGCCTAATGAGAACAACAATCTTTATTACCTTTTTATTCCTTTGTATTTTACAAAACCTTAAAAAATTAAACCCTCTATAAATTCCTTTTTCAATCTTTTACCTCATTAACACCTTATTGAGTTCCTAAAAAACAAATCTTTTTAACTTACCTCAAAAAACTAATACTCAAAACAAATCTTTTACCTTAACTAACCTATTCTAATCGTCTGAGGAATTCTTTTTTCCTTTTGACACTGCAAAGGTATGGAGCTTATCAGTAATGACAAAATTTCATAAGGAAAATCTTTAAATTTTTAATATTTTCTTGACTATAATCAATAATTGTGTGGGTACACACCTAAAAAAACGCCTTTTGTGTGCCCACACACACCCAAATTACCGTTTTCGTGGCTCTTCACCCTGCAAGTCGTTAAAATACCATATATATATTTGTTGTTTTCGTAAAAGATTACCATATTTGCAAAAAATAATATCAGCATGAATAGAGTAGGTGTTTTTTGTGCCTCGTCTGACAGAATGGACAATATATATTATGAGGAGGCCTTAAAACTTGGTAAATGGATAGGTGAGAATAAAAAGACCCTCGTATATGGTGGAGCGAACTGCGGACTGATGGAGACGCTTGCTAAGACTGTTCACGAGAATGGTGGAACGGTGTATGGAATAGTTCCTCAGGTTCTTGTTCGCAACGACCGTGTCAGCGACTATATAGATATTAACTTCAGATGTGAGAATCTCACTGACAGAAAAGAATTTCTCGAGAGTGAGTCTGACGTTTTGGTAGTCATGCCAGGCGGCATAGGCACGTTGGATGAGATGTTCACGGTGATGGCTTCCAACACTATAGGTACTGGCGGAAAGAAGCTTATCCTCTGGAATATAAACCACTTTTGGGACAGTTTGTTGTCCTTGTTCAATGACTTGGAGAAGAAGAATGTTGTCAACAAGTCACTGGACAGTCTTTTCGTATGCGTGGACAGTTTTGAAGAGCTGTGCTCCTTACTCTAATTATTAACGTCTACATATTTATTTAAAGGTAATTATGCGTAAAATAATAGGTATCGGCGAGACCATCATGGATATTATATTCAAGAATGGTCAGCCTACTGCGGCGGTTCCCGGAGGCTCTGTGTTTAACGGAGTGATATCGTTGGGACGCCTGGGACAGAATGTTGTCATGATCACGGAGACTGGTAATGACAAGGTGGGTGAGATTATCAAGGGTTTTATGATGGAAAACGGTATTGACACGAGTGGTGTGTGTGTCTATGAGGACGGAAGGACTGCTATATCACTCGCTTGGCTCAACGAGAGAAATGACGCTGAATACTCTTTCTATAAGGATTACCCTAAGGCGAGACTCGACGTGGAGTGGCCTGAGATTAATAAGGACGACATTATTATGATGGGCTCTTACTTCGTGCTCAATCCGGCGTTGCGTGACAAGGTGAGGGAGTTCCTGTGTTATGCGAGGGAGAGAGGTGCGTTTATCTACTACGACATCAACTTCCGTTCCACTCACCGTGATGAGGCTCTCAAGTTGTATCCTAACATATTGGAGAATTTCGAGTTCGCTGACATCGTCAGGGGCTCAACGGAGGACTTCGATAATATGTTCGGCATATCTGACCCTATTGAGGCGTATGAGAGTAAGGTATGTTACCACTGTAAGACAATGATATGTACTGACGCCGACGGCGATATCCGTCTTGTCACTCCGGAGATGAGGAAGACTTACCCGGTGAAGCAGATTGAGACGGTTAGCACCATAGGCGCCGGCGACAATTTCAACGCGGGAGTGGTATACGGACTGATGAGAAACGGTGTGCTGCGTGATAATCTTGACGGACTGGACGAGAAGGTGTGGGATGATGTCATAGCAATGGGACAGAGACTGGCTGTCAACGTCTGTCAGAGTTTTAATAATTCTATTAGTAAGGAGCTGGCTGACGAGATTGCCGCCTTCAGGTAATGTCAGGTGTATGTTTGCTAAAGCAAAAAAGGTTATGACTGAGGATGAGGCTTATTATAAGCTCTCATCCTTATGTGCCGCCGCCGAATACTGTGAGACGGACATGAGGAAGAAGATGAGCCGATGGGAGTTGCCAGATGGAGCGGAGGACAGACTGATCAACAAGCTGGTGAGCGAGAGGTTCATAGACGAGAGCAGGTTCGCAATGGCTTTCGTGAGAGAGAAATTCAGATTCAACCACTGGGGAAAGGTGAAAATATCCATCGAGCTGAAGAGGAGGGGAATAAGCCAGATGGTTATTGATGAGTCTTTGGACGAGATTCATGAGGATGACAACCACGACACTCTCCTGTCATTGCTGATGTCTAAAAAGAAGAGTGTCAAAGGTAAGACAGACACCGAGATAAAGTTTAAGCTCATGAGATTCGCATTGTCAAGGGGGTTCACCATTGATGACATAGAACGAGTTATCGACACTGTCATTAAGTAAATTGTTGCATCGCATTATGATAAAAGCTGATTCATTACTTTTTTTTCTGATACCATTCATATTATTGTCATGTGATAATAGTTATGATAGATATTATTCGGAGTTGAACAAAAAAGCGGAGACAAACCCGAGGGAGGTGCTTAGTCTTCTTGACGAGAAACAACATAATATCGAGAATATGCCTAACGACGTGAGGATGAGGTTTTCTTTGCTGAGGTATAAGGTTGAGGACAAGTGTTATGTTGAGCATAATTCCGACAGCATCATAAATATTTTATACGACTATTTCTCTGAGTGTGGCTCTATAGGGGAGAGAATGGAGGTGAATTACTACATGGGAAGCACCTATAGGGACATGAGAAATTATCCTCTCGCCGTCACTTACTACTATAAGGCAGCCGACATAGGCGAGAACAACGTGTTGGCTAATGTGGATTCCATGACGCTGGCCAACGTTTACTCTCAGCTTAGCCAGATGAACGGTAACATGGGTAAATACTCTGAGTCGCTGGATTACGTCATAAGAGCATTGAGAATCAGGCAAGACTTGGGAGTGGATGACTTTCAGTCGTATCAGGACGTAGCTAACTCATACCTGCTTTGCGGACAGAACGACAGTGCGTCATGTTACTACGAACGGGGCAGGTCGATGATGACTGACGATGGGGAAGTGTATAACATATCGCAGTTTTTGGGAGATTATCTTAATTTCCAACTCTTGTCTGAGAATAAGGCGAAGGCGCGTGAGACGCTGGACATGCTATATGGTATGTGCGTCGACTCTCTGTCGTCTTATGTGCTGTCAAAGATGGCTAATTACTATACTTTCTTCGATGTCAGCATTGACTCGTTTGAGTATTATACTCTGAAGTCCTACGAGAAGGAGACTGACATGAGAATGAAGTCGGAGTGCGCCAAGAGACTCTTTGTATTGTATACTATAAGAAAAGATGAGAAGAAGGCTGCCGATTACGCTTTCAGACATTTCGACTATGAGGACTCGGCATTGGTCATCGAGAAGGTCAATGACACAAAGCTCGCATCCAGCTTTCATCAGTCACAGCAGCTCTCATCTATGAGGAAAAAGATTAATGATGACAGGATAGAGAAGATAGAGTATATTTTCTTATCGTTGTTCGTGTTCGCTTTGCTCACGGTAATCGTGTTCACCGTATTGATGGTACACATGAGGAGTAAGATAGTGGCCGCTAGACGTATGGACAATCTGAAGACGGCAAAGGACAGGATGGAGAAGAGACATCTGAAGATTATGAAGGTGATGGAGGCGGACACTAAGCTGAGGATTGACGTGGGGGAGGACTTGTCACCGGTACTCAGAAAGCTTCACCATATCTCACGCTCCTACACTGAGGTGTTGATGGAGGATACGTGGGCTGAGGTCTTTCATGCCATTGACACCTCTCACCCTAATTTCCGTGGTTATGTGTTGTCTTATAATGAGCATATGGAGAATAAAGACCTTATAATCATTTATCTCGCTTTCCTCGGAATAAAGCAGGCTGACATGGCGCGTCTGTTCAAAAACGCGCGTTCAGTGATTAACCGTAGGATACACCGTCTGGAGTTTATGCTCGGTATTGACGTGTATGAAATGATAGACAGATACCTGAAGACTGAGAACAAGGGTATCAAATGGTTTAGCATGGAAGAGTGGTTAGGGTCAGACAATGACTGGAGCGACGACGAGTAATAACATGCCGCACTGTTTGTTGCTCATAACAAACAGCACGGCATGTGTCGAAAAAGCAGATAAAAGTTATCGTATCGTCATTCATTAGTCAGCGTCATCATGTACGTCTGTCACGGCTCTTCCGCTTGGCTCGTTCATGTTCTTGAACGCCTTGTCCCACTCCAGAGCCTCGGCAGTGGAGCATGCAACGCTCGGTATGCTTGGTACGGTGAGAGCCGCTGACTTGCTTGGGAAGTGTTCCTCGAAGATGCTCCTGTAGTAGTATTCCTCTTTGTTCATAGGTGGGTTGACAGGGAAACGCTCGGCAGCGTGACTCATCTGCTCATCGCTCACCAGCTTGCTGGTCACTTCCTTCAGTGTGTCTATCCAGCTGTATCCCACACCATCGCTGAACTGTTCTTTCTGTCTCCACGCCACGCTCTCAGGCAACAGCTCGGCGAATGCCTCTCTTAAGACACCTTTTTCTATCATCTTGCCCGGACACATCTTCAGCGCAGGGTTTATTCGCATCGCCACATCCATGAATTCTTTGTCAAGGAATGGCACGCGTCCCTCAACTCCCCACGCCATGAGTGACTTGTTGGCGCGCAGACAGTCGTACATGTACAGCTTCTGAATCTTTCTTACTGTCTCTTCATGAAATTCTTTTGCTGACGGAGCTTTGTGGAAATACAGATAGCCTCCGAAGATTTCATCAGCACCCTCTCCGCTCAGCACCATCTTGATACCCATGCTTCTTATCACTCTTGCCAACAGATACATAGGTGTTGAGGCTCTGACCGTGGTCACGTCGTATGTCTCTATGTAATATATCACGTCACGGATGGCGTCGAGACCTTCTTGAATGGTATAGTTAACTTCGTGGTGTACTGTTCCTATGTGCTCCGCCACCTCACGGGCTTTTTTAAGGTCTGGCGCTCCTTTCAGTCCCACAGCGAACGAGTGGAGCCTCGGCCACCACGCCTCATGCTTGTCGTCAGCCTCTATGCGCTTTGCGGCGTAGAGTTTAGCTATGGCAGATATCACTGAGCTGTCTAATCCTCCTGACAACAGCACTCCGTATGGCACGTCACTCATCAGCTGTCTCTTGACGCTCGCCATGAGGCTCGTGCGCAACAGCTTCACAGCCTCCTCGTGGTCTGACGTCAGCCAATTGTTGTCGTCATACCTGAACCAGTCACGTGTGTACCATCTCTCTATCTTTCCGCCGTTACCGCTGTGACAGTAATGACCCGGAGGAAACACCTCGTACTCGTCGCAATATCCCTCAAGGGCTTTCAGCTCACTAGCCACATAGGTCATGCCGTCTTTGTCATAACCTATGTACAAAGGAATGACTCCCACTGAGTCACGCGCCACGAGGTATTCGTCTGTAGATGAGTCATACAACACAAAAGCGAATATTCCGTTCAGCTTGTCTATGAATGAGCTGCCGTATTTCTCGTATAAGGCTAATATGACCTCGCAGTCAGAGCCTGTCTTAAACGTATAGGTGTCCCCTATTTCCTTTCTCAATGCCTGGTGGTTGTAAATCTCACCGTTGACAACAAGTATCTTACTGTTGTCAGACGAGTAGAGTGGTTGTCCTCCTGACAAAGGGTCAACGATGGCAAGACGCTCGTGGGCCATTACCACCTGCTCTGAGCTGTATACACCGCTCCAGTCCGGTCCTCTGTGTCTTATCATAGAGGACATCTTCAGACACTGTTTTCTTGTCTCCTTCGGATCTCGTTTGTTATTTAGTATTGCTACAAATCCGCACATATTTCTTATTCGTGTTTTATTGTTTGTGTATGTTGTGTGTCAAAAAATGTGAAGGCTGGTCCTAATAGTTAGAACCAGCCCCGTTTTGTGTTTTGTGTTGTGTGCGTCACTCTACCGTGAATTTTTTTTCGGCTGGTATGATGTGGGAATATGAACATTCGTGTTGTATGAGTTATTATTATTCATAAGATTCATCATTCTGCTTACTTTATTTCTTTAATACGTTGCAAATGTAAAGCATAATAAAATAACTACCAAACAAAAAGAAAGAAAAATGAATAAAATGTATGAATTATGTCAATTATTATATCGATTTGTCTGTGTTTTGTCAGAAAACAGTGTCTTTTACGTGTCACTTTAATCTGTCTCTCTCATATATATTAGTATAATGTATAAATAAGAGGTCCGTTATGTCTGTTGTCAGGCATAACGGATCTCCGTATAGTAAGTTACTACGTGTAATGTTAATATTCAAAGGAGCTACCTCCGGCGAACTCACGAAGAAGTGACGTTGGTGGTATCTGGTCGATAGGTACAGGCTTGAAATATCTCAGGAATTTGCGTAGTCGGCTTGCCTCCGCATACTCCGTCACACGTTCGTTGACTTGCTCCAGGATTGGCATAACCTGGTTGCGTATCACTCCAAGCTCATACAGCAAGGCGCTGTTGAACGTGGCGTCAGCGTTTTCCTGAAACGGCGTGATCCACTTCTCCTCACCTCTTGTCACACTTGGACATCTGGCGATTGTCTCCAGAGCAGAGAACCCTCTGTAGTTGTAGTCTCTGATGATACGTCTGAGAAGTCGTATGTCCACCGTAGGCACGAAGTTATGGTCATCCAAAGCTATCGTTGTCATTGTTGACACATACACTCTGTATTTGTCTTTCTCATCTATGAGTTTTGACATGACAGGGTTGAGAGCGTGGTTACCCTCAAGTATTATTATGTCACCGTCTCCTATCTTCAACTTGCGTCCCTCATACACTCTTTTTCCGGTAGGGAAGTCGTATCTTGGTATCTCAACCTCATCGCCACCGAGCAAGGCTGTCATCTGTTTATTAAAAAGCTCGACGTCCACGGCTCCGATACACTCGAAGTCGTAATTGCCGTCGTTGTCGAGCGGAGTGTCGACCCTGTTGACGAAATAGTCGTCTGTGGAGAGTATGTGAGGATGAAGTCCGCATGCCATAAGCAGTATGGCGAGTCGTTTGCTTGTCGTTGTCTTTCCGCTACTGCTCGGTCCCGCTATAAGTACAATTTTCGAGCCTCGTTCAATTATCTCGTCAGCGATGCGTGAGAGCTTGCGCTCTTGCAGAGCCTCGCTCACATTTATTATCTCGGCTGCCCGTCCGTCTTCGATGGCCATGTTGAACTCACCTACCGTTCGCATTCCGAGAATCCTTTGCCATTTCTGATGCTCACGTACCACGTCCAGCATCTTGGTCTGCGGTATGAGGTCGTTCAGCTTGCTCGGGTCCTTCAAAGAAGGTATTCTGAGCAGCAGTCCGTCGTAGAACTTGATAAGGTCGAACAGATGTATCCTGCCTGTGTTAGGCAGCAGGCAGCTGTAGAAAAAGTCGATGGTGTTATCCAGTCTGTAATAGTACGCGTAGAGTTTTGTCTGGCTTTCAAGCAGCTGCGCCTTACTCTCCATACCTTTGTTGCGGAACATCTCGATGGCTTCCTCTATAGGACACTGGACGCGGTGTATCTGCATATCCGCGTCGATAATCTCCTGCATCCTTTTCTTGATGGCTACGGCGTCCTCTGCCACGAGCTCACGTCCAATCTGAAGCTCACAGTAATATCCGCGGCTGATAGGAGTCTGGATAATGAGCTGACCGTTAGGGAAAAGGTCCTCTACGGCCTTAGAGAGGATAAAGAATAACGTTCTGGTATACACTCTCATTCCAGAGGAGCATGTGAGGTCAAGAAACTCCACGTCTTTGCTGTTGTAAAACCTGTAATTCAGTCCTTGCACCTTATTGTTAACCCTTGCGCTTACAGGTCCGTAAGACATGTCCAGTCCGGATTTGACGTACACATCCTTTAACGTGCTTCCGAGCTCAACGTTGATTAGCTTACAGTTGTTCTTACATCTGATGGTTACTTGATTGGACATCTCTCGCTTATTTTTTTAGGAATTCAACAAGTTTGCTCACGGCCCTGGCGCGGTGGCTTATGCTATTTTTCACTTCATTGCCGAGTTGTGCGAATGTCTTATCATAACCGTCTGGAACGAAGATCGGATCGTATCCGAACCCTGACGTTCCCCTTGCGTCAGCTATGATGTGTCCTTCCACCACTCCGTCAAAGAAATACTCACCTCCCTCATATATCAGAGCTATAGAGGTGCGGAAGCATGCCTTTGGACTGTTGCCTTCAGCGAAAGCGTTATTGTTGTTGAGGCTGCGGAGCAGACATTCCATGTTACGTTTGTCCTTTTCCTCCGGCAGACTGTCCTTGTCAATTCCTAATTGTCCTGCGAATTTCTCTGCGAATCTGGCGGAGTAGACGCCAGGAAGGTTATCCATGTAGCTCACCTGCAGTCCTGAATCGTCAGCGAAACAGTCATATCCGAAATGTTCCTTGACATATCTCGCTTTCAGTAAAGCGTTACCCCTGAATGAGTCTGCCGTCTCAGGTATGTCTGCGTCACATCCGATTTCTTTCAGACTCTTAATCATAAACCTATCTCCAAGAATAGAGCGGATCTCATCGAGTTTATGAGCGTTGTTACTCGCGAAAACCAATGTTGTCATCTCTTTTTGTAATATTTTGTTGTCGCGAAGATAGTCATAAAATCCATAACAGCGGACGACACGCTTGTGAATTAAAGGATATGTCATTTCTTTCACCTTTTTTCACACGTTATCCCCATGAGATATGCTAAGTCCACATTATGGATTCTGTATGACATAAAATGAAAAACGATGGTTATGGCATGTTTTTTTGCTCTGAAGATGTTATGTCGTGGAATTTGACTAAATTTGCGACTCCGTACGGTGTGTGCACTGTATGGACATGTATTACGTTTTTAAATTCATTGATGATGGTGATTTCACAAGGCGCATATCAGGTAATCAAGCAGCAGCAGCAACTTCGTCTGTCGCCACTTCAGCTATTGACTGTGCGTCTGCTTGAGCTTCCGGTCAATGAGTTGGCGGAAAATGTGAGAGATGAGATAGTCGATAACGTGGCTCTTGAGGAGGGTGTGTTGAGAAAGGATGACACTGAGGACGCCGATGCTGGCATGGTGTCGGACGATACGCCTGAGTCTACTGGTGAGGACACGTATGAGGCACCTGACTCGTTGTACGACTATGACGCAGATGACCTGCCTGCTTTTGTAGGTGGACAGGACGAGCGTCAGGAGATACCTATAGGCGCCACACGTTCTTTCATGGACGACATGATGGATCAGGTTATTAACTACGACCTTACCGACGAGCAGTACACACTCGTGGAGTATCTCATCTATTCACTGGACAACCGTGGTTTTCTCTCTCGTCCTATATCAAGCATCGTCGATGACATGATGCTTAATCACAACATTTACACTGACGAGACGGAAGTGGAGAAGGCTCTTGGCATAGTGCAGCAGTTCGACCCGCCGGGTATAGCAGCCCGTGACACGCGTGAGTGCTTGCTGATACAGCTTGACAGAAAACTTGCTGACTCGAATCATCAGACTTTCGATAGGATAGAGTTATTGCAGACTGCTCGGAAGATAATAGACGAGCACTATGACTTGTTCGTCAACAACAATGTGGCAAGGTTGCAGTCTGTCCTCGGGGTCAGCTCTGTACACCTTAGCGACGTGATGGAGGAGATCAAGAAGCTCAACCTTCATCCCGGGCTGGCGATGAGTGAGTCGTCGGGAGACAGGGTGCAGATGGCTGTTCCGGACTTCGTCATCGATACAGATGCGGAGGGAAACGTCAATATGACTTTGAATGGGGGAGACGTGCCAAGTCTGCATGTCAGTCAGGAATACCTCAGTATGCTGGACATAATGAAAAAGGATGGCGTGCGACTGAGTAAGCATGACAAGGAGCGAATGGCGTATTATCAGCAGAAGGTTGATGCGGCGAGGATGTACATAGAGGCAATACTTCAGAGACAACGCACACTGACCACGACGATGAGAGCCATAATAGATCTTCAGCATAAGTTTTTCCTCACTCAGAACGAGGAGGACATGCGCAAGCTGATACTTGAGGACGTGGCGAAGAGAGCGTCGCTGGACGTGAGCACAGTGTCACGCGTATGCAACAGCAAGTACGCCCTCGTCGACGGTGTGCTGTATCCGCTCTCGTTCTTCTTCAAGAGGATGAGGACCAACAGCAAGGGAGAGGAGATTGACGGACTTAAGGTCGAGAAAGTGTTGAGAGCCATCATCGATGGTGAGGACAAGTCACATCCTTATTCTGACATAGAATTGGTTGAGGAGTTGAAGAAGCGTGGTGTGAACATTGAGAGAAGAACAGTAAACAAGTACAGAACGAAATTCGGAATACCGACAGCTATAAAGAGAAAGAGTGTATGAATGAGAAGAAGTTGATATTGGCGGCGAAGACCTTGTCCACTATTTTTTCACCTTTTTACACCCCTATATGGGTGTTGTTAGGACTATTCCTTTTCAGTTATCTGAAGATGTTGCCGTTCTCTTACAAGCTGTTTATATTATCCATGGTTTATATCTTCACCATACTGATACCGAGAGCATGTATCAGCATGTTCAAGCATATCAACCGGCAAACGAACATTCAGTTGAGCAGTCGTGAGCATCGTCATCTCCCTTATATCCTCACACTCATAAGCTACACCGTGTGTTTCATCCTGATGACCCGTTTCAACGTGCCTATGTTTTTTAAGGGAATCGTCATGGCGGCTCTTGTGGCTCAGATAATATGTGTGATGGTGAACGCATGGTGGAAGATTAGCACCCACATGGTGGGGATAGGCGGACTGACAGGTGCGCTACTCGCTTTCAGCTCTTTGTTTTATTTCAATCCAGTGATACCAGCCTGTGTGTTGATTATCATAGCAGGCGCCCTTGGCACCAGCCGTATCATATTGCGTCAGCACTCTGTCTCACAGGTAGCTGTAGGCTTCTTTGTGGGCTTGGTGTGCTCCATGGTTTTCATTCTGAAAGACTGGATGTGAGCCGTTGTGTCTGGTGGTGCTCTTCCAGGCGTTGAAGATGGAAAAGAACGTGATTAACAAGTTAAACATAATAGACTATGACACCAATCGTATCGATAATAATGGGCAGCACATCAGACCTGCCTGTTATGGAAAAAGCCGCTAAGTTCTTTGACGAGATGCATATACCGTTTGAGATTAACGCGTTGAGCGCACATCGTACACCCGACGCAGTCGAGAAGTTTGCCAAGGAGGCGAAGGGCAGGGGGATTAAGGTTATTATAGCTGGGGCAGGAATGGCAGCCGCTTTGCCGGGTGTCATCGCCGCAAGTACCACACTTCCTGTCATTGGTGTTCCTGTCAAAGGTTCCACGTTGGAAGGAATAGACGCCGTCTACTCTATGTTGCAGATGCCTCCCGGCATTCCTGTGGCTACTGTAGCCATCAATGGCGCGTTGAACGCCGCCATACTTGCCGTACAGATGCTCTCCCTCAGTGACGAGGCTCTGGCCGAGAAGTTTGCCGACTATAAGAATAGCCTGCGTGGTAAGATAGAGAAAGCGAATGAGGAGCTTAAAAGCGTTAAGTTTGAGTATAAGTGTAATTAATATATGATAGACCTGTTCAATTACTCCAGGAGATGGAGCACTGAGGTGAACGTGGGAGGACTGTTGATGGGAAGTGTGTGGCCTATACGCATACAGTCTATGGCAAACACTTCCACGATGGATACGGACGGTTCCGTGGCGCAAGCCAAACGAATCGTCGACGCGGGAGGCGAGATTGTGCGGTTCACCACTCAGGGACAGCGTGAGGCTCTCAACATGAAGTCCATAAACGCTGGGTTACGTAGTGACGGTTACAACGTGCCGTTGGTGGCTGACGTCCATTTCAACGCATCAGTGGCTGACACCGCAGCCACGATATGTGAGAAGGTGAGAATCAACCCGGGTAATTATGTCGACCCGGCTCGTACCTTCAAAAAACTGGAATACACCGACGCAGAGTACGCGGAGGAAATCAAGAAGATAGACGAGCGTTTCGTTCCTTTCGTAAATATCTGTAAGGAGCATCATACGGCGATACGTATCGGTGTGAACCACGGCAGTCTCTCAGACAGAATCATGAGTCGTTATGGTGACACACCGGAGGGAATGGTTGAGTCCTGTATGGAGTTTCTCCGTATATGTGTGAGAGAGAAATTCACTGACGTGGTAATCTCCATCAAGGCGAGCAACACTGTCGTGATGGTTCGTACAGTGCGACTGCTTGTCACGACGATGGACAAGGAGGGCATGGCATTTCCTTTACATCTGGGTGTGACGGAGGCAGGCGACGGAGAGGACGGTCGCATCAAGAGTGCCGTGGGTATAGGAGCGTTACTGTCTGACGGTATAGGAGACACAGTGCGCGTGTCCTTGTCTGAGGCTCCGGAGAACGAGATTCCCGTGGCCCGCAAACTTGTGGACTATGCTGTGAACTCCCGTAAGGGCAGCGAGCTGCCTATCGATGAGTTTGTCTTGCCGGACAAGTATAGCTGGCTTAAGCCGGAGAAGCGTGAGACGGTGGCAGTGAGAATACCTGGACTGACTGAGGCAAACGGTGAGCCTGTGAAGGCGGTGGGCGGCGTCAACGTCGCTGTCGTCCTTAATGACATACCGCTGATGAACACCGTGGTGCTCAACCCTTACAGGTTGAGAGCTGAGGATGTGGACTTCCTCAAGAGACATCCTGAGGTGATGATTGTCAGTCACCCGCAGACTCTCAACAAGCTGGGAGAGCATAGGGCACTGGCTTTCCAGCTCATGAATCTCGGAGTGACCAATCCTATGCTGGTGTGTCAGGAATATGACGAGGAGAGTCTTGAGGATCTGCAGCTTAAGGCTGCCCTTGACTCAGGTGTCTTGTTTATCGATGGCCTGGCTGACGGTATCATCTTGCTTAACCATAACGACAAGGTGACACAGAAGCAAGTGACGGAGACCGCTTACGGTATCCTTCAGGCGGCGAGAGTGCGATTTACCAAGACAGAGTACATATCATGTCCGGGATGCGGACGAACATTATATGACCTCGAGAACACCATAAAGAGAATCAAAGAGGCTACCAAGCATCTTACGGGAGTTAAGATTGGTATAATGGGATGTATCGTGAATGGTCCAGGAGAGATGGCCGACGCTGACTATGGATACGTGGGAGCCGGAGTAGGTAAGGTGAGCTTGTACAAGAGGAAAGAGTGTGTGGAGAGGAATATCCCTGAGAGTGAGGCCGTCGAGCGTCTTCTGAAGTTTATCGAGGAAGACATGGGCAAGTCAAACTAATAACAGATTATTGTATGGAGAAAAAAGATATAAATGCTCTCACAAAGGAGAACGTGATTGACCTCATCGGCAACCAGTGGATGCTGATAACAGCCGGAGACAAGGATAAGTTCAACACCATGACTGCCTCATGGGGCGGTGTCGGCTTTTTATGGAATAAGCCGGTGGCTTTCATCTTCGTCCGTCCCGAGAGATATACACATGAGTTTATCGACTCTAATGAGAGACTCACTTTGAGCTTCTTCTGTGAGTCTCAGCGTAAGGCTCTTCAGATATGCGGCAGTAAGTCAGGAAGAGACTGTGACAAGGTGTCGTTGGCAGGCCTTCATCCAGAACAATTGGCTGACGGCGTCGTGACTTTCAGTGAGGCGCGTCTCACCTTGGTGTGTCGTAAGTTGTTCCGCTCAGATATGAGTGAGGCGGACTTCCTCGATAAGACGGTGGCGGAGAAATGGTACAACGACAAGCCGGGAGGCGGATGGCACACGGTTTATGTCGTTGAGATTGAGGATGTGTACGAACAATAACACTTTACATTGTCAGTGATATGATTGGTAAGCGTATTCAGGTGTCTGATGAGATGCGTGGCGTGTGTCCGGCTTTTAAGGGAGCCGTAGTGTATGCTGAGATGACCAACTCAGAGTATAATGAGAGTCTGTGGAATGAGATCAACGCTTTTCTCGACGGATATAAGAACTCTTATGACATCGACTCAATCAAGAACATCTCAAGCATAGCGGCCACACGTGAGGTGTACAGAAAATGTGGTAAGGATCCAAGCCGTTACCGTCCGAGCGGTGAGGCACTGATACGGCGAGCCTTGCAGGGTAAGGGTCTCTACAAGGTGAACACCGTCGTTGATCTCATCAACCTTGCGTCTATTATTTATGGATATAGCATAGGTGGGTTCGACTATGACAAGATTGTGGGTGATGAGGTGATACTTGGAATTGGCGAGGAGAATGAGCCGTACGAGGGTATAGGAAGAGGCGTGATAAATATCGCCGGTTTGCCAGTCTATCGTGATTCGGTGGGAGGCATAGGCACACCGACCAGTGACAATGAGCGTACCAAGATGATGCTGGATACACGTAGGGTGTTTGCCGTTGTCAATGGCTATGACGGTAACGTGAGTCAGGTCACTTCATGTGCGGAGTGTATCGAGACTCTTCTGAATAAGTATGCCGACGCTACACATACGGAGATATCTTTCTTCTGAGTGTCTACGCCTTGAGACGCTAAGACAACCGACATGAGTGTTTCCGGAAGGTGACAGTAACAGATAAGAGCAGGTGAGCGAGACATTGAGTTTCCGCACCTGCTTTTGCTATATATGTAATTATAATATCCTAACCTCAAAAGATGGCGTAAAGCAGAACGAGACAGACACGGACACTCAGGAAAACGTAGTATCTTTGCGTCAGTCACAGCAAAATTCAGACAGTTACCATCTGACAACGAACCGAAAATCCTTACCATTTCGCACATTTTCTGCTGTCCGAAACTCCCCTTTTTCCGTTGATGTCTGTCAGCGGAATAATGCCTTTTGAAATTTTCCCGTGTCTTATTCGGCGTCTGAAATTCTCAGGTTAGGACGTTGAAAAATTCAGGTTAGGATTCTTAAATTCTCAGACCTGCGTATAGACTATATCCTAACCTGAGAATTTCAAAAAAGAGACACAAGGTTTTTAAATTACTTGTTTTAAGATTATCAGCAAGTTAACATTTTTTTGGCAAAAAATAGGCATAGGAAATTTCGTCACAGGCCGAATTGTCCTTTATTCCCCTTGTTTTTCATGACTTGTCAGTACATACTGTGACTGATGTTCAGACTACAATGGTTTCATGCAATGTGTAGGAAAGATTACGACTGTGGTGTCAGCAAATAATAAGAAAGGCGTGAGAGCCGTCGTGCCCTCACGCCTTTCTTATTCATATCCGGCAATGTGTCGTTATCTTCTCTTCACATCGATAGCCGGTCTCATCACGTTGATGGCGTGTCCCACGCATCCGCTTGGCTGCTGTATGTTGAGCAGTGCGCAGACGGTGGCTGCGATGTCATTGACGGTGTGCGTGTCATTATCCCATGCGTGTCGTATACCTTTACCCATAATGATGAAAGGGATATGTGTGTCGTATGGGCTCCATACGGCATGATTCGTACCTACCGGTATGCCGTTGTAGTCTTTCTTGTAGCCGTCGTCATAGTCCTCAGTCACGTTAGCCTCGAGGATGACCTGAATGTCTCCGCTTCTCTTCGGGTTGTAACCATTGATGGCCATAGTGCGTACAGGTTCAGGCACGTAGTCTGGTATCTTCTTAGTCTCGAAAGCGTACGCCACGATATCTTTTTTCTTCAGCACGTCGATACAGAGGTCAATCATGCTCTGACGCATCGAGTCACTGTAGTTATTGTCGGTCTTGAGTGTCTTGTAGTCAAAGAAAATGTTATGGCACTCGAGGCTGTGTATAGGATTCTTTGTGAGTGCGAATGTCGCCTTGAGCGTGTCATTAAGCTCCTTCATGATTCTGTAGTAAGGCCATGTGCTCGCCGGAATGCCATGCTCCTGTCTGAATACCACGTTGTGGCTGCCGGCGTGGTCGGCTGTGAGGAAAGCGACCCACTCACCCTTGCCGACCTGCTCGTCGAGAGCGTCGAACAGACGTTTGAAGTCTTGGTCGAGTCTGAGGTAGGTGTCCTCAATCCATGGTGCGTTAGGTCCGAGCTTATGACCGATCATGTCGGTACATGAGAAGCTCACGGCGAGGAAGTCAGTCACACCCTCCGGGTTTTTGCCGAGCTGCTCGCCCTTGATGGCCGCAAGAGCCATGTCGGCCGTGTATGTGTTGCCTTGTGGAAGATACTTCAGTATGGTACCCGTTCTCTGGTCATAGTACTTCTCGTAGAGTCCGGCAGACTGTTTGTACGTCTGTGCGTCGTACATGAGTTCCCAGAAGTCAGCCACATACGCTCCGTTCTTGTCCTTCTTGCGTCCGTATTCCTTTAGGTATGCGGCGCCCAGCTTCTGCTTGTTGAAGTCCTTCACCCACTTAGGCAACTCCTTCATGTAGTACGAGGATGAGATGAAGTCCATCGACTCACTGTCCATCCAGTAAGAAGCGTTGGCGCAGTGTCCACCTGGGAAGATTGAGCCGCGGTCCTTGATGCTAACGCTTATCACCTTGCTGCGGAAGTTAGTTGCGAGTCGAAGCTCGTCGGTCATTGTAGTTGTCAGCATCCTGTGCGGTGAAGCCTTACCTTCCTTGGTTGCCGTTCCCAGTCCGGTAACTCCCAGGTCTCTGACTGGTGAGTCCCAATTGCCGTCGAAGTACATGCTGTTGCCGATGATGCCGGTGAACGCTGGTACAGAGCCAGTGTATATGGCTGTGTGGCCGACGGCGGTCACCGCAGGCAGGTAGTTGATGAGCAGACGGTTGCAGTTGTAGCCCTCAGCCATCATACGTCTGAATCCGCCGTCTGTAAAACGCTCATAATATCGTGTCAGGTAGTCCCATCTCATCTGGTCCACCACGATGCCTACCACGATCTTCGGTTTTTGTTCTATCTCTCCCACTCTTTGGGCGTAGGCGTTGCCGCTGTAAACGGAGAAAGCGAAAATGACAATGAGTGAGTTACAAGTTTTTTTCACATTGTCAAGAACTTTTTTGAAATAGTTTTTTTTTAGCATAAAACAAGTGTGATTTTGTACAAAGGTATATATAAATAATTTGTTTTTTGCCTATCTTTGCGGAAAATATGTCAAATATGGAAAAAGTATTATACATCTATAACACGTTGTCAAGAAGAAAAGAAGTGTTCAAACCCCTCCATGCGCCTTTCGTGGGTATGTATGTGTGCGGACCTACGGTTTATGGTGACGCTCATCTAGGTCATGCGCGTCCAGCCATAACGTTTGACATTCTTTTCCGTTATCTCAAGCACCTTGGTTACAAGGTGAGATATGTCCGTAACATCACTGACGTCGGCCACCTTGAGCATGACGCCGACGAGGGCGAGGACAAGATTGCTAAGAAGGCTCGTCTGGAGCAACTCGAGCCTATGGAGGTCGCTCAGTATTACACTAACCGTTTCCATGAGGCTATGGACGCTCTCGGATGTCTGCGCCCAAGCATCGAGCCGCACGCCACAGGTCATATCATCGAGCAGCAGCAGCTGGTGAGCCAGATCATGGATAACGGATACGCGTACGTGTCTAACGGCTCTGTCTATTTCGATGTCGAGAAGTATAACAAAGACCATAAGTACGGAATACTCTCCGGACGTAGCCTTGAGAACATCAAGGATGCCAGCCGTGAACTCGCCGGAGTGGGCGAGAAACGCAACCAGGCTGACTTCGCCCTCTGGAAAGCGGCACAGCCGGAGCATATCATGAGATGGCCTTCACCTTGGAGCGACGGTTTCCCGGGATGGCACTGTGAGTGTACCGCCATGGGACGTAAGTACCTCGGCTCTCATTTTGATATTCATGGTGGTGGACTTGACCTCGTCTTCCCTCATCACGAGTGTGAGATAGCCCAGGCGGTGGCGAGCCAGGGTGACCAGATGGTAAAGTACTGGATGCACAATAACATGATCACCATCGACGGTAAGAAGATGGGTAAGTCATATAATAACTTCATCACTCTGCCGCAGTTCTTCGCTGGAGAGCATGAGAGACTGGAGCGCGGCTATTCTCCGATGACTATACGTTTCTTCATCCTTCAGGCTCATTACCGCTCTACCGTGGACTTCTCAAACGAGGCGCTGCAGGCTGCCGAGAAGGGACTGGAGCGCCTGATGGACGCATGGAGGTCGCTGACAGGACTGACTGCCTCTGACAATGCGTCAATCAATATGGGCTTTGTCGATGAGCTTAAGGATAAGTGCTACGAGGCTATGAATGATGACCTCAACACACCAATCGTCATCTCTCATCTCTTCGACGCCACTAAGACAATAAATAATATCGTGGATAAGAAGGAGACGATAAGTGCCGACGCTCTGGATACCCTGAAGTCACTCTTCTCTGTCTTCGTGTTCGATATACTCGGTATCAACGCCAACGCGGGAAAGAACAGCGCTGAGGCTGGCATGTCTGACGCTCGTGAGGAGGCGTTCGGAAAAGTCGTGGATATGTTGCTTGAGCAGCGTAAGAAGGCTAAGGAGAATAAGGACTGGGCCACGAGTGACCTTATCCGTGACAACCTTGCCGCACTGGGCTTTGAGGTCAAGGATACAAAGGATGGTTTTTCTTGGAAACTGAACAAATAACAATGATTGACAAACTGAAAAAAATCATGATGGTGGTGTCCATGCTGTTCGTGGTGATCTGTTTCATCGCGAGTATCGTCATGGCACTGATACTACCTGAAGGTGACGCTAACGTGTATACCTTCTACTTCTTTGCGTTAATCTTTTTCGCTGCCTCTGTATGGATGGCAATGAATGTGTATAACGTATTTAATTCCGGAAAGAAATGAGAAAAAAACTTGTCTCCTTTGCATTGGCTGCGGTGGCTTCTCTTGGGATGTCCGCCAAGAGTGTCGTGTTTACTCTTACTGACGGAACTCTGGTCTATTACCTGCTGAGCAGGACTGAGACGTCGCCTATGATGAGGTTCGTAGACGGAGGAGTGACGGTTAACACCGATTACTTTGCTTTTTCCCAACTGAAGAATTTTTATATCTCTACTACTGACGACCCGAATGCTATCGAAGACCTCGACTACACGTATGGCGGGAACGGCGGAAAGCTCGTCTTCGATGCGGCAAAGGTGATTAATGTCACTGTGTGTGAGGTCAACGGCACAAGGGTTAATGCGGATGTCCAGGACATGGACGGTAAGCTTGTCGTCGACCTGACAGGACTGAAGAGTGGAGTGTATCTGGTTAATACAGGTGGTTCATCTTTTAAGATTATAAAGAAATGAGATACAGGAATATAAAAAGGCTTCTTTTCAGAACGGGACTGTCTATCTTCTCTCTCTGCTCGTATCTTCCGGCGATGGCGGAGACAGGAGACACGCTTTGGTTCGACTTCAGCGACCGTTTCACGGAGGATGTTACGTATGACCTGAGCGCATACGACTCCATTCAGTTTGACTATCTCTCCATGAGACTTTACCGAAAGACGGGTACTATTAAGAGTATCTCAAAGTCGTATTACGCTTCTACGTATGGCACGTATACTTTCGATAACCCTGGAAGGATTATTGTGAAGCCGAGCACTTACTCTTCTAATGACTTCACAAATGAAAACTCACAGTTCTGCTTTCAGCGTTCCGCAGAGTCGGAGCATTTCATCATCTTCTGGGCGAATGGATTGAATAAGACGGCGTCAGGCAACATCAGTCTCGGAGGATATACAGTGAACGTCAACACGCTGCTGACTAACGCCGAGAAGATTTGGAAGTGCTATGTTGAGGAACTCGGATTCCTGGAGCCAGGCAATTCCACGACTGACAAGGTGAAGATCGAGATGTTCATCGTCAATCAGACTGACTGGAGAGCTGACGGCAGCGGCACGACAGGTACGATATACTCGTATAGCGGCACTACTAAATCGTCCAAATCATATAAGGTGGGACTGTTCCATTGTAACCCGTGGGCGGCTACTGGACGTAACGGACACACCATGGCGCATGAGATAGGACACACGTTCCAGTATCTTGTCAGCGCTGACTTGGGTGACTCGCACGGACTCAATTACGTCCTCGGAGATAATTCCAGCGGTAATGAGTGGTGGGAGGACTGCGCCAATTGGCAGGCTTATAAGGTCTATCCTTCTTATCAGTTCTCCGACGGAGAGTATTTCGAAGGGTACATGAGCCGTCACCATCTTAATATTCACCATGAGGACGCAAGGTATTTCAACTGCTTCTATCAGGACTGGTGGTGCCAACAGCATGGTAAGAATACCGTGGGACGTGTGTGGAGAGAGTCAAAAAAGCCTGAGGACCCGTCACAGGCTTACATGCGTATCTTCGGACTTGACGAGGATGGATATGCCAAGGAGATGTACGACGCTTACTCTCATCTAACTACTATTGATATCGATGAGGTCCGTGATTATGGTAAGGCTAAGATAGGACTGGAGCAGCAGAGACTGAAAGAACCTGACTCTGACTTCATCGCCAAGTATCTGGATAACGATAACTCCTGGTGGGTCGTGGATTCCGCTTATTGCCCTCAGAACTACGGATATAACGCAAACCCTCTCAAGGTACCGGCAGCAGGAACTGTTGTCAAGGCGGTGTTCAAGGGACTGGCTGGTTGCGACGGCTATCGTAAGGTGAAGACGGAGTATGCGGGATGGCGCTACGGACTTGTGGCGTACACTTCTGACGGACTGCGTGTCTACTCGGATATGGGAACGGATAAGGACGGAGAGGTGTCAATAACTGTTCCTGAGAATTGCGTCAATATGTGGTTCGTGGTCATGGGTGCTCCGTCTGTTTACTGGGTTCACTCATGGAACAGTAATGTGACGGACGACGAGCAATGGCCGTATGCTGTCAAGTTCGATGGCACTGACCCTTATGGGGCAAGCAGGGTCTACGGCGAGTACGCTGATGACTATGAGCGTAAGGACACAACGGTGGTCATCAACGCTAATTTGTCTTATAGCTCATCGTCTTACACAAGTGTAAGGGTACAGTATGACATGGATGCTGTGTCTAAGGCTCTTGGAGTATCTACGGCGCAGATGAAAGCTGTCACTGTGGGTAAGTCATCAGGTAAGACTAACTACCTGCGTTTCGCCGGTATCAACGCTAACGGAGTGACTCAGACTAACAGTAACACCACATCTACATCATCGTCAACATGCTTCGGACATTGGTTCACTACAGCCGGGAATGTCTGCGGATATGATAGCTCCGCTGCTGTGTTCGCAGAGATGTATCCGGAAAAATATGGATGCTACGTCGGACAATATCCTGGAAGATTGAAAAAAAATAACACTTATGTGATACGTCAGGCGTTTATTTATACGGATAAGAAAGGCGCTGAATATAAAGCGACTATGGAGGTGCGTCTGAAAGTGAATTAAAAAAATAAAAAAAAAGACAAAAAAAAGTAACTTAGATTAAACCTTTTGTGTATATTCGCGTCATACAAACGCAAGCGTCCTGAAAAAGGCCGTTCTGGTAAGTGCCAGTGAATGCGGTTGGGAGTGCTTGTTACTTAACTAAGAAGGGACAATGCAAATAATATGAATAGGTAAAGATTAAATGCGATGATTAACTATTAGAGTTAATGGAAATAGAGGACGTTGTGAAACGACCTCTATTTTTTTTACCACCTTCTTACCTATGATACCCACTACTAATACCACCTTCATGTTAATGCTGTTACGTGACTCCATCACAATACCTTATATATAAGTTGCCCTCACCGTATATATGTTTTACTTCCACCTTGTATATATGTTATCTTAATCAGAAAATGTAGTGTCGTTATTGCTCATAAATTGTGTGTTTTGGCACGATATGTAAGTAAAAAATATTTACTGATAATTGAGTATGTTTTTTCTTAGTGTATTTATGGAAAAATATCTTAACTTCGCGGTCAGAAATACGGATGTTGTGTTTTAGGATGTTTCAATTAAAAACGTGAGATAATTCATTCTGATTATTTTCATTTAATACATATATTTTCATGAAGTTATCTAATAATATTGAGGGTTTCAACGGCTACATTTGGAAGCGGGAAATCAATGTACGTGACTTTATTCAGCACAACTACACTCCTTACACGGGAGATGAGTCGTTCCTGGTGGGTCCTACGGCTAAGACACTGGCTATTTGGAACAAGCTTACTGAGATGTTCAAGACAGAGCGTGAGAAAGGTGTTTATGATGCAGAGACGTCCTTGCCGCAGTCGTTGGACACTTACGGAGCCGGTTACATAGATAAAGATAACGAGGTGGTTGTGGGACTTCAGACCGACGCACCGCTCAAGCGTGGTATCTTTCCGAAGGGAGGTATACGTATGGTGGAGTCTGCGTTGAAGGCTTATGGATATGAGCTTAACCCTGCCACAAAGGATATATATACAAAGTATCGCAAGACACATAATGAGGGTGTTTTCTCAGCATATAACAAAGATATAAGAGCAGCGAGACACGCACATATCATCACAGGCCTGCCTGACGCCTACGGACGAGGACGAATCATCGGTGACTACCGTCGCATCGCTCTTTACGGTGTTAACAACCTCATTGAGGAGCGTAAGAGATTCCTTGAGCGCCTCGACGTGCAGGAGATGACTGAGGATGCGGTGAGAAGACGTGAGGAGACTACGGAGCAGATATTGGCTCTTAAGGCTTTTGTCTCAATGTGTGCCAACTATGGTTTCGACGTCACTCGTCCGGCACAGAACGCTCGTGAGGCTGTGCAGTGGGTTTACTTCGGCTACCTCGGTGCGGTGAAGGATCAGGATGGAGCAGCCATGTCATTGGGACGTGTGAGCACTTTCCTCGACATCTTCATCGAGAGAGATATCAAAGAGGGCAGTCTCACGGAAGAGGAGGCTCAGGAGTTGATTGACCAGATGGTCATCAAGCTTCGTATAGTGCGTTTCCTTCGTACACCAGAATATAACGACTTGTTCTCTGGCGACCCAGTGTGGGTGACTGAGTCAATAGGAGGTATGGGGGTTGACGGACGTACCATGGTTACCAAGACATCTTACCGTCTCTTACACACATTAGAGAACCTTGGACCTGCGCCTGAGCCAAACCTCACTGTGCTGTGGGCCCAGAATCTGCCAGACAACTGGAAGAAGTACTGCGCTAAGATGTCAATCAAGACGAGCGCCATCCAGTATGAGAATGACGATCTCATGCGTCCGGACTATGGTGATGACTATGGTATCGCTTGTTGTGTCAGTCCTATGAAAATCGGAAAGCAGATGCAGTTCTTCGGAGCGCGTGCCAACCTTGCCAAGTGTCTCCTCTACGCCATCAACGGTGGTCGTGACGAGATAACAGGTGAGCAGGTCGGTCCTTCATACGAGGGCATCAGCGGTGACTACCTCGAGTACGACGAGTTGATGGAGAAGTTCGAGAAAATGATGAGCTGGCTCGCCAAGACATATGTCAACGCCCTGACTATAATCCATTACATGCACGACAAGTATGACTACGAGGCATACCAGATGTCACTCATCGATGGCGACGTGCTCAGGACGCGCGCCACAGGTATCGCCGGTCTGTCCATCGTGACAGACTCACTCGCCGCAGTCAAGTTCGGCAAGGTGAAAATAGTGCGTGACGAGCGTGGCATAGCTGTAGGCTTTGAGCAGGAAGGCTCGTACGTTCCTTATGGCAACAACGACGACGCCACAGACAAACTGGCGCTCATGGTTACTGAGAAATTCATGGAGTTCATGCGTCAGCACGAGACTTACAGAAACGCCGTACCAACACAGTCTATCCTGACCATCACATCTAACGTGGTGTACGGAAAGAATACAGGTGCCACACCTGACGGACGCGCCAAGGGAGTGCCATTTGCGCCGGGAGCAAACCCGATGAACGGACGTGACGTCAAGGGTGCTGTCGCTGCTTTGGCTTCAGTGGCTAAGCTGCCATTCCAGCATTCTCATGATGGTATATCATACACCTTCGCCATCTCACCTTCAACTCTCGGCAAGGATGATGAGACAAAGGTCGACAACCTCGTGGGACTTATGGACGGTTACTTCACGCCGGACGGAGGACATCACCTTAACGTCAACGTGTTCGACCGTGAGTTGCTTGTTGACGCCATGGAGCATCCTGAGAAGTACCCGCAGCTCACTATACGTGTCAGCGGATACGCCGTCAACTTCGTTAAGCTCACGAGAGAGCAGCAGCTCGACGTATTGTCTCGTACGATTAACAAGTCGCTCTGATGCCTCGAGGCTGAGTGCGGGTGTTGATGTGTCACATTCACCCGTGTCAGATGTTAAACGTGTTTTTACGGTGGAGGCGAGAGATAATCCACCAAGTGTATGATTACTGCGGTTAATACCAGTAAAATAATATTAGGATGATTGGAAAGATACATTCCATTGAATCATTCGGAACGGTCGATGGCCCTGGAATTAGGTTTGTAGCCTTTTTCCAGGGCTGTCCTATGCGTTGTCTTTTCTGTCACAACCCGGACACTTGGGCGTCAGACCGTACTGCGAAATATGAGTGGACAGCACAGCAGCTGATAGAGGAGGTGAGGCGATATCGTAACTTCATCAGAAAAGGTGGTGTGACGTGTACGGGTGGTGAGCCGCTCATGCAGGTTGATTTCCTGAATGAGTTCTACCGTCTGTGCAAGGATGACGGCTTTCACACAGCGTTAGACACCAGCGGCGTGTATTTCAATGATAAGGTACGTGAGGTGCTCAATTATGTTGATCTCGTCATGCTTGACGTCAAGACGCTGGATGACACCATACACAAGCAATACACAGGACACACTCGCTCTAACAACCAGGCCTTCCTCGACTATCTCGAGTCAGTGCATAAGCCGACATGGATACGCCACGTCGTCGTGCCCGGATATACCGATGACGACAAACGTCTTCACGAGCTGGCGGACTACGTCTCACGTTACTCATGTGTGGAGAGAGTCGAGATACTTCCTTACCACACCATGGGCAGATACAAATATGAGGAGATGGGTCTGACCTACCCGCTTGACGGAGTGCCTGATCTTGCTGAGGGGCGTCGTGTCAATGCGTTAGAAATCTTTCGTTCCCACGTGAGTTGCAAAGTGGTCTGAGACGGTAACGCCGCATGTCAGAGAAATGATAATTGTCAGTAAACGGGCGTTGCGAGCCCAGATAAAAACAAAGAATATGATAACATATAATACTACCTACCACATTGAGGCGACAGAGGCGGACAATCTTATCGTCTTCCTTCATGAGGCATACGTTCCAGCCGCAACGTCCAGTGGTGAGTTGACCAATCCGCGTCTGTCCCGTGTTCTGAGTCATCAGGATGACGCATCCGAGTGCTTCTCCCTTCAGTTTGACTGTGAGAGCACGTTCGTGTTACATAAATGGTACAAGGAGACAGGCAGCAAGCTCAATGAGGAGCTGCTTAAGGTGTTCAAGGATAAGGTGGCAGGCTTTCCAACCCTCATGGAGAAGGTGTGGTGAGTCAAATGAACTTGTCCGATTGGAATCTCGCCTATCGTAATAGCATGTCGACGTTGCGTTGGCATGCTATTTTTTTTGTGTGTCGGTCTTTGTACGATAAAACAATAGTACAACAATCCGTACTATAGTGCAAAAAACGCGAAATGGCAAAAACTAATCGATGTGTTATCATGAAAAACATCTATATTTGTGAAAACATCGAAAACTAATACAAATAAACCAATGAGAAAACTTTTGACAATTACCATGTTGACGACTCTCGTCGCTGGAGTATGTGCGCAGGACAAATCAGGTTATCCAATCACGCAGGTGCCGTTCACCAGTGTGAAAGTGACAAACGGGACATTCTGGGGACAGAGGTTGGAGGCGAGCAGAAATGTGACCATCCCTCTGGCGTTCAGCAAGTGTGAGGAGACCAACAGGTATGAGAACTTCACTCGCGCCTCTCAGCACATCAAGGATGCGTCAAAGACGTTCAAGATAGACCAGCACGCTTACACGTTTGACGACACCGACCCGTACAAGACACTTGAGGGTGCCAGCTATCTGTTGCAGACATATCCAAAGGCAACATTTAAGGGTAAGAGTCTCGACAAATATTGCGACAGCGTCATTGCGGTTATAGCAAGCGGACAAGAGCCGGACGGATATCTCAACACCTTCCGCACGATGAACCCGGAGCATCCTCACAACTGGTCAGGAGCGAAGCGTTGGGAGCGTGTGGAGGACCTCTCACACGAGTTCTATAACCTCGGACATCTCTGCGAGGCCGCCGTGGCTCACTATTACGCCACAGGCAAGAAGAGTCTCCTGAATATAGCTATCAAGTACGCTGACAACGTATGTAAGGAGGTGGGAAGCAAGCCGGGACAGGCTCATGTTGTGCCAGGACATCAGATTGCGGAGATGGGTCTCGCCAAGCTTTATCTCGCCACAGGCGACAAGAAATACCTTGATCAGGCCAAGTACTTCCTTGATCAGCGAGGAAAGATGAGCAAAGAGTGGAAGCATACGGACCGTGGACTTTACGATGGTGACGGCTTCTTCCATAACATAAGTGAGTATAGCCAGAGCCATAAGCCGGTGCTAGAGCAGGATGAGGCTGTCGGTCACGCTGTGCGCGCCGGTTACATGTACGCCGGTATGGCTGACGTGGCTGCGTTGACAGGTGATGAGGGTTACATCAAGGCCATTGACAGGATATGGGACAATATTGTGTCTAAGAAGTTCTACATAACAGGTGGAGTGGGAGCTACTGCCAGCGGTGAGGCGTTCGGAGCCAACTACGAGCTTCCCAACATGAGTGCGTATTGCGAGACATGTGCCGCCATCGCACAGGTTTACCTCAACTACCGTCTCTTCTTGTTGCACGGCGAGTCAAAATACTATGACGCCCTTGAGCGTTCTTTGTACAACGGAGTCATAAGTGGTATATCCATTGACGGAGGCAAGTTCTTCTATCCTAACCCGCTGCAGTCCATGGGTCAGCATCAGCGTCAGCCATGGTTCGGATGCGCTTGCTGCCCGTCCAACGCAGCTCGTTTCATTCCTTCACTGCCTCAGTACATCTATGCCGTCAAGGGAAACAGCCTGTATGTCAACCTCTTTAACGGCAACGTGACGACGGTTAAGGTTGGCGGGAAGACAGTCACCCTTGAGCAGGTGACAGACTATCCGTGGGATGGTGATGTGACAATGAATATCAAGAAGGGTGCCGGCAAGTATGCCCTCAACATACGTATCCCGGGATGGGTTCGTGGTGAGGTCGTACCTTCAGACCTTTACACATATTCTGACGGCAAGCGTCTCGGCTACAGCGTCAAGGTCAATGGTGAGACCGTTGACGGTCAGCTGACCAACGGATATTTCGTGATAGACAGAAAATGGAAAAACGGTGATAAGGTGACTGTGCATTTTGACATGGAGCCTCGCGTGGTGAGAGCCAAGGGTAACGTGGCTGCTGACAAGGGACGCGTGAGCGTGGAGAGAGGTCCGTTGGTATACTGCGCTGAGTGGCCTGACAACTCGTGTGACGTGCTCAGCGTATTGATAAACCAGGACCCTAAGTTCCGTGGTGGTGTTAAGGAGATTCAGGGCACCAAGGTGCAAACGTTGACCACAGACGCCCAGACGCTCAAGTTTGATGACAATGGTAAGCTGAAGGCTACGGATGAAAACCTTGTCCTCATACCTTACTACGCATGGGCTCACAGAGGCAACGGAAAGATGACAGTGTGGATTCCTCAGGATCTCAATGCCACGACACCTGCCCTGCCTGCCTCAATAGCCTCAGAGAGTAAGGTCACGGCGTCAAGAAACAACCTGCCTGCCATCTCGGCTGTCAACGACAGACTGATGCCTGCCGACGGCAATGACCGAAGCGTGCCATACACACACTGGTGGCCTACAAAGAACACCACGGAGTGGATACAGTACGACTTCAAGAAGGAAGAGACAGTCAGCACGTCCGCTGTGTTCTGGTTCGATGACGGTCCTTGGGGCGGATGCCGTGTGCCAGACTCATGGAGACTGCTCTTCATGAATGACAAAGGCAGCTGGGAGGAAGTGAAGAATCCTACCGCTTACGGCACAGGCAAGGGTATGTCTAACATAGTCAATTTCGACGCTGTGAAGACTAAAGCCATGCGACTCGAGCTCAAGCAGCCGGAGGACTTCTCATGCGGCGTGTTCGAGTGGAGCGTCAAGTGATGACACTCTGTCAATGACATCATATATAAAGGTCTCCGGAGCCTAACGCTCCGGAGACCTTTTTTCGTGACATGACCCTTGTGCGGCGCGTCAGCCCAGCGTGTAACGTGCAACTGCTCCGCGCGTCGGTACAGGGTAAGAGAAAAGGGTGGCGAGTCAGCGGAAAAATAATTCCCGAAGAGCATGGAAGTCCGTGGATATTATTTTTTTTATTTGAAAAGAAAGTGTCATCTTTGCATTAGAATTACAAAACAAGAATTAAAGGATTATACGTATGCAATACAATATTGCTGACATAGCTAAAATAACTGGTGCCAGGAGACGTGGAGACTTAGATTGTGAGATCAACTGGCTGCTCATCGACAGCCGTTCTTTGTGTTTTCCTGAAGAGACTTTGTTCTTTGCTATGAGAACAAACAAAAACGATGGTCATAAGTATATTGACGAGCTTCACAAGAGAGGCGTGCGCAACTTCGTCGTTGAGTTCTCCGACCCTTTCGTCGAGAAAGAGAGCTGGAGAAGCTATCCGGACTCCAACTTCCTGTGCGTGGACTCCTCACTGACTGCCTTACAGCAGCTTGCCACCTATCATCGTAGCCAGATCGACGTGCCTGTCATAGCCATAACAGGCTCTAACGGTAAGACGACAGTCAAGGAGTGGCTCTACCAACTGCTTTCCGTCGACTACAACGTGTGCCGCTCTCCTCGTAGCTACAACTCACAGGTGGGTGTGCCGCTGAGCGTGTGGCTCATCCAGAAGCATAATGACTTCGCCATCATTGAGGCTGGCATCAGTGAGATGAATGAGATGGAGAAGATAGAGTCCATCGTACGTCCTACCATTGGTGTGCTGACGAACGTCGGTGCCGCTCATCAGGAGAACTTCATCTCATACGACATCAAATGCAATGAGAAGATGCAGCTGTTCGCCCACTGCAGAAGCGTCGTCCTCAATTTCACTGACTCGACGATAAGACACTGCTCCGCGGTGATTCCTTCTTCTGTCAGTCAGTTCACGTGGAAAGCTGCCGAGGATGACTGTAGTCTGACGGTGAGAAGCATTGAGAAGGAAGACAACAAGACGACGGTGAATTTTCAGTATAAGGGAGAGATAGGCAGCTACACCATACGCTTCATCGATACGGCGGCGATAGAGAACTCCATCACCTGCTTCTCAACTGTATTGGCGTTACGCGAGTATGCTTCGCAGAACGCCGGCGTGTCACGTTCCATCGTGACACTGTCCATCGAGGAGCTGTGTAAGAGGATGTACACCCTCGAGCCTGTCGCCATGCGTCTGGAGGTCAAGGACGGCGTGCGTGGCTGCACACTTATCAATGACACGTACAACAGCGACGTGCAGAGCCTCGACATAGCACTGGATTTCATGTGGCGACGTCCGGACAGGAAAGGACAGACACGTACCTTGATACTCTCCGACATACTGCAGAGTGGTGAGTCACCGAGAAGTCTCTACAGCCGTGTGGCACAGCTGGCTAAGAGCCGCGGCATAACGAAGGTCTACGGAGTGGGAGAGGAGATACGAAGCTGCGAGGGATATTTCCCTATGGAGTTCCACTCCTATTCCAACACGGACGAGTTTATCGTGAGCGACGAGTTCGCCAGTCTGAGCAATGAGTTCATACTCATCAAGGGAGCACGTAAGTTTAATTTCGATAAGATCTCAGACCTGCTGACTTCAAAGGTTCACCAGACAATACTGGAGGTCAACCTCTCAGCGTTGAAGGAGAACGTGAATTATTACCGGTCATTCATGAAGCCGGAGACCAAACTGGTGTGTATGGTGAAGGCAAGTGCCTACGGCGTCGGTTCGCTGGAGACCAGCAAGACGCTGCAGGACATGGGTGTCGACTATCTCGCCGTGGCAGTGGCTGACGAGGGAGCTGACCTGAGAAGAGCGGGCATAAGAAGTAATATCATGGTGATGAACCCTGAGATGACTTCCTTCAAGCTTCTGTTCGACTATAAGCTTGAGCCAGAGGTCTATAGCTTCGAACTGCTCGACGCACTTATCCATGCGGCGGAGAAAGAGGGAATCAGCAACTTCCCTATACATGTCAAGCTCGACACTGGTATGCACCGTCTTGGCTTCCATCCCGAGAAGGATATGCCAAGGCTCATAGAACGCCTGAAGAGACAGACGGCTCTTGTACCTTGCTCTGTCTTCAGCCATTTCGTAGGCAGCGACGCTGACTCGTTCGACTCTTTCTCACGCCGTCAGTTCAAGTTGTTCGAGAGCGGCAGCCGACAGCTGCAGAGTGTCTACAGCCATCGTATTATTCGTCATATTTGTAACTCCGCTGGCATTGAGCATTTCCCTGAGTACCATATGGAGATGTGCCGACTCGGACTCGGACTTTATGGCATCAACGCGAGAAATAATGAGATAATACATAATGTGGCGACACTCAAGACCACTATCCTTCAGGTGCGCGACGTGCCGGCTGGCGATTCTATAGGCTATAGCCGTAAGACAATACTCGAGCGTGACAGCCGTATAGCGGCGATACCTGTCGGCTATGCTGACGGATTGGACAGACATCTCGGCAACAGAAACTGCTATTGTCTTGTTAATGGACAGAAGGCTGACTATGTTGGTAATATATGTATGGACGTATGTATGATTGACGTCACCGGCATTGATTGTAAAGCTGGCGATACGGTGGAGATTTTCGGCGACAATCTGCCTGTGACGGTGCTTAGCGATGTCATCGGCACTATTCCTTACGAGGTGCTGACGGGTATCTCAACACGTGTGCAGCGTGTTTATGTGCAGGAGTGACGTGATGGACATCTGACGGCGTCTCCCACGCAGATGACGTGATGTCTTGCGGCTCTCCATGATGTGATGACCTTACGATGTGGGACACTATACGTGTTTTTCTTTCTTATAAGGTATGAGACTGGTGCTGAACCGGACTCATACCTTTTTTTGCTCTCATCCTTTTTGCGCCGCACACGTCATCAAGCCCGCAAAAACATGTTATGTTGATGATTGTCTCAGACTGATATCCTTGGCTCCTACAGTGTTACCGGATTTCCTATCCGCGACCCTAATATCTGCTGTCTGAAACTCCTCTTTTTTCGTTGATGTCTCTCAATGAAAAAATGTCTTCTGAAATTTTCCCATGTCTTATTCGGTGTCTGAAATTCTTAGGTTAGGACGTTGAAAAGTTCAGGTTAGGATTTTGAAATTCTCAGACCTGTCTGTAGTGTATATCCTAACCTGAGAATTTCAAAAAAGAGACACAAGGTTTTTGAATATCTTGTTTTAAGATTATCAGTAACTTAGCCTATTTTTACAAAATAAGAGACAAAGGAAATTTGGTTATCAGCCAAATTGTCCGTTATTCCACCTTTTTAGTATCAGATGTTATCACTTGCGTCTTCTTGTTTTTCTCCAGTTGCCGTCTGTCCTGTTGCCGCATGGCTGTGGCTGTCTCCTCTTGTATCCTCACAAGCGGCGTAGGTTTGTGTTATTGATAACGTGATAATCGGACGTGGCGGTTGTCTTTGTGTCCTCGCTTGTCTGTCCATCATTACTCATGTAAGCGTGATAAGCGTAGGAATATAACGTAAGACACTAAAAAAGCGGCTTCATCGCATGAAGCCGCTATGTGTGTCTTGCCGTTCTCAGTTCAGTTTCCTGCTCTTGATTCTCGACCTCATCGAGCGTATTGAGCTTTGGCTGACGCCGAACACTTGTGCTATCTCGTCGTCTTTCTTGTTCATCTTCTCAAGGATGAGATAGAGCTTTGACCTGCTTGGCAAATTGTCATAGTCCTTGTCGAGGTGCATCATGAACGGCATGTCGATGAAGTTGTAGTAGTCGAGGAATTCGTCATAGTCCTGTTTGCTCCACTTCACTATCGTGCCTCCCTCTGTCAGATGGTTGTATAATTTCATGCCGGAGTGGAAGAGCTTCACTTGCTTCTCCTGCAGCTTGTTGACCTTATCCGTCAGCTCTTCGACTTGTTCGGATGATATGTTCTTCTGCTTCTCCAGCTCGCTGATTTGTTTATTGTATAGCTCTATCAACAGGTGGTCTTTGAGCAGCCCCTCTCTCATTTTCGCTATTCGCAGTCTGTTGAATATGATGTAAGCGAGTATGCACAAGAGTGTGAGCACTCCGACGAACGCCACGATATGTATGAGCTTGTGGAACTTTCTTTCCTTCTCAGTCATGTCGTACTGCAGCCTGAGGTTCATCAGGCTTTTGTTGATCTTATCCTCGTTGTAGCGTTTTCTGAGTTCCTCGTTGAGTGTGTACAGGCTGCATGCGTCCTCGTAGTAGTTATTGAGTTTTTTTAGCTCTGTCAGCTTGCTGATGAGTTGTATGGAGTCTCTCAGCCTCGCCATCGTCAGTCCTTCGTTGAGCAGGCTCTCCGCTTCCTCATAACGTTTCTGTGTCATGTATTTGGATGACAACGTCAGGCATGTTCCCGGATGTTGGTTCAGCTTGAATGCCTTCTCGGAGTATTCTGTCGACAGGTTCTCGTTGAACGTGTTGTTCGACAATAACATGAAGAAGGTGTCCTGGTTCTGTTTCTTGATGTATTTCATGTACGGCTTGCACTGATCGACGTAGTACTGGCAGCTGTCCTGCATTCCCTTGTTCCTGTAATAGTTGGCGAGGTATATCATGGAGAATGCAGTCCAGTCTTTGTTGTCAGCCTGCCTGGCGATGTTATAGGCTTTCATGGCGTACATGCCCGACTCGTTAGTCAGACCAAGATGGTTGGTTATGACATATAAGGACTCCTCAATCTTGAATTTCGTGTTCAGGTCCTCAATTTCCAATGCGTGGATCTCGGCTTCCTTGAAGTTGTCAATCATGTCTTGCGTGTTCTCGGAATTAATGCTGCCCTTGTAGTAGTATGACTCGCTGAGATGGTATTTGTCCTTTTTCTTATTGAAGTATCTTATGGAGATATTGATAAGCGAGTCGTCAAGTGTCTCGTTACCTAATAGATATAATACTCTTGTCAGCGACAGGCAGTAATGTGCGTTTTCCTTCTCGTTCAGGTCTTTGCTCGATATGGAGCTGAGTATTATCTCAGCCTGCTTGATAGAGTCCATGTCCTCCGTGTCCATGAGGCTGTATGCCCTTTTTATACTTTGCATACGGGCACCCTCGCCGCATCCGTATAATACGAACGCCGCTAAAGACAATAGGAATATGTATTTTATACAGGATCTCATTGTTTTAAGGTGTAGAAGTAGGTTGGTCACCGCAAATATAACTATAATAATAATGACACAAAAAAATAATTAATTTTTTGTATCTTACTGACATCAACAAAAAAGCCGCCTCTTATCAGAGTGCGGCTTTTGACTTTGAGTAGCGAATTGGGTGATTTAAGGAGAATTTCGTTTCTTGTCAATTAGTAGTCAACTGTACAAAAGGATAATCAGTTTAGTGTTTTAGTTTTATTAAAATCTTGGTAGGGAGTAGTTATATATATATATATTTCTAGGTTATCTGTTCCTGTGCGTCGAATTGAAAATTCATCCAACAAACGTTTGTTTCCGTACAATCTGTGTCAAAAAAACTAAAACGCATTGTCAATTTTCTCAACTCAACGGTTACAAATTTATTTGATATCTTTGGATAAAATCGCAAACCTTTTGTAAATAAAGGCAGTCTGAGGGATTGGGAAAAATCGGGGTTACGGATAAGAGACCTTTCTAATTTCCTCATTCTGCTATGATTTGCGTATCAAAGAACTCCCGACGCTGAACCACCAGCCTGTTTCAATGGCTCGTTGTCGGGGGCAAAGGTACACAGAAAATGCGAGATTACAAAACTTTTGAGGGATTTTTCTCCTTTTGTTCTTTTGTCTCGTGATTTTGTGCTACCTTTGCACGCATAATATATAATAGAACGACCCAATGGCAAAGATTACCGTTCAAAATACTGAAATAACGGTCTTGTCTTATAACGACAAAGACTACATATCGCTCACTGATATGGCTAATGGCAAGCAAAGCGAAAGCCGTGCAGCAGACATCATCAAGAACTGGTTACGGAACCGTTATACCATCGAGTTCCTTGGTACTTGGGAAATGATACACAATCCGAATTTTAAAGTGGTCGAATTTGACCACTTTAGGATGCAAGCAGGTCTGCCCACTTTTGTCATTAGTGCCAGTGAGTGGATTGAAAAGACGAATGCCATTGGCCTCATTGTAAAGAAGGGACGATATGGGGGAACGTATGCCTTCAAAGATATTGCTTTTGAGTTTGGGACAGCAATTAGTGTGACCTTCAAACTCTATCTTATAGAGGAATTCCAACGGCTAAAAGAGGAAGAGCAAAAACTATTAGGATGGACTGCCAAGAGAGAACTATCCAAAATCAACTATCGCATTCATACGGATGCCATCAAGAGCCACTTGATTCCAGAAGAAATCACTTCTGCACAGGCAAGCATTATCTATGCAGAGGAGGCAGACGTGCTAAATGTGGCTATGTTCGGCATGACTGCCAAACAATGGCGAGAAGCAAATCCTGACTTGAAAGGCAATATCCGTGACTATGCTACCATCAACGAACTAATATGCTTGTCGAATATGGAGAATATCAATGCTGTGCTTATCAATGACGGAGTTCCACAGGGTGAAAGGCTTGTGAAACTCAATCAGGTTGCTATTCAGCAAATGCAAGTTTTGGAAGGGGATAGGAATAGAAACTTGATGAAATAGCAGATTTCTACCCAGCACCCAATTTCCCTAACCGCATAACTATTGAAGTCTGGCTGCGTCCCATTTTCTCTGAAATATACTTGATGCTTTTACCTTCACGATGAAGCGCCAACAGGAATTTGTCAGCACTACGTGTCCATTTTTTGTTGGCATTGGGATGCTTGGCATAACTCTCTTCCGTTACCTTTTCCGGTTGCAAGAACTCGTCAACAAATACTGATGGGAAACGCTGGTCGTAAAGTATCATTGTCATAATCTTAGCCCTTGTGATAGCCACATAGAATAATCGCCGTTCCTCACCATAGGGGAATTGGTCACTTTTGGTTAGCACATAGTCAAGTACAGGGTCATCGCTTATTCTCGATGGAAAGCCGTAAGTATCCTTATTGCATTGCAGGATAATTACATAGTCAGCCTCCAGCCCTTTCGATTTATGCACGGTTAGGAACTCAATCTTTCTGCCACCCATCATGTAGTAGAATCTGCCTCCCTCTTTGACACTCTGATACATAAAAGACAGATAGTAGTCATCAAAAGAATATCGCCCCAAGAGAAAGATGGACTTGTCTGCGGGAATAGATGCTACCAACTGCCCGATGGTATTGCAGTAGTTGGCTCGTTCGTAGGCATAGAAATGTAGTTCTGTTTTCGCTTGCTTATTAAAAGGCTTAATGTTTTTGGTTATTTGTGCCTTGTTTCGTTGAATAAACTGAGAGGAAAGACCAACGAGCGGCTCCCCAAAACGATAGGTCGTTTCAATCTTGTTTATCTCCGTGGGTCCGAAGAAGTTGGCAAATTGATTAAAAAGAGCCATGTCACTACCAGAGAAGCGATAAATGGATTGCCAGTCATCGCCCACACAATAGAGTTTGGCTGGTGGATTCCCTTCTCTTAATGCTTTCAGGAAGTAATAGCGGTCAACGGATATGTCCTGAAACTCATCTACAATGATATAGTCGAATGAAAAGGGACACTCCGAATTGCAAAGTTTCGTTGCCAAAAGAATAGCATCCGTAAAATCAATCTGACTGTTTTGTCGCAATGTCTCTGCATATCGTTCAAAGATAGGAAGAAAAATTCGTTTGATAATAAATTCACTTCTTTCATCATTAACTTTCTTCAATATATCCTGTATAGTTCTGCAACTCGATTTCAGTAGCGTTACAAATGTTACAGCAAGCCTAATAAACGCCTTTTCCTGTTTACTATTCTTAGGCAGCACCATATCGTAGAGTTCTTCCTCCGTTTTCAATTCCGTTGGAATACCTAAATCATTTAGCATCTTCCTCAATTTATCGCGTATGTCAAAATAGTGGAAATCAGCACTTGACGTGCTTATCAGCGTGGTTCCAAACTTGGCATGAGTCTCGCGCTTCCATGTGATGCCATCGCCATATTGTTGGTTTGCCTCCTCGTATGTGATTCCCTTTTCCTTTGCAAACCAAACTGGCACCAATCCATGTTCATCTACTGCGAAATGCTCCAGATAAATTCTTTTTATCTGACCTCCCTTTTCGTAGTAGATAGAGAAGTCTGGCTTATATTGAGAGTGCATCTCATCTGAAACTTGATGCTCATAGAGTTCTTCATATCTATATTTTACACCCAGCGAAGACAGGGCAAAGCAAATTCTCTGTTCCTGCTCACTTTTTACATAAACTATGTTTCCATCCATGTCAGGTAGCAGGGCTTTCAGTTTTACACTTTTCTGTTCCGACAAGTCTTGCCGCCTCTCATCCTTGCGGCGTTCCCAATCGGCATCTTGAATTTGATAATCAACAAAGTACTCTACCACAGCCTGCTGAAATTTCTTATCGGCTATTAATTCATGGTATGTCCTAACAAATAATTCATCAGTATTATCGCATATCGAAGGTTTCTTGCCTGTCACTTGGCCTATCAAGTCTAAAGCCAACTTGTGGAAAGTGTACCCCCTCAGCCCTTCAACACCTACTCTCTCGGTCAGTTCTGCGGCTGCTTTGTTGGTGTAACTGATTAGCAAGATTCGCTTCGGGTCAATACCCTTACGCTCTATCAAATACTTCACCTTGCCAACAATCGATGAAGTCTTGCCACTTCCCGCACTACTAACCACCAGACAATTATCCTCTTCCGACACAATAGAACGTCTCTGCTGATAGTCTAAAGGATAGGTCAGGCAATGGTCAAAGAAGTCTTTATTTCTTTCCAGCCTGTTCTGAATCACTTTTTCATTATGCTGCTTCGTCAGAGTATGAATTTTTGCAAAGTCATCTATTAGTTTCAGCATCCGTTCCGTAGGAATCAATCGGAAAGCATCCAGTTTTCTTCTTAATGAATATGCTTCATTGAATATATTACGGAAATGATTAGTGAAATTCTCTTCTTCTGTTCCTGTGATGATATGATCTCTGAAGCTATGCTCCAATATTTCTTCTAAATCATCAAAAGCCCTATTTCGCTCTAATTCCAATCTTTGCTTTGACACATCATAACTGCTCATGTCATGATATGGCTGCATATTCGCGATTTCGCTATTTAAATTTTCTGATTGTTTTTCATAAATATTCCTCATAGCCATCACAAACACTATGATAGCTATAACTGATATAAGGCTGAATATAAATATAAGCATCAATGCTGTGAAACGCTTTTTACTTTACCTTTTCTAAATTCTATGCGTAGCGAATTAAGGTCATAGTTTCCATACCGATACGTAATTTCATCAATAAAATCTGATGACATAAATTCCGTAGGTTCTCCCAAAAGCAAAATCACAGAATCCTTAGGCATTCCAGTGTGTATTGTAGCCTTTCCCTTATTGCTTCTAACTTTAAAATACTGTATCTCTCCCTTTGAATCACCATAAAGAGATGGCATTTCATCTTCTCGCTGAATATCTTCAACTTTAGGAGCCGAAGCAAAATAGAAAAAGCCCGAAAACATGATGGTGCATATAATACCCAAGATAAAACCACAACCAACTTTCAAGACATCAGCCAAATAGCCACTTTTCTTTTTCTCGACAAAAATAGGACGCTCATTGTTATAATCCCTATTCGGGTCGTTACCCATATTGTTATATTCCATAGTTATTTCTTTTTCTTCTTTGCAACATCCCAATCAAAGGAATACATCTGGCCTTCGATGGATATATTAACGGTCATACGCACTCCCTTGCGGTGCTTTATATTCATATAGCCAATGATGCCTTCATCTGGGTGTATAGTGGTCAATTTCAGATAGCCCTGCGAAATCGTTTTCTTGTCATCAGACATCATTTTGCTAAGTGTCATCATCTGAGTGGTTGCAGCCATATTGGCAGCCGAAGCCGCAGCATAGTTGTAGGTCGTATGAACTTGTGTATATGGCAAACGCCCTGCTCCGTAAGTTGTGGTGTATGTTGTCTGATAGCCAGCCGTACCCGCATTCATGCCAGCCGCAAATCCCGTCAAAGCCATTGCCCAAGCCTGCTGGGTCTTGACCTTCTTCATGTATCGCTCGTAGGTATAGACCTTCATTTCTTCTGTTTCGCCATACTTATTCTCCAGCGATGACGTTACCAAAGAGGGGTCGAATAGGGCTGATGTTTCACCGAGATTTTTAATGAATATCAGAATCTGGTAATTCTTGCCGTAGTCATCCTTTTCAACATAGTTAGTCATTCCCACAACGAAATCGCCTATCTGCCTATAAGCCCATAGCCGACCGTCGTTGTACTCTGTCAGAACGGTTGTATCATTCTCCGCTGCAAGAAATTCCTGTGCCTGAACAGAACAGGACAAAGCAAATAATGCGATTATCAGAAACTTTCTCATTATCTTATACTATAAGTCTTCGCCGTCGGAATGATTATATTCATTATCATAGTACATCAGAATGCGGTATCTCCCGTATTGCTCGTCAATCATAAACCAGACAGAACGCTTGGAATAGAGGTCAAGCATATACATCGTTGCCTCATATTTGATGTCGGCCTGCTGTTCCTCTGTCGGGGTTTCAAGTTGTTCCTCAGAATATTTTTCAAGTAGTTTTGCTCTTAAAGCAGTCTGCATTTCCAATGTGTCTATTTGCGTCGGCAGTTGATAGAATGCTGCCTCATAGCGTTTCTTGTTGACAAGCATTTCGTATGAAATATCTTCGCTGTCGGAAAGCGTCGGGTCTGAAAGAGTGGCTGGCATGTATTTCTTGTTGTTCAAGAATTGCTGCACGAGTTTGTTAAACCTGATCTTAATTCCGGCCTCGTCCTGTGCAATCGCATCCTGTAAGACAATACGCCAAACCTTATTGTTGTTTGTCACGACGCTCAATCTGACATCATGGCCGTTAAACTCTCCTGTCAGACAATCAAGTCGCTGGTTATATTGGAAGCCCTTGGCTTTAAGTTTCTGCATCATGGCAGGCTTCAGACCGTCGATGGGAATACCAAGAAACTTGGTCACGTCTTTTTGAGCATTTACTGCCATTGAGGCAAAAAACAGCATTACAATAATGATTTTCTTCATAATCTTTAATTTTTAATTGTTCTGAACACAAGAGGCGCAGACATTCGCCATACATCTCTCGGCTCACCACAAGCCACCTTCAAATATGGGGATGCTGCGCCCGTTTGGGTTGCAGTCCCAATATTGAAGGTTTGCTCTTTCTCGTGTGGTGATTGAGAGATTATTGAGCAATATGTCTTGTACTCCGAAGAATACGGTGCAAAATTACAATTTTTCTGCGAAAATAGAGTCGGATTTACAAAAAATCGTATATCGATTATGGCATTTTTGCTGTTTTGACCCAAAAAGGGATAGGCTTATAGCCTAATTCCCTTCCTTTGTGCCTCTCTTTGCCCTATTCCGAACTGCTCCTTAAACCATTGGGCAATGGGTGTCTCGTTGATATGGAGGGACAGGTTTCGTTTCTCGTCCCTTGTCACTTGTGCCGTGACATTATCGGCTAATGCATTACGCCTATACTCGTTTGAGTGAAGCCATCCACTATAATTGATAGTCTGCCCATGCAGCAGTTTGTCGGTCTGTTCTATGTTGAAGCCACACTCCAGGCACTCACGCTCCATGTTGAGGAAACGCTTGAAACTTGGGAACCATCTATAAGCCTTATCTAATATGCATTTCAGGTTGCTCACCTCCTGTTGGTGCTGCTCATTGACACGGTTGAGTTCCCTTGTGTGGCTGTCCTTCAACTTCTGCATATCAATGTAAAGCCTATCAATGCGCTCGTTCAAGTCATCCACCTCTCTGTGCAGTTGGGCATTTTCCTTCTCCAGTCGGTTCACCTTGTTACCACCAAGAAGAGAATTAAGACCGTTGAGTGCAGTGGTGGCGGTCTTGGCTGCAGAGTTCTTTAGTTCCTCCGTCTTTGCCTCTGCCTTGATACGGGCAAGGGCTTTCTTTGCCTGTTCCGCCTCGGCAATCACCTCTCTTGCCTCTGCTTCCTTTTCCAGCAGTTGAGTGATATTTGCCTGCAAGTCTTCGCCTTGCGCAATGAGGCTGCGGTAATACTCATGCGTGGAGATGTGCTGCGCTTCCGAGCCTTTGATGCCACGCTGCAGCCCGTATGCCGCCATCTGCTCGGCGTATGTGTCTTGATAGCGTATCAAGTTGGCACGGTTCATTACCTCGTCGGCACACAGACGGGGTGCAGGTGCTTTCGTCCTATATCTCTTCTTGGCGGTCTGCTCCTTCTTCTGTTTCTTCCGCTCCGTCTGCACGATGGGGACGATGGTGGCATGGATATGCGGTGTTTCCTCATCCATGTGCAGCACTGCCGACACAACATTGTCTGTCCCATAGGTCTTGCGGAGCCAGTCAAGGTTGTCTTGGCACCATTCATCGAGCCTGCCCGTCTGCTCTATCTGTTCCATATCGGCATGGGTGCCAGTCAGCACTATACGGATGGCCTGTACCTGGTTCTTGCCTATCTTGCGTTTTAGTCCTGCCGTGTTCAGGCGGTGTTGGATGGCTGCTGTGCGGTTACGTACCCCATCGGGGAACTGGATGAGTTCACGGTTAAGGTGTGTCCTTGTCGGGGCGGCATTCTTCGGTTGTATGGTTCTCTCGATGTGGGCAGACATGCCGCTGTCCGCTCCCTTTGCTTTCTCTAAGTGTAATACTGCGTATCCCATTCTCTTGTTAAGATTTATTCGTTTGACATTCCGTTTCGTTGGTCTCTTGTTTCTGTCGGTGTTCGGCTCTTGCCGACGGTCTTGGCAGGGTGTCCAGAGGGGTGCAACACCTCGGCCTATTGGGGATTTTTAGCACAGACTCTGTTGTGCGGCTCGAAAAATCCCCTAATAGGCAACGGTATTTCCCGCCTGTGGGAAATACCCGTGCCTGCGCCAGCATCAAGCCCGTCGTACATTGCCGTGCCGTGTGCATCGTCCGTCCTGCGGATGACGTGTCCTGTGCCCCGTAAGGATTGATGAAGTCTGATAGACTGATGATTTGATGATAGACGTATGCAAGCGTCTGGCAGTCAGTCGGATAGTTCTTCATCAAACGCTCATCAAATGTCTCACCAACAAGAAAAGAAGAAATCGCGTCCATTCTGTCTTTCTTTTCATCGGCAAGGCATCTATGATGAGGGAATGATGAAAGTGCAAATCCCTTGTTATCAGTATCTTCTATCTTCATTCATCAATTCATCAAAAACTGAGGGTTATACTTCCAATAGTCTTTCTCTCTTGATGGTGTAGTACCTTCCCACCCTCGTCACTGGCCGATAGTGGCAACTCTGGTTGAAGTTCTGCTCGTAGGTCGTATAGGTCAGTGAGTTGGAGACTGGGGTGAGTTTCCATATATCCTGCACCACCTTTCGGACTTGCCCCTTCTCCACCTTCATCATGGAACCTGCAAGCAGGGGCAGCACATCATTGAGGCAGAACGAAACACTATCCACCTCCATATTGTCCATTATCTCAAGAAACAACTCACACATCTCTATCTCCAGTCGGTTACGGTTGCTGCGGATGATGGTGCGCAGGGCATCCGTCTGTATCAGTTGGGGATTGAACCACATACGGCTCTCCCTCTCGGTGGAGAGTTGGCGGGTAGTCAGAAAATGGAGGAAGGCGGGTATCTCTGCCGTGAGTTTCCGCAGGAAATCGGTATCGTCGCTTTCCAGATGTGAAATCTTCCGTACCCAGTAGCGTGTCTCCCCTGCATCAATGATGACGGGCAGGTGCTCGTTGTTGGAGCATAGCACGAACTTTGAGAAGAAAGGTATCTCGTCACGATCCTTGCCCTTTGCCTCCACCTTATAGTTGAATGTGGTGCTGAGATTCTTCAACCGCTCAGAGTCCTCACGGCGATTAAGCAGAACCTCGTCCACCATGATGAGCAGTTTGCCAGCCCAGTCGGAATTGAACTGGCTGCGGAAATCCTCGTTGGTGTTGAACGTGACATTGTTCTGGAACACGGCTTTGAGGAAGTTCAAAAAGATGCTCTTGCCTGTGTTGCGTTCCTCTGACACAAGCAAGAGAATGGGCAGTTTCTGGACGGGCTGCAGGTAGAGCAGTTGCAGATAGTCCATCCCCAACTCGTATTGCTCCCCGAAAATGTGGTGCACAAGTGACTCGATGCAGGGAAAGGTACCTTGCATCGGCTTGTGGTTGATTGGTTCATAGAGGTTAAGGAACTTGCCGACTACGGGCTGATAGTCCAGATGCTGCGGTACGGTGCAGAAACCGTCATATTTGGGAACACACGCCATATAGTCCTTGCCGTAGTCCTGTCGCAAGGTCTCAATGTTCCAAGGAATGCGTTTCTTGATGTACCCTCCGCTTAGGCTGGGCTGGTTGACGATTTTGTAGAGCGTGGTGCCTACACGGATGAATTGTTCTCTTTCTTCTTGCTGGTCTTTTGTCATAAGCAATTGTTTTTGTCAGTGAATATTTGTTGTTATCTCTTTGGGGGTGTAAGTACGTAAGAACGGCAAGGTGGATGGATAGCCGATGGTGTGCAGGACTGCCTGCCGTCCCGCACACCAAACTATCCCTCCAACTTTCCGTTTCCTTGTCTTGCCCCTTTCTCTTTCTCTGTCAGTTTCCTGTGCCGCTCATTGCGGTCAGGATAACTTCAAACGGCTTGTGGTTACGTTCTATACGCTCCATCAGTTCCTTGCGGACTTCCCTTGTCTGGTAGGTGTTAAGATGGAAGGAAAGCAGCATGACCACCTCCATATTATATACGGTAAGGTACTGATTTTGCTTCACTTTGATTGTTCGCTCTGCCTCGTAGGGTTTCACAAGTTCCTCTTTGTAGAGGGCTTTGATGGCGTTTCTCAACTTGGGGATGAATACTCCGAACAAGTCCACCAGTTCGGTCTCGCTCATCCATATCTCTCCACTCGGTATAGTCAGTTCAGTGTACTCACTATACTCACTCCACTTGATGATGTTTCTCTCTTCCATGTCTATGCTATTTTGATGTTATTGAATGATGCGTTTAACTTGTTACCCAACATGGTTAGGTCATTATCCAGTTTCTGCGTGGTAATCTTCGCATATATCTGAGTGGTGACGATGTTCGTGTGTCCCAATACCCGGCTCACACTCTCAATGGGCATGCCATTCGTTAAGGCCATGGTGGCAAATCCATGCCTTGCGCAGTGTGCAGAAATGGGCTTGTCGATGCCGCACTCCTTCATCACTGGCTTCAACTTCTTGCAGACACTCCAATAATTTACCTCACCAAACACCGATTTGGGATTTTCCTTCGGATAGTCTCGGTAACGCTCTATGATTTGCAGGGGAACCTCCAGCAGTTTCACTTGATAAGGTACTCCCGTCTTGTGACGTTTGCCGACAATCCATTTCTCACCGTTCACCTCCACGATGTTGTCCGTTGTCAGTTCCTTCAAGTCCACAAACGACAGAGCAGTGAAGTTCATGAATACGAAGAGGTCACGGACAAAGGCAAGGTTGGCATCCTCAAACTCATGCGTCATCACGGCTTTAAGTTCTTCTTCTGTCAGAAACGTACGCTCCTTGCACTTGGGACTGATGTGGAACTGTGCAAAGACATTGCGCTGTATCTTGCCGTTGTCATGGGCACGGCCAACGACACCTTTCAGATGCATACACGTCAGCCAGATGGTGGACTTGGCTAAGTGGCGGTCGTTGGCAAGGTACACGGCAAACTCCTTGATGAAGTCGGGCGTGAGTTCCTGCATTGATATATCAGTGCGACGGAAATTCATTTGAAGAAAATCTGCCACATAGTTCCTCGACCTCACTTGCAGTTTGTATGTTCCCAATGCCCTATCCTTGCCGACACGCCGTTTCAGACTCTCACAATCCTTGTCAAAGGCACGTAGCAGGGTCTCGTACTCGCTGCCGAAGCCTTGATAGGAATTGCGTACCATCTCTGCCGTGACGAATGCCTCACGGTCTGACAAGTGCTGGTAGTGCTTGATAATCTGTGCCTTTATGTTGTCAAGGTCGCGGTTCAAGTCCAGTGCCTCCCTCGTCCTACCTTTGGCACAGTTGCCCTTGACATCCCATAATGACAACGGGATGCTACGCTTACAGCTGAACTGGCTCTGTGTCCCGTTGATGGTGATTCTGCCCATCACTGGCACGATACCGTCCTTTACCTTACTCTTGTTCGCGTAGAACAAAACAGAAAACGTTGCTCTTCTCATTTTTAACTCAGTTTTAAAATTCGGGCTGCAAAAGTAATACCTTTCTGGGAATAAATTGCTACGCAAATCACGTCAAATTTCGGAAGTTGGAACGGGAAGTGTTAAAGCGGTTTGAACTGCCGCGATATGTCACGAATTGCGCAGGTCGTTAAGAAAGTTTAACTTTCGGAGATGGCCCTGTCTGGGTTACGAATAAGAAACCTAACTCGTTCCGCAATTCGCCGCGATTTGCTTATTGCCACTTTGCGAAATTTCCTCGTTTTGCGCTCAAATGCCTTTATTTATGGGGCGAACTGCGTTAATCATCCAAAAATGCTTTTCTAATTCAGCATTATTTGATATTTTTTTACAAAATGCATTTTTATGAAAAATATTTTAAGATGCTGTTGCAAAATATTTTAACGTAACATATTGAAAAATAAGGGATGTAATAAAATACTTGTATTTAAAATGCAACAATGAGTAATGTTAATTATTCTCTTTTTATATCAAGTTAACATATTTTTTTTGCCATTCTTTCCTAAAATAGACACTTTTTTTTACTGTTCGTAGGTGTATTTTGGTGATAATTCAAATGACTTTTCTTTTTTGTTATGATATTTCATTTTCGTGCTGATAACTGTCTTTTGCCATTCGTATAAGGATGACATGGTAATGTATAGCAATGATTGTTATGTTTTTTGTCATGCTCACCATGTCATTTGTAAGAGTGTATTTAATTATTTTTTTATAGTGATTTTAATGTTCCTTCCCAAATGAATGAAATTTATTTACATTACATACTTATTTCTTGTAAGTTTTTTTGTAATAAATCACAATGTCTCGTTTTCAGTAATAATATTTTTTCAGCAATGTTGTTTGAGGTAGTTTTTTATATGCAGTAGTTTTATCGTGTCAGTGTTTAACTGATTTTTTTCATGATTATTATATATGTATGTAAAATCGTATTAATATATTTTTTTGTTATGTTTACAATTAGTATTTTTGTATGAGGTTTCTGGTGAGAAATCCTTAGCCTGTTACGATAGGTACGCACTTGACAGAATGATTTACGAATCCAATGTTGAATGAGTTGGTTCAAAATCAAAAGATTGTTAATGTCTGTATTCTTACCGAATATAACAGATATTGCAAATTTTTAACAATGTTGTATTTTGTTTGTGATTAAGATTGTCTAATCCGGCTAACTTCAAATTTTCATCTTCGTAGACAAATCTGTAAATCTGAGTGTGTATTTCATTTTAGCCACTGAAAGTGACATTAAAAAATTATAGTATGTTTGTTCGAGTGTAATATCAAGGTAAACCGAATTACAAATTGAAATACTATCACTTTATATTTTAAGAATAATATAAAGTTACTATTTTGCATTTCGTTTACAAATCATTATTTTGAATAAAAAAAACCGCGGTTGTCCGCGGTTTTAAGAAATCTTCGGCTTATAGCCTTGTTGAGAAAAGTCTTTCTCATCGATATTACTAGTGCAAAGTTAATTATATTATTTTATTTATCAAAATAAATTATTAAAAATGAGCAGCAAGATTCTTGGTATCGATTTAGGAACAAATTCCATCGGTATAGCAATAAGAAATGATTATCGCAACGAAAACCTTCAAGATCAGTTGGAGTATTTCTCCTCTGACATTTTCAAAGCCGGTAAGGGAGGTCCTAATCAGCAGGAATCGTATGCAAGTGAAAGGACGTGTCATAGGCAGAGTAGACGTTTGAAGGATACCCATCGCAGAAAGTTATGGGCTACACTTTCGCTGCTTATAGAGTATGGTATGTGTCCCATGAAAGAGGATAGTCTAAAGAAATGGAGCACATATAACAAAGCCCTTGGACTGAAGCGTGAGTATCCTGTTGATGACAAGGATTTCAACAGCTGGATAGCTTTGGACTTCAATCGAGACGGTCAACCAGACTATTCTAGTCCGTTCCAAATAAGAAGCGAATTAACCAAACGACAGCTTGACTTGAATCTACGTGAGGAACGTGAGTTGCTTGGGCGTGCTCTTTATCATATAGCTCAACATCGTGGATTCAAAAGCAGTAAAGGTGAATCCCTTGCGGATGTAGAAGTCGTTACCGTAAATAATGAAATTGAAGCCGTGTATGAAGAGAAATCTGTTGACGTGATGGCAGAGATGCAAGAGTCGGAGACAAATAAGTCGAAAGGACTTGCTGCCTATATGAATGAACACGGGCTGAATACAGTAGGACAAGCATACGCTTTGATGGAGAGAGAAGGAAGACGTATTCGCAATCTGGATGGTTTTCAGGCTGTAAGAAGACAACTCATGGATGAAATCAAATACATCTTTGAATACCAGTCCGGACTTCATGGTGCTAAATATGATAATTTTAAAACACGTGTGCTGAGTGAGAAAAAAGACGAGGGTACTATTTTTTATAAAAAGCCTCTACGTTCTCAAAAAGGCTTGGTTGGAAAATGCACATTGGAACCGTCCAGGACGCGTTGTCTCGTAAGCCACCCGGATTTTGAGGAGTTTCGTGCTCGCCAAGTTATTAACAACATAAAGTACAGGCCTTCGGATGATTCACAGTGGCTCACGCTTCCCCTATCTATAAAAGATGAATTATACAATAAACTTTTCGCAGGTAAATCAAGTAGAGCACTTTTCTATTTTAAGGAAGTCAGGGAATTTATTGAGGATAGACTTTCGCTGCGATTGTATAATGACGAGTCTGGACGAAACATAAATTACAAGGATGGGCAATCTATCCCTGCTTGTCCTGTAACCTACCGATTAAGGATGATGCTTGGCGACGATTGGCAGACAGTGTCAATATCAGGAACCAAAGTGCGTCTTTCTAATAAAGGAAAGATGTCACATCAGGTGTGCTATAATGCTATCGACATTTGGAATGTTTGTGCCAATAGCCAAATGAATGATAATGTCATACTTGAAAAAATGGCTAAAACAATGTTCGGATTCACCGATCAGCAAGCAAAGCAATTCAGGCTTATGTACGCTGATATCCGACAAGGTTATGCGATGCTGAGCCATAAGGCAATCACCAATATCAACAGGATGCTCCGAAGAGGCTACGTCTATTCTGATGCTGTTATGATGGCAAAAGTGCCTGACTTGATAAATACGTCAGATATAGAGATTGACGAATTGATAACTCTATTTGACAACGTGGTGAAGCCGAGAATAGAAAAACAGAAAATGGTTCGAAGTGTTACTAACAGGCTCATTGCTGACTACAAGTCGCATAGTTACAGTAATAACGGAAGATTTGCGGATCATGACTACGATTATCAGCTTGACGAGAGTGATATACGTGATGTGGAAAGGATGACGGTTGAACAAATAGGCGCAAAGGAATGGAATTTATTGGCAACCGAAGAGCAAAAAACGTTGTTGGATGAAGTTAAAAATCTTTATCAACAATTCTTCAGCCACAGGGAACGCGACTATTTCAGAGTCCCTAATTTGTCTGACGGTCTTGTTGAAATGTTGTCTGAGAAATATCCTTCGGTAGAAAAAAGTGTATGGGTAAAAAAGCTTTATCATCCTTCACAGATTGACATATATAAGTTTGCAAAGAAAGAGATGTCCAAGGACGGATTACCTCTGCTCGGTACTCCTAATGTGGGGTCTATCCGCAATCCCACAGTGATGCGCACACTCAATATTATGCGTCGAAAGCTCAACTACATGATAGAGGAACGTATCATAGACCCAAATGATACGAGGGTTGTCGTAGAGATGACCCGCATCAATAACGACACAAATCTGCGGTGGGCTATCAACAGATATAATGAAGAACGGAGAAAACAAAATGAAGCCATTAGCAGTTTGCTCAAAGAATTCATACCGCAGTTTGAGAATAAAGCACCGGAAGAGGCAGACATAGACAAGGCGCGTGATTATTTCGACCAAATAGGATGCGAGTTTTATTCGTTGAACCATGAGGGTCTGAATGAAAAGCAACTGGCTGAACAACATGAGTACTATGACATGATTGTCACCAAGAACAAGATTTCCAAGTCCGGTTTTGAAAAGTGTGTGGATAAGTATAAGAAGTGGAAAGAACAGGGGTGTATCTCTATTTACACGGGAAAGCCAATCCGCTTCACAGACCTCTTCGACGATAATCTGTATCAAGTAGAACACACCATTCCGAGGAGTATTTCGTTTGACGATTCGGATGTTAATAAAACTATTTGTGAGCGTCATTACAATGCTGCCATAAAAGGGAACAGAATACCGACAGAGTTACCCAACTATGACAAGGATGCCATTATAGATGGCGTCAAGTACACAGCCATAAAACCGCGTTTGGCATATTGGGAGAAGAAGGTGCGGGATTATGAACGACAGGTTGAATTGTGGCGCTATAAAGCTAAGCAGTCACAAACCAAAGACCGTAAGGATTTCTGCATACAAAGAATGCATCTGTGGCGCATGGAACTGGACTATTGGCGCAACAAACTGGACAGGTTCAATATTACTGAGGTGAAGCCTGGTTTTCGTAATAGTCAACTCGTCGACACGGGCATTATCACCCGTTATGCTACGCTCTATCTTAAGAGTGTTTTCAAGAATGTGGATGTGCAGAAGGGGTCTGCTACAGCCAAATATCGTAAAATATTAGGACTGCAGAGCATTGAAGAAAAAAAAGATCGTAGCAACCACTGTCACCATGCTGTGGATGCAGCCGTTCTCACAACTATTCCTGAAGCATCTAAACGTGAGCGTATGTTGAAATTGTTTTATGAAATAGAAGAGGCGGAAATGTCACATCATGACTGTACTCAAAAGAAGCGTGAACTGAATGACGAAATCGCCGATTGCGAAATTGGGTCTGTTACAGGTCTCTATGACTATATTTCAAGTAAGATTCTTGTCAATCATATCACTCATGACCGCACGTTTTCCAGTACGCATAGAAAAGAGTATCGCAATGGACGCCCATTGAAGAAAGATGGCATTGAATTATATAGCGGAGGTGATGGAGTGCGAGGTACTTTGAGTAAAGAGTCGTTCTATGCTGCCAACAGATATGGTGATGAGACGTGGATGGTGATGCGCCAGAGCATAAACTCTTTCCAGAAAATGGTTGACTTAGACAGTATTGTGGACCAGCATTTGCGTGACAATATCAAGAATACGATACAGTTACGAATGCAGGAGGGTGATAGTTTTGCCAAAGCTATTGCACAGCCTATATGGCTCACCGATAAGAATGGAAATGAAATAAAAGTTGACCGCAATGGTCGTCCGCTTGCTCCCATTAGACATGTCCGTTGCAGGGCAAAAGCAGGTCGAGGATTCCTTTCTTTTGACAAAGCTTTTCCAATTAAAGATTTTAGTCAACATTCCAGCAGGAAACTGGTTCGACTGGATAATCGTAATCATAAACAGCATGTCTATGTTCAGAATAGCACGAATTATCTCTGCCTGATGTATGAAGGAATAAAAAAAGGAAAGGTTGATCGCGAGCTACGTCTAATAAGCTTATACGATGCGGCGCAATTGGTTAATACTTATCGAACTAGAAACTTAGAAGATATCTTGTGGAACGAACCATATTATGCAAGTATGACCGTGAAAGGACTGACTGCTTATCGTCTCTCTGCTGTCATAAAAGTTGGTACACGTCTCCTCTTCTGGAAAGAGTCACCGGATGAGATTAATCAGTTTACGTCGCAGGAAGAACTATCAAAACGACTGTATGTGGTTAATAAATTCAATGTTACTGGTTGCGTTTATGTTTATGTGAAGCGTCATTCCGATGCCTCTGCAGATGAACCTATACATTTCAATGCAAACCAGTTAAACTGTCTTATTGAACATCGTGACTTTGAAATAAATCCTTTGGGCGAAGTTATACTGAAAGAACAAAATGATTAAAAAGACTTTGTATTTTGGTAATCCAGCCTATCTGAGTTTGAAGGATGATCAGTTGGTGGTTAGGCTTCCTGAGGTGGAAAAGGTAGATGATTTGCCTGAAATCATCAGGAAAAGTGCTGTGCGAACTATCCCTATTGAGGATATTGGTTTCGTTGTTCTCGATCATCGACAAATAACAATCACACACGGGCTGATAGAGAAACTGCTGGACTACTCTGTCGCTGTCATGTCATGTAGCTGCAATGGCATGCCTCAGGGCATGTTGTTGCCGTTGGCGGGGAACACCATCCAGAATGAACGGTTTAGGAGTCAGCTGGATGCGTCAGTCCCACTAAAAAAACAACTTTGGCAGCAGACTGTTCAGCGAAAGATTGAAAACCAGGCCATCGCTCTGGCCCGCTGTTCCGGAATTGAGAACAGGTGTATGCTTACGTGGAGTGATGAGGTGAAGAGTGGCGACAGTACAAATGTGGAAGCGAGGGCTGCAGTGTACTACTGGAAAAATTTCTTTCCTATGTTTCCGGATTTTATAAGAAACCGTGAAGGAGATTGCCCAAATAATCTGCTCAACTATGGTTATGCCATACTAAGGGCAGTTGTGGCACGTTCGCTGGTGGTGAGCGGACTGCTACCTACGTTGGGTATTCATCACCACAATCGATATAATGCCTATTGTCTGGCTGATGACATCATGGAGCCTTACAGGCCTTTTGTAGACGAGTTAGTGTATAATATCGTAAATGAATTGGATGGAAATATTGAACTGGACAGGAGTGTAAAGGCAAAGCTGTTGGTTATCCCAACACTTGACGTTAAGATAAACGAAAGAAAAAGTCCATTAATGATCGCTGTTGGGCAGACAACAGCCTCATTGGTAAAATGCTTTCGCGGTGAAATGAGAAAAATCAGTTATCCGGAATTTGTATGATTCAACGGCTTAGTCAATATCGTGTTATGTGGGTGATGGTGTTTTTCGATCTTCCAACTACATCAAAGAAAGAGAAAAAGGCTTATATGTCCTTCAAAAAATCTCTTCAAAAAGATGGCTTCACTATGTTCCAGTTTTCCATATATGTGAGAAACTGTGCCAGTATGGAGAATGCTAATGTTCATATGAAAAGAGTTAAAGGCTTTCTTCCTGAGGTTGGTAATGTGTGCATTATGTGCATCACTGACAAGCAGTTCGGAGATATTGAGGTGTTTATCGGCAAGAGACCTGCGCCTCCTAATTCACCCGGCTATCAACTGGAGCTATTCTAAAAGGAAATCCTGTCTTTTACAGAAGGATTCCCTTTTCAGAATGCTTTTTTTTAGTTCTAATAATACATGTAAAGCTTTAGTTTACAATGCAATGCATGTATCATGTTGTACATAATATCGATTATAAAGCAATTCCCAACTCCTCTTCTATGAAGATGAGATTGGCTTGTGTTGTACATAATATCGATTATAAAGCAATTCCCAACTTCAAATTTTCAGACACATTTCGCTGATTCGTTGTACATAATATCGATTATAAAGCAATTCCCAACACTTCAGTAACATCTGCTCTGCGTCTGATAGTTGTACATAATATCGATTATAAAGCAATTCCCAACTGAGAGGATTTAAGCACATATCAATCAACAGTTGTACATAATATCGATTATAAAGCAATTCCCAACACTGTTCTCTCTCAGTATCTTGTTGATGCTGTTGTACATAATATCGATTATAAAGCAATTCCCAACACAATACTGTCTTTTTATTTTTTAGCTCTTGTTGTACATAATATCGATTATAAAGCAATTCCCAACTAATGGCGAGTTTTTCGATTTTGAAGAATTGTTGTACATAATATCGATTATAAAGCAATTCCCAACCATCAAGCCAAAGAGCAACTATAATAGTGCAAATTTACAATTAATTATAGAATCTGACAAGTTATTTGACTTTTTTATATTGATACTATTACTTATAAATCTCGTGTCCCGTGTGCTTGTCTTGTGGTCTCTGTGGACGAGTGTTATTGTCCAGACATAAAAAATGAGTCCTGCGAATCATCGATTCGCAGGACTCTGACTTGCGCTTCAGGATGGGCTTGAACCAACGACCCCATGATTAACAGTCATGTGCTCTAACCAACTGAGCTACTGAAGCGGTTGCTTTGGTTTTGAAAAGCGATGCAAAGGTAAGGTCTTTTCTTATTATCTCCAAATTTATTTGAGTAAATTATCCTTTTTCGGACAACTTTTTTTGCTGCTATATGGAGATTAGGGATTATTTGCATAATTTTGTGTCATTCTTATATCAAATTTCTCTTTCATGTCCTATAGAACAGCGATAATCGGGGGTGGGGCGGCTGGCTTCTTTTCTGCTATTGAGTTGAAGTCGGTGATGCCTGACATGTATGTTAAGATTTTTGAGCGTGGCAGGAAGGTGCTGTCTAAGGTTGAGATTTCCGGCGGCGGACGTTGTAACTGTACCAATTCCTTTGCTGAAGTCAAGAGTCTGAGTCAGGTCTATCCTCGAGGTGATAAGCTGTTGAAAAGACTGTTTAAGATTTTCGGTCCCCGTGACGTTTTCGAGTGGTTTGAGTCGCATGGTGTGCCGCTCGTCACTCAGGATGACAATTGTGTCTTTCCGCAAGCGCAGGACAGTCACGTCATCATCGATTGTTTTATGCGTGAGGCTGAGACACGTGGAGTGAGGATTGAGGTCAGTCACAAGGTCAGGGGTATAGAGAGAGTCACTAAGGTGGGTGACTTCCATGGCGGTTCTGACGCTTTTCTGATAGACGGTGAGGAGTTTGACTTCGTGATTATGACGACTGGAGGCATGTCTGACGGTGCTTCCTCTTTCTTCCGTGACATGCTGGGTGAGTCTATCATCGATCCTATACCGAGTCTGTTCACTTTCTCAATAAACGACGCTCGTCTCCATCACTTGATGGGACTCGTGGTGGAGAATGTGCTGACGAGTGTGCCAGGCACTAAGTTCAAGTCTGAGGGACCTCTTCTCATCACTCATTGGGGTGTGAGTGGACCGGCAATACTACGTCTGTCATCGTACGCCGCCCGTTATCTGAGTGAGAGAGACTACCGCGCGGGACTGTCGGTCAACTGGACCGGAGAGCGTAACACGGAGAATGTGCGTGACTATCTGTCTTCTGTCATCAGTGAGAATCGTAGCAAGATGCTCAGCTCTTACAGACCTTATAATATTCAGCAGAGACTGTGGGATTACCTGCTCTTGAAGCTGGGTAAGAGATGCAGGTGGGACGAGCTGGGTAATAAGGATGTCAACCGCCTGACTGAGTTGCTCACTAACGATATATATCAGATTGACGGCAAGGGCACGTTCAAGGAGGAGTTCGTCACTTGCGGTGGGGTGGCTCTTGACGCTGTCAATCCCAACACGATGGAGTGTAAGAGTGTCAGTGGACTGTTCTTCGCTGGTGAGGTGCTCGACATAGACGGTGTCACTGGAGGTTTTAACTTTCAGGCTGCTTGGACCACGGCTTATGTATGCGCGCATGGTGTTTTAGGTAAAGTAAATAAAGGTCAATAATAATTATACGTTATGAATCTGTTGATTGAGTTGCTGCAAGTGGCTTTAGGAAGTAGGGACAGGCTGTCTCGTCAGCCTTCTGACAGTGACTGGGAGTATGTCTTTGTCAAAGCCAAGGAACAGACCATCGCCGGTGTCTTGTTTGACGGTATCGAGAAACTGGATGTGTCTCAGCGTCCGTCGAAGCATCTGCTCATGAGCTGGTATGCCTACGTGGAGCGACTGGAGAGGAGAAACGACAAGATGAATTATTTCTCGAGGAATGTCATGATGCGTTTCATGCAAGACGGATTCCGCGTGCTGGTTCTCAAGGGACAGGGCAACGCTATGATGTATGACAATCCGAGAAGACGTCATCCTGGCGACATTGACCTTTGGTTGACGGTTCCAGGTAAGACGCCGCGAGAGGGACGTGATGACGTGGTGAGGTATGTGCTGAAGTATTGTCCTACCTCTCAGGTGTTATACCATCATACGGTCTTCGATGTGCTGACGAAGAGTGAAGGCATCGAGATAGAGCCTCATTACCTGCCCACTTGGCTTTGTAACCCTTTCAGAAACGCTGTTCTGCAGAAATGGTTCGAGAAGGAGGTGGACCGTCAGTTCGAGAACAGAAAGATTGAGCTGCCGGGTGACGTCGGTTTCATCTATGTGCCGACGAATGACTTCAACATAACGTTTCAGCTCATTCATATCTACCGCCATCTCTTCAGTGACGGCATAGGACTGAGACAGATTATAGACTATTATTATCTGCTCAAGCAGAATGAGCATAATGATATGCCTGACTTGTTAAGACGTATCGGGCTGTCTGACTTTACCGCCGCCCTGATGTATGTCTTGAGTGTTGTCTGTGATCTCGACAGAAAGTGTATGTTGTGTGAGCCGAACGAGAAAGATGGTGTTTTTCTTTTGGAAGAGATAATGCGTGCCGGTAATTTCGGCCTGTATGACTCAAGGTCTGTGTTCGGCGATGACGAGGGACGTATCGACCGTTTCGTGAGACGGCAGAAGCGTCTGATGAAGTTCTTGACTTTTTGCCCGAGTGAGGTGTTCTGGAGCCTTTATTTCACTATCTGGCAGAGGTGTTGGCGTATCAAGAAAGGTTATACCACCTGGTCGGGCAGGTGACCTGTGTCTGTGTACGGCATGCCTTTGTTCTGTCCTGCTATGGATAGTGTCAGTACGGATATGCGTATCTGTACGTCTGCTGCCGCTATAGTCTCCGCGAGTGATGACACCGTAGCGCCTGTGGTAAGTACGTCGTCTATGATTAGCAAGTGTTTTCCTCGTATTATTTGTGTGTCTTTCACGTGGAAGATGTTCTTCACATTGTCTTGTCTCTCAGCTTGAGTCAGGTGTGTTTGTGTGACGTTGTTCGTGGTTCGTGTCACCGCGTTCCTCGCTATGGGTATGCCAGTCTCCTTACTTATTCCCTTCGCTATGTATTCGCATTGGTTATATCCTCTTTTCAGTTTCCTCTTCCATGAGAGCGGTACCGGAACGATAAGGTCGATGCCGTCGAAAAAGCCTGATTCAAGAATCTCTCTCGCGTATACTCTGCCGAGATATTCTCCCATGTACGGCGCCGCATTGTATTTGAGCGCCCATATCAGTCTCCTCACGTTATCTGAGTCATAGAAGAAGAAACTGACAGCTTTCTCGATGGGAAATCTACCCCAGAATATCTGTTCCATAGGGCTGTGTTCGGCGTGATGGTAGTTTGTCCTCGGTAGGGAGCAGAGGCATGAGAGGCAGATGTGGTTCTCCTGTGTCGACAGTCTGTCGCCGCAGCACAAGCAGTGGCGCGGAAGGAAGAAGTCTGCTGTTTCCTTCCATGCTTGTGTTATTATTTCAACCAGTGAGCGTCTCATAGTGTTATTCTCTCTGACTCTACTTTGTCGTGCAGGAAGATACTTGCTGACTCAGTGAATTTGTCTGTCGACTCTGTAGTGTAATATTTGCATGTGCCCCCCTTGCTCAGCCTCATGTCCATGTCTGTATGCCTTGAGAGATAGTCCTCGAGGCTTTCCGCTATATATTTGCCTTGAGGTACCAACTGGATATTCTCAGGACAATAGAGGCGTATCTTGTCGAGTAATAAAGGATAGTGTGTGCATCCTAATATTATGGTGTCGACGAGACTGTCCTGTGCGAGCAGCTTGTCTATTCCGTCTTTCACGAAGTAGTCAGCCCCCGGCTTGTCATACTCGTTATTCTCGACGAGTGGCACCCACATGGGACATGCTTGTCCCACTACCGTCATACCAGGATGGAGCTTCTCTATCTCCATCTTGTATGAGTCGGAGCGTATGGTGCCTTCTGTGGCGAGAACCCCCACGTGTCGTGTCACGGACAGCTTGCCCACGACCTCGGCGGTTGGTCTGATGACTCCCAGCACCCTGTTGTCCGGGGCGTTTGCGGGCAGGTAGCTCTGTTGTATCGTTCGCAGAGCCTTAGCCGAAGCTGTGTTGCATCCAAGTATCACGAGTGGACAGCCTATCTCGAACAGTTTCTTGACAGCCTGCAGTGTGAACTCATACACGACGTCGAACGAGCGTGTTCCGTAAGGAGCCCTGGCGTTATCGCCCAGATAAACATAATCATACTGCGGCATACGTTTTCTTATGCCGTCGAGTATGGTCAGTCCTCCGAATCCTGAGTCGAATATGCCTATTGGTCCCATGTCGTTTATTTGTTCAGAGCGTTTTTGACTATGTCACTGATGTCCTGTCCCTCACCTATTGACGTGTTGATGTATGGGTAAGCGTTACAGTCTGTGTTCAGGATGTATGAGAATTTATACTCCTCACCTATGTTGCGTATGACGTTGTTGAGCTGCTCGTATAGAGGCTTCATGGCTTCTGTCTCCGCTTCCTTGAGGGCTTTCTTTGCCTCGTTCTTGAACTCGATGCTTTGGTTCATCAGCTGCTGAAGCTCCTTCTGTCTCTTGAACATGATGTTCTCGGGGAAACTGCCCTGTCCGTCAATATACTCTGAGTATTTCTTGTTGAACTCCTGCTCAGCGCGCTCCATCTCTTTGTCGTATGTCTCTCTGAGCTCGTTGATGGTGTTTCTGACTGTTGTGTACTCAGGCATTGACTTCAGTGCCTCCTCATAGCTGAGAAATCCGAAATGCTGAGTCTTGTATATGATTTTCCCAACGGTTTCAGCACTCGAAGAGGTAGTGGAAGCGTTATCTTCCACTACCTCTTGCGCTGATACCATAGTTGTAAGAGCTATCAGTGTCGCTGATACTATGGTTCTTTTCATATTTCTGGTTTTATGTGTTCCGTTCTAATATTACTTGATGCCGAGCTTAGCCTTAACCTGTGTCGTCACGTCTGTGCTGAGAGTCTCGCTGATGAATGGTATACCTGATGTCACGTCCATGACATAGACATATCCGCCAGCTACACCGATTTCCTTGATAGCTTCTGTGACCTTAGTTGTTATGGCCTGCATCTTTGTCTGCTGTGCCTTCTGAAGCTCCTCTTGAGAAGTCTGGTAGTACTGCTGCATGCGCTGCTGGAGATCCTGAAGCTCAGACTCTCTACGCTGCTTGACGGCGTCAGGGAGTGTGGCCTGATTCTTCTCGTAATCATCGAGTTTTGTTTTGAACTCGTCCTGCATACGCTTAAGCTCGTCCTCATAAGTCTTTGTGAGATTCTGCATCTCTGTCTGCGCTGCCGTATACTCCGGCATTGACTGGATGATTGTTGCTGAGTTGACATGTGCGAATTTCTGTGCGAACACACTCACAGGAAGAGCCATGAGAGCCGCGATGATAATTTTCTTCATTTCTATTCTTATTATTTTTAGTTAATATACTTTATGTAGTGTCTGTTATTGGTTCTGATTCTTTACCTATAATCAATATTTGTATCCGAGTTTCATTAGTACCTCATCGCTGATGTCAATCTTTGGCGAGGCGTAAATGATACTGCCTCCTGACGCGCGGTCCAATATCAGCTGGTAGCCTTTTTGGTCTGATATGGCTTTTACGGCGCTGTAGATCTCATCGTTGATAGGTGACATCAGGCTCTGACGTTTCTTGAACAGCTCACCTTCGCTGCCGAAATACTTCTTCTTCAGCTCGCTGGCCTGTTTCTCTTTTGCCATTATAGCCTCCTCAGCTTTCGTCTTCTGAGCGTCTGACAGGAAGACGGACTCGGACTGGTATTTCTTATACATTGTCTCAACCTCGGTGAGCAGTGAGTTGACCTCTCCCTCCCATTTCTTGGATACTTGGTTGAGCTGTTCGTTTGCTCTCTCGTAGGCAGGTATGTTCTTGAGTATATATTCCATGTCCACGAGCGCGAACTTCTGTGCGTCGGCAGTCATTGCTGCCAGCATCACTATAAGTGTCAATACAATTTTTCTCATAGTCTATTATTTTTAGTGCGATGCAAAGATATCGTTGTTTGAACTAGTCGCATAGGGAAAAGATATATTTAACAAGGTGAAATCCCTATTCAGATTAGGAATATCAGAACTCTTGTCCAAGGATGAAGTGGAACTGACTTCCTCCGTATGTCGTTGAGCCGTATATCTTATCAAATCCGTACGCCCAGTCTATACCCATCAGACCGACCATTGGCAAGAAGATTCTCACACCCACTCCGGCGGAGCGTTTCATGTCGAAGATGTTAAACTTCTTGATGTCTGTCCATGCGTTACCTCCCTCCATAAATGCCAAGGCATAGATGTTCGTTGAGTTGTTGAGCATGAGCGGATATCTGAGCTCCAGTGTCATACGTGAGTAGGCATAACCCTCATAACCGTAAGGAGTGAGTGCTCCGTTGTCATATCCTCTAAGACCGATTGTCTCTTGGTAATAGCTCGTTGAGTAACCTGACATACCGTCTCCTCCAACGTAGAATGTCTCAAACGGTGACTTCTTGTTACTGTTGTAGTGGCCGAGGAATCCCATGTCGAAACGTGTCATCAGTACGAAGCATTTCTGTCCTCCTGAGAGCGGAGTGTAGAACTTAGAGTTGAATTTCCACTTATGGTATTCAATCCATCTGTATTTCTTTTGCATGTCACTCATGTAGCTGGCGTCAGAAGAGCTCGTGGCCAGATTAGCGTAGTCCACTCCGTCGAAGAGAGAGTAAGGTGGTGTGAGTGACACAGACGCATTGATTGTCGATCCTCTTCTCGGGAACACCTGGTTGTCGATGTTGTTACGTGACAACTGGAGTGTCAGGTTGATGTTGTTACAGTTACCGTCTGTGATGAGGAAGTAGTCCCAGTCTTTGAGCATGTAACGTGTGTATGCCAGTGAGGCCATGAAACTGAAGTTGTTGTCTGGCCAGTTAAGACGCTTTCCCCATCCAATAGACAATCCGAACAATTGTATGTACTTATCCGGGTCGTAGTATGACGAGTAGTTATTGTAATAGCTGTTGTTGTAGTTTCCATATCCGTAGAGCATGGAGTAGTAGCTATTGTAGTAACTGCTGTTGTAGTATGAGCTACTGATGTCCGTCTGTCTTGAGAAGAAGGCAGACACAGAGAGTGAGTTAGGTCGTTTCCTTCCGAACCATGGGTCGTAGAATGACACGCTGTATGACTGGTAGTATGAGCCGTTTGTCGAGCCGCTGATACTGAACTCCTGTCCGTCGCCTTGTGGCAGGATTCCACGCCTCACCTTATTCTTTCCGAACAGGTTGCGCATTGAGAAGTTTGTGAACTTCAGACCGATTTTTCCTATTACACCGGTCTGTCCCCAACCGAGTGAGAACTCGATCTGGTCGCTGGCCTTAGGAACGAGACCGAGGTTGAGGTCGACGGTACCGTTTGTCTGGTCAGGCACCGGTCTGAAGTCGATCTGCTCCGGGTCGAAGTGTCCCATCTGGCCGATCTCCTGATATGTCATCTTGAAGGCGTCCATGCTGAACAAGTCTCCAGGCTTGAGTTTCAGCTCACGTCTGATGACCTCTTCGTAGACCCTTGTGTTACCATAAATCTTTATCTTGTTGATGGAAGCCTGTGGTCCCTCGGTGATTCTTATCTCGAGGTCGATAGAGTCGCCGTCCACGTCAACCTCAGTAGGAGACACTCTGTTGAACACATATCCCTCGTTATAGTAGAGGTTTGACACGGCGTCGTCATCGGATTTCAGTCTGGCGTCGATATTTTTCATGTTGTACACGTCGCCTTTCTTCATCCTCAGCACCTTGTCGGCAAGTACGTCCGTGTTGAAGACCGTGTTACCCACCCAGGAGATGTTACGTACGTAGTACTTATTACCCTCGTCGATATGCAGATAGACATCGACGAGATTGTCTCCGGCGTCGACGACGCTGTCGGCGTATATGTTGGCGTCACGGAATCCGAGCTCGTTATATTTTTCTATCACGCGTTCCTTGTCCTCCTCATACTTTTCCTGTATGAATTTCTTTGACTTGAAGAAGCTCTTGAATCCCTTCTCGTTGGTTTTCTTCAGCAATCCTCCTGAGAAGAAGTTACCGTCAAACTTTTTTCTTGGTATATTCTCGTTACCGGTGATGTAAATCTTACGTACCTTGACCTTTTCCTTCTTGTCGATGTTGACATCCACTATCAGCTGGTCCGTTTTTGTCGTGTCATCTCGTTGTACGATGTCGACCTCTGCGTTCTTATATCCTTTCTCGTCGAAATAATTCTTAATGACAATCTTGGCTTTGTCAATCATGTTAGGCGTGATTTGGTTACCTTTGATGATACCCATCTTCTCGTCCAAGTCTTCGCGTTCAGTCTTCTTTACTCCGTTGATGTTGATTTGAGACACTCGAGGTCTCATTGAGAGTATGATTTTCAGCCACACCTTGTCGTCGGCGATGCTGTCTGCCTCGATGCTGACTGATGAGAACAATCCGTGTTTCCAGTATCGTTTGATGGCGTCTGTGATCTCGTCACCTGGTATTGATATCTGTTCTCCGACTGTCAGTCCGGAGATTCCAATCAAGATATAGTCGTCGTAATTCTGTACGCCCTCAACCTTTATTCCGCCTATCTCGAGTTTGCGGGTCTGTCCATACACGATGGATGGTTTGTCCGCAGACTGCGCCATAACGGCGTTGCCGGCGTAAGCCATCATAAGTGATAGAAAGAAATATCGTATTATCCTCATCTACTTGAATTGTATGTTTTTTCTTGTTGTGTCTATGACCTCTATTATTGTCATTTTATGTAAGTGGCTCACTTGTTGTTCTCAACCTGTTCGCCTGTCTTGCCGAATCGTCTCTGTCGTCCCTGGTAGTCCACAATGGCTTTGCACAGGGACTCCTCGTTGAAGTCTGGCCAGTATTCGTCGGTGAAATACAGTTCGGAGTAAGCGCACTGCCACAGGAGGTAGTTACTCAGTCTCACCTCACCACCGGTGCGTATGAGCAGCTCAGGGTCTGGCATGAATGAAGTGGCGAGGTGTTCATCGATGGTGTTCTCATCAATTTTATCGACATCGATGAGTCCGTCTTGTACCTTGCCCGCTATTTTCTTGACGGCGTCAGTCAGTTCCCATTTAGAAGAGTAGCTCAGTGCCAGCACCATGCATGACGCGTCGTTGTTCTTTGTCTTCTCCATGAGTGACTCACACGCCTTGCGTACATTCTCCGGCAGACGTTCCATTTGTCCGATTATTCTGAATCGTACGTTCTGCTTCATGAACAGCTCCTCCTCAAGATGTTTGAGCAGCAGAGCCATCAGTGCAGACACCTCTGCCTCAGGTCTGTTCCAGTTCTCAGTGGAGAAAGTGTATAGCGTGAGATACTTTATTCCGAGTCTCACAGCTTCAGCCATTATGCTATGTACGGTCTCAGCTCCGGCCTGATGTCCCATGGAACGTTCCATTCCTCGTTCTTTAGCCCATCGTCCGTTACCGTCCATTATGATGGCCACGTGCTGTGGTATGCGGCTCATATCCACTTTGTCCTTATACATATTTAATATGAGTTTAATTCGTTGTTTGCTCTTGTGATGTCATCAGTCTCCTCATCCATCCTCATCACTTAGTCACAAGTATATTAGTTATATCTCAGATGTCGTTATTACATTTGCGCAGTTTAGGGCATATATCGTAGCTGACGTAGAACATCGTTGCGCAATACGTGTCCTTGTTTTTGAGGAATCCGCTTTTTATGGCGTAAGGGTCCTCGATGCCGTCCAGCTTATCCGTGAGCGAGAAGTGCATAGCCCAGTCAAGTCCGATGTTCACACGTTCCGCCACCTTATACTTCACTCCTATTCCGACAGGTATGTTCATCGCCACGTTGTCGGCGCAGCTGAAACCGAGCCCGAGGTGAATGTAAGGCGCGAGTCTTCTCGTACCCTTGTATCCTTTTCCCATTCCGTATCCCCAGAAGCTGATCTCGTATTGGCATCCGAGGTCGTACACCACATTATTGAAGTCAATCTTCTCGCCGTCACTTGTCGGTATGTAGGTTGACGCACCCTCTGTGCCTCCAGATATCTTATTGGCAGTCAAGTTGAATTTCAGAGACATTCTCGGGTTGATGTTATATCTCATCATTGCTCCTCCGGCCAGTCCGTTGTTCTTGTACAGAGAATTGGTGTTAGTGTCGCCGAGGTAGAAGCTTGTTCCCAACATACCACCTATCTCATACTTATACTCCAGTTCCTGTGCGTCAGCGTATGAGCCGAGCAAGCTCGTCATAGCCATGCAGAGGCTGGTCATCAGTCTTTTTGACTGTGTGGTTCGTGTCATATCAGTTATGTTGTGTTGGGTCTTTTCTTCAGTCTTCTCATTTGTCCCTGTTCGGTGTGTCGTCGTTCAGATGTCAACGTATCGCGCCTTTCCAGAGATATCGTCCTCTGATAATCCATATCTGGTCGTTGATGATCACGGTGTTGGCAGTGCCGACACATTCATTGATTCTTTCCGGCAGCAGATATTTAGATTCCAGCGGCCACCATGCTATACCGTTATCTGTAGACCTGTACAGATAGTCGTACAGTCCATCCTTCTGTCCTATTGCGTACAAAACATTCTTATACATCACGACGCTGAGCTTGTCGAGATAAGGGAAGGAGTGTGCGTTGTCGGCTGTTGGTTTCATGTATCCCCAATCCTGGTTGTCGTCGTCGTTAGCTGATGTCACCTTGTACCATGACATAGAGTGGTTTTTGTCGTAATCGTTTATTCCCACCATGACAGTCATCGTGATGTCGGAGTTAGTTCTTGACGAGAAGAAGAAACTATTCTGTCTGCTTGTCGGCAGGTACTCAAGGTCCTTATCGCCGCATACTGTCCATTCCTCAAGGTCCTTAGAGCCGATGATGCTATTGCCGTCGTAGGCGTAGATGAATTTGTCGTCAGCGGCGAGCAGTCTCTCCAGTCTCTTCTCTGACACTTTGCTCCATGTCGTGGCGTCGTCAGACGTGTAAAGGCAGCTATCTGTGCTCAGGGCGTAGAACTTATCGCCGAAGACGAGCGCACTGCTGTAGTCCACGCATATCGTGTCCTTAATATCCCATGTCGTGCCTTCGGTTGACGTGGCGACGCGGTTTTGTCCCAGCTCATCCTGGAAGAACATGTAAGCCTTGTCGTTGAGGCTCAGCAGTCTGTTGTCGTTGCCGAAGTTATAGTTAGTGCTATACGCCTTCCACTCCAGAGTGTCGGAGTTGTACGTTTTCTTGCGAATGTCGATGGTGTAATGTTTAAAAGACAGACCGTCCGTGGATATCGCCACCACCTTGAGAGGGGAAGAGAAGTCGATGGAGTCGCTTCCGCTTGTGATGTAGTAGTATGTGGAGTCGCTGTTGGCGATGTTTGTCTGTCCGTACACATTACCATAGCTTGAGAATGTTGGAACCACCTTTGTTAGGTCAGTCCATTTCGGCAGAGAGTCCACGGAGTATATCAGTCCATTGTTCTGGTCTATGTTGAAATATATGTCACTGCTTGACAGAGTACGTGTGACAATCGTGTCCATGCCGTCTGACTTCTTGACGGTGACAGAGCTTTCTATGTCTGATACGGCGAATGATACTATTGCACATTCCGGTGATGTTGACGTTTCAGAATCAGATATACATGAAACGAAAGCAACAGACGCCAACAGGATTGGCGAAAATATTCTATATATATTTTTCATTATCAGTTATTACACGATTTGTCACAATATTTTGCAAAATTACAAACAATTTTCTCTATAAGAAACAGCATATATTTTTTTTAATGAATTTTATAAATAAATATTGCTCTTTTATGAATTATTAGCATTTTTTTCTGTCATGCCGTCACACGTTTTGTATTTCTCTCATTACTCTCAGGAAGTTGCCTCCCCATATCATCTCGATTTGTTTTTCCGTGTAACGTTCTCTCAGCAACATCCTTGTGAAGTTAATCAGCTCGCTGGCGCTTGCCAGTCCGGGAACGCCTCCGTCGCCGTCGAAGTCTGTGCCTATGCCGACATGTTCTATGCCCATGATGTTCACCATGTGGTTGAGATGCTCCACAGCGTCAATGATGGTTGCCTGTCCTTCTTTCTTCAGGAATCCGTTGTAGAATGTCACCTGTGCCACTCCGCCCGCGTCCGCCAACGCTTTCATCTGGTTGTCAGTGAGGTTGCGAGGGTGGTCGCACAGTGCTCTGGCTGACGAGTGGCTGCACACTATAGGCTTCTCGCTGATCCTTATCGCGTCGTAGAAACTCTCCTCGCTGGCGTGACTCAGGTCTACCATCATTCCCACTCTGTTCATCTCCCTTATCACCTTCTCTCCGAATGCTGACACTCCTCCGTGCTCTCCGCGCGGGTTGCCGTTGTCGAGACTGCTGTCGAGCGGTTTGCAGGTGTTCACCCTATGTCTCGCCGAGTCACAGATATCATTGTCTCCGTTGTGGCATAGAGTCATGTACACCACGCCTCGTTTTCTGAAAGCCTCGACATTGGAGATGTCCTTACCGATGGCGTAACCGTTCTCTATACCCAACATGATGGACTTTTTCCTCTCGCGTTTATTTCTGAGCAGGTCATCCGGCGTGTATGCCAGAGACACTGCCCCGCAGTTGTCATTGACCATTTTCTCTATTTGCGTCAGAATCCTGTTCGCTTTCGCAGTGGCTGCTGTGAGACTCTCGTCGTCTCTGTCGTTCTGCTGAAGATAAGCCACCATGATGGAGGCGTCTAGATGTCCTTCCGTCATCTTGTGCAGGTCGACGAGTATTCTCGGGTCACGTGACGCGAAGTCTATGTTTTGGTTGAAAAACATAGGCGTGTCACAGTGAGAGTCAAGCGTTATCATATTCTGATGCAGCCCTTTGGCTTTCTTGAACTCCGCCGCCTCGTCTGCCAGCCATCTGAATATAGGCATCATGCAGTCATCATTCTTCAGTGTGAAGGTCTCCGGATGCCACTGCACTCCCAGGATGCTCTTATGCTCGTTGCTCTCCACTGCCTCTATCACTCCGTCTGACGCCTTGGCGGCTACTCTTAGACATGGCGCTACATCCTTACATGCCTGATGGTGGAAAGAGTTCACGTGGAGAGTGTCGTTCTTGCGGAAAGAGTCGGCATTTGCGTACCTGTTGACGTCGGAGAACAATTTATGCAGTATGCTCTCCTTCTCGACTGTCACGGAGTGAGAAGGGTAGCATCTGTCCATGTCCTGTGAGTGCTTGATGATATGTGCTTTGTCGCCATTATCATCCCTCACCTGACTGTTGATGTCCTGGTATAATGTGCCCCCGAGGGCGAAGTTGATGATCTGTATGCCTTTGCATATTCCGAGCATAGGTATCTGCCTGTCATACGCCAGCTTAGCTAGCAGCAGCTCCTGCATGTCCCTCTCTGGTGTCACGCTGTGCAACTCACGCAGCGGCTCCTCCCCAAGCAGTAACGGGTTAATGTCTCCTCCTCCGGAAAACACGATGCCGTCCACTTGGTCGAGTATGTCTCCGAGGCACTCCGTCTCAAAGAAAGGAGGAAGAATCAGCGGCAGGGCGCCGGCTCGCAGCACGGACTGGTAATATCCCTCTGCCAAGGTACATGTCTGTTTGTCGTAATTGCCGGTGATGGCTATCACCGGACGTTTGTCCCTTGTTTTGTAGTCTTTATTCAGGCGCTTGTACTCACCTATCACATCGAAAATCATATAACAGTTTTCGGCAAAGATAACGTTTTTTTATTACATTATGGACAACGAAGGTCAATTTCGTGCTTGACGTCCGTTGTCCTCATGATTATTTCACATTACCGTTATCAGCCAAAAAAGATGGATGGCGTTGTCGCACTTAATGCCGTGGTTCGTTTACGTCTTTGTCGAAGATGGTGACTATGAATATCTTAGCGGCTGTCGTGACAAGCGGTGACCGTCATGGTGTTTATGTGAGGACACGTGACTCCCGTCCTCACCTCATCATCACCCGAAATACAACGGCCATACCTCCTGCACGCGTCTCGCTATGTTGAACGCCAGCACAGGCGGAACGGCGTTGCCGATTATCTTGTAAGCCCCGGATGGGCTGACGGCGTAGCGTTTCGAGTCTCTCTTGTGGAACACGAAAGGGTAGTCAGGCGGAAAAGTCTGGATGAGCGCGCATTCACGCGGTGTCAGACGTCTCTCCTCCATTCCGTTGGACAGCTCATCAGTGTTTTTCCCTCCGTGTTCTTGTGACAGTCTTCTGAACTCTATGTTGCCGTGATGCTCGGAGCGTATTGTCGGAGCCAGTCCGTTGATGTTGATCTCCGTCTGCCCCTGACTGCCGTTGGAGAGATATTTGGCGTGTGAGTACTCTTTCTGTGCCAGGTCCTCGGAGAGTGTCGGCTCAGGCAGTCCCTTGAAAATCTCACGGCAGCTTACGGGAGCGTTGAGGCTCTCGTCATTGGCGTTATGATTGTGAGTCGGTTTAGGATAGGGATTGTACTCCGACGGTATCTGTTTCTGTTCCAAGGCCTTGACGGCATCTTGTCTGAGTGCGGAGCGTCTGATGCCTATGAATATGACACGTTCCCTTGTCTCCGGCACTCCGTAGTTCGCCGCATGTAAAACCTGAGGGTCTAAGACGATGTAGTCATTCCCGTTGGCGGTTGAGAAGTCGTGCTGTATGATATCCTTCACATCGCCCAGGTTGACAAGTCCTTTCACGTTCTCCGCTATGAACATCTTGGGTTGCACAATCTCTATCACCTGTTTCATCCACATGTACAGCTTGCCTCTGGTCTCCTCCGACGGCATGTCGTCCGTCCGTCGCTCTCCGTTGTGCAGTACTGACGAGTTGAATCCTCTACGTTTTCCTGCCACGCTGAAGTCCTGACACGGGAATCCTCCGGTGACGATGTCCACGTCTTTCGGAAAGATGTCGACGCCGTCCTTCTGTTGCTTGACGAGGTCGACGATGCTTGTCAAGTGATACACCGACGGGTCGACGTCGTAGCGTGACATGTAGCGTAGCCATGCCATGCGTGCCTCCTTCAGTATGTCGCATGCGAACACGGTGCGTAACGTGTTACGTCTCAGCATGACCCAGTCCTCGTTGACCGTGTGGTCAATCCACCCCGGATTCGTCACGGAGCGTCTGTGACATATGAAGCCACCCTCTAACCCGATGTCCATACCGCCGCAGCCCGAGAAGAGAGATAAGACCTTGAGTGTTCCTGTTCCCTTGGCGTCGACGTTGTCGGGAGACAGTCCGTAGTATTGCTTAGCCTCCAAGTCGCAATGGCTTTCCATTACAGTATCTGTATTCACTTCAATCACTGTTTTGCCGTTTTTCATCTTAGTTGTTTCTCTCGTCTGCGTCCGCAATGAGGTCTTTCAAGTCCACGTTGAGAATCTTAGATATGAGTAACAGTGTCTCGAGGTTTGGTTGTGCTCTGTTACACACATACGAGTTGACGGTGTTGTAACTCTTATTCAGTTGTTTAGCCAGCCATGTCTGGGATATTCCTTTTGAGTCCAAGACATCCTTTATACAATTGAGTTTCATATTTATGTATCGTTTTTTTGTGTAAAAATACAAAATATTTCGATATACACAGGACAGTGCGTTTGTTTTTTTCTCTTTTATGGCGTTTTGCATGGTGTGTTCCTGTCATTCCGTGTTGTTTTCCTGTCATTCCGCACAACAAATCCTATTTATGGTATAATGAAATGACTGCAAGGATATGCCGGAAAACTAACCAGATTTCCTATCCGTACCCCTAATTTTTAGTGTCCGAAACTTCTCTTTTTTCTGTTGATGTCTCTCAACGAAAAAATGCCTTCTGAAATTTTCTCATGTTTTATTCGGCGTCTGAAAATCTTAGGTTAGGACGTTGAAAAGTTCAGGTTAGGATTTTTAAAACTGCAGACCTGTTTGTAGTGTATATCCTAACCTGAGATTTTCAAAAAAGAGACAAAAGGTTTTTAGTTATCTTGTTTTAAGAATATCAGTAAGTTAGCCTGTTCTTATCAGAAAATAAGTGGTTCATCCGACATTTCGAGTGATACGGCAGTCGTGTAGTGCATAGAGTCTTAGCGTGAAATACCTGTCATCCCTGAATCCATATGCGTTTCGTTTCATCACCTTTATCTTGTTGTTGAT
>FLNY01003111.1_pt1 | contig 69186 bp, 67 predicted proteins | sample 1140381 | NCBI WGS metagenome assembly FLNY01 (sample SAMEA3878172, study PRJEB12797) | bioreactor metagenome | biome: Moose rumen | place: Sweden | collected 2011-10
GCCCCGCCGTTACAGTACGATGACCCATGACGAGCTCGACATGCTTGAGGATATTCTTGTGCCTATGAAGTTTGCCAAGGGCGAGACGATCCTTGGCGACGGTGATGTTTGCCGTCACATTTTCTGGATTGTCAAGGGACTAATCCGTCAATACTATTTCAAGAACAACAAGGAGCTAACGGAATACATGGCAGCTGAGAACACTATTTGTATGAGCATCGAAAGTCTTTTCCGTGAAGAACCTTCTCATCAGATTATTCATGCCTTGGAGCCGACCATCATCTACGGCTTGCCGATGAAGGAACTTGAGATGGTAGCCATGAAGAGCATTAACTTACAGATGCTGTATCGTAAAATCCTTGAGGAATCGCTCATCATCAGTCAGCATCATGCCGACATGCTGCGTTTCGAAAGTGCACAAGACCGATATAAGCGACTTGTCAAGGAAAGTCCGCAACTGATCCTTCGTGCTCCACTTGTCTACATTGCCAGCTATCTGCAAATGACGCCAGAGACCCTCTCACGAGTACGCAATAACGTTCTCATCGACTAATTGTAAACACATGAGATTCAACACTGGATACAACCGCGAAGGCGAATACGACCATTATGTCGTTGAGGGACAGCCCATGCCTCTGCTCGAATATCTGCTCACGGTGGTGCCACAGAGTCGCACCAAAGTGAAAGCCACCCTCCAGGGACGAGGCATCAAAGTCAACGGAAAGACCGTCAGCCAGTTTGACTTCATGCTTCAGTCTGGCATGAAGGTTGCCGTTTCAAAGACGAAACGCAACCAACAGAGTTTCAAGAATCGTTTCGTCAAGATTGTCTATGAAGACCGCTGGCTGATCGTGATAGAAAAAGCGCCGGGAATCCTTTCAATGGCCGGTGGTCATTCTTCGCTCAATGTGAAGTCGGTGCTGGATGATTATTTTAAGAAAAGTCGCCAGAAGTGCACAGCTCATGTCGTTCATCGCCTTGACCGCGACACCAGCGGTCTGATGGTCTACGCCAAGGATATTGATACAGAACAGATACTTGAGCACAACTGGCATCAAATTGTCTACGACCGTCGCTATGTGGCAGTGGTCAGTGGAGAGATGAAGCAGGATGAAGGCACCGTTCAGAATTGGCTGAAGGACAATAAAGCTTACATCACCTATTCGTCACCCGTTGACAATGGCGGGAAGTTAGCTATCACTCATTATCATGTGCTTGACCGCACGACCGACCATTCACTCGTCGAATTTCGTCTTGAGACTGGCAGGAAGAATCAGATACGCGTACACTCTGCCGATATGGGGCATCCCGTCTGTGGCGACGTGAAATATGGCAATGGCGACGATCCGCTCCATAGGCTTTGCCTCCACGCCTGGCTGTTGTGCTTTACGCATCCCGTGACCAACGAGTCCATGGAATTTGAGACACCCGTTCCGACCTCATTCCGTCAATTGTTCAAAAAGTAATTATGGATAATTGGATTTATTATGGCATAGCATTGGTGGCCATCATCATAGCCGTCACCATTATAAAGAAAGTTGCTTCCTGCTTGGTGCGTATAGTAGTGACTGTAGTGCTCATCGCCGCCTTGGCTGCTATCTATTATCTCTACTTGCGTTGAGTCTCCTCGTCGTAGTATTGATTGAACTTCTCCTTGAGAAGCACGGGGTTTGCAATCACGTCGCGAAGCAATTTCAACTGTTGTTCATTGGGGGAACCGGGAATCCATAAGCGTATATAACCGTTCTGGCTATATTTGTTATCCATGTGCTCACGAAACCGCTCCCATTGTTCTTCGCGCGACTTCTCTGGATAGTTAGCCAATCCGAATTGCACAGTCCTTCGGAACACCACTTCGGGAACGATGTCACGATCAGCCTCGGCCACGATTTTTCCGTAAATGCTTCGCGGGGCATGCGATGCCGATGCCCGATGGTCCTCGACTGCTTCCTTCATGATCTTGATTTGTTCAGATGAAAACCAGCGTCGCAGCCGTGTGTCTGCAGCCAGGATTTTCCCACCCGTAATATGATGGACGGCCCTCGGACCAGACATGCCCAGGTCATGATAAGCGGCAATCGTGTACACCATGTTGATGTCGGTGCCCGTCCGCTTGACCAAATCTAACGAACGGCGAATCACGCGAGTGACGTGCTCAAGGTTGTGAGCCTTGTCAAACGAAGTGTACTGGGGCAGAATTTGAGTTTCAATGAATTCAACCAAATCAAGACTTGCGGTTTTGTTATGCATAACTTTCTAACGAATATGCTTGCAAATTTACGAAAAAATGTCTACTTTTGCAAGTGATTTTAGAATTTTCTTTCCTTATGGACGTAAAAAAGGATTCATTAAGGGCCTGGTTATTAGCCGCTCGCCCGAAAACGCTCACGGGGGCGGCTGTTCCCGTAATGATAGGGCTATCATTCGCATATACCGATTTAGGCGACATGACGTTCAACTGGTTGGCTGCCGTGCTGTGCATGCTTTTCGCCTTCACTATGCAAATCGACGCCAATTTCGTCAACGACTTGTTCGATTTTCTGAAGGGCACAGACGACCGTTCTACGCGCCTTGGCCCAGAGCGCGCCTGCACGCAAGGGTGGGTGAGCGTCGGCCACATGCGCGCAGCCATTGTGCTGACCACTATTATAGCCTGTCTTATCGGTTTGCCATTGGTCATTTGGGGCGGTTGGACAATGTTGGTCGTTGGTGCGGTCTGCGTGCTGTTTTGCTTTCTTTACACAACTCACTTGTCCTATATGGGCTTGGGTGATTTGCTGGTTTTGGTGTTTTTCGGTTTGGTGCCAGTATGCATCACTTATTATTTGCAACTCCATGCAATCACTGCCGAAGTCATCATTGCCTCGCTTGCTTGCGGTTTAGTCATTGATGCTCTGCTGTTAGTCAATAACTTCCGCGACCGTGATACGGATCGCGTTGCAGGCAAGAAGACCATTGTTGTAAGGATGGGAGCCAAGATGTCACTATGGTCATATCTCGCCGTTGGCATCATTGCCTGCGGAATGGGGATAGTATTTATTTCGAGGGGGCAATGGTTAGCATTTCTTCTTCCTGTGCTGACATATTTCCCTTTACATGTTGCCACCTACCGCAAGATGCATCGGATTTGGGAAGGCCGGGCATTGAACGCATGTTTGGGCGAAACGGCTCGAAATATATTCGTTTATGGCTTGGCGCTCACCATTGGTTTACTCATCTAAAGAAGCGGTCCTTCGCACTTAACGAAGGACCGCTTCTTTGATGAGGAAGTGCCGCTTCTCAACCCGAGAAGGACCGCTTCTTTAGTTTTAGTAGCTACGAGCAATGATGACACGATGCTTGGCAGGCTTGCCGCTGACCATGTCGACACCTGGCGTCTGCTCAAAGGCGAAGGGCACGCAGCGGATCGTGGCCTGAGTCTCCTCCTTGATTTGAGCTTCTGTCTCGGCTGTACCGTCCCAGTGGCAGAGGAAGAAACCGCCATCCTTGATGCGCTCCTTGAACTCCTCATAGTTGTCGCACTCATAGATGCGATCGTCGCGGAATTTGCGAGCCTTCGCGAAAATATTTTTCTGAATGTCGTCAAGCAGTTGCTCTACATATTCCACTATGCCTTTCAGCGGACGGGTCTCCTTTTCCAAGGTATCGCGGCGCATCACTTCAATCGTGCCGTTCTCCAGGTCGCGGGCACCGAGCACGAGGCGCACGGGTACGCCCTTCAGCTCGTAGTCGGCGAACTTGAAGCCAGGACGCTTGTTGTCGGCATCGTCGAACTTTACCGAGATACCCTTCTTGCGCAGTTGTTCAATGATGGGCGTCACTTCCTTGTTGACCAGATCCATCTGTTCGGGCTTTGTGGCGATGGGAATGATGACCACCTGGATAGGAGCCAGACGCGGAGGCAGCACCAGTCCGTTGTCATCACTGTGAGTCATGATAAGGGCGCCGATGAGTCGTGTAGAGACACCCCATGAAGTGGCCCACACATATTCGGGTTTGTTATCCTTATTAAGATAGGTGACGTCGAAAGCCTTGGCAAAATTCTGGCCAAGGAAGTGCGACGTACCGCTCTGCAGGGCCTTGCCGTCCTGCATCATGGCTTCGATGGTATAGGTGTCGAGTGCGCCTGCAAAACGCTCCGTCTCGCTCTTGACGCCCTGCAGCACAGGCACAGCCATCCACTCCTCGGCGAACTTTGCATAGACCTTGAGCATCAGTTGAGCCTCCTTCTCGGCCTCCTCACGAGTCGCATGGGCCGTGTGTCCCTCCTGCCAGAGGAACTCCGACGTGCGCAGGAATGGACGGGTGCGCATCTCCCAGCGCATGACGTTGCACCACTGGTTGCAAAGCAAGGGCAGGTCGCGCCAAGAGTGAATCCAGTTCTTATAAGTATTCCAGATGATGGTTTCTGATGTGGGTCGAATGATCAGTTCTTCCTCAAGCTTAGCAGCAGGATCGACAACCACGCCGCCGTCAGCAGCTTTCAGACGATAGTGGGTCACCACGGCGGCCTCCTTGGCAAATCCCTCGACATGCTCAGCTTCGCGCGACAGGAATGACTTCGGGATGAGCAGGGGGAAGTAGGCATTCTGCACGCCCGTCTCCTTGAACATACCGTCGAGCACGCCCTGCATCTTCTCCCAGATGGCATAGCCGTAAGGTTTAATGACCATACATCCGCGCACAGCCGACTGCTCTGCCAAGTCAGCTTTTACGACGAGATCGTTGTACCACTGACTGTAATTTTCGCTCTGTTTTGTTAAATCTTTTAATTCTTTTGCCATGATTTATATAATAAATTTGAAATTTGGGTGCAAAGTTACAAAATAATTGCGAATTACGTATCGTGAATCAAGAACTTTTTTGTATCTTTGCAGCGACTAAACATTAAAATATTGTTTAACTTTTAATAATTAAAAAAGGTATGAAAAAAATGAAAACTATGATCCTCGCTCTTTGCGGAGGAATGGTAATGATGGGTTGCAACAACCTGGCTAAAGGTACGACCATCGGCGCAGCTGGCGGTGCACTGCTGGGTGCAGTCGTCGGTAAGATTGCTGGTAATACGGCTGTCGGTGCTGCTGTCGGTACTGCTGTTGGTGCTGGTACTGGTGCTATCATCGGCAAGCACATGGACAAGGTGAAGGCTCAGGCTGAGGCTGTGCAGAACGCTCAGGTGGAGCAGATCACCGATGCTAACGGTCTGCAGGGTGTTAAGGTAACCTTCGACTCTGGTATCCTCTTCGCTACGAACTCTTCGACGCTGAATGCTGCTTCGAAGTCGTCGCTCTCACAGTTTGCCAACGTGCTGAAGAACAACAGCGATTGCGATATCGCCATCTTTGGTCACACCGACAACACTGGTTCTGACGCTATCAACAACCCCCTGAGCGTGAAACGCGCACAGGCTGTTGAGACCTATCTGAAGGGTCAGGGCGTGACCGCTGCTCAGATTAAGACCGTTGACGGTCAGGGCTCAACCAACCCCGTTGCTGACAACTCGACCGCTGCCGGCCGTCAGCAGAACCGCCGCGTGGAGGTTTATATGTATGCTTCTCAGGCTATGATCAATGCCGCCGAGGCTGGAACGCTTCAGTAATTTGACGAAGTTGAGATTAATCTCTAAGATAATTAAAAGAATCGTGGTGACATTTTTTGTTACCACGATTCTTGCTGTTGTTGCCCTTCGTTTCATTCCTGTCTATTATACCCCACTGATGTTTATTAGGCTGGCGCAGATGGAGAAGCCGAAGCTGAGCCACCATTGGGTACCGCTAAGAAAGATGTCTACGCAGATGCCCTTGGCTGTCATCGCCAGCGAGGATCAGCGTTTCATGGAGCATCACGGCTTTGATTTCGAAGCCATCAAGGCTGCTGTAGAGCGGAACCGCAAACAACCAGAGAAAAATCGTTTAGGGGGCTCGACCATCAGCCAGCAGACAGCCAAGAATGTGTTCCTATGGCCTGGCCGTTCATGGGTACGCAAAGGACTTGAAGCCTACTTTACCGTATTGATTGAACTATGCTGGCCAAAGGAGCGCATCATGGAAGTCTATCTCAACAGCATTGAGACGGGGCCCGGTATCTATGGTGTCGAGGCTGTGGCACAAGAGCATTTCGGTACGACGGCCGCCAACCTGAACGGCGATCAATGTGCACTTATTGCTGCCACATTGCCAAATCCGCGACGCTTTAGTTCTGCTTCTCCGAGCAATTACATGCAGAAACGTCAGCAACACATACGTCGCCAGATGCACAACGTTTCCTTTGAGCCTTAACTTTATTGCACAATTTAGCAATTTTTTATGCCTAAACGATGGTATTTTGAAAATAAAATGCTATCTTTGCAACATATTTGCTATCATTAACTAAAAACAAAAGTATATGGAGAACAATGCTCAATTGATTGCCGAGTGTACAGCACGGGCAAAAGAATGGCTATCACCAGCCTTCGACGAGGAGACACGTAAGGAAGTTCAGGCAATGCTTGATAATGAGGACAAGACTCAGTTGATTGATGCTTTTTATCAGAACCTGGAATTCGGTACGGGTGGTTTGCGCGGTATCATGGGTGCAGGCACAAATCGTATGAATAAGTATATAGTCGGAATGGCTACACAGGGGTTCGCCAACTATATTCTGAAAGCTTTCCCCGGACGGCAGTGCTCTGTTGTCGTAGGTCATGATTGCCGTAACAACGGTCGTATGTTTGCTGAGTCAGTGGCTGACATTTTCTCGGCTAACGGCATTAAAGTATATCTGTTTGAGAGCCTTCGCCCGACACCGGAAATCTCATTTGCCATCCGTCAGCTTGGATGTCAGGCTGGTGTCAACGTGACGGCTTCGCACAATCCCCGTGAATATAATGGCTATAAGGCCTATTGGGACGACGGCGCACAGGTGCTGGCTCCCCACGACAAGGGCATCATCGACGAGGTGAACAAGGTAACTATTGACCAGGTGAAGTTCGAAGGCAACAAGGAGCTTATCGACATTATCGGCGGTGAGATGGACTGGGACTACCTGCAGGCAGTGAAGGAAGCGATGGTTGACCAGGATGTAATCTTGCGTCATAAGGACCTCAACATCGTCTATTCGCCCATGCATGGCACAGGCCGCGTCATTATTCCTGAGGCTCTGCGCTCATGGGGTTTCCAGAATATTCATGTTGTGCCCGAACAGATGGTCATCGACGGCAACTTCCCCACCGTCGTGTCGCCTAACCCCGAGAATCCTGAGGCTATGACGCTCGGCATGAAGCTCGGTACGCGCCTAAATGCAGACCTTGTCATTGCCAGCGACCCCGACGCTGACCGCTTGGCTATCGTTTGCCGCAACGCCAAGGGCGAATGGGAAATTCTCAATGGCAACCAGACGTGCATGATGTTCTGCTGGTATATTATTGCAAACAAGAAGAAACTTGGCCAGCTGAAAGGCAACGAATTCCTCGTGAAGACCATTGTCACCACAGAGGTTATCGCCGAGATTGCCCAGAAGAACGGAGTAGAACTGCGCGACTGCTACACTGGCTTCAAGTGGATTGCCAACGAAATCCGTAAGGACGAGGGTGTTAAGAAGTACATCGGTGGCGGTGAAGAGTCGTTCGGATTCCTGCCATTCGACAAGGTCAGGGACAAGGATTCACCAGCCTCGATCTGCCTCATCTGCGAAATTGCTGCTTGGGCAAAGGACAACGGCATGACGCTGTATGATCTGCTGATGAACATCTACGCAGAGTATGGATTCTCGCGCGAGGTGACTATCAATGTCGTTCGTCCGGGTAAGACGGGTGCCGACGAGATCAAGCAAATGATGACTAACTTCCGTGAGAATCCGCCTGTGGATCTTGGCGGTTCAAAGATTTGCATTTGGAAGGACTACAAAACACTGGAAGCCAAGTATGCTGACGGCCGTGTTGAGAAGTTGGACATGCCTGACACATCGAACGTTCTGCAGTGGTTCTGCGAGGACGGTACCAAAGTCAGCGTGCGTCCCAGTGGAACAGAGCCTAAGATCAAGTTCTACACTGAAGTGAAAGACCCGTCGTTCAAGTGCGCCGGATGCTACGAGCGTTGCATGAAGGACGCTGAGGTGAAGATTGCAGCTATCAAGAAGAGCTTGGGTCTCGAGTAAGTTTAATTAGAGTTTAATATTATCAGAAACTAATATGGATTTAAGTGGAAGAAGAAGTAGCTCGAACGTCGAGGATCGTCGTGGATTGAGCACAGGTGCAAAGGCCGGAATCGGAGGTCTGGGCGGAATTATTGTGATTGCCTTAATGACGTTTATGTCGGGTGGTAACCTTGGCGATGTTGTTCAGAATGTTGTTCAGCAGCAGATGCAGGCTCCGACTGAGACCGTCGGCGAAGAGAACTTCACTGAAGAAGAACAGCAGTTGGCAGAGGAGTGCAAGCAAATCCTTGCTTCTACCGAGGATGTCTGGTCTAAAGTGTTCAAAGAGAACGGATGGGGAGAGTATCAGTATCCCACACTTGTCTTGTTCACCAATCAAGTCAATTCGGCATGTGGTTCTGCAACGGCTGCAGTAGGGCCATTCTATTGCTCCGGCGACCAGAAACTTTATGTTGACCTCTCGTTCTTCACCGAAATGAAACGTCAGTTGGGCGTTGAGGGTAATACGTTTGCCTATGCCTACGTCATTGCCCATGAGATTGGTCACCATGTCGAATACCTCACCGGAACCCTCACTAAAGCTCATCAGGCCATGAACCAAACCAACAAGACCCAAGCCAATCAGCTGAGTGTACGACTAGAGTTGCTGGCTGACTATTATGCAGGTGTGTGGGCTCACTATGAGGATGCCATGAACCACTCGATGGAATATGGCGACCTGGAGAAAGGTCTCGAATTGGCCAAAGCAATCGGCGACGACTGGCTTCAGAAAAAAGCTCAGGGACGTGCCACGCCCGAATCGTTCACCCATGGCACCAGCGACCAGCGTAAACGTTGGCTGAACCGCGGCTACCAGACGGGCGATATGTCTACCACGACATTTACCGGCGACTACAACTCTCTATAGATCTCTCATCTTACTCATGGTGGTACGGTTCACCGCGGATAATTGTGCAAGCTCGATAGAGTTGCTCGACGAAGATGAGCCTTACCATCTGATGTGAGAATGTCATTTTTGATAGGGAAATCTGCTCGTTGGCACGCGAGTAGACTGCCTCAGAAAATCCATACGGCCCACCGATGACGAATACGAGTCGGCGGGTCGTATTGCGTTTCTGGGTGAGCCAACGAGCAAACTCGATGCTCCTGAATTCCTTTCCATGCTCATCGAGCAACACCACCGTGTCAGTCGACTGAATCTGCTTCATAATTAGTTCGCCCTCAGCCGTTTTCTGCTGTTCATCGCTGAGGTTCTTGGTATTCTTCAGTTCAGGGATGACAGTGATGTTGAAAGGCATGTAGTGGCCGATGCGCGTGGCATAGTCACTGATACCCGCCTGGAAATGCGGGTCGGCTGTGCGTCCAACGAGGATCAGTTCAGTCTTCATGGACGCGATAGATGGTCTTGCCGTGATGCACAGGGCAGAGCGTCTCGTCCTTGTCGATGGGATGATAGTCGTCCTTGCGCTTCGGATTCATCGGGAACCAGCCCTTCTCGACGCGTTTCTTCTGTGAAAAAAGCTCGCCGATACCCCATAGAGAGGAAGCTCCAAACACCCCAATGATGGCTGAGAGTGCAGCCTCCTCAATGAACAGAGCTACGCCCATGCAGAGTAAGCCCACCAGTAGGAATACCCACCAAAGTCGTGTGCCGGTGTAATATTCTGCTTTAATCACGATGGGGTGGAAGAATCCAATGATCAGAAATGTTGATATTGCAATGATGATTCCTGTGAAATACATACTTCTTTGTTCTATTAAGGTTGCAAAGTTAGCTTTTTTCCGCGAGATGACAAAATGTTTTCGTATTTAGTTTCCCCGTTTCCCGTTTTTTTATTATCTTTGCACTCTCAAAGATATGCCAACAGAAATAATGAAACAAATCCGGGCTGCATTATTCGATCTTGACGGCGTTGTGTTCGACACAGAGTCGCAGTACACCGTCTTCTGGGGATCTCAATGCCGTCTCTATCATCCAGAGCATCCCGGCCTTGAACATGAAATCAAAGGCTCCACGCTTCAGCAGATTTACGACCGGTGGTGGACTGGTGAACTGGAAAAGGAGCGCAACGTGCTCACCGAGCGACTCAACGCTTTCGAAGCACAGATGCATTTCGACTATATCGACGGATTTGTCGACTTTATCAACGACCTGAAGGCACATGGCGTGAAGACCGCCGTCGTCACCAGTAGTAATATGCCGAAGATGCAGAGTGTCTATCGCCAACGACCTGAATTCACCAAGCTCTTTGATGCCATACTCACCAGTGAGGACTTTGCTGAGAGCAAGCCTTCGCCCGACTGTTATCTTCGCGGTGCAGCCCGTTTTGGCTGTCAACCCGAAGAGTGCGTTGTCTTCGAGGACAGTTTCAATGGGCTTCGTTCCGGCCAGGCTGCAGGGATGTTCGTTGTCGGTCTGGCCACTACGAACAGCCGTACTGACATAGAGCCTTTATCAGACTGTCAATTAGATAATTATAAAACAATAGATTACGTAAAGCTTAATGAATTATGGCAGGCTATTTAGTCAATGACGAGCGTAAGGTCACTACTCGTCGTTTCATTGAAATGAAAGAGAAAGGCGAGCGCATTTCGATGCTCACCAGCTATGATTATACCACGGCAGGCATTGTCGATCGAGCTGGCATCGACGGTATCCTTATTGGCGATTCTGCCTCCAACGTCATGGTGGGCAATCACACGACGCTGCCGATGACTGTCGACCAGATGATTTATCATGCCCGCTCTGTTGGCAATGCCGTCAAGCGCGCACTTGTCGTCTGCGACATGCCCTTCGGCTCATACCAGACGGGCTGTCACGACGGTGTCATGAACGCGATACGCATTATGAAGGAAAGCGGTTGCGACGCCTTGAAGCTTGAGGGCGGCGTGGAAATCCTTGACACCGTGAAGCGCATTCTCGATGCCGGCATTCCCGTCATGGCTCACTTAGGGCTTACTCCGCAGTCCATCAACAAGTTTGGGACTTATGCTGTCCGCGCCAAGGAGGAGCGTGAGGCCGATAAACTGCTGACCGATGCTCAGGCGCTGGCCGAAGTCGGATGCTTTGCCGTCACACTTGAGAAAGTGCCGGCCGCCCTTGCCAAGCAAGTCACAGAGAGCATCTCCGTTCCAACCATCGGCATCGGTGCCGGTGCACATTGCGACGGTCAAATCCTCGTCGTTGCCGATATGCTTGGCATGACGCAAGGATTCTCGCCACGTTTCCTGCGTCGTTATGCCGATCTCAACACCATTATGACTGATGCCATCGGGCAATACGTCACCGACGTCAAGTCAGGTGATTTTCCAAACGAAAGCGAATCTTATTAAATAGTCCATAAACCACAAAAAGACGATCTATTATGAAACAATTCAATGACAGGAACTTCGTGCTCGAAAACGAAGTCGCACAAGACTTGTACCACAACCATGCGGCAAAGATGTCCATCATTGACTACCACTGCCATCTTAACCCTGAGATGGTAGCCAAGGACCATCGTTTCCAGAGCATTACCGAGCTTTGGCTCGGCGGCGACCACTATAAGTGGCGTGCCATGCGAACCAACGGTGTCGATGAGCGCTATTGCACAGGCAAGGACACGACTGACTGGGATAAGTTCGAGAAGTGGGCCGAGACTGTGCCTTATACGCTCCGCAACCCTCTCTATCACTGGACCCACCTTGAACTGAAGACAGCCTTCGGCATCGAGAAGCTGCTCTCTCCCAAGACGGCTCGCGAAATCTTCGACGAGTGCAATGACAAGCTGAAGCAACCGGAGTTTTCGGCTCGTGGACTAATGCGTCATTACAACGTGGAGTGTGTCTGCACAACTGATGACCCTGTCGACGATCTCCATAACCACATTGAGTATGGCAAGACCCGCAAGGAGGGAGATCCTCTGATGATTCCCGCATGGCGTCCCGACAAGGCCATGAACATCGAGAAGCCTGAATTCTCCAAGTACGTAGAGCAGCTCTCGCAGGTCAGTGGTGTCAATATTGTCAAGTTTGCCGATATGGTCAATGCTCTCCAGAAACGTCACGATTTCTTCCAGAGTCAGGGCTGCCGTCTCAGCGACCATGGCATTGAGGAATTCTACGATGAGCCATACACGGATTCGCAGATTGAGACCATTTTCGAGAAGGCTATGCGCGGACAGCAGCTCTCCGTCTTAGAGACCCGTCAGTACAAGCATTGCTTCCTCACCGTTATGGCCGAGATGGACGCCACGAGCGACTGGACACAGCAGTTTCACTATGGTGCCATACGTGACAACAACACCAAGATGTACAAACAGTTAGGTCCCGACACAGGTTTCGATTCCATTGGCGAGTTCAACACCGCACGTGCTATGTCTAACTTCCTCAACCATCTGCAGATGGAAGACAAGCTCACCCGCACCATTCTCTACACGCTGAATCCTTGTGCCAACGAGGTGATTGCTACCATGCTCGGCAACTTCCAAGGTGGTGAGCCTGGCAAGATCCAGTTCGGCTCTGGCTGGTGGTTCAATGATCAGATGGACGGTATGATTCGTCAGATGAATGCTCTATCGGTGCTCGGCCTGCTGAGCCGTTTCGTGGGCATGCTGACCGACTCGCGCTCGTTCCTTTCTTATCCTCGCCACGAGTATTTCCGTCGCATCCTCTGCAACCTCTTGGGCAACGACGTGGAGCGTGGGCTACTGCCTGACGACCGCGAACTTCTCGGCAAGATGGTGGAAGACATCTCCTACAACAACGCCCGTCGGTATTTTAAGTTCTATTAAGATAGGATTATAAATTTAGTCCGAGAACCTGAACGAAGGACCGCTTCTTCACAAGAGAAGGACCGCTTCTTCACAAGAGAAGGACCGCTTCTTTAACAATCAGGTTTTCGGACTGAATTTGTGTTATAGTCAGATGTTGGATTGAAGATTATGCTTCGGATGATTCATTGGCATCTTCATCCTCGAATGTAGTATACTGGTTGACCCGTCGGTAGTCGGCAAGAATTGCCATGAGTTTTTCAAACTTCTCCCTGCGTTCACTTTTGAGATTATCCCGAAGTTGAAGTTTATGGTTGTATTTGATCCAGTTCACCATCTTCATCTCTTTTTCTTTATACTTGGATGGCCGACGATGATTAGTTAGGACAAACACCATAACGTCACGATATTGCTTTTCCCAACGATCCTTCTGTTTCATGTTTTTTATAGTTTAGTTTCCAATCATTCAAGAGTCCGTGAATGTTGTGAAATATAAAGTTGGCACCTTCACTGGTCAAGGCATCGTCAGGCAGAGGCCCTGTGTTGACTGCAATGGTGAAGATGCGTGCTGTGACTCCGGCTCTAATCCCTAGCGGGGCATTCTCGACAACGATTGCCTCCCAGGGATGCAGGTCGCCGACTTTTTGGAGCCCCTTCAAATAGGGGTCAGGGTGGGGCTTACCTTGGTTGACGTCGTAGGCCGTAACTATGCGCTCGGCTGTCAGATATTGTCCAAAGTCGCGCAGCAACCTATTGATTAGGGGACGCTGGCCGCTGCCAGTGACGACGCCAATGTCTAATCCGTCAGTCGTTATCTGATCCATCAACTCCAATATGCCAGGCATAACGGGTGCTTCGCTCATAGCATGAAAGCACCTGCTTTTCTCGTCGTACATCTCCTGCGCCTCAGCCTCACTGATGTCGCGTCCTTGCTGAGATTTCACCATTTGGCGGATGGTGTCGATGCCTCGAGCGCCCTCTGTGGCATAGGCATCGGCAGCAGTCATCCGAATGCCGAACTTGGCCATCGATTCCTGCCATGCTACGGCATGGAGTGGCATGGAATCGTAGAGCACACCATCCATATCAAAAAGCACGGCCCGAGGTCGGAATGCCTCGAAGCCATGCTTTGTTAAATATTCCAGAATGGGGTGTGAGCTCCCGACCTCTGATCGATTGCTACAACACAACAGATTGCTCATTCCCTATTTCTCATTCTGAATACGCTCCTTGATGGCCTTCGACTCAGCCTCGTATCCAGGTTTGTCGAGCAGGGCAAACATGTTTTTCTTGTAAGCCTCGACACCTGGCTGATTGAAGGGGTTCACGCCCAGCACGTTGCCGCTGATGCCACAGCCGATCTCGAAGAAGTAGATAAGCTGGCCTATGTAATATTCGTTCAGGCGGGGAACAGAGATGCGGATGTTAGGCACACCGCCGTCGACGTGAGCCAGACGTGTGCCCAGCTCAGCCATCTTGTTCACCTCGTCGACACGCTTGCCTGCTAGGAAGTTCAGGCCGTCAAGGTTCTCCTCGTCCTCGGGGAACAGCAACTTGCGCTCGGGTTCCTCAATCGAGATGACAGTCTCGAAGATAGTACGTTCGCCATCCTGAATCCATTGTCCCATAGAGTGCAGGTCGGTCGTGAAGTCACACGATGCGGGGAAGATGCCCTTCTTGTCCTTGCCCTCCGACTCCCCATAGAGCTGCTTCCACCATTCTGACATAAAGTGAAGCTTAGGCTGGTAGTTGACCATGATTTCAATCTTCTTGCCGCTCTGATAGAGTCCGTTGCGAACAGCTGCATACTGGGCAGCTATGTTCTCCTCGAAGGGAACGTCCTTGCTGCACTGGCGCTCCATCTCTTGAGCTCCCTCGACAAGAGCCTTGATGTCGAAACCGGCACAAGCAATAGGCAGCAAGCCAACAGGCGTCAGAACGGAGAAACGACCGCCGACGTTGTCGGGGATGATGAACGACTTGTAGCCTTCCTTGTCTGCACAGGTGCGGGCGGCGCCACGCTTGGCATCTGTCACTGCGACAATCACCTTGCGGGCTTCATCCTTACCGCGCTGGGCCTCACACTGCTTTTTCAGCAGACGGAAGGTCAGGGCTGTCTCGGTGGTAGTGCCCGACTTGGAGATGTTGATTACGCCGAACTTCTTATCCTTCAGGTGTTCTGTCATTTCGGTCAGATAGTCCTCGCCGATGTTATTGCCTGCAAAAAGAATGACGGGATTCTTCTTGTCCTGGATAAGCCAGCCAAACGAATTGCCGAGAGCTTCGATGACGGCACGTGCACCCAGATAGGAGCCGCCAATGCCTGCAACAACAACAACTTCGCAATTATCGCGAAGCACCTTTGCCGTGGCCTCTATTTCAGCAATAAACTCGGGCGTGATTGAAGTTGGCAGATGGAGCCAGCCCAAGAAGTCGTTACCCGGGCACGTGGCATTCTCCAGAGCCAGCTGTGCCTCTTTTACCTTTGGCTCGAAAGCCTTCACGGCGCCAGCCTCGAGAAAACAGGCGGCTTTTGTGATGTCAAGACTAATATTCTTCATTTTTTTTCTTATAATATAAATAGATGGTAAAGTACTTAACGGAAAGAGTCGGTGAGCAACTTAATTTCAATCTGTGGTGTAATCCGTTCATAAAGGATGTTATAGACGGCATCAAGGATAGGCATATTGACGTGCCAATGGCGATTGATCTCCTTCATGCACTTGGTGCCGAAATAGCCCTCAGCAATCATCTCCATTTCCATTTGGGCCGACTTGACAGAATAACCCTTACCGATCATAGTGCCGAAGACGCGGTTGCGCGAAAAATTACTGTAGCCCGTGACGAGCAGGTCGCCGAGATAGACGGAGTCGTAGACGTTGCGCTCGATGGGGTGTACGGTCTGGAGGAAGCGCGACATTTCCTGCACGGCATTTGACATGAGAACGGCTTGGAAATTGTCACCGAACTTGAGGCCGGAGCAGATGCCCGCAGCGATGGCATAGACATTCTTCAACACGGAAGAATACTCAATGCCTATGACGTCGGTCGACGTTTTAGTCTTGATGAACTGGCTGGTCAGCACGTCAGCAAAGGCCTGTGCCTTTTCCTCTTCGCTGCATCCTACGGTGAGATAACTCAAGCGCTCGAGTGCCACTTCCTCTGCATGCGAGGGACCACCAAGGCAGGCCAGGTTATCGTGAGGTACGTCGAACACCTGATGGAAGTATTCCGAACAGATGAGGTTCTCATCAGGCACAATGCCTTTGATGGCTGTTACGACGAACTTATCCTTAAGTCTTGTCTTCAGCTTGCGCAGATGATTCTTTAGGTAGGGCGAAGGCACCACAAAGACCAGTGTGTCGTAGGACTGGACAATGCGATTGAGGTCGCTCTCGAAACATATTTCGCGGGTGTCGAAGTGAACACTTGTCAGATAGCTCGGATTGTGACCGAGACGCTGAAAATCACGAATCTGGTCGTCGCGTCGCATATACCACCCTATGTGGTGCGTATGCTGCACCACAATCTTGGCAATGGCCGTTGCCCATGAGCCACCTCCAATGATTGCTATCTTACCGCAATTATACATTGGCCTTGTCTATCCAAGCCTGGACCTCGTCAAGTGAAGGCTTTTCATAGCCGAGCTTAAACTTCTTGTTGATGTCGCCGATCTTCTGTTGTAGACCCTGAGCCTTCTCGCCACGAATGTCCTGAATGAGGTAGAAACCTGCTTTGCGCAGCACGTAGACCCAGTCCTCAGGCACTCCAATTTCGGCCCATTCCTGAATACTGCTCTGGGGCGCCTTCTTCTCGGGTTTCATTTGCGGGAACAACATGATCTCGCCAATGGCAAACTTACCAGTCATAAGCATAGCCAGACGGTCAATGCCGATGCCGATGCCACTGGTTGGAGGCATGCCATATTGCAGGGCTCGCAGGAAGTCGTGGTCAATGATCATAGCTTCGTCGTCGCCCTTGGCAGCCAGTCGCATCTGCTCCTTGAATCGCTCCTCCTGATCAATGGGGTCGTTCAGTTCTGAGTAGGCGTTGGCCAGCTCCTTGCCGTTTACCATGAGCTCAAAACGCTCTGTCAGACCTGGCTTCGAACGATGCATTTTGGTCAGCGGCGACATCTCGACAGGATAATCGGTGATAAATGTCGGCTGGATGAATGAACCTTCACAGAATTCTCCGAACAGCTCGTCGATCAACTTACCCTTACCCATTGCCTCGTCGACCTCCATGCCTTTTTCCTTGCAGAAAGCGCGGATTTCATCCTCCGTCTTACCGTCGCAATCGAACCCGGTATTCTCCTTAATGGCGTCGAGGATCGGCAGACGACGATAAGGTGCTCGGAACGAAATGACGTTTCCGTCAATCTCGACCTCTGGTTTGCCGTTCACGGCGGTGCAGATATCCTCCAGCATCTTCTCGGTGAACGACATCATCCAGTTGTAGTCCTTGTACGAGACGTAGAGCTCCATGCATGTGAACTCTGGATTGTGCGTCTTGTCCATGCCTTCGTTACGAAAGTTCTTACCCATCTCGTAGACACCTTCGAAGCCGCCCACGATAAGGCGCTTAAGGTAGAGCTCCGTGGCAATGCGCATGTACATGTCCTGATTGAGAGCATTGAAGTGTGTAATGAAGGGACGAGCCGAAGCTCCGCCTGCGATGTTCTGCAGGATGGGTGTGTCAACTTCAGTATAGCCGGCCTCGTCGAGGATGCGGCGCATGGTGCGGATGATGGTGGCACGCTTCAGGAACACATCCTTCACGCCTTCGTTGACCACCAGGTCTACATAGCGCTGACGGTAACGCAGCTCGGGATCGTCGAACTTGTCATATGCCACGCCGTCCTTGTATTTCACAATAGGCAGGGGCTTCAGCGATTTCGAGAGGAGTGTCAGCTCTTGGGCATGAACTGAGATTTCACCAGTCTGAGTGCGGAACACAAAGCCCTTTACACCGATGAAGTCGCCAATGTCGAGCAGTCGCTTAAACAACACATTGTATAGGTCTTTGTTTTCGCCTGGGCAGAGATCGTCGCGTGTAATATAAACTTGGATGCGGCCTTTCGAATCTTGCAGTTCCACGAATGAAGCCTTGCCCATCACCCGTCGGCTCATCATTCGTCCGGCTATGCAGACCTGACGCGTCTCATCCTCATCGTGGAAATTGTCGCGGATTTCTGTCGAGAAAGCATTAGTGGGATATTCAGCGGCAGGGTAGGGGTCAATGCCCATCTGACGCAGTTCTTCGAGCGATTGACGGCGAAGAATCTCTTGTTCACTCAGTTCAAGTATGTTCATTTCTGTTATTGTTATAATATGCTTTGAGGGTGCAAAGTTACGAAAAAAATACGACTGTGCCAAGAATAGCGTGCAAAATAAGTCTAAAATGCGGTTTACTGCCTGACAATAACGCTGCCGCTAGCTTGATGTGTGGCCAGGACAAGCACCTCTGCAATCTGTACATGTTTGGGGGCACTGGCGGCATAGAAAGCCACATCTGCGATGTCATCGCCCGTCAGAGGGTCAATTCCCTGATAGACTTTCACGGCGCGGTCGTCATCACCGTGGAACCGGACGCGACTGAAGTTCGTCTCAACGAGTCCTGGCTTCACGTTTGTCACTCGCACGCCTGTGTGAGCCACATCGATGCGCAGTCCATCGCTGATTGTTTTCACGGCAGCCTTAGTTGCACAATAGACATTGCCGTTGGCATAAGCTGCATCGCCGGCCACAGACCCTATGTTGATGACATGACCTTGACCACGCTCCACCATTGCAGGCACAATGAGGCGTGTCATTGTCAGTAGTCCCTTGATGTTCGTATCGATCATCGTGTCCCAATCGTTGTAATCGCCTTCGTATTCAGGCTCCAGCCCGAGAGCGAGACCTGCGTTGTTGATGAGCACATCAATAGGTACGAAGTCCGGCCTGATACTTTCGACAGCATTGCGAGCAGCCTCGCGGTCTCGTACGTCGAAACACAGAGTCTGGACATTCGCCCCCAACTGCTTTACTGCTTCAGCTACAATTTCCAATTGATTCTCGCGTCTTCCTGTTAATACGAGGTCATAACCTCCCTGGGCGAAGCGCTTTGCACAGCCCAGACCGATGCCGCTGGTGGCACCGGTAATCAATGCTACTGGTCTTTTCATAGTTGTTATAGTTTAATGAATATGTGTCGCCGATAGAGTAGATAGCCCAACAAATAATTGATGAGGACGAACGTGACAGAATAGGCAAGCGAGGCCCATTTCAAGGGAGCAATAACGGCATGAAGAGCATCATAGATGAAAGTTGAAACGCCAAAGCGTCCGAACAGAATGGCCAGTAACTCGCTGGCAACATAGAGGGCCAGAGCATTCATGCCGAAGACACGGAAAGGATGCGCCCAGCACTGACTGCCTCGGATGTCGATAATATAGACGAACAATCCTAACAGCAATGAGGCCAGTCCACACGTGACGAGGACATAACTGGGACTCCAGATACGCTTGTTGAGAGGAATACCAAAGGTGAGCAGGTAACCGCCAATGATGAGCACGGCTGCTAGAACGAAGATGCCAATGTTTTTTTGTTCGATGTTTTTCCGTGTCTTGATGAGACGTCCGCAATAGAAACCAATCAAAGTATGGGCAATACCAGAAATCGTGCCCAGCAAGCCTTCTGGATCAACAGGGCCTTTATGATAGAGGTGGTCGTAGCCGAAAAGCCGCAGGTCAACCTGTGCCAGAATATTTTCGGCCGCATCCTCAGAATAGCCATGTCCATAGATGAGAATGAGACTATAAATAATCAGCAGTACGACAATCGTAAGAAGCGTCCATCGGTGATTGACAAATATAGCGAACAATGAGGCAAACAGATAGCACAAAGCAATACGTTGCAGAACCGCCCAGATGCGTAGGTGTGCAAAGTCAAACGGATTGCCCCATATAGCCATATCAAACCAGTGGATGGCTACACCGATGAAAAATAGGAGGAATGCTCTCTTGCATATTTTCCAAAGAACGGGCTTGGAGGGAGAGAAGTTGACTCGCGACAGGGCCAGATAGCATGACACACCCATGATAAAAAGGAAGAATGGAAATACGAGGTCGCAAGGTGTCATACCATTCCATTGAGAGTGACGGAGCATCTCGAAAGATTCACCGTAGCCATTGTTGACAAGTATCATGCCTGCAACGGTGAGACCACGAAGCACGTCGAGCGATAGAAGCCTTTGTTTATTTTCCATTATTAATAATGTATATGTGCATGTTGAATGAGACGGTTCTTTCAAAATCTATCATTCATTTAAGAATGTAATGATTCGTTCAGCAATCTCCAATGCATTGCCCTCCGGCGTGGCGGAATAGTTGTTGTGGCGCAGTGTCCAAGGCTCCTCAATAGCATACCAGTCAATTTGCACTTCCTGTGGACTAGCCATTGACATGAGTTCGGCTGATGTCTTGTTGGCATTCGGCCCACCGCCTAGCAGGTCGGGTTCGGGCTTTTGCTGGGCTTCCATCTGAGCGAGAAGGACATCGAAATATGTTTTCCATCTCACATAATAGAAGTCCTTGAGCAGTCCTTGCCACTCCTTATGTGCATAGTCGCGCAGTCCGCCCGTATCAGCGCAGTAGCGGTTGCCCCAGGTGGTAATCTGCACGCGGGCGTTCCACTCATAAAATTGTTTTTCATCGGCTGTTGTACCGCAGTCAATAGCCGGCTGAGTCCAATGACCGAGTCGGAACTCGGAGCGCGTGCCAAGAAGTTCATCTTGCATGAGCAGCATCTTCAGAAAACGGTTGGCGTTCTTTTTGAATGCATCGATATCGAATGCCTTGTAGTCGGCTATCGAGTGGTGATATTGCTGTCGGGCATGGTCGGCAAGAGCTTGACGGGTTATGTCGACAAGATCATATTCGAGGTTGTTGCTCATAGGGATTTGTTTGGCACCTTCAATAAACAGCTGGGCAGCCTGCAACGTAGACGCAGGTGAGTAGTAGTTCTTCATTTTCGACCACGACGAGGCCTGGAAGTTACTGAGCGAGGGACGCCCACAGAAGATACTCTCATGAGGGCCTTGCTGGTTGTTGCCTGCTGGGCAGTTGTAGATTGTCTGGCCAAGCAGTTGCCAAGCATCCTCTATTCGCTGCGACTCATAGCCGTAACGAGCTTTAACGTAGCCTTTTAGCCATTCCTCTTTCGCGAGTTGGGCTGCCCGCCAAGGGAGTTCACTCATCAGTTCGAACATGATGGGATTGTTTTCAGAACCTTCCATCGTAAAACCGATGCCGGAAGGTCTCTTGGGGGATTGCATGGCAGCATTGAAGTTGTCGAGTAACTGGTCCATGCGACCATGCAAACCAACATTGGCACCAAAGTTCTGCAATAGGCAGAAAAGCCATTCGTGCTGCTTGTAGCCCTCAGCCCTGCGCCAGATGCTGGGCGCACCGAACATGGGACGACACTCTGAGAAAAGGTCAAGCACCAGCAGGTCGCCGGACTTCATTGGATCCACCATTTCTGGGCGTGGGTTCTCTGTCCATCCCTGAATCACCCAAACAGCCTTCGGATTGACGCGCTTCATGGCCGCCATCAGTTTGCGGCCCGCTTCAGCATAGTCGATTGTCGCATCATCTTTGCTCTCGTGGAAAGGATCCATGGAGTAATAGTCAGCACGTCCGTAAAGCCTTGTCAGTTCATTATAATACAAGGTGGCAATTTCATCAAAGCGCTCGTCTGTCGGCAACAGGTTGGCGGGTCTCTGAAATCCATTCCAAAGTCCTCCGTTGACAGCATTGAATCCCAACCGTTCATGGGCATCATGGGGCACCATCCCGCAGTAGCCTGGCAGCACGGGGTGCATACCCAATTCCTTCATTCGTTTCAGAATCTGTTGCTGAAGCTGTTCCTGTCGGGCATACCATGAACGGGGCAGGGGACCGCCCCATCCCTCCAGATTGTTCATTTCCCACCAGGCAAGGAAGGCTGGACCGGCAATAAACTTTCCAATTTCCTCTTCCGTATATCCCAACTTGAGAAGCATATTTCGCCAAACGCATTCCTCGCCCACTATAGCTAGAGGGAGATTGACTCCATGCAGACAGAGCCAGTCAATCTCTTGCTGCCACCGATTCCAGTCCCAGAAGGCCATGGAATAGCTGAAAGTGCAATAGTTGAATGCATAGCGAAGCATGAGGTCGGTCTCGTGTCGCTCCTTTTGAGTGACGGGTGGTAGTACCTTTGGCAGATTTGCGTGCATCTGGTTCCACGTGAGGTGAATGCCTACATAATATTTAAGATACCAGTTCACTCCGACGCCAATGTTGACCCATGAGTTGCCTCTTACGACGACACGCTGACCTTGCTGGTCAAGTTCGAAGAAGTCACATTCGGCATTCACTTTCTGAATCTTGAACTTTTTTGAAGCCCCAGGATCGATTCGTTCGAGGAGATCATCAATCGGAGTGCCTCTTGCCGGAGTATCGAAGAACCAAATCACTGCCAAAAACAGCATCAATCTCAATATTCTCTTCATAGTTTTGCAGTTTTGAGCGCAAAGGTAATCATTTTTTAACGAATCTCCAAATAATGTTTGCGAGATTCGGATAAAATATGTAACTTTGCAGCGTGGATTTAGGATAATAGCAACAAACAGTAAACAGACTGACACAAAAGTGGAGAAAGCTATCAAGAAGAAAATCCTGTTCATCGACCGTGATGGAACCTTGATTGAGGAACCAGCCGACGAACAGGTAGACGCATTTGAAAAACTGCGTTTCAAGCCTGGTGTATTCAGGAGTCTGGGACGTATATGCAGACTGACTGACTATGAATTGGTCATGGTGACCAATCAGGACGGGCTTGGTACGGAGTCTTTTCCTGAAGAAACATTCTGGCCGGTACATCGCCTTATATTAGACACGCTTCAAGGCGAAGGTATTTCTTTCAAGGAACAGCTCATCGATCGTCATTTTCCGGAAGAACATGCCTCTACGCGAAAGCCGGGAACGGGTATGGTAGAGAAATACATGAACGATGAGACTTACGATATGACCGAAAGCTATGTCATCGGTGACCGAGAGTCTGATGCACAGCTGGCCCGCAACATGGGCTGCAAGGCTCTGATCCTAGGACGTGACTGCTTGGATTGGGACGGTGTGGTAGATCGGTTGCTGATGGAAGAACGTCATGCAGAGGTGCATCGGGTGACGGCCGAGACTGACGTCTATGTCAGCCTAGACCTCGATGGGCATGGTAAGGCGGATGTATATACGGGTCTTGGCTTCTTTGACCACATGCTTGAACAGATTGGACGTCACGGAGGAATTGACCTGATTGTTAATACGAATGGCGACCTTCACGTCGACGAGCATCACACTATTGAGGACACGGCACTCGCTTTGGGTGAATGTTTGCGCAAGGCCCTAGGCAGCAAGAGAGGGTGCGAACGTTATGGCTATACCCTCCCTATGGATGATTGTCTTTGCACTGTTGCACTCGACTTTGGTGGGCGTCCGTGGCTCAACTGGCATGTCGATTTCCGTCGCGAGAAGGTGGGCGACGTGCCAACAGAGATGTTCATGCACTTTTTTAAAAGTTTGAGTGATGCCGCAGCGATGAACCTCTACATCGAGGCTCATGGTGACAACGAACACCATAAGGTTGAGAGCATTTTCAAAGCTCTGGCCCGCAGTCTGAAGATGGCCATCCGGCGCGATGTGTTCCACTATGAATTACCTTCTACAAAAGGAATCCTTTAACTCGTCAGAATATGTTAAGAATAGCAATACAATCAAAAGGACGGCTGCATGAGCAGACTATGGAATTGCTCGCTGAAGCCGACATCAGGGTAAGCAGTAGCAAACGTACACTGCTCATGAAGGCAGAGAACTTCCCCTTGGAAGTGCTTTACCTGCGCGATGACGACATTCCCCAAAGCGTTGCAACGGGCATTGCTGACATTGGCATTGTGGGTGAGAATGAGTTTGAGGAACAGGAGCAACGTGCCAACGTGGCCATGCGGTTGGGATATAGCCGCTGCCGCCTTTCACTGGCCATACCCAAGGAGACCCGCTACAACGGGCTGGAGTGGTTTGAGGGGAAGAAAATAGCCACGTCCTATCCTGTTGTTTTGCAACGTTTTCTAACGTCACATGGTATTAAGGCAGAGATTCACCGCATTGCCGGCAGTGTAGAAATTTCTCCGGGCATAGGCCTGTCTGATGCCATCTTCGACATTGTCAGCAGTGGTTCTACTTTGGTGAGCAACAACTTGAAGGAAGTTGAGGTAGTGATGCAGAGTGAGGCCTTGCTTATTGCACATCCCGATCTCTCCGAGGAAAAGAAGGCTCTGCTACAGCAGATGCTCTTCCGCTTCGAAGCCGTGCGCCAGGCAGAGGGTAAGAAATATATCCGTATGAATGTGCCCAAAGCCTGTCTTGAGCAGGTACTCAGCGTTTTACCTGGTTTGAAGAGCCCCACCGTGATCCCCCTTGCCGACGATGAATGGTGCTGTGTTCACACCGTTCTAGACGAACGTCGCTTCTGGGAAATCATTGGACGACTGAAAGAAATGGGGGCCCAGGGGATATTGGTCACACCGATTGAGAAGATGATCCTATGAAGCTATTTCGTTATCCGACAGAGGAAAAATTCAGCGAAATTGTGGCTCGGCCTGCTGTTGACCTGTCTGCCTTGAGCGATGTGGTCGGTAAAGTGCTTCAAGACGTCGAGGCTCGAGGTGATGCCGCTGTTCGTGAGTATGAGAAACGTTTTGACTATGTGGAGCTCGGCGACCTACTCGTAAGCGAGACGGAGTTCGACGAGGCCGAGGATGTCTTGTCCTCCGACTTGAAAGAGGCCATCACTCAGGCCTATTCCAACATCAGCCGCTTCCATGCAGCACAACGTCAGCAACTTCCCTGTGTAGAGACAGCTCCAGGCGTCTGCTGCTGGCAGACTGCTGTACCAATAGAGCGAGTGGGCCTATATGTTCCCGGTGGCACGGCTCCGCTTTTCAGCACGGTGCTGATGTTGGCAACGCCAGCCCGCTTGGCTGGTTGCCGGAACATTGTGCTCTGCTCGCCTCCCAATATCGAAGGGCGCATTCACCCTGCCATCCTTTATGCTGCCCGGCTGGCAGGTGTTCATCAAGTTTATAAGATTGGCGGCGTGCAGGCTATCGGTGCTATGGCCTATGGCACAGAGAGCGTCCCTCGAGTCAGTAAGATTTTCGGTCCGGGCAACCGATACGTCATGGCTGCCAAGCAGGCTGTCAGCATCACCGGCACAGCTATCGACATGCCAGCCGGGCCCTCTGAGGTCTGTGTGGTTGCCGACGCCAATGCCAACGCTGCCTTTGTGGCGGCCGACCTGCTCTCACAGGCAGAACATGGCAGCGACTCGCAGGTGCTGTTCATCACCACCTCGGAAGCGATGGTTCAGAAAGTGCAGGTTGAACTCGACCTACAGCTACATGCCTTGCCTCGCTGCGGATTTGCCACCGATGCACTTGAGAATAGTCGCATGGTGCTGGTTCATACGACAGATGATGCGATGACATTGGCTAACCACTATGCCCCCGAGCACCTGATCCTTCAAACCGACGACTGCATGGAACTGGCCGCCAAGGTGGTCAATGCGGGCAGTGTCTTTCTTGGGAAATATGCCTGCGAGAGTGCCGGCGACTATGCCAGCGGCACTAATCACACATTGCCGACTCACGGCTATGCCACGGCTTACAGTGGTGTCAACCTCGACAGTTTCATGCGCAAAATTACTTTCCAGCACCTCACGGACGAAGGCATCCGTACCATTGGCCACACCGTTGAACTCATGGCCGAGGCAGAGGAACTTCAGGCGCACAAACATGCCATGACTCTCAGAATAAATAGCTTATGAAACCACTCAGTGAACTTTGCCGCCCCTGCATTTGGCGGCTGGAGCCCTATAGTAGTGCACGTGACGAATACAGCGGACATGAAGCCACTGTGTTCCTCGATGCCAACGAGAATCCCTACAACCACCCCCTGAATCGCTATCCCGACCCACTGCAGACGGAGGTGAAGACCATGCTCGCCCAGCGCAAGGGCGTGGCTCCTGAGAATATCTTCCTGGGCAACGGAAGCGATGAAGCCATCGACCTTGTTTATCGCTGCTTTGCTGAGCCGGGGGTGGACAGCGTCGTAGCCATTGAGCCCACTTATGGCATGTATAAGGTCTGTGCCGATATCAACAATGTGGAATATCGTCCCGTCCTGCTTGACGACCACTACCAGCTCAATGCTGAGAAACTGCTCGCGGCTACGGATGAGCACACGAAGATTGTCTGGCTCTGCAGTCCTAACAATCCAACGGGCAACGACCTCGATGAGGAGCAGATATGCAAGGTGTTGCAGCGCTTTTCGGGGCTTGTCGTGGTCGATGAGGCTTATGCTGACTTCTCTTCCCGCCGCTCGTTCCGTTATCGTCTTGGCGAATTCCCCAACCTGATTGTACTGCAGACTTTCAGCAAGGCGTGGGGCAGTGCTGCCATCCGACTGGGCATGGCTTTTGCCAGTGCTGGCATCATACATATTTTTAACAAAGTGAAGTATCCATACAATGTCAATGCCTTGACGCAGCGTGAAGCTCTCCGACTGATGGGCGATGCGCTGAAGCCTGCCTGCTGGGTGGCGGAACTTCTGGAAGAACGCACCCGACTGATGCTGCGTTTCGCTGAATTGCCCTTATGCCGACAGGTCTATCCGACGGATGCCAACTTCTTCCTGGCGCGGGTCTCTGATGCCCAACGCATCTACGACCGCTTGGTTGCCCAGGGCATCATCGTCCGCAACCGCACCCATGTCAGACTTTGCGACAACTGTCTGCGCATCACTGTCGGCACGCCAGAGGAGAATGACATGTTGATTGCAGCCTTACAAGAAATAGCACTATGAATATTGCCGTTGTAAAGTATAATGCGGGCAATATATGCTCCGTGATGAATGCGCTTGGCCGACTGGGCGTAGAAGCCCGTCTGACCGACGATTCCGCGGAGTTGCGGTTGGCCGACAAGGTCATTTTTCCAGGTCAAGGCGAGGCTGCCACGGCGATGCGTTACCTGAGTGAGCGAGGACTTGACGAGGTTATTCGAAGCCTGACACAGCCTGTCTTAGGTATCTGCGTCGGTCAGCAGCTTCTCTGTCGGCATTCCGATGAGGGCGACGTAGACTGTCTCGGCATCTTCTCGACCGACGTGCGCCGATTCCGTCCAGAGAGTGTCGACGACAAGGTTCCCGCCATGGGCTGGAATCGACTGCACAGTCTGCGCTCGCCGCTGTTTGAAGGACTCACTGACCCCTACGTCTATTTCGTTCACAGCTTCTTTTGCCCCCTTTGTGCTGACACGGCCGCCACGACTCACCACATCCTCGACTATAGTGCTGCCCTTCAGCACGACAATTTCTTTGCCACGCAGTTCCATCCGGAAAAGAGCGGAAGCGTGGGTGAGCAGATTCTGAAAAACTTTCTCTCGATATGATAGAACTCATCCCTGCTATCGACATCATCGAAGGCCAGTGCGTCCGCCTGACCAAGGGCGACTATGGGGCAAAGACCGTCTACAGCTCCGACCCTGTCGAGGTGGCTCAGCGTTTCGAGCAACTGGGCTTCCGCAGGCTCCACGTTGTCGACCTCGACGGTGCCAAGTCGCGTCACATCGTCAATGTTGAAACGCTATGTGCTATCACTCGTGCCACGTCGCTCTCTGTTGACTTTGGCGGCGGTATCAAGAGCGATGCCGACCTCGAGCAGGCCTTTGCCAATGGCGCCTCGATGGTTACCATCGGTTCAGTAGCCGTCAGCCATCCCGAACTCATGACCAGATGGATTGAGGCCTATAGCCCTGAGCGCATCATTCTTGGTGCTGACGTCCGCCAAGGACGGCTGAGCATCAACGGGTGGCTGGAGCAGAGCGACACTGACGTGCTCAACTTTATTGGGCATTATCATGGCCTCGGTGTGCGCCAGGTGCTCTGTACAGATATTGCCAAGGACGGCACGCTGACAGGCCCTTCGCTGCCTCTCTATCAGCAAATTATGGATGCTTTCCCAGATTTGTATCTCATTGCCAGCGGCGGCGTTTCGTCCGACGACGACATCCGCCAACTTGAGGCAGCCGGCATCCCAGCCGTCGTCTTTGGTAAGGCTTTCTATGAAGGGCGTTTAACCATTACTCCATCCCGACTATGAGCATCACTAAACGCATCATTCCCTGTCTTGACGTCAAGGACGGCCGCACGGTGAAGGGCACCTGCTTCGTGAATCTCCGTGAAGCAGGCGACCCGGTAGAGTTGGGCGAGGCCTACAGTATGGCAGGTGCCGATGAGCTGGTCTACCTCGACATCACGGCTTCGCATGAGGGCCGGCGCACCTTTACGCAAGTCGTCAGTCGGGTGGCTGAACGAATCAACATCCCATTCACGGTGGGCGGCGGCATCAGCCAGCTTGACGACGTGAAGCGCCTGCTCGATGCCGGTGCCGACAAAGTGAGTGTCAACAGCGCTGCGCTCCGTCGCCCCGAGCTGATCAGCGAGATTGCATGCCAGTATGGCAGTCAGGTTTGCGTCTGTGCCATTGATGCCCGCGAGGACGTCGACGGCTGGCACTGCTATGTCAAAGGCGGCCGTGAGCGCACCCCTCGCGGTCTGTTTGAATGGGCCCATGAGGCGCAGGAGCGTGGCGCAGGTGAAATTCTTTTCACCAGTATGAATCACGACGGCACCCGCCAAGGCTTTGCCAACGCTGCGCTGGCTGAGCTAAACCAACTGCTCTCCATACCCGTCATTGCCAGCGGTGGGGCAGGTGAGATGGTGCATTTCCGTGATGCATTCATCTCTGGACGTGCCGATGCCGCCTTGGCGGCCAGCGTCTTCCACTTTGGCGATATTCCCATTCCGGCCTTAAAACAATATTTACGCAACGAAGGTATTAACGTGAGATTATGAATAAAGAAATAGATTTTGAGAAAATGGGCGGCCTCGTCCCAGCTATTATCCAGGACGACCGCACGGGCCGTGTGCTCATGCTGGGCTATATGAACCGCGAGGCTTACGAGAAGACGCTTGCAACAGGGCTCATCACCTTTTTTAGCAGAAGCCGACAGACGCTCTGGACGAAGGGTGAGACATCGGGCAACCTGCTCCATCTTAAAAGCATGGCCGTCGACTGCGACGGCGATGCCCTGCTCGTCAAGGCCACGCCCGACGGCCCTGTCTGCCACACAGGCACCGACACTTGCTGGGGCGAAGTCAATGTTGAAAACCCGTTGGCGTTTCTCACAGAACTTCAGAACTTTATTGAAACGCGTCACCGCGAGATGCCGGAGGGCAGCTACACGACAAGCCTCTTCCGTGACGGTCTGAACCGCATGGCACAGAAAGTGGGTGAAGAAGCCCTTGAGACTGTCATCGAGGCAACGAACGGTAGCCCTGAGCGCCTCATCTACGAGTGCTCCGACATGTTCTATCATCTCATTGTGTTGCTCACCAGTAAAGGTCTGCGTATCGAAGACGTGGCACGCGAGTTGCAAGTGCGCCATTCACCGCAATGGAAGAAACATTAGGCCAGCTCATCTCGCTCGGTGTCGCCGTTCTGTGGACTATATCGGCACTTGCCAGTGAGGTTGGCAGCCGTCGACTGGGCGTTGCTGTCGTCAATGTATGGAGACTGGGCCTCGCACTCCTTTTCTCAGCCTTGTTGCTATGGGGCGTCATAGGCCTGCCTTACCCCGTCTTTGCTTCGTCTTCGACGTGGCTGTGGCTGCTGCTGTCTGGCTTCGTTGGCTATTTCTTTGGCGACTGGTGTCTGTTCAACAGCTATCTTGTCATTGGTTCCCGTATGGGACAGCTGTTCATGACTCTTGCACCGATGTTCACAGCCATTGCCGCATGGATCATGATCGGTCAGACGCTCTCCTGGTCGGCACTCATCGCCATGTGCGTCACCTTGCTTGGAATAGCTGTCAGCGTGCTCGGACGCGACACTGACCATCACGTTCAGGTCAGCCTTCCTCTGCGTGGCATCCTTTTTGGCATAGGAGCAGCCCTTGGGCAGGGCGTAGGCCTTGTACTTAGCAAGATTGGTGTCGACAGCTACACGGTTGACCTGACGCCCCACCTGTCCGACCTTTCTGCCAGTGGTGGCATCCTTAGTGGTTGCTTGCCCGTTGAGACGCTTGACGTTGTGCCCTTTGCTGCCAATATGATTCGCTGTGTTGCTGGGGCAGGATGCTTTGCATTATGGCTTGCAGCGAGTGGACATGCCTCTGACATGCGAAGCAGTCTCCATCAGCACCGGGGCATGTTAGCAATGCTTGTGGCTGTCTTTGCAGGACCGCTGTTTGGGGTGGGCTTCTCGCTCATGGCCGTTCAGTACACTGCCGCAGGTATTGCCAGTACCATCATGGCCACAACCCCCATCATCATCCTTCTTCCCTCTCGGTGGCTGTTCCATCAGCCAATCACCCAAGCAGCCGTCATCGGTGCTCTCGTCTCCGTAGCCGGCGTCAGCTTATTCTTTTTACTATAGCGTATAAATGTCTTTTGTTTAAGCATATATCCGCGGCTACCGCGAGGTTTTGGTTGACATTTGTTTAACGAGAAAGGCCCGCATCGTAGAGACGCAGGCCTTACTTATTTCCGATATTCAATAACGGGTTCAACGAGCTTTTGTGTTGGTGGGTAAAAAAGTTATTTCACCGACATTGAACACTATTTCAGCGTCGGTGAACACTATTTCAGCGTCGGTGAACACTATTTCAGCGTCGGTGAAATAATTCTTGCACATCCTTTCTGCAAAAATAAATATAGTTTTCCCGTGCTTTCACCGTACCTATCCTTAGTAAAACTCGTAAGCGTGTTTATGGCTGTCACCAATACAAAATCATGCAGAACAGAATAACGCGATAAGCTTTGTCGCTTCATTAAACTTGAAATTTCGTCACAAAGTCACCCATAGATGGTCGAATCCTGTATGCCGGCAGCGACAAGAGCTTCACGACGCTCGATGCATGTGCCACAGCGGCCGCAGTGGTGCTCGCCTCCCTTATAGCACGACCACGTCTCTGCGTAGTCAATGCCCAGTGTCTTGCCATGACGTGCAATATCGGCTTTAGTCAGATGGGTGTAGGGGGCCAATAAGGTAACTCCGGCATAGGTGCCTGCCTTGGCTGCACTGCTGAATGATTCCACGAATTCGGCACGGCAGTCAGGATAGATGGTGTGATCGCCACCGTGATTGGCCATCATGACATGGGTAAGTCCGCGGCTCTCAGCCAATCCTACGGCCACCGACAGCATGATGCCATTACGGAAAGGGACGACGGTCGACTTCATGTTATCGTTGTCATAACTCCCTTCGGGGATTGCGTCGCCGCCCTTCAGGAGCGAACTTTCGAAGTATTGCCCCATAAAGCTGAGAGGAATAGAAAGATGCTCGATGCCGAGGCGCTGACAGTGCAGACGTGCGAAGGGCAGTTCGCGGGCGTTGTGGTTAGAGCCATAGTCGAAGGACACACATAATGCAATTCGGTCGCGATACTCATAGAGCATTGTGACCGAATCCATTCCGCCGCTGAGGATTAGGACGGAGTCTTTCATCTGGCGGCTATCATTTCAATTTCTACGAGGGCGCCCTTGGGCAGGTCGCGGACGGCAAAGGCTGAGCGGCTGGGGAACGGCGAGGCGAACATCTCGGCATAGATTTCGTTCATTGGCCCGAAGTTTGCAATGTCAGAGAGGAGAACGGTGGTCTTGACAACGTCAGCCAGTTCGAGTCCTGCCTCGCGCAGGATGGCCTGGGCGTTGAGCAGCGACTGACGTGTCTGCTCCTTGATACCGCCTTCTGGGAACAGGCTGGTTACGGGGTCGATTGGCAGCTGGCCGCTGAGATAGACAAAGCCGTTGGCCTCTATGGCCTGGCTGTAAGGACCGATGGCCGCAGGGGCCTTTGTTGTTGCAATTGCTTTCATATTGTTATCGGGTTAATTGTTTCAATTCGTGAATCCGGTTCTCAGGCGACTCGGCATTGAAGATATAGCTGCCGCTGACGAGCACGTCTACACCTGCACGGACCAATCGGGGGGCTGTCTCGGCCTGAACGCCGCCATCAACCTCGATGAGGGCGTGGCTGCCTTTCCGGATTATCAATTCGCGCAAGCGGCCCACCTTGCCGATTGTGTTCTCGATGAAGCGCTGGCCGCCAAAGCCCGGATTGACGCTCATCAGCAGCACCATGTCGACGTCTGCAATAATGTCTTCAAGTTGGCAGACAGGGGTGGATGGGTTGAGCGTGACGCCCGCCTTCATGCCTGCCTGGTGGATTTCCTCGATGACGCGGTGGAGATGGAGCGTTGCTTCGTAGTGCACGTTCATCATCATAGCGCCCAGGCGTGCCGTCTGTTGGATATATCGTTCGGGCCGTTCGATCATGTAGTGAATGTCGAGGGGTTTGCGGCAGACCTTGGCTACAGCCTCGAGGACGGGGAAGCCGAAGGAAATGTTCGGAACGAATGAACCATCCATCACGTCGAGGTGGAGCCAGTCGGCTTCGGAACGGTTAATCATTTGAATCTCACGGTCGAGATGCAGGAAATCGGCCGCGAGAAGTGAGGGTGAAACTAATGTCATGGCTGAAGTTGTTAGTTGAGGCAGAACGCCTGCTGATTAACCACCCGATAGGTGTAGGCGATTTGCCTAATCAGTCGGAGTGTCTTTTCACTCGGTGTCATTTCTTCGTGTGTAAATATTTGCATAGGCGAACGTTGGGATTGGTTTACATTTTTAGTAACGTAGGCCGATGCGGTTTATTATGTCAGATGAGGAAATAATTTTCGATTTCTTTAATGCCATTGAGAAAGGCCGTGGTTTCCATTCGCTTCTTCCCGGCCAGCTGGAGCTCATCGATTTGCAACAGATGGTCAGCAGTAGCAACGTAGAGATGGCGGCGTCCGTCGGGAATAACCAAGCCCGGGCGGAACTGTGTTGCCGACAACTGAGTTTTAGTTGTGTGGAACAACTTAAGCACCTGTTCGTTGCCGTCGCCGTCGACGAGCGTCGTCCAGGCACCTGGGTAGGGGGAGAGCCCTCTGACGAAGTCGTAGATGCGCTTAGCCGATTGCTGCCAACTGATGCGGCAGGTGTCCTTGAAAATCTTTGGGGCGGGCTTGAGATCGGTGGCGTCAGCTGATTGGGGGATGCTCTGCGGATGGCCGTCAGACTGGATGATGAGGTCGAGGGTCTTGAGGCAGATACAGGCACCGAGGTGCATGAGCCCGTCGTAGACATACTCTACGTCGGCCGAGTCGGGAATGTCGAAAGGAAGCTGAAGGATGATTCTGCCGGTGTCGATCTGTTGATCGAGGAAGAAGGTGGTGACGCCCGTGCGGGTTTCGCCATTGATGACGGCCCAGTTGATGGGGGCGGCGCCACGATACTGAGGCAGCAGAGCAGCATGGACATTGAAGGTGCCGTAGTCAGGCATGGCCCACACAACCTCGGGCAACATGCGGAAGGCCACGACCACCTGCAAGTTTGCACGCCAGGCAGCGAGTCGTTCGAGAAATGCGGGATCCTTCATGCGCTCGGGCTGAAGCACGGGCAGGCCGTGGGCCAGGGCATACTGCTTGACGGCAGAAGGCTGGAGGATTGACCCATGGCGGCCTACGGGCTTGTCGGGTTGGGTGACAACGCCTACAACGTTATATTGATTCTCAACCAGGGCACTAAGGGTCTCCACCGCGAAGTCGGGAGTGCCCATGAATACGATTCTAAGGTCTGTCTTATTCATTTGTCTGCTTTTATTGGGGGCAGGGTTTAAGGGGTCGGGAGCATTTCTACTCACTCCTCACTCATGTCGGCCACAATCTTGCGATATTGTGTGAACAGCCGTTGGCGTGAGATGTAGCCGCGCAGTTGGTTGTCGGCATCGAGGACAGGCAGCCAGTCAGCTCGCGTCGTCTCGAAGGTCTTCATGACTTCTGCCATCGTCAGCCGGTCGGTGAGTGTGGCTGGTGGATCCTGCATGAGTTGGCGAGCCGTGAAGTGATGGTAAAGTTCTGTACGGAACACGATGTGGCGGATATTGTCTAACTCGATTTCACCCAGCAACGAACCAGCGGGGTCGAGGACGGGAATGAAATTGTCGTGCGAACGACTGATCTTTCGAACGATATCACCTAGTTCCATCTCTGGGTCGACGGCAATGTAGTCGCGCTCAATGACCGAGTCGAGCTGCATCAGGGTCAGCACGGCATGGTCGGTATGGTGAGTGATTAGCTTGCCCTCCTTGGCCAGACGTGCACCATAGATGCTGTGAGGCTCGAATATAATAATGGTCAGATAGGAACTGACCGATACAATCATCAGGGGCAGGAGCAGGTCGTAGCCGCCCGTCAGTTCCGCAATGAGGAATATGCCCGTCAGAGGCGCGTGCATGACGCCTGACATGACACCTGCCATTCCCATCAGAGCAAAATTCTTCTCAGGCACATGGATCCCGATTTCATATATATTCCACAGGCGTGAAAAGAGAAAACCGCTGAAGCAGCCGACGAACAGGGAGGGCGCGAATGTTCCACCGACACCGCCTGCACCGTTGGTGGCTGACGTGGCAAAGACCTTAGTAAGCAAGACGAGGGCAATGTAGGGTATCAGCATCTGGCTCTGACCGGCAAAAAGCGAGTTATTCAGGATAGCGTCCCAGTCGGCTCCCGACTGGCCATGAAGCAGAAGGTTGATGGAGTTGTAGCCTTCACCGTAGAGCGCAGGGAAAAGATAGATGAGCGAACTGAGCAGCAGGGCACCTATTGACAGCTTAGCATAGCTATGGGCACTGAAACGGGCAAAGATGCCTTCACAGAAGCTCATTGTGCGCACAAAATAAAGACTCACAAGGCCGCAGAACACACCCAGCAACACGCATGCCGGGGCCCGTTGGAGTGTCCAGCTGTCGTCGAGATGGAATGTGAACAACGCTGCGTCGCCGCTAAAGAGATAGGTGAAGCACGTGGCCGTGACACAGCTGACCAGGATGGGCAGCAGGGAGGTCATGGTCATGTCAATCATAAGCACCTCAATGGTGAACACAAGTCCGGCTATCGGGGCTTTGAAGATGCCTGCAATAGCTCCGGCAGCACCGCATCCCACCAGCAGCATCATGGTGCGGGCATCGAGTTTGAAAATTTTGCCGAGGTTGCTGCCAATGGCCGAACCGGTCAGAACAATAGGAGCCTCAGCTCCGACAGAACCACCAAAGCCGATGGTAATGGCTGAAGCGATGACCGACGACCACATGTTGTGGCTCTTAAGACGTGAGTGATTGGAACTGATGGCATAAAGAATTCGGGTGATGCCGTGTGAGATATTATCCTTGACCACATATCGGACAAAGAGCATTGTCAGGAAAATACCGACGACGGGATAGACCAAATAAAGCCAGTTGGAGGAGCTGGCATCAAACTGACTGGTCAGCAAGTGCCCAATGAGATTGATGATGCCGTGGAGGATGAAGGCTGCGACCGCCGAGAAAAGACCGACCATAAAAGCCAGCAGGAGCACAAACATGCGCTCACTGATATGGGACTTACGCCACTCATTGAGCTGCGCAAGCCATCTTGCTGCGGATTCCGTCGGCGTGTCGGTCATCTCGTGAAGTTTACGATTTCAGCAAGTGGTCGAGGAAGTCGTCCAGGTCATCTTCGAGTCCCTTCATTAACTCCGGATCGATGATGACGGTGTCCTCGTCGTCGACCACAAAGAGTTCGGCCAGCGATTCGCGGTCGTCGTCTTCAAGCACGAAGGCGTATGGCTTCAGAATCGACATCTCCTCAACCAACTTACGCTGGTTGTTCAGACACTGACGGATAATGGTTGCAGCTGACTCATAGAAATCATCATCCTTATTGTCAATCCACTGCTCTACAACACACCGCGTCAGCTCGCAGTCGTCATCGTCGAAAGTCATCAGTTCGCCCGTCTCCTGAGTCACCCGCACATGAATGTCAGTCATCACGCAGGCATCCTCTGATGTTAGGAACTTGTCAGCCGTCTTGCGGATGGCACGGTCGATTTGTTGCAGCGTTTGTTCTGTAGCTTTCATTCTTCTTCTTCTCGCTTTTTGTTTGCAAAAGTATAAAAAAGATTTGTATTTGCAAACGATTACGACTTTTTTTCCGAAAAAAAGTGCATTCTTTCCCTTTTTCTTATTATCTTTGCACCCGTAAATGAATAACGACGTACGACATCAGGGTGTTATAGCATTCGTCGAAGACGATCATGTGCAGGTGCGAATCGTGCAAATGGCTGCCTGTGCTGCATGCAAAGTAGCGTCTGCCTGTCACGCCTCAGAAATGAAGGAAAAACTCATTGATGTTTACCATTGCAGGAAGAGGCTCAGCGTGGGTGACGAAGTGACGGTTGTAGCTTCAACAGCTACAGCAGGTCGTGCTTTGATGCTGGGATTTGGGCTCCCGCTACTGCTGATGCTCGTCGTTCTCATTGCCATGCAGCTGCTAAAGGCTGCTGAAGGCGCAACTGCGATTGCCATGCTGGCATCGCTCATTCCTTATTATCTGATAATATGGATGATGCGTAGCCGACTGGCGCGTCAACTGACATTCTGGATTGAAGAAACAAACAAATAAACTAAAACAAAAGTTATGAATGATGTCTTGATTGCAGTCATCGTACTTGGAGGTATCGGATTAGTGGCCGCTGTCGTGCTCTATCTGTGCTCCAAGCGCTTTGCTGTGTATGAAGATCCTCGCATTGGCGAGGTAAACGAACTGCTGCCGGGCGCCAACTGTGGCGGCTGCGGCTTTGCTGGTTGCGGAGGTATGGCCGATGCACTGGTGAAGGGGGCCGACAAGGGAAGCCTCGACGGGCTCAACTGTCCGGTTGGGGGCTCTGAAGTGATGACGCGTGTGGCTGATCTGCTGGGCATGGCCATTCAGAACGGTGAGCCCCAGGTGGCCGTCGTACGATGCGGCGGCACCTGTGAACTGCGTCCGAAGATTGCTGAATATGGCGGACTCCGTACCTGTAGTGCCATGCATGCTTGTGGGGCAGGTGAGTCGGCTTGTGGTTTTGGCTGTCTGGGGTGTGGCGACTGTGTGGAGGTCTGTCAGTTTGATGCCATTCACATCAATGCTGAGACTGGCTTGGCTGAAGTCGACGAGGAGCGCTGCACCGCTTGTGGCGCCTGCACTAAAGCCTGTCCGCGTGGGATTATTGAATTACGCAAGAAAGGGCCTAAAGGACGCCGGGTGTTCGTCAGTTGCGTGAACCGAGACAAGGGCGCTGCTGCCATGAAGGCTTGCAAGGCTGCCTGTATAGCCTGCGGTAAATGCGTGAAGGAATGCAAGTTCGAGGCTATAACTATTGATGGCAACGTCTCATACATCGACCCGCTGAAGTGCAGGCTGTGTAAGAAGTGTGTTGAGGTATGTCCGACGAAGGCTATCCATACCGTCAACTTCCCTGCACCTAAGCCAAAGCCTGAAGTCGTTGAACCAGTAGAAAGGAAGGAGGTAGAAGCATGAACATCAGAACATTCCGAATTGGCGGCATCCATCCCAGAGAGAACAAACTGACTCATGAGGTGGCGACCCAAGTGGCAGCATTGCCCAAGCAGGCTATTTTCCCATTGTCGCAGCACATCGGAGCTCCAGCCAAGCCCGTCGTCCAGAAGGGTGACAAGGTGAAGGTCGGCACGCTACTGGCCGAGGCAGGCGGCTTTGTCTCTGCCCCTATCTATTCCTCGGTCAGCGGAACAGTCTTTAAGATTGACACTGCCATTGATGCCACCGGCTATCGTAAGCCCGTCATCATCGTTAACGTCGAAGGAGACGAGTGGGAAGAAGCCATTGACCGCTCTGACAAGCTTGAGACTGTGGCTGCCCATCCCGAACTGACACCTGAAGAAATCGTCAACCGCGTGAAGGAAGCAGGCATCACTGGTATGGGTGGCGCTGGTTTCCCAACATTCATCAAGCTCACGCCTCCCCCTACGGCCAAGGCCGAATGTGTCATCATTAACGCTGTGGAGTGCGAGCCTTACATCACGGCCGACTACCGACTGATGATGGAGCATGCCGATGAAATCCTCGTGGGTTTGGAACTCCTTATGAAGGCTGCCAAAGTGACGACAGGTTACATAGGCATTGAAACCAACAAGCCTAAAGCCATAGAGCTCCTTTCAAAGAAAGCTGCTGAGGTGTTCGGTGGCTCATCCTATTACGTTGAGGTCATCCCGTTGAAGCAGCGCTATCCGCAGGGTGGCGAGAAACAGCTCGTCGACGCAGTCATCCGCCGCCAGGTGCCCGCACCTCCTGCTATCCCGGTCAACGTGGGAGCAATTGTTCAGAACGTCGGGACTGCTTTTGCTGTCTATGAAGCAGTTATGAAGCACAAACCTCTCTTTGAGCGTTATACTACCGTCACAGGTAAGCAATTGAAGAATCCCGGGAATTTCCTTGTCCGCATGGGCACACCGATGCGCGACCTTATCGAGGCTTGTGGCGGCATGCCAGAAGGCGACAACAAGTTGCTGGCCGGTGGTCCCATGATGGGTAAGGCGTTGTCAAATCTTGACGTGCCTATCTGTAAGGGAACCAACTCGGTGACGATTCTCTCTGGCAGCGATGCCATTCGTCGGGAAGCCAATCCCTGCATCCGTTGCGGCAAGTGTGTTGATGCCTGTCCGATGGGCTTGGAGCCCTATCTTCTGGCTAAGCTGAGTGCCTACAAAAATTGGGAACGTGCTGAGCGCGAGGATGTCGTCAGCTGCATTGAGTGCGGTTCCTGCCAGTTCACATGTCCTTCTCACCGTCCTTTGCTCGACAATATCCGTCAGGGAAAATCCACGGTGATGGGCATTATCCGCAGCCGTGCTGTAAAGAAATAATTCAAGTCATAACAACGAAACAATATATAATGAGTAAATTGATCGTTTCATTATCACCCCATGCACACGGCTATGACACAGTCGAGCGCAACATGTACGGTGTACTGGTAGCCCTGCTGCCGGCCTTGCTTGTGTCGTTCTATTACTTTGGCATTGGCTCGGCCATCGTCTGCCTGTCGAGTGTCGTGTCGTGCGTGTTTCTTGAGTGGGCCATCAACAAGTATATTCTGAAGAACCCTCGTACCACTGTTCTTGACGGTTCTGCCATACTGACCGGTCTACTGTTGGGTATGAACCTGCCCTCAAACCTTCCCGTTTGGATTGTGTTCATCGGAGCCCTCTTTGCCATCGGCGTTGCAAAGATGACGTTCGGAGGCCTCGGCAACAACATCTTCAATCCTGCACTCGTGGGACGCTGCGCCCTGCTTGTGGCTTTCCCCGCACAGATGACCACGTGGCCTGTGCCTGGCCATCTGCTCGCCTATGCTGATGCTGAGACGGGTGCCACACCGCTGGCCTTGATGAAACAGGCTATCAAAAACGGCGATGCCTCCGTGCTCGAGAAGTTGCCTGATGCCTTCTCGCTACTGCTGGGCAACCATTCGGCCTGGGGTGGTGCCGGTACCATTGGCGAAATCTGCGGTTTGGCCTTGCTGATAGGCTTTGCCTACATGCTTTACCGCCGCATCATCACCTGGCACATCCCTGTGTGCATTATCGGAACTGTGTTTATCTTCAGTGCTATCATGCACATGGTCAACCCAATATATGCCGACCCCTTCGCCGTCATCTTGAGCGGTGGTCTGATGCTGGGCGCCATTTTCATGGCTACTGACTATGTGACTTCGCCAATGACGCATCGCGGACAGCTCATCTATGGCGTCTGCATCGGTCTGTTGACCATCGTCATCCGCAACTGGGGAGCCTACCCCGAGGGTATGTCGTTTGCAATTCTCATCATGAATGCGTTTACACCGCTTATTAACACTTATGTGAAGCCACGTCGCTTCGGAGAGGAGGTCAAGAAATGAAAAAGCTCAAATCATCTCTCGTCAACATGGTACTAGTCCTGACGGGCGTGGCCGTGGTTATGGGCGGCGTGCTGGCTGCTGTCAACAGCCTGACCAGTTGCCCCATTGAACAGCAGAAAGAGAAAGCCCTTGCCGACGGCATCAAAACCGTGATGGCCTGCGACAACCTGAATGTCGCAAAGACCGACACGGTTCGCCAGAATGATGCCAAGGGAAAGGAACTCGTATACATCATCTATCAGACGCAGGACGCTGACGGCAACGACCTCGGAGCAGCCGTAGAAAGCACAACGATGGGCTTCGGTGGCGACCTGAAGGTGCTCGTCGGTTTCAATGCTGAAGGCGACATACTTGGTTACACACTGCTTGAGCATGCTGAAACGCCAGGACTGGGCGCAAAGGCTGACCAGTGGTTCCAGAGCGGACAGAAGGGCGACATCATCGGCAAGAATCCTGCTGAGGCCCTGGCAGTCAGCAAGGACGGCGGTCAGATCGACGCCATCACAGCCTCGACCATCACCAGCCGTGCATTCCTGCGAGCTGTCAATAATGCTTACAATGCCTATAAAGCCACACCTGTAGACGGTACAACCGGCGCAACTCAACAAAACTGAAGGAGGATAAAGCTATGAATTATATCAATATCATCAAGAACGGCATTATTAAGGAGAACCCCACGTTCGTCCTGATGCTGGGTATGTGTCCCACGCTGGCCACCACCACGTCGGCCATCAACGGTCTCTCAATGGGCCTGGCCACGATGGCAGTGCTGATTTGCACCAACTTCGTCATCTCGCTCCTAAAGAGCCTGACTCCAGACAAGGTGCGTATCCCCGTCTTCATCGTTGTTATTGCAGCCTTCGTCACCATCCTTCAAATGGTTATTAAGGCATATCTACCCGACGTTGACAAAGCACTTGGCCTTTTCATCCCGCTGATTGTGGTCAACTGCATCATCCTTGGACGTGCCGAGGCATTTGCCTGTAAAAATTCACCCATTGCTTCTCTGTTCGACGGCATCGGAATTGGACTTGGTTTCACCTTTGCCCTGACCCTGCTCGGCATCGTCCGCGAACTGCTGGGCGCCGGTTCAGTCTTTGGGGTCGCACTACTGCCTGAGGCATACAACATACTGCTGTTCATCCTGCCTCCGGGTGCATTCATCTCTCTCGGTTTCCTGATTGCCATCGTCAATAAAATGAGACAATAACCGTTAAACAATAACCAATAACCGTTATTTGTATGGAATACATACTGATTTTCATATCTGCCATCTTCGTCAACAACATTGTGTTGGCGCAGTTCCTGGGCATCTGCCCGTTCCTTGGTGTCTCAAAGAAGATTGAAACGTCGCTAGGCATGTCGGCCGCCGTTGCCTTTGTCCTTACGCTGGCCACCATCGTGACGTGGCTTGTCCAAAAGTACGTCCTCGAAGCCTTCGGGCTGGAGTATTTGCAGACGATAGCCTTTATCCTCGTCATTGCCTCGCTCGTGCAGATGGTCGAGATTGTACTGAAGAAAGTGTCGCCCGCCCTTTATCAGGCTTTGGGCATTTTCCTTCCGCTCATCACCACCAACTGCGCCGTGCTCGGTGTGGCCATCCTCGTCATCCAGAAGGACTATACCCTGGCTCAGTCTATCATGTACGCCTTCTCGACGGCTCTCGGATTCGGATTGGCTCTGACTGTCTTTGCCGGCATACGCGAGCAACTTGAGATGACCGCCATTCCGAAGGGTATGCGCGGCATGGCCATCGTGTTGGTCTCTGCCGGTTTGCTGAGTCTTGCCTTCATGGGATTCTCGGGAGTCGACGGTGGTCTTCGCACCCTGTTTGGCCTGTGATTAACTTTATTTAACGGCGTTCACCATCTGTGATCATTAAAAAAGTCGTACTTTTGTAGGTCTTAAATATTCTAATTCAAGTTGAGCATGTTTCCAGCAAGCGCAGCTTGCTAAAATTAAAATAAAATGAAGCAAACCATCTTAGTAACGGGAGGCACCGGTTTCATCGGCAGCCATACCACTGTAGAGCTGCAGCAGGCAGGCTATGAAGTAGTGATTGTTGATAATCTGTCGAATTCCAATGCTGCTGTTGTAGACGGCATTGAGAAGATCACAGGCCAACGGCCAGCTTTCGAGAAAGCGGACTGTTGCGATATGGAAGCACTCGAGGGTGTGTTCCGCAAGTATCCCAAGATTGAGGGCATCATCCACTTCGCCGCATCGAAGGCTGTGGGCGAGAGCGTCGAGAAACCTCTGCTCTACTATCGCAACAACATCACGTCGCTACTGAATCTGCTCGAGCTGATGCCTAAGTACGACGTCAAGGGCATCATCTTCTCCTCGTCGTGCACTGTCTATGGACAGCCTACTGAGGAGAACCTTCCCGTCACCGAGCAGGCCCCCATCCAGAAAGCCCTGTCTCCCTATGGAAATACAAAGCAGATCAACGAGGAGATCATCCAGGACTACATCCATTCAGGTGTTCCCATCAAGTCAATCATCCTGCGCTATTTCAACCCCATCGGCGCTCATCCCTCAGCACTTATCGGCGAACTGCCTAACGGCGTGCCCATGAACCTGATTCCCTTCGTCACTCAGACGGCCATCGGCATACGCAAGCAACTGAAAATCTTCGGTCATGACTACGACACGCCCGACCATACCTGCATTCGCGACTATATCTATGTCGTCGACCTGGCCAAGGCTCATGTGAAGGCTATGGAGCGCGTGCTCGACAAGCCTGAGACCGATGCCGTAGAAGTCTTCAACATCGGCACTGGCCGCGGACTGTCTACTCTGGAGGTCGTCGAAGGATTCGAAAAGGCCACTGGCGTGAAAGTCAACTGGGAATTTGCACCGCGTCGCGAAGGCGACATTGAAAAGGTGTGGGGCAACGTTGACAAAGCCAACAAAGTCTTAGGATGGAGAGCCGAGACACCGACTGAGGAGGTGCTGAAGAGCGCCTGGCGTTGGCAAGAGAAGTTGCGTCAGGACGGCATACAATGACGACACATAGTGTCAATGAAAAAGTATTCTCCAGTCATTTAATAATTGACTGATTTTGTGTTTGTGTTGTTGGGCCCTGCGATGGGATATCGTGGGGCCCTTTTTGGGGCCAGACTGAAGTCAGTGAACATTGAAGCGCTTGCAGCGCGTGAATCGGCTTCGCTGAGTAAACGTTCTTCGACAAGCGAAGCGGCAAAGCCGAGCGCACACACCGTAGGCGTTTCACCGTTCAACGTTCACAGAGCCGAAAGTTATGAATACAGCAGTCGAGGGACTACCTGCGGACGGACTTGCGGCCACGGACCCGATGGCCTTTGCCCTTGCTCTTGCAATCTGTCTTGCGGTCGGAGACTTTGTACTCAGGAGCCTCACCCAGACCTTCGGGCAGGGGTGTTTTCTCCACCTCACACCCCAGAAACTTCTCTATTTGCATGAAACGGCGGATGTCGCGGTCGCTGACAAATGTGACAGCTTCTCCGTCGCGATCGGCACGTGCGGTACGGCCAATGCGGTGGACGTAGTCTTCATCGTCGTGTGGGACGTCGTAGTTGAGCACCATGCGGATGTCGTCGATATCGATGCCGCGTGAAACAATGTCAGTAGCGCAGAGCACGTCGATATGCCCGGCCTTGAACCTGCGCATTACCTCATCGCGTTCAGGCTGGGTGAGGTCGGAGTGCATGGCCGCGCAATTGATCTTCATGCGCTTCAGTTCGCGGGTGATATCCTTGACGCGCTCTTTCTTGCCACAGAAGATGATGACGCGCTGCAGGTCGCCCTGCTTGAAGATATGCTGGATGATGCTCAGCTTCTGCGGTTCATAGCAGACGTAAGCTGTCTGATGAATCTTGTCGGCCGGTCGGCTCACCTTGAGCTTCACTTCAATGGGGTCATGGAGCAGCGTGACTGCCAGCTCACGGATTTTCGAGGGCATGGTGGCGGAAAACATCACTCGCTGGCAATCCTTGGGCAGCAACGCATTGATCTGCATAATGTCGTCAGAGAATCCCATGTCGAGCATGCGGTCAGCTTCGTCAAGCACGAAGAAGGAGGTGCGGGAGAGGTCAAGGTTGCCCACCTTCAGATGGCTTAGTAGTCGCCCGGGGGTGGCAATGACAACGGGTGCTCCACCACGTAGGCTCTTCATCTCCTGGTCGAAGCGTGTTCCGTCGTTGCCGCCATAGACGGCAATGGAGGACACATCGTCAAGATAGTAGCTGAAGCCTTCCATTGCCTGGTCAATCTGCTGTGCGAGCTCGCGTGTGGGTGACATGACGACGCAGTTGATGGCATCCTCGGGGTAGCCTCCGTCGTCGAGCATCGACAGAATGGGCAGCAGGTAGGCAGCCGTCTTGCCAGTGCCTGTCTGTGCGACGCCGAGCACGTCGTGTCCGTTGAGAATTTCGGGTATGCAGCGTTTCTGGATGGGGGTCATCTCGTCGAAGTGCATGTCGTAGAGGGCATCCAGTATGTTGTCATTCAGATTGGTTTCTTCAAATGTCATTTTTTAGCTCAATTGGGTGCTTGCCTATAACAGAAGTAGGCGATGAACACATAGATAAAATTTGGCAGCCAGGCAGCCAGCCACGCCGGCCATCCGGCATTGATGGCGAAGGTGGAGCTGACGGTCTGGAGCAGGATATAGGCAAACGAAAGGGCCAGTCCGATGCCGAGATAGAGGCCCATGCCGCCCTTGCGCTTGCGCGAAGACAAGGAGGCGCCGATGATAGTGAGGATGAACGATGCAAACGACGTGGCTATGCGCTTGTGGTATTCCACCTCGTACTGCACGACGTTGACCGATCCGCGCTCCTGTTGCTTGGAGATATAGCGCTTCAGTTCGGGCGACGTGAATGTCTCTTGCTGACCTTTTGAGAAGACGAGGTCCATCGGCTCCATCATGATGAGCGTATCGAGCTCTGACCCAGTCTCAATCTTTTCACGCAGTCCCTTAAGCGTGCGGATCTTGTAGTTGACCAGTTTCCAGTGGTAGCGTTCGTCGGCAATGGTGTCATATTGCGCCACGTTGGCCGTCATGTGGCTGACAAGCTTCTTGTTTTCGAACTTGTCCAGCGAGAAGCCATAGCCTCGTTTGGTGTTGTTGTCGTACTGCTGTAGGTAGGCAATGATGCCTGGGCCGACCTGCAACTGAACATTGGAGGCTGACGTGTTTTTCTTCTTGTTCTTATAGAGTGTTTCGAAGTTCTGTCGCACAATATTGCCATGAGGTATGATATAGGCGCCGAGATAGAAGTTGAGGGCTGCTATCAGAGCAGCGGAGAGCATGTATGGCCGCATCAGCCGCTTGAAGCTTGTGCCGCATGCCAGCATGGCAATAATCTCGCTGTTACCGGCCAACTTTGAGGTGAAGAAGATGACAGCAATAAAGACAAACAACGGTGAGAAGAGGTTGGCGAAGTAGGGTACGAAGTTGGCGTAATAGTCGAAGATGATGGCTCGCCAAGGTGCATGGTAGGTGGCAAACTTGGCCATGTTTTCGTTGAAGTCGAAAACTATGGAGATGCTGATAATCAGCACGATGGAATAAATGTACGTGCCGATGAACTTGCCGATGAGATATCGGTCGAGTCGTGTGAGCAGTTTGCCGAACGGGTTCTTCATAGGCGTCGTCCCAAGTTATCAATGACTGATCGCTTCCATTGGCTAAAGTCGCCCTTCTCGATGTGGCTTCGTGCATCGCCGACAAGTCGCAGATAGAACGCCAGGTTGTGAATGGACGCTATCTGAAGGGCCAGCAGTTCCTGTGCCTTGAACAGATGGTGCAGATAGGCCTTCGAGTGGAGTCTGTCGATGTCGCACCCGTCAGGATCGAGAGGCGAGAAATCTTGTTCCCACTTCTTATTGCGCATGTTCATCGTTCCCTCATAGGTGAAGAGCATGGCATTACGTCCGTTGCGGGTAGGCATGACGCAGTCGAACATGTCGACGCCGCGCTCGATTGCTTCCAGGATGTTTTGGGGCGTTCCGACACCCATCAGATAGCGGGGACGGTCCTTGGGCAGGATGTCGTTCACCACCTCTATCATCTCATACATCACTTCCGTAGGCTCACCGACGGCAAGACCGCCGATGGCATTGCCTTCGGCTCCCTTATCAGCCACATACTTGGCTGCATCCTGGCGCAGGTCCTTGAACGTGCATCCTTGGACGATGGGGAAAAGGGCCTGATGATGACCATAGAGCGGCTCCGTCTCGTCAAACCGCTTGATGCACCGGTCGAGCCAGCGCTGAGTGAGTCCGAGGGATTTCCTGGCATACTGATAGTCGCTCTGTCCGGGAGGACATTCGTCGAGAACCATCATAATGTCAGCACCGATGATGCGCTCCGTGTCCATCACAGTCTCCGGGGTAAAGATGTGTTTCGACCCGTCGATATGGGAACGGAATTCGCACCCTTCTTCCCGCAGTTTCCGGATGCCGGTCAGTGAGAATACTTGAAAACCGCCTGAGTCAGTCAGTATGGGACGGTCCCATGTATTGAACTTATGAAGGCCGCCTGCCTTGCGCAGGGTGTCGAGCCCCGGGCGCAGGTAGAGGTGATAGGTGTTGCCAAGAATAATCTGAGCCTTCACCTGTTCGCTGAGTTCAGAGAAGTGAACACCTTTCACGGAACCGCATGTTCCGACAGGCATGAAGATGGGCGTCAAAATCTGTCCGTGGTCGGTCGTAATCAGACCTGCACGGGCAGAACTGTAAGGATCGGTGTATTGTAGTTCGAACGTCATTTTTTCTCCTCTTTTTCCACCTCAACGGTGAAGTCCATGGGCTTGTCGACGATCTCGTTGGTCAATGCAAAATTCCAGACGTCCTGAATGTTCTCTACGTAGCGGAAACTGACTCCGCGCAGATAGATTTCAGGAATCTCAAGAATGTCTTTCTCATTCTCGCAGCACATGACGATATCGGTTATCCCGGCACGCTTGGCAGCCAATATTTTCTCCTTGATGCCTCCGACTGGAAGGACTTTGCCACGCAGAGTGATCTCGCCCGTCATCGCAGTATTCTTCCTGACCTTGCGCTGTGTCAGGGCCGAAGCTATCGAAGTGGCTATGGTGATGCCGGCAGAAGGACCATCCTTGGGTGTTGCGCCTTCAGGAACGTGGATATGGATGTTCCAATTGTCGAAGATGCGGTAGTCGATGTTGAGCAGATCGGCATGGGCTTTCACGTATTCCAGGGCCAGCACGGCTGACTCCTTCATCACGTCACCCAGATTGCCGGTAAGGGTGAGCTTGGCACCTTTGCCTTTTGAGAGCGAGGTCTCAATGAACAGAATCTCACCGCCAACACTTGTCCATGCTAATCCGGTCACGACTCCTGCATAGGCATTGCCCTGATATATGTCACGATAGAAAGGCGGTTTGCCGAGCAATCCTTCGAGTGATTCCGGGGTCACTTTCCAGTCGAGGTGCTCACCGTCAATCTGGAATTTGTAAGCCATCTTACGCATGGCTTTGTTGATTTGCTTCTCTAGCTGGCGCACACCGCTTTCACGCGTGTATTGCTCAATAATTTTCTCAATGGCAGCCTTGTTGAAGTTGGGCTTTTGTGAGAGTTGCTTCATGCCGGTGTTCTCCAGCTCGCGGGGTATGAGGTGGCGTTTGGCAATCTCAATCTTCTCCTCGGTGATATAGCCGCTGACCTCAATGACTTCCATACGGTCGAGCAGCGGACGAGGGATGGTGGAAAGATTGTTGGCCGTAGCGATGAACAGCACCTTCGACAGGTCGTAGTCGACATCCAGATAGTTGTCGTGAAAAGCATTGTTCTGCTCGGGGTCGAGCACTTCAAGCAGGGCCGATGCAGGGTCACCGTTGACCGTTGCCTGGGTAACCTTGTCAATCTCGTCGAGGATAAAGACAGGGTTACTTGAACCGGCCTTCTGAATGTTCTTCAGGATACGCCCGGGCATAGCTCCAACGTAGGTACGGCGGTGACCGCGGATTTCCGCTTCGTCATGAAGACCGCCAAGCGACATGCGCACATACTTACGCTTCATGGCACCGGCAATGGATTTGCCCAGAGAGGTCTTACCCACACCCGGAGGGCCATACAGACAAAGGATGGGCGACTTAAGGTCGCCGCGCAAAGCCAGGACGGACATGTATTCCAGAATGCGCTCCTTCACCTTCTCCATTCCGTAATGGTCGTGGTTGAGAATCTTCTGGGCACGGTTCAGATTGAGGTCGTCGGTGGTATATTCGTTCCATGGCAAGGATACATAGGTCTGAAGATAACTTAGCTGGACGTTGTAGTCAGGCGACTGCGTCTGCAGACTGTCGAGCTTCTCAATCTCCTTATAAAATTGTTCCTCAATTTCCTCGCTCCATTTTTTCGTCGTAGCCTTCTCGAGCAGCTTGTCACGTTCGGGCGAACTTTCATGGCCAATCTCTGCCTGCAGGTTCTTAATCTGCTGCTGCAGGAAGTAGTTCTTCTGTTGCTCATCAATGTCCTGACGTGTCTTGTTGCGGATATCTGCCTTAAGGCGTTGCAGGTTGATCTCGCGGTCGAGAGCCTTCATGGTGCAGAAAAGACGTTCCTTCACCGACTCCATGCCGAGCAGCTTCACTTTCTCCTGGATGCTGAAGGGCATGTTGGTGCATACAAAGTTGAGGGCCATCACGTCGTTAGAGATATTACTAATGGCAAAATTAGCTTCATCGGGGATGTCGTCGCTCACTGAGATATATTCGCGGGTCATGCGACGCAGGTCGTCCATGGCCGTACGCCATTCCTTGTCGTGCTTGTCAGGAATGAGTTCTGGAGCTGGCTGCACCTCGCCGTATAAGTAGGGGGTGTCTTTCGTCAGTCGGATGAGCCGCAGACGACCAAGTCCCTGGAGAATGGCCGTCACGGAATTATTTGGCAAGGTGATATGCTTCACGACACGTGCGTAGATGCCATATTCAAAGAGGTCTTCGGTAACTGGCTCTTCTACATCAGGATCTTTCTGGCAGACGATGCCGATGATTCCACCGGAACGTTCAGCTCTGCGGATGAGCTTCATGCTTGAGTCGCGTCCGATGAGGATTGGATCCACCACACCGGGGAACAACACCAAGTTTCTTACAGGCAGGATCGGAAGTTCGTTCGGCACGTCAACGTCCATCAAGTCTGTGAAGTCACCGTCAATATCAGCAATCATTGAAAATGCGTTGTTATTCTGATTTTCGCTCATTTCTTTTCTTTCTGTCTTTTAATTGGGGTGCAAAGTTACTAAATAAAATTAAGAATTAAGAATTAGAAATTGAGAATTAACAAAATATTAGTAACTTTGCCTCGATTTTAAATGGCCAATGACTATTTCCGCTTCAAGCAGTTCACCGTCAGCCAGGCTCGATGCGCCATGAAGGTTGGGACTGACGGTACACTCCTCGGCGCATGGGCGAGGGGAGGGCAGCGTGTGCTAGACATCGGCACTGGAACCGGACTCATTGCCCTGATGATGGCTCAGCGGTTCTCGTCTGCTCACGTGACTGGCATTGACATCAATCCTGATGCAGTCTTGCAAGCGAAGACCAATGTAACTTTATCACCCTTTGCGGACAGGATATCAATAGAGCAGGCTGACGTCAAACACTTCCAAGCACAACCTTTCGATGCCATTGTGAGCAACCCGCCATTCTTTGTCGATTCGCTTGAGAGTCCCGATGAACAACGCACGTTGGCTCGTCATGCTGGCTCTTTGTCGTACGCCGCGCTGATGGCTGCTGCCTGGCAACTGTTGACTGACGAAGGTGAGCTGTCGGTCATCATCCCGTTCGACTGTAAAGCTCGACTGGAAGCCGATGTCATGGTGCAAGGCTTTTTTAAAGTGCGCGAGTGGGCTGTGAAAACGACGCCCCAAAAGATGCCCAGACGCTTCCTGATGGCTTTCAGAAAGCACCCTGGGGTGTTGGACATAGGGGAGGGCGCCATCGGCTCCGCATGGTATCATGAACTTACGAAAGATTTTTACTTATGAGAGTTTGTTTGATGGAAATGGATATGGCTTGGGCCAATCCTGAAAAGAATGTCGCCGAGGCTCAGCGTATGATGATAACGAATGAGCCGTCAGATCTTTACGTACTCCCCGAAATGTGGGCGACTGGTTTTCTCACCAAACCTGAGGGTGTGGCTGAAGAGGAAGATCGGTCCATTGCTTTAGAGTGGATGAAGGCGACAGCCAAAGAACGGCGATGTGCCATCAGCGGGAGTCTTGCTGTCAGATTGAACGAGGATGGGAGCTATCGTAACCGGCATTATTTCGTGACATCTGACGATGTCACCTTTTATGACAAACACCACCTCTTTACACATGGTGGGGAAGACGCTAACTATGTGGCAGGCCGTGAATCCGTCATTACTACCTGGCAGGGCGTCCGTTTCCTTCTGCAGACGTGCTATGATCTGCGTTTTCCCGTCTTTTCACGATGGGGCAGAGCCGGCGAATATGATGCCATCATCTATGTTGCTAACTGGCCATCTTCACGCCAACTGGCATGGGACACCCTTATCAGGGCAAGAGCTATTGAGAATCAATGTTATGTCGTCGCTGTCAATCGTGTTGGCAGCGACCCGATAAGCTCCTACGGAGGAGGGTCTTGTCTGATAGAACCGACGGGAAAAGTGGTCGACACCATCGACATGGAGCGCCTCTTCAAGTTGAGGAGCCACTTCCATGTGCTGGCCGACCGCGACCGTCAGTCAATCACATAGACTATAATCAAGGCAGCAACAGAGAGAACTGCCAAAACGAAAAGCGCACGGAATCCCCATTTGGCAAAGAACTTGCGCCGCCTGATAGCCTTCAGGCTTTCGTATTTGAAACGGCTTGCACCGTCCATTTTGTGTGAGTGTGTGTGATGATGGTGATGAGTTTCTGTATTCGTTGCCATGATGAAATGATATGTGTGTTATCTAATAAGTTTCACTTCTGAGTTCAATCCGCTGGGCATAGGCTCCCACTCATCATAGAGTGTCTTTTTATAATTGATGTCCACGATGTTGATTTCCTCCATCTTACGCCATTTCACACCCTGTCGGTCTAATTCGGCAATGCGGTTGGCAGGCAGGTTGGTCACCTCGATGCGCAGCTCGTTTATGCCAGTGCGGAGCGTTCCCTTTGTGCCGAGCACAAAGGGCACCGACCAGGCACAACCGATATACTGACCGTTAATGTAGACGCGGGCTGACTCACGCACGTCGCCGAGGTCAATCTTCCATGGGCCTTCGGGGTTTTCCTTTTTCGACATTTTGAACTTCGTCGTGTAGATGCCAGTGCCCATAGTCACCTTGGTTTGTCCGTCAAGCGACTCCCATGTCTGCAGACGAGGCAACTGATAGGTCTTGCCGACCTTTGGTGCATCTTCTGTGAAGCTCAGCATCCACGGCCCCTCAAGGACAATGTCGTTCCAGTTCGCATCTGCATTCGTTATCTCTTTCACAGGTGACGCCTCGTTGAAAGTTTGCAAAATTATCGACTCGCCGCTTTTCAGGCAGATGTCAATGCCATCAGCATCAAATTGGGCGTCGGCAATGTCGCCGTTGAGGGGATTGAACCATTTGGCTGCTTTGAAGTTGACGGATAGCTTCACTCGCTTGTGGATGTCCTGCGGCGTCAGGTTAGCAATGAAATAGTGGTAGCCATTGGCATTCTTGCGTCGGATGGCCTTCAGCCCCAAGTCGGTCTTCATAGGCTCAGACTTGGCTGATTCAGCCATAGCAGTGGGGTCAATGCCATAGACGATATGGCCCCCCTGAGCCTTCAGCTGGCGGATGTGCTGTTTCACAGTTTCAGGCATCTCACCACTGCCAGGGATAATCAGTCCTTTATAGCTGGTGCCGCCGCTGGTAATGAGTCTGCCGTTCTTGCAGGTTGCCTGCATCAGCAGCCGCTCTGAGATGTAGTCGCAGTCGAATCCGGCCTTGTCGATGTCGAGGATGGCGTCGCGGAATTCCGGCATCAGTTTGCCCATGGCGTGGATCGAGAATTGCATCAGCAGTTTCCCCGTCTGTTTCTTCCATGCATCCCGCACTGGCAGCAACACAAGGAAGTCGTTATCCGGCTCTCCCCACTGAAGGAAACTCTGGCAGCGCTCAACGTATTGCATGAAGTAAGGAGCATCGCGCCAGATGGAGTTTGTCGGGCTCATGTCAATCGAAGCATAGAACTTCCATCCGGGCCACTCGTCGTCCTTGGGGCTATAGCATGTGCCGTGGAAGAACATGTGGTTGACGCCTGCGCAGAACATCAGGTCAATGTCGGGCTTCAACTGGGAGAGGCTTGTGCGGAAATGTTCGGTCAGCCAGGTAAAGGTTTCGCTCGACGTGTAGGGCTTGCCGCAGACATGGGCTGCCGAGGGGGCATACTTGAACATCGAATAGTCGGAGTCGTTCTTGCGCGTCTTGCCCGGATCTTTCCGGAGTCCCTTGATACCGAAGTCACTGAGCCCGAAACCTTCAATCTCGGGAATGTCAACCGCTGCGTAGCAGTCAATTAGATTGGCAGGCGAACCATGCGCCTGATTACGGGTGATGGCCCCATGCGAGTGTGCCCAAGCCGTCCATTGGTTGGTAAAGTTTTCAAGCAGCAGGTCACCGAGCGTTTCGCGATAGTCGCTGAGCACCTTGGGCTCGAAGGCCAACAGTTCCGGCAGATGATGTTCCAGCCGATAGCCGCGCCGCTTGGCAAATTCGTCGAAGAGCGTGGGTGTCCACGTGGCAGCATCCACTTCATACGAGTCGTTGAAGAATGTGTGAGGGTAGGGCGTGTGCGTGCGCTCGAAAGCCTGTTCAACATGTTTCAGATAGTTGGCAACAGCAGTCTTGTCGAAATGGTCGATGACAAGACCTTCTCCTCCAGGGGCGGCCCGCTTCACTTTCATGACACCATACTTGACATATACAGCGATGATCTTGGCAGTTCCTCCCTGCGACGGATGGGAGTAGGTGCCGTTATGCACCTGTGCAGTCACGTCTTGGGCTTTCCCGTCGGTCGTGTAGAGCATCACTTTGTGCAGAAAGGCATTGTTGCGTTCTTTCTCAGGAACGGAAAGGTCGGCCGTCTCGCCATTGGCTACGTCTTTTTCGACAAAAACAGCCTTGCATGCACTCTCCTTGAGAGGGACCCAAGGGCCACCGAAGGGCCATCCAGTGCCTGTGGTCATGTCAACCTCAATGCCATTGTGGGCAGCCTGACTTTCGGTGAAGCGGAGCATCTCCATCCATTGGTCGCTGAGGTATGGAATGTTGTTCTTATCGTTACCCTGAACACCATAGATAGGGGTGATCTCCACAGCCCCAGCACCATGATTGGCATACTGCTCGAGATTCCATTTCAGGTTTACTTTGTCGACGGCAGAGCCGAGCCACCACCAGCGAAGTCCGGGTTTCGCTTCAGTAGTGGAAGTAGGCCAAGTCTGCGCCTGTGCTGTCAAAGCCAATATAAGAGCAAGTACGGTCAAGATTTTCTTCATCGTTCATTACCGTGTTTGTCAGTCCTTATTAGTTGCCGTCAGGCTTCACTAAGTCTGCATTCTTAGCTGGAGACCACTTGAACGATTTCCAGTCGTCTGGCTTTGAAGGATTAAAGTCACGCCAATCGGATCGCAGATAACCGGCCAGTGGCAGCTTAAGCTGCTTGATGCCCATCACGACGCACTTGGCCACCTCGTAGGCACCATAGGGATTAAAGTGGGTGTTGTCGGCCAGTTCCTTCGGCTGATTTGGGAAGGTGTTGGCGGGATAATGCACCAGGGCTCGCTTGGAGTTCTCAAAGCCAAGGGCCTCAAAAAAGGTCTTCGTCATCTGGTTTAGGTCAATCAGGGGGACCTGCTCACGCTCTGCCACCTGCTTCATAGCTGCCGGGAAGTCACCGTGGGTATTTCGGATGGTCTTGTTGTCATTCTCAAACTGGCGGCGTTGGGTCGGTGTACAGAAGACAATCTGTGCGCCCTTCTGACGCACCTGGTCGATGAAAATCTTCAGCTGATACTGATAGTGGTACCATGCTCCGTCGCCAGGTCGTTTTTCTTTTTCGTCGTTATGGCCGAACTCCACAAACACATAGTCGCCGGGGTTCAGCGTCTGAAGAATCTTGTCCAGACGGAACGAGCCGATGAACGTGCGGGCCGTCAATCCGCTTTCAGCGTGGTTGGAGATAGCCACCTCAGGGCCGAACCAGCGGGGGATCATCTGTCCCCACGAGGCCCAAGGCTCATTGTTCTGGTCAACGACGGTAGAATTGCCGCAAAGGTACACCGTAGGCACCTTGTCGTCTCTCTCAATATGAATGGATTGCACGGCTGGCTGTTCGCCGTTGAACTCCAGCGTCAGCTTATCGTCCCATGCGAGATAGTCCTTCTCGCGGTCTTTGATCTTCACCCGTTTGTCACCCTCAATCAGCGGTGAGCGCTTGTTGACGGTAAATTCAATCGTTTTACTTTCCTTCTTTTTCTTCGTCGTCACGTTGTCCATCATCAGCCGTCGACCTTCGGCCCGGACAGTCGTGTTCGAGTTCTTGATGCCGCCCAGCACAACGCATACTCTGTAGTTGCCATCCGGCACGCGCACAGAAAAATAGAACGGGTCGGTTGTCGGCTTTATTACGTTGGGAGCTGGCAGAATGTCGTAGCCATAGCCGTCGTGCTCGTTGTAGGTGGGCAACTGGCGCGTCATGTCAAAGTCGAACGTCTGTGCTATAATGGTTAGAGGTAACATTACCATTGCCATGAATGTGATTCTTCGTCTCATAAAGTTATGGATTATATAGAATTTTGTTATGCAAAGGTACAAATTAAAAACGAAACGACCAAATTTTAAGCACCTATATGTAAAAGATGTGTTGCTTTTCCGTCCAAAAAGCGGCACTTCTCGGGGCAAGAAGTACCGTTTCTCGTTTTTAAGCAACGGCATCTCTCCTTGTACACCGAGGGTGTACACATTGTACAATGGGGGTGTACAGCGTGTTCACCCGGGGTGTACAGTTCTTAGTTTTTGTGACTACGCACTTCCAATAGTTTAATAGATTACCATTGACAGCAAATAGGCCACAATCGTCGAGACGAAGACACAGATCAGTCCAGGCATCATAAACGAGTGGTTGAGCAGATACTTGCCAATGACGGTTGTGCCGGAGCGGTCGAAGTTGACCGTTGCAATGTCGCTGGGGTAGTTGGGGATGAAGAAGTAGCCATAGACACTGGGAAGCACACCCAGCAGCACGGGGCCCTCTATGCCCAGTTTATAGGCCAAAGGCAACATAGCCACCACGACGGCTCCCTGCGAGTTAATGAGTACCGACACAAGGAAGAACACGATGGCTATCGACCAGGGATACTGCGCAACGATATCTTCAAGCATCACCTGTATCTCGGCCATGTAGTTTGAGAAAAAGGTGTCGGCCATCCAGGCAATGCCGTAGATAGCAACGACGGCCACCATTCCGCTTTGCCATACGGGGCCTGATACCGCCTTCTTCGGCTGAGCCTTACAGAAGATAATCATTAGGGCGGCGGCTGAAATCATCACAATCTGAATTACGATGTTCATTTTCAGTGACTGACCGTCCCATGATGGCAGCAGGCTTGGGAAGATGGCGAACAGCACGATGACGGCAAGGGCTGCCAGGAAGATGAAAACGGCATTCTTGGCCTCACGCGAAATCTTGAGGTCGAGGGTCGTGGCGCTATTTCCGTAGATGTAGGCACGCTGCTCTGGATCTTGTATTTTGGCTTGGAACTTAGGGTCTTTGTCAAGATCGAGACCGCGGTGATAGGATGCTGCAGCGGCGGCCATCAATCCACAGAGGCAAGCAGGAATCGACACCATAAGCACTCCTGGAATGTTGACATCGAAACCATTTGCGTTTGAGATGGTTACAAAAGCGACGACGGCAGCAGCAATAGGCGAGCAGGTGATGCCAACCTGTGAGGCGATGGAGGCCACGCCGCATGGGCGCTCCGGACGTATGCCCTTCTTCAGGGCGATGTCACAGATGATGGGCATCAGTGTGTATACCACGTGTCCCGTGCCGACAAGAACGGTCAGGAAGAAGGTACAGAGCGGTGCCAGAAACGTGATGCGGTCAGGGTGCTTGCGCAGTAGCCGCTCGGCAATCTGGATGAGCCAATCCATACCGCCTGAAGCTTGCATGATACCTGCGCAGGTGACGGCGGCAATGATGATGTAGATGACGTCAGTTGGAGGCGAACCGGGCTTCAGATTGAAACCAAAGACGAGAATAGCCAGTCCGATACCGGAAATGGCTCCGAGGGCAAGTGAGCCGTAGCGCGAGCCCACCCAAAGTGCTCCCAATACGATAAGGAGCTGAAGGATCATTGTGAATGTAACCATAGGTTTTTGCTTAGTTTAATTTGTTATTATGACCGTTTTTCTTTGATAATGCCGTGACGGTAGGCATAGAGCAAGTCTTTCAGGTCGGCAATCTGGGAGCGGAGCTCAGTACCCTTGTCGGTGTCGGCTACAAGCATGCGGTGGGTCGACATCTCCACGATTTGGGTGGTCGACTTAATGTCGGTTCCTCTCATAATGGAAGCACGTGCACTTGTAAAGGGTTCATGCTGAACGAGTTGGAATCCTCGGCTATGATAGACCAGTGTATAACCGGCAATACCGGTTTCCTTGTGATAGGCTTCCGAGAAGCCGCCGTCGATGACCATCAGCCGTCCGCCTGCCTTGATGGGATTCTCGCCAGATCCGGCGTGAACGGGCACGTGGCCGTTGATGATGTGTCGCGTATCCCCTTTCACGCCAAAGGCATCGAGGATGCGTTCGCATATTTCCTGCGAGTCGCGTAGCTTGAAATAGTTGCCTTTCTCTTCATGATAAGTAGCCTTGTCCTCGAGGAAATAGCGTTCGAAGGTGGCCATCTTTGACTTGTCGAACAGGGGAGAATCCTTACCGCACCAAAGATAAAGGAAATAATCCTTGGCGAAGGCTTTCGTCTCAGCAGGCGTGTCGTTCTCGAAGGCAGCACGTATCAGCTGACCGGTAAACTCCATCAGTTCGCGCCCCGCATAGGTCTTTCCTAAGATTTCCACATGCTTCAGCGTACCGTCGTCGTTGAGGGGGACGGAGGCGTGAAACAACAAGTTTTGGTTGCAGATGTTGTACATACAGCCATGGCTTAGGATGGTGCGGATGTGCTTTCTGAGCTTCTCTGACACGCGGAAGGAGTGGTGCAGCTTTTGCATCAAATCTTCTTCTTCTGACGTGAGGGCGGATGGATTTTTTGGGTCGACAGTGGGGAAACTGCATGATTTCATGGCATATTCCTCACCTTCTATGACGCAGATGTGCTTGTCGAACTCTATGTCCTCAAGCAGACAGCGGTCTTCCATCTGCCATTCCGGCCTACGATGGAAGATGCGGGCTTCCTCCTTGAATTGGATAATGGATATTGCCTTGTGCATCTTGGCGGTCAGCTGCAGGGTCTTCTCGTCCATCCGCCCGTCATTCTTCAGCATCTTCGGGATGAATTCGGTGCAGGGGTCGTCACCGTAGACGTCGAGCGCGAATGTGGCCAGGGGCACGAGATTGATGCCGTAGCCCTCCTCGAGTGTGGTCAGGTTGGCGTAGCGCAGCGACAGGCGAAGCACGTTGCAAATGCAGGCGTTATTTCCTGCACAGGCGCCCATCCAGAGAATGTCGTGATTGCCCCACTGGATGTCCCAGGAGTGATATTGCGCCAGCGTGTCCATGATGATGTGTGCGCCCGGGCCTCGGTCGTAGATGTCGCCTAAGATGTGCAGCTGGTCGATGGCCAGTTGCTGTATGACCTTCGAGATGGCAATGATGAAGGCGTCTGCTCGACCGGTCGAGATGATCGTGTCGACTATAACGGCCACGTAGGCGGCTTTGTCTTGATCTTCGGTGCGCTCGTGGAGCAGTTCCTCGATGATGTATGAGAATTCCTGCGGCAATGATTTGCGCACCTTGGAACGGGTGTATTTCGACGATACATCGCGGCAGACCCGTACAAGTTGGTGAATGGTGATACGATACCAGTCCTTCAGGTTTTCCTCAGTAGTCTTAATCAACCCCAGTTTCTGCTCCGGATAGTAAATCAATGTGCAGAGTTCTTTCTTCTCCGACTCCCTGATGGTATTGCCGAAGATTTCCCCGACCTTGCGTTTGATATTGCCAGAGGCATTCTTCAGCACGTGACGGAAGGCTTCATATTCACCATGCAGATCGGCTAGAAAGTGCTCCGTCCCCTTGGGCAGGTTGAGGATGGCCTCGAGATTAATTATCTCGCGGGCAGCATCGGCCACAGTGGGGAAAGAGTTGGAGAGTAAATGCAGGTATTTCTCGTCGGTATTCATATTTTCAAGTGATTGGTTAAGCAAGTCCTTAGCTGAGCCGTTGTCCGGTTGTCAACTGGGGGGATGGGCATAAAACCCTCATCGAAAAATAGTTCTTCTTTCAGTAATTGTAACAGACTTGAAAACAGCGCACCGAGTTTTTTACATTCGAGTTCTTCGAGAAGTCTGTTTTCGTTAAGCGAAGGGTGCCTGAGCGCCTGGTGCAGGTCACACAGCAATAGCAGTTCCAATCGTTCCTGCTGCATTTGCCGCTGCACTTTCTTAATCAATTCGACGACGCTGGCCTTGGGTCTTGAGATTGGTCGTTGGTATTCCTCTGGCAGATAGCTGACGGGAGTCGTGTGCGGAGGAATCTGCAGCCCCATGAGACTCAGGCCACGGTCGAGTAGAGCGCTGACACCTTCATGCCAGGTGTAGGTATAGAGCAGTCGCCATTGCGGTGACGCTGGCAACGCCAATCCGTCAATCCATTGGCGGTCGCCACAGAGGGCCACCTTCATCAACAGCCGCATGGTCTGGCGTGAGTCTTCATTCAGGAAAGGCAGCACGTCGGAGTCCACCACTTTTTGATAGATGCGCATCATCTGTTCTGCGATGTCTTCGGGACGTATAGTCTTTGTCACCAACGGGTTGCGCACGGTCTCTATTCTTGGGTTGTCAGTTATATGGCGGGCTTCGATGTTGCTGCGAGCTACGACGACGTAGGCTCCTTGACCGTCTGTCGTCTGACCATGCGGCGTCAACACTCTTCTGATCTGCCTTAGTTCTGTTTGTGCGGCCCATGTCACCAGCCCGTGCTGGTGCACGATGTCTGGTCTTTGGTTCTTGATGAGTTGCTTCGCTTCCTGTGGGTCATCAGTAGCCGACGATGAAACCTTGTCGCCCATAGTCTGCATCAGCATGGTCACGTAGTTGGCTGTCATGCTGTCGCTCTTAGGAAAGATGTGAAGCACTTTCGCTCTCATATCAACTCATCACTTAGATATCCCTTCGGCAGCGGCCGACAGTTGTAGCCAGAAGCCATAATCTCACCGTAGGCGCCAGCTGAGCGGATGGCAATGAGGTCGCCACGGTGACAACGGTTCAGGTCAATCTGCTTGGCAAAAACATCACTCGACTCACATATGGGTCCCACCACGTCGTAAGTCTCCATTTCCTCGTCGCTGGTAAGGTTCTCAATCTTATGGTAGGCTTGATAGAGCGCCGGCCTGATCAGGTCGGTCATACCAGCATCCACTATACAGAACTTCTTGGCCGCCCCTTCCTTTATATATAAGGAACGCGTGATGAGTGTTCCGCAAGGCGCTACGACAGCCCTTCCCAGTTCGAAATGCAGGGTCTGACGCGGCCGCAACTTCAGCCGCCGGGCATAGGTATCAAAATATGCCTTGAAGTCGGCCATTGGCACGCGGTTGGGATGCTGGTAGTCTATGCCCAGTCCGCCACCTACGTTAATGCTCTCCACGTAGATATGATGACGTTCCAGCTGTTGCTGCAGGTCATTGATACGGTTACATAGAGCCTGAAAGTCGCCCATATCAAGAATCTGACTGCCGATGTGGAAGTGGAGGCCGACAAACCTAACGTTCCCCATCTTTGTGGCGCGCCCGATAACGTCCTCCATATCGCGCATGGCAATGCCGAACTTGTTCTCGGCCAATCCCGTGGTGATGTTGCTGTGGGTGTGGACTCCAACGTCGGGGTTGATGCGCAGGGCAATGCGGGCCGTCTTTCCTTCATGTTTTGCCAGTTGGTTGATTACTTCCAACTCGGCCAAACTCTCAACGTTGAAACACAGAATGTCGTGCTCCAGACCAGACAAAATCTCCCAGTCACTCTTGCCTACACCAGCATAAACAATTTTGTCGACAGGGAATCCTGCCTTCACGGCAACCTCGATTTCTCCTCCACTGACACAGTCAGCACCAAGTCCAGCCTGACGGATAATGCGCAGCACTCTCGGGTTGGCATTGGCCTTCACAGCATAGTGCACCATGAACCCCTCATGCTTGCCCGCCTCATGCTGGATAGCACCGAGCGTCTGGCGCAGTAGGTCGGCGTCGTAGTAGTAGAACGGGGTCTTAATCTGTTCGAACCGGTCGATGGGGAATTGGCCTTTCATAAATCTTTAGCTGAACAGATGGTCACTCAGGCTCTGGAGAGCACGACGCTTATCTTCCTCTCGTACCAAGAACGAGATGTTGTAGTTTGAACCGCCGTAGCTGATCATACGTACGGGGATGTCCTTCATGGCATCCATCACGCGGGTCTCAAATCCGACGTTCGACCAGTCGAGGTCACCCACGACGCAGATGACGCAGAGGTTCGTGTCGACCGTCACAGTGCCATACTTCTTCAACTCGTCGACAATCTCACCCAGGTGGGCCGAGTTGTCTATAGACATTGACACACCCACCTCCGAGGTGCACACCATATCGATTGGGGTCTGATAGCTCTCAAAGATTTCAAAGACCTTGCGCAGGAAACCCGTAGCCAACAGCATGCGGCTCGACTTGATCTTGATAGCGATGATATTGTCCTTGGCAGCAACGGCCTTGATTTTGCCATATTCCGTGGCATTACTGATAGTCGTTCCCTCGGCTTCAGGATCCATGGTGTTCAGCAACCGAACGGGGATACCGGCATACTTGGCGGGCTGTACACACGTTGGATGGAGAATCTTTGCGCCGAAGTAAGCCAGCTCGGCTGCCTCCTCAAAGTGCAGCTGATGCACAGGCTCGGTCTTGTCCACAATGCGCGGGTCATTGTTGTGCATGCCGTCGATGTCAGTCCAGATTTGAATTTCCTCAGCATTCAATGCAGCTCCAACAAGCGAGGCCGTATAGTCGCTGCCGCCACGTTGCAGGTTGTCAATCTCTCCATAGGCATTGCGACAGATAAAGCCCTGGGTAATATAGACCTGTGCCCCCTGGTTCTGCTCCATCAGGGCAGTCAGTTTCTCTTTTATATAGACGGGGTCGGGCTCCGCATTCTTGTCCGTCCGCATGAAGTCGAGGGCATTCAGCAGCATGGTGCTGGCACCCTGCTCCTGCAGGTAGGCTGCCACCATGTGGGTAGACATCATCTCACCTTGTGCTACGATGCTCTTTTCCTCGAACGAAGTAAACAATTCCTTGGTGAACGAGCGCAAGTACTGAAACTCCTCGTGCAGGAACTCACGCGTCTCTGTCAGCATTTGCTCTTTGCTCAGCAGCTCGGGCAGGTGGCGCATGTACTTATCCTCCAGCTTGTTGATCACCTCATTAGCGCCGTCGGGATTCTTCTTATAGAGGTAGTCGGAGATTTCCACCAGCGAGTTAGTGGTGCCCGACATGGCCGACAGCACTACAAAAACCGGCTCGCCCTGTGCTGTTACCAGCCGCGCCACATCTTTCATCCTTTGCGGCGTCCCCACTGAGGTGCCGCCAAATTTCATTATTTTCATATATGGTTATCTTTTATTATTGTTGCTTCATTCATTGTCGTCGCTGACAGCTTCTATCTTCTGGTTGTCGCCGGTCACCTCCTCAAAACGCCCTTCTGTGCAACGGTATACAAAACCAGGAAACTGGTCGAGCAGCGGCATATTGTGAGTCGACATGACAACGGCAGTGCCATGCTGAGCAATATCTTTGAATAGCTGCATGATGCCCGTAGCTGTCTCAGGGTCAAGATTGCCCGTTGGCTCGTCAGCTACTATCAGCTTAGGGTGGTTCAGTATGGCTCTTGCAATAGCCACGCGCTGTTGTTCTCCGCCAGACAGTTCATGGGGCATCTTGCTACTCTTGTTGCTCATACCGACAGCATTTAGCACTTCGTCGATGCGCTGTCGCCGTTCCTCATTGTCCTTCCATCCTGTGGCCTTCAGCACAAACAGCAAATTCTTATAGACCGAGCGGTCTGCCAACAACTGGAAGTCCTGAAAGACGATGCCTATCTGACGTCTCAGGGCCGGCACATCTTTTCTTCTGATGTTCAGCATATCACAGTCCAGCACCATAGCTTTCTCAGCCTCGTCGATGTCCAGTTCATTATAGATGGTTTTCAAGAGTGAGCTTTTGCCAGAGCCCACTCGCCCGATGATGTAGACAAACGCTCCGTCGTCGACGGTGAAGTCAACATCAGTCAGCACACGCTGACCGTCCTGTTGATCGATGTTCGCTTTTTTGTAATCTATCAGCATAATTTACTTAAATTGTCATTTCGACGTTGCAAAGATACAAAAAATATCCCCCAAAACAGCCTTTTTCTCTTTTTTTTTGATAAATAATCCAAAATGTTTGATGTTATATCAGAAAAAAACGCTATATTTGCAAAAATTATTCGCAAGCGAACTTAAATAAGGAGGAACATTATGCCTAAGTACAACATTACTGAACGAAAAGAAAGGGAGGCCACTTACCGCACTTTGGTGAGCCCCGCACTGATGGATGAGCTAAAGGATAAGATTCTCAACCTGATAGTGATGCAAAAGAAGTATAAGGACAAGGATTATTCAGCAAAGAAACTAGCTGTTGACCTTGGCACAAACACCCGCTATGTCTCAGCCGTTGTCAATGTGAAGTTTCACATGAACTACACATCTTTTGTAAACAAATATCGCATTGAGGAAGCCATGTCTATCCTCACCGATAAACGCTACCAAAATCTACGTATCGAGGAGGTCAGTGACATGGTGGGCTTCTCCAACCGTCAGTCATTCTATGCTTCGTTCTATCGTATTATGGGCATCACACCACGGGAATACCGAGCTCAGCACCTCGTTCAGACCAAACCGGCCCATGCTCTTAACAAAAAAGTTAAGAGTTGATGGTTTCGGGCGATTTTAACTATGTCGATGAGCGTTTTGCCGATTTGCAGCTGTTGCGCTATCGCCTCAACGGCTTTGAGTCGCTAACGGTAAGGCAAAAAGAGCTCGTCTACTATCTCTCGCAGGCCACCCTCTTCGGGCGCGACATCACTTTCGACCAATTCGGCCGTTTCAATCTGTTAGTGCGCAAAGTACTCGAGACCATATATACCGATTTTCGTATTAATCATTCTACGCCTGAGTTCCAGTCACTTGTTGTTTATCTCAAGCGTGTATGGTTCTCAAGCGGCATCTATCATCACTATGGGTCTGAAAAGTTTGTTCCCGACTTTACCCCAGACTATTTGCTCCAATGCATGTATCAGGTGGATGCCTGCCGTTTGCCTCTTGCCAACGGCCAGACGGTCGATGATTTATTCAGCATCCTCCAACCAGTCATCTTCTCTCCCGACATACTTCCCAAGAGGGTCAACCAGGCTGATGGCGCCGACCTTATCCTGACATCGGCCAGTCATTACTATGAAGGCGTCACACAGGCCGAGGCCGAGCAGTTTTATGCTAATCAGAAGCAGCGTTATGCTGATGACCCGCAGCCAATTTCCTATGGTCTCAACTCCACGCTTGTCAAATCGCCTGACGGTTCTGTACACGAGGAGGTCTGGTCGTCACGTGGACGTTATGCCAACGCTATCCGTCACATCGTCTATTGGCTTTCGAAGGCTGCTGACGTGGCCGAGACTCCCGCTCAGCAGCAAATCATCAACCACCTTATTAAATATTATAATGAAGGCGACCTCCGCGATTTCAATGCCTATTGCATCGAGTGGGTGAAATCGCATGACTCACGCATAGACTTCATCAATGGTTTCATTGAGGTCTATGGTGACCCGTTGGGGCTGAAAGGATCTTGGGAGGGACTTGTCGAATACATCGACGAGGAAGCCACTTGCCGCACTCGCACCATCAGCAACAATGCCCAGTGGTTCGAGAACCATTCACCCGTAGATCCGTGCTTCCGCAAGCATGTCGTCAAGGGCGTTTCTGCAAACGTCATCTGCGCAGCCATGCTCGGTGGTGACGAGTATCCCTCCACAGCTATCGGCATTAACCTTCCCAATGCTGACTGGATTCGAGCCGAGCATGGATCAAAGAGCATTACTATCAGTAATATTACCGATGCCTACAAAAAGGCCGCTCATGACAATGGTTTCCGCGAGGAGTTCGTCATCGACGATGCCATGCTCGCTTTAATCGAACGCTACGGCGATGTCTGCGACGACCTGCACACTGACCTTCATGAGTGCCTCGGTCACGGTAGCGGACAGCTTCTGCCTGGTGTCAACCCCAATGCACTCAAGGCCTATGGTAACACCATCGAGGAGGCACGGGCCGATCTTTTCGGTCTTTATTATATTGCCGACCCGAAGCTAATCGAGCTTGGACTCCTGCCTGACGGTGAAGCATATAAGTCACACTACTACACCTATATGATGAACGGTCTCATGACGCAACTTGTGCGCATTGAGCCAGGCCGCCAGATTGAGGAAGCCCACATGCGCAACCGCGCCCTTATCGCCTGGTGGTGTCTTGAACGGGCAAAGCATACGCAAATCATCTATCGCAACGGCAAGCACTATCTTCAGATTCTCGACTTCGAGGAACTCCGTCGTCTCTTTGCCCAACTGCTGGCCGAAGTTCAGCGCATCAAGAGCACTGGGGACTATGAGGCAGCCCGCAAGCTTGTTGAGAGATATGCCGTCCGAGTCGACGCCACACTACACGACGAAGTACTCAGCCGCTATCGTCAACTCAATCTTACTCCCTATAAAGGTTTCATAAATCCCTGGCTGCAGCCCATCTACGACGCAGAGGGCCGTTTCATCGACCTTCAGGTCAACTATTCCGAATCATACGACCATCAGATGCTCCGTTACAGCTCAGAATATGCTACGCTGATATGACCGAAGAACGTGTTCGCCAGATCAAACAATCCTTCCGCCTCATGATGGACGGCTCAGTCGCCCAGTCAATGCGACAGAAAGGCCTCGATTATCATCTTAACTGGGGAGCGACCATTCCTCGTCTGCGACAGATGGCTACAGAACTTGGCCCTGATTACGATCTCGCCATCGCCCTCTGGAAGGAGAATATTCGCGAGAGTAAGATTCTTGCAACGATGATTATGCCCCCTGACGAAATTCTCCCCGAGGTGGTTGACATCTGGATGGAACAAATACCCACCATGGAAATCGCTGAGCAGGCTGCTTTTAACCTTTTCCAGCATCTGCCCTATGCCGCAGACAAGGCCTACCAGTGGCTGGCCTCACCCAACGATATCCCACAGCTATGCGGCTACCATGTCCTGTCACGACTATTCATACAACATCAGGAGCCCAATGAGCGCGGCATAAACGAGTTCATTGATCAAGCTCTTGCTGCGCTCCGGAGCCCCAGCACATCGCTCCGTAAAGCCTCCATGCAGGCCATCATCCGTTTCTCTGAACTGGGTCTGCTCTACGATCGCCTCGCACGTTCAGCCCTCCGATGTAATGGTTTCAGTGAGATATTGTTATAATGAACCTTAGTATCATAATTTGAACTTAACACGCATCTGACGGCCGTTTTTCCCTTACTGTTGTGTATCGGTTTTCCTTAAATGCTATCAATTTTGAACTTTAGGGGGAAGATTTTTCGTAAAAGCGTTTGCGGTTCGGAAAATTTTTGCTAACTTTGCACAGACAATTGAAATCTAAAGATAATACTTAAAATACAAATTTAGCTTATGTCACAAATTAAAGGACGCATTTCTCAGATCATCGGTCCCGTGATTGACGTCTATTTCGACGTGGAAGGACTGGATGCGGAGAAAGTGCTGCCAAAGATTCACGAGGCTCTGCGTATTGACCGCGGTGACGGACGCGAACTCATCGTCGAGGTGCAGCAGCACATCGGTGAGGACACCGTGCGCTGTGTGGCTATGGACAATACCGACGGACTGCACCGTGGACTTGAGGCTATCCCCGTAGGCTCGCCAATCTTGATGCCCACTGGCGATCAGATCAAGGGCCGCATGCTTAATGTGATAGGTCAGCCTATCGATGGTATGAAACAGCTCTACATGGAGGGTGCCAACCCCATCCACCGCGAGGCTCCGACGTTTGAGGAACTCTCGACAAAGAAGGAGATTTTGGCTACGGGCATCAAGGTGATTGACCTGCTGGAGCCCTACATGAAAGGTGGTAAAATTGGTCTGTTTGGTGGTGCCGGTGTGGGCAAGACGGTGCTCATCATGGAGCTCATCAACAACATCGCCAAAGGACACAACGGCTTTTCGGTGTTTGCAGGAGTCGGTGAGCGTACGCGTGAGGGCAACGACTTGATTCGTGAGATGATCGAGTCGGGCGTTATTCGCTACGGTGAGAAGTTCCGCAAGGCTATGGACGAGGGAAAATGGGACCTCTCGCTCGTTGATCCTGATGAGCTAAAGAAGAGCCAGGCCACGCTGGTCTACGGCCAGATGAACGAGCCGCCAGGCGCACGTGCTTCAGTGGCACTGTCTGGACTGACGGTGGCCGAGGGCTTCCGCGACGGTGGTGGCAAGGACGGTGGTGCTGCCGACATACTATTCTTCATCGACAACATTTTCCGTTTCACTCAGGCAGGTTCTGAGGTGTCGGCTTTGCTGGGCCGTATGCCGTCTGCCGTGGGCTACCAGCCGACGCTGGCTTCGGAGATGGGTTCCATGCAAGAAAGAATTACGTCAACAAAGACTGGATCAATCACCTCTGTACAAGCAGTTTATGTACCTGCAGACGACCTGACAGACCCAGCTCCTGCAACAACCTTTACCCACCTCGATGCTACTACTGTACTCGACCGTAAGATCGCTGAGTTGGGTATCTATCCTGCCGTTGACCCGTTGGGCTCTACTTCGCGTATCCTCGACCCGCTGATCGTGGGCAAGGACCACTATGAGTGTGCACAGCGCGTGAAGGAAATTTTGCAGCGCTACAAGGAACTGCAAGACATCATCGCTATTCTGGGTATGGATGAACTCTCTGACGAGGACAAGTTGACCGTGAACCGTGCACGCCGTGTGCAGCGCTTCCTGTCACAACCGTTCTCCGTTGCCGAACAGTTCACCGGCCTGCCGGGCGTGATGGTGTCCATCGAAGACACAATCAAGGGCTTCAATGCCATTCTCGACGGCGGGGTCGACGACCTGCCCGAACAGGCCTTCCTCAACGTTGGTACCATCGACGATGCAAAAGCAAAGGCTAAGAGACTACTGGAGGCTGCAAAGGGTAATTGAACAAACAAATGTTCAATAGAGAAAAATAATATGTTGAAATTGAAGATTGTATCGCCCGAAAGGGTAGAGTTTGAAGGTGAAGCCGAGAGCGTGCTGGTGCCTGGCACACAGGGGCAGTTTGAGATCCTGAATGACCACGCGCCCATCATTTCAACCCTGCAGAAGGGATTCGTTGAATATGGCGTGAAGGGTGTCAAGGAGCGCATCGACATTCTTGGAGGCTTTGTGGAGGTGCAGCAGAACGTTGTGTCGCTCTGCGTGGAGATTAACGAATAGCGCATGCACGGGATGATGGACATCGGCAGGATCTGCTCATTATATAATAAGGTGTGCTCCGCCTTGCTCTTGGCGCTCACCGTGGTGTGGGGCCTGTTGAGCCAGCTGATGGGCTTGGATCTCTGGTGGATTCTGACGATTTCGGTCCTCTTCCATGCCGCTTGTTACATTGCCTATATCCAAGGCTGGCGTGCTGTCGCCCGACGCTCACCCGACGTACTGCCCAAGTATTACCTCGCAGGATCGGCCTTCCGGTTGATGGCCGCAGCCATTGTGCTGTTGGTTGTCTGTGTGGTGAAACGGGTCGACATTGATGCCATCCGATGGTTTGCCATCGTGTTCATAGTCTACTACCTCGTCATGCTCATTTTCGATGCTATATTCTTTGCAAAAGTAAGTAAAAAACAGTAACTAATGAAACAAACAAATAACCGACGCAGTCTGAGGATGTTCCTCCTGCTGGCAATGATGCTGTTCACGGCCCCGGCCGGCTTTGCCCAGAAGGTGGAGCTGGCTGGGGAAGAGGGCGGCGTCAACCTGAAGGAGATTCTGTTCGGCCATGTACAGGACTCGTATCAGTGGCATGTCACCGACATCGGCGGCCATCCGCTGATTATCCACCTGCCCATGATCTTCTATTCCCAGCAGAGCGGCTTCCACGTCTACTGTTCGTCGCAGTTTGCCCACGAGCCGAATGCTGAGCTGCTGCGCGAGGGACCCGACGGATTCTATATTCAGGGTGCTGAGGACGAGAAGGGACGCATCGTGGAGATGGTCGGAGGCGAGTTACAGCCTGTCTGCTTCGACATCTCAATCACGAAGACCGTGATGGTGCTCTTCATCAATGCCCTGCTGCTGCTCATTTGTATCCTAACAGCGGCCCGCTGGTGCAAGAAGCACAAGGTTGACGACCCCGCTCCTAAGGGATTCGTAGGTTTGATCCACATGTTTGTCGTGTCCGTCTATAATGACATGATTAAGCAGCCGCTGGGTGAGGAGGCACCCAAGTATGCCCCTTACCTGCTCACGTGCTTCTTCTTCATCTTCATCACCAATCTGATGGGTGTGGTGCCATTCCCTCCTGGTGGTGGCAATCTGACCGGCAACATCACCTGCACCATGTTCCTGGCTCTTTGCACGTTCTTCATTGTCAACGTGACAGGCACTCGGGCCTACTGGAAAGAGATTTTCTGGGGCGACGTGCCCTGGTGGCTGAAAGTGCCCGTGCCCCTGATGCCCTTCATCGAATTCTTCGGCATCTTCACCAAGCCGATCGCCCTGATGATCCGACTTTTTGCCAACATGTTGGCTGGCCACGTCATCGCCATCTCCCTGTCGTGCATCATCTTCATCATGTTCGCCCTTGGCGGCGTGATGGGCAATGTTCTGGGTGGTGTGATGACTCCTGTCAGTGTCTTCCTCAGCATCTTCATGATGTTGCTTGAGGTGTTGGTGTGCTATATTCAGGCTATGGTGTTCACCATGCTGTCGGCAGTCTTTATCTCTATGTCGCATGTCAAGGCACATCATGCATGAGTTAGAATAGAAATATAATAAAATATTAACAATTA
>FLNY01001936.1_pt1 | contig 68841 bp, 50 predicted proteins | sample 1140381 | NCBI WGS metagenome assembly FLNY01 (sample SAMEA3878172, study PRJEB12797) | bioreactor metagenome | biome: Moose rumen | place: Sweden | collected 2011-10
GATTCTCTATATTTCTTTGATTTTTATTTTTCAAAGGTAGTGAATAATATTGAAAACGGCAAATTAAGTATGATTTGCGTGGTTTTTAGATGCAGGTGCTCTCTTTGTATATGGGGCTTACCAGAGGTCGCCCCATGAGTTGCCGTCGCCTGTGGACGGGCGTGACTTCGATGTAGGGTCGTCGTCGTCATCACCTTCGCCACCATAGTGGATGTCCTCGTCGGGGGCGGAAGGAGCGAGAAGGGTCGTCGTCATTGCAGGCATGGAGATTGCGGCTTGAGGGGTCATATATTGTTTCTTCATTTCTTTGATTGTTTTTGGATAGACGGGCCGATGGTACGGGAATTCCCTGAGGGCATGGATTGGGAATCTTGCCGGTGCTCCGGAAATCCCCGTACGGGCTCATCTGTGTTGATTTCGGGATTAACCATTTTAACTCTTATCGTCTGTCAGCGCAAAACCACCTTCTTGCCGTTCACGATGTAGATGCCGGATGGAAGGCCGTCGAGGCTCGTGGCATCCTTGCGGATCAGCTGGCCGCCCACGCTGTAGATGTCGGACGGGGCGAGGACGGATTCCAAGCCGAGGTCGGTGATGGAGGTGGCGGAGCCGTCCACGTCGAGGCTCAATGACTTGATGGAGCTGGAAGACGGGATGTGGAAGTAGGCGCGGTAGCCCTTTATCCTTGTACGGCCGGTGGAGGACTTGAACACGTCGTTCAGGATGTAGTAGTCCGTGCCGCCAGTGTTGGACATCACCGTCGGGTAGGTATATACGCCAACGAAGTCGATGCCACCAACGGTGGAGGTCGTGTTCTCGCCCGGGGTGACGTCAATGCCGGTGAACGTGTACTCGGTGCCGGACTGGTCGGTCTGCAGGATGTATGGCTTGTTAGCATCGATGGCGTCAACCGAGGTGAACGAGAACACGGCATTGCCGTATGCGTCTATGTTCACGCCTGACAGCTCCTTCACCACGGTGTTCTCGCCGAAGGTGGACCTGATGAGGCTTTCGTCCATGGAGAACGGGAAGCAGATGGTGTTCCACGCGTTGCCGCTCTGTGCGTTCGTGTTGGCCACGATGGTGCGAAGGAAGGTGACATAGGCATCCTCCACGGCGACAGGTACAGTCCCGGCAGTCTCGTCAAGTGTCACCTTCGGTATGAGTCGCTCAAGCTTGAACGTGTTGTAGCAACACCATGTGCCTGCCGCGACATTATTTCCAAGTCGGTTCGGGTTGTTGATGCCATAGACGATGGTTCCAGTCTCGCTTCCATCATCCGCCGGCACATAAACATAAACTATATTTCTGTAGTGTCCCTCGTCGAGTACATCGAATCCCTCTGGGATGCCATTTATATAATGTGTCTGTCCGTCACGGCTCCAATCCTGCGTGAATGCCGTTTCAGAGCTGTATTCAGTGACCGACATCAGCTGTGTCTTGGCACCGTTGACGTATGCATACATACATCCGCGTGCCCCATCGTTGTCGTACACCCAGTCGAACCAGGCGGCACGCTGGAAGGCATCTAGCGTGAGGCGGTAGAGTCCTGGCTTGACGTTCTCTATGGTTTCCTTCACGTATTCAGCCTCTCCGAGTTCCTCTGTCCATGCGGCATATACCTGGTATTTCTCCTCTCTCTTCTGCACCTCCTCAACGGTGACTGCGGCATAGTTGTTTGTGAGTTCAGTCTCCAGTTCTGCCTTAGTCGTTATGCCGTTGAGTGCTGTCACGCTGGAAGCTGCGGCAGCAGCCTGTTTGTCAGCGTTGCGCTGGTAGTTCGCCACGTGGTCGGCAGTTGTCTCCAGTGTCCAAATATTTGATGTTCCGTCGAGGTTATCACCCTCAGCGGCATCGCCCACAGCACGTCCGCCCCAAACGGCAAGATAGCGGTCATTGCTGTTGTTGAGGAATTTATATCCACCCGTCACCTGTTGCATGGTGAGTTGCAATCCAGGGTCTCCGTCCGCATAACAGAAGCCATCGTTGTAGAGGTAAAGCTGGTTGTCGAAGTATCGTAGCGTGGTTATGCCATTACTATTGGTATTGAGAATGATGGCGAGTCCCCAGTCGTCGAGGATTGCAGACGTAGCCCACACGCCTCCGCGCGACAGATAGTTGTTGGTATAGGTGTTGTAGAGATAGTATGTGTCATCCCACACCACAGGTGTGTGCCATGTCAGCGTAGTCTCAGCGTTTGTGGCATGTCCGGCGTATCCCACGACTCCCGCTGGGAGTGTGACGGTATATGTGGAGTTTGTATCCAGCGTGACATTTCCAAATGTAGCAGTCAAAGTATTGTCGCTTAACGTGCATGTAGCTGTTCCCACGCTTGTTCCATCCTTCATGAGAGAGAGTGTGAGCGGATTGGTCAACATTTCGAATATCACAGACTCATCATCTGACGAAGCCTCGTTGAATGTGAAGTCAAGTGTTGACAGACTCTGGATATATGATCCTTCAGGTATGCTTGCGACAGGATTTCCCACATTCGTTTGCACAGCTTTGGTAACTGTTACATTAATTGTAAAGTAAGTGCCGTAATTATTTTTTGAGCCCTGACCCAATATACCCAGATATAAAGTATATATACCTTCAGGACAAGATGATGACGCCTTCACATAAAACTTAAGAGATGAAGGGTCAAACGCCACCTTTAAAGCAGCGTTGTCAGCCTCCGAACTGCTGAGAATAGTTCCCGAACTGCTATAATAATGAGTGTAATAACCGTTGAAATCCGAATCATTTGTTACAGAAGCAGTCATAAAATATTTGTAAGCTGAAGTGGTAGGCACTCCATCAAGTGCATAATAATAATAATTTCCAGAACTCAATGATGTGGAATAACCGGCAAAGCCACTTTGGAAAGTAGTGGCGTCAATGGTATTTCTTGCAAGATTGCCATAAAGTGTTGATGAATTAGAAACATCAGCCGACATATTCTCTCCCTGCATCAATGATATGTTCAGCGTTTCGACGCCAGTCACTTTATAGGCAGTCAGAGATTTGGTTGATATACTACTTGAATAAGCAATGGTGACAGTCGTTCCGCTCACTGTGACCTGTGTGGTATATCCAGTCACAGCAAGAGGGGTGATATAATTGGTGACGTTACTGCTGGTCAGCGATGCCATAACCGAGAAAGAAGAGTCACTCAGCTTTGTAGCTCCGCTACCATTCACCACCGTGAATCCGGCACCCTGTGATGTGGTCAGTCCAGTATATGCCACATCATACGTAGTTTCCGAAGGCTCTTGTGAATCCGTTTCAATACCTGTTATCTCTGCACTATTGCTTGATGCACTGCTGTCGAAAGTTATATTAAAGACAAGATATACAGTGGCAATGTTTCCACTGCTGTCCTTATACCTCAACGCCTCACGTATGGTACGGGTTGTACCATTACTGTTGAGTCCGGGAAATTGTCCGATAATAACCGATTTGGAGTCCTTATAGAATTCTGCGAACACAACCGAATTGTTACCATACGTAGTGGCGGTGCCGCTATTCTGGAACCAATGTCCGAAATCGCCGTTCGTAGAATGCCCCATAGCCTGTAGAGTTCCATCTGCATTGGCCGCATAGTTCATTATTTCCCCGTTGTCAGGTCCATCAGTGCTATAGTCAACGATTTTATTGAAAATCTCATCTCCTGTAAGCTGAAATGCAGTGCTCATTGTAGCCAAATCACTTGAGTTGAATGAGATTGTTGTACCAGAATAACCAGAATCATCAGGTATTAAAGTGACATTGTATGTAATTGTGCAGTCGGATATAGCCCTTCCATCAATCACGCCCTCTCCCAAAATATTCGTATTGGTAAATTCCACCTGATAAGGCCACTGATCATCATTAGCATAATTCTCATCCCATTGGTGCTGAATATAAGTGCTAGGCGTAGGAGCAACGACAAGCCACATTTTTTTTGTATTTTCCGGAACGATATAGCTAATATTTTCCGTCACCTCCCCCGTTCCGGTGCAATGAATGGCGTTGTCATCATAGTAAACCCTAGTACCATCATTCTTCAGCACTACATATCCAAGTCTGAATCCTCTTTCAGAAGCACTCACAGCATTGTTATAGGCAGTACGTCCGGAAGAAGCGTATGTGCTTTCGCCATTCAGGTAAGTGGCAGGGTCACCATTGGCAAGCGCACATCCAGGCACCAATGCAGTAAAAGCAGTTGTAACCGTTACTCCCGCATTAGGCACATTCAGTGGTATGACATTGAAACCTGTACTCTGAGGGCAGCTGCTATATGCCACTTGATATTTGGCCGCATCCAGTTTCACCCTGTTATAATTGAATTTTCCGATGTATTCGTCCAGTCTGTATGGTGCGCAAAAATCCAAATCATAAGTAACTGCACGCATGGCGAAATCGAAATGCAAACGGTAAAGGTCGGAAACACTTAGGTTTTTATTATCCATCAGCACTTGATTGAAATCCTTTATCGTAGTTTCCCTTTGGTTCCATACATTTGCAATGGTTTTCACGTCACCATATTTTTGTACGAGATAGATAAGAAACATATACGCTTGGTACCGATGCCATTCATGAGTGAAAGCATAGTTGTACGACTTCTGAAATATATCTACAGTTCCGCTTTCGGTAAACACCTCATTTGGATACGACTGAAGTGCTTGCCAGTTGGCAGTGGTTTCCCAGATGGCGGCACCATTACCCACAGCTCCATGGAATCCCGTCTGTATGTTGGAATTAGCGCCATAGTTTGAATCTTCTGAATAACACATATAATGGAAAGAATGTCCCACTTCGTGCGCTACAGCAGAGCCGACTGGATGGCAAGTGCTTGGACTAAGCCATAAGGCAGAAATTTGGAAATCATATCCGCCACCATAACACACCCATCCCGTAGTATGATTCATAAGAATCATAATCTTGTATCTTGACACATTACTGGTGGAAGGATCCACAAAGCCAAGTGTGTTACATTCCAATTGATAAAATTCCTCAGCTTTTTCAAGCAAATCATCTATATCAACATAGTATTCGTTTGATGAAGACAGTTCATCAGGAGCAGTACTGCCATAGCCATTATCCCAATATACTATACAGTTGTCTGTCTCCCTGCTTCGGCTTTCTGACCAAGTGTATTCGTTGTTCGGGTCGCTTTTCTTATAAAGCAGAGTTTCGTTTGAATTAAAATTCTTCCATTCGTTTGGGATGTAATGTTCTTTTTCTGCTTGTGCCCTAACCTGTCGCCACACGTCAGGCGAATTGGGGTTGATTTTAGCCATTGCCGTAATACTTGTGAGCAATAGGGCCAGAATAGTAAGTAATGTTTTTTTCATATAGTTGTTAGTTAGTGTTTTATCCAAGACAAAATCATATTTTAAGGAGCAAAATTAGACATTTTAGTTGAAACAAACAAAGAAAAAGGAAAAAATGAACAATTCGAAGGTATTATGCGGAACATTTTTTCTATAGTCGAATCGTACATACATCGCAAAAAATTACACGGAATGACTTGTTTTCATTCCGTGTAATAAATATAGTTGCTTGCTTTAACGCAAGGTTATCGTAAGATTGGTGAAGGGATTACCAAAGTTGGTTTTCCCATGGGTTACGAGATTTAGAGCCGAAATCGTCTTCCTCGTCGCCCTCTTCTCCAACATGTTCAGAACCGTTGTCGTCCACCTGCCATGAATCTTTCTGCATGAGCAACGGAGCGATTATTTGTGAACTTGTTTCTGGCTGTATATATAGTTTCTTATTCATTGTAAACCTCCTTTCATTCAATTATTTTAAAAGAACTTTCTTGCCGTTTACAATGTAAACGCCCTTAGGGGAATTGCCCTCCTTGAAGAGTTTCGTGTTGACTTTTCGTCCTTGCAGGTCGTAGATGTCTGCTTTGTCGAAATCGACGACGTTTTCGTCAGCTTGTATGAGTCCGATTTCCGTAGCGTCACCAAATTCTTCTCCGTCGATAGCGAATCCGAGTGATTTGGTCAGTTCTCCGGTTACATCCTCGATATACCAGCGGAATCCCTTCATCGTACGTTCTGTACTTGTTCCTCTCTTCAACATTTGGAGTTCACCATTGTTCTTGAAAGCATAGATATACTTGTCGCCAACAGTGAATTTGCCGACGCTGTAGAATCCATGTAGTTGGATAGGAGTAGTTGTAAGGTCATCAAGCTCATGTCCTTCGTCAGATAAGCTGGCAGATGATTCAGGATTTCCGTGCGTATTGTCAACAGTTCCGTCTTCGTTTTCAGCTCTTGTGTAGTCAACACCATCAACGAACCATATAGGGCAACCGGTCAGAGTCTTTGAGCGTGAGATACCACCTTCGGTTTCCTCAGTGTTTACGTAAGCGTATTCCTTGTCGGAAGTCAGGCCCGGTTCTACAGTTGGCTTGATGAGATAGAATTGGCCGGCATCGATTTCCACGTCGTCCTGCGTGGAGAAATGAATGAACTCATATTGTTTTTCAGAATTACCTGAAGAATATACGTAATCGGCCTTCGCCACCTGTACACCTTCACCGAAAGTAGATTTCACTTGGTCGGCAGTGAGGTTAACCGGTAGTACGAGAGTATTCCACTTGTCCTTATTGAGAGAACGGCGCAGTACGAGTTTAGCATCGACATAATCGAGTTTTTTCGAAAGGTATTCAGCATCTTCGTCAAGCAAGAGTTCGTCGGCATCTTGAATCCTGTAGATTCTCAGGTTCGTGAAGTTCACCGTACCAGCATTCAAGGAAGTGGTTCCGAGGAATGAGAGGTCTACCGTCTCACTTGTATTAGTGATGTTGGCTGTACACCAGATGTCCTGCCAGTTGTGAGTGTAGATACCCCATTGTGGCTGTGTGGAGTCGAATATCTCGCGTGACACGTTGTTAACCACGTTGCCGTCGAGCGTACTGGTTTCAGTGAACTTGATAGATTCCATGTTTCCTTGGCTGACTGCGATGGTGAACATGTATTTGCCTGCCGGCAGTCCGGTTATCGTCATGTGATAGTCAGCATTGAGCTGATTTCCATAATAGTTCCAATAATCGAAATAGCGGTTCCCATAAGCTTCGCGTGGCATCCATGAATGTTGGTTCTTGAAAGTCTGTCCACCACCGTGTGTATCAAGTGTAACCTGAATATTGGCGAATTGCTCGTCGTCGCCGTAAGCGAAAGTGATAGGTGAAGTGCCATAAACGATGGCCTTACGAGCTTCCCTGTGCTCGTCCGCTGCAGTACCGGTCAAGTTCAGTTCTTCCTCAATCTTTCTTGCCTCGGCATTGGCTTGTATGAACATACGAGTAGCAGTGATGGCTTTACGCAGGTTTTCAAGACTTGCCGTTGCGTCCACAGAACCATTATAATACTGCTCCATGTCGTTGAATGCCGCATTTCCAGCCCAAGGATATTTCTCTTGAGTGTAGAGTCCGTTTGTCCTGTCTATTACCAGTCCGTCATATATGTGACGGCTGATGGAAGATTCTCCGAATTCCTTTGCATAGCGGTTATAGTCGGCTATAGCCTGAGCATAGTCGGTGCGTGTATCGGCAAGAGCGGCAGTGATTTGGGTTTTCTCTTGATCACCTGTCGTTTCTTTGTCGAACATATTATCGCTGATATCCTGCAAGTTGTCTTTAGCCACATTGTATGCTGCCTCCAGAGCCTCTTCACCCGTTCCATAGTATGTTAAGCGGAAATTGTCGAACGCCACGAGGTTGCCGTTGATTCCGATTTCCTGAACCACACCGATAGTCAGCTGTCCGTTCTCGACAATTACCGGGATCTGCGTAGTGTATTCTTTATTGCGGAAAGCCTTAGCCACATCAACATGAGTATCGGCATTCCATCTTTCCAGATTTTGTTCTGCTATCTTTAGCGGCATGAGTTGCGCTCCATCGTAAACATCCGTGAAGTTGTTGTTAGGAGTGGAGTATTTATCCACATAGTTTTCCGACTGAGTGTCAACGGCAGTGTTGGTGTTGGCATATAGGTATGCTCGGTTCACGTATTTCCCGTTTTCTATGTTGTCGTTGTTGACATCATACCAACCGTCACGGAAAGCACCTTGGCAACTAACCACATACACACCGTTTGGCAATCCCTTGACAGTCTGCAAGGCATTGAAGAAGTCGTTGTTCACAAGATAAGCATACGAATAGTTGTTGGTACCATTCACGCCTGCCAAAGCCAAAATGCCTTGTCCGGTAGCGTTCAAGCCATCAAATCCAAATACTTTCCAATCCTCCGACCCATCATAGTAGTAAGGGTTGTGAGCACGATTGAGGTCAGGTTCGCTGATGAAGATGGAAGCATCCACCGGTGTTCCTGCAGTGGTAGCGACCTGCGCTATCAGCTCATTCTTGGTATAAAGTTTCCAATATGTGTTGCGGTTTGTTTCTGTGACGGCATCTTCACCCTCTCCCGTAGTGGTAGTGGTGCTTTCAAGCATCAATCCACCGAGGTCGTCGTATTGTGCAGACACGTATTTGCCAGTTTCGACATTCTTTATTGTGTAGATGCCAGTTTCCACTTCGCTTAAGCTCCAACGTTCGCCACCACCTGTATTGTTACCATCGGAAAAAGCATATCCGCTGTTTGAATTATTTGAATACATGTAGTTGTTTTGGTTCTGGTTGGTTGTCTGAAGGGTGTTGTAACCCTCCTGGTCTGTAGCGAATGTAAGAGGTTCACCCACATCGCTCAAAGAGTAATATGTGCCCCAGTTACCCTCGAACGAGAGGAATTGTCCGGTACCCTCGTTCTTGAGGTAGTAAGTGCCGGCGATTGGTTCGTTGTAGTCGTAACGTGTAAGCTTGATGTCGTTGAAAAACACCCAACAGGCATCCACAAAACCTGGTTTGTTCACGGTGAGAGTCAGGTTGCCATCGCTCCCAACGTAAGCATATACCTCATTTAGGTAATTGCCGTCTCCCAACTTTTCAAGTCCTTCTGTTGTATTGTCTGGTTTATAAACACTCCCATTCAGTTCAGCATTCTCATACCACGAAGAGAAGCGTACTTGTTCTCCGTTAGCTGTGAGGTATGTGCTTGTGCAATCCCATCCGTTCTCGCCTAATTCATAGGATGTAGCGTTATTTGCACGACGTTCGTAACCGTTGAATGAGACCTTATATATGCCTTCCGTCAAGCCTGTAATGGTCTTAGTCCACGAACCAGTAGCCTGGAAAGACTCTATCCACTTGTTTTCTGTGTTGTAAACAGGTTGACCACCCTGTCCTCTAACGCTAGTGTAGTCGCTAGCCTCAAACAGATATGTGTCTTGGAGTGTAGTCGGAGTATAGAGGTTGTTCATGTAGGTGTCGAACTTTTCGGCTGTAGTGTTGATACCCGAAGCTTCAATGACATTCTGTATGTTTTGAGTTGGGTAAGTGGCGAAGATGGCATCATGTTCTTCCTTCGACATCACTTTCCACACGGTCTGTGCCCAACTTTCAATGTTTTCACCTTCTGTAGAATTTCCAGCACATTTATATTGATCGTTACCGGCTCTAACATAAACATACAAGAACTTCTTATCGGCTACAGCATTTTCGAATTTGGTGGTTGCAAACTGGAATCCACTATATCCGTCAACGGTAGATTCGACGATTTGGAATTTAGTTATTCTTTCGTTATCACAGTCAGTATAAAGCCAATATTGATCACCAAGATAGAGATTATTATCCACGAATTTCAACAATGAATATCCGTCATCATCTGTAGATATGTTTAGTGGCACTCCATAGATGTCGGTTACCGCATGAGTACCCCAGTCAGCGCCTTTTCCGAGGAATCTTCCGGTGTATTCATTATAGAGGTAATAAGTTCCATTCTTTACGAGGAATCCGCTAAATCTTAACGTTTGAGCTGTATTGGACTTGAAATAAATGCGTGTAACGCCGAACTGATTATCGGTTGCCGTGAATTGAGTAGTCACGTCATCCTGGTTTTCAAGTAGAGTGTTTCCGTCAGTAGTATATACCACACTTGTCAAGTCGCTTCCAGCCTCAACTTTGAAAGTGTTTTCCGAATCCACATCGAAATAATACCATTGGTCAGCTGTCATTTCTGCGCCGTTGGTAAATTCTTGTGCCACGTTCTTTATTGTTTGTCCGTAGTAGTAGAGCTTAAAGTTGTCGAACACGATCCAAGCAGAACCGTTATCCGGGTCTTTCAGTCCCAATGTCAGGTTGTTGTCGGTGACGGTTGACGACACTTCCACACGTCCAGCCGTTTCATCAGCATCAATCGCATTGTGCATATCCGCAAAGTTTCCTGTCAGGGCTTCTGAAATAGTACTTTCATCACCATTCACGTAAAGTTTTGCAGAGGTGCCGGTAGCATTTGCCTGAACAGTTGCCTTATAAAGTCCATTAGGCATTTGCAACGCCTGATTAAGGTCGTAATCGCCATAATGCCAAGCTTCCACTGCTCCATTGAAATTGTAATTGCCACCTGTCTTGTTCGATACGTACCATCCTCCGTCCCGTCCGCTTGTCACGTTGAAGTCAGTATTCTTCACCAACTGCGTGAGGTCGGTCGGACTGTCGGCAGTAGCTCCTTGAGCTTTTCTTGAGTTGTAAACCAGCTTGCTGATGGCATAAATCTGGAATCTCTGGGCATACGCCACGTCGTTGGCACCGATTTCAGAGCCAGCAGAGGGAGTTTCGAGAATTTCGTCTTCTGCATCGTTGTAGATACCGAGCGGCCGGCTGTACTGAATAGATGTAATGAGCCAGCTTCCGTCGGAATAAGTCAGTGACATACGCGACCAGGACACAGCAGCGGCTGCAGTGGAGCGTGGTTGGTCGTTGGTTCGCCATTTGAGGTTGTTGTCTTCAGCACCTCCTTCCCATTCAGTTTGCAGTTGCAGATAGCTGTATTCTGCATTACGCATAGCAAAGTCCGACCCATTGGCTTCCAGATACCACATTTTGTTCATATCCGTGTCAGGATCGACCGGCGTCTGATAGAAGACGGCCTTGTTTCCCTGAGCCTCGCTATCAGCTAGGCCGAGCATGTAGGACTCGTTGGCATCGGTAATAACATAATAGTTATTTCCGACTTCCTCTTGGGAGATGGACGTCACTTTCGTCCAGCCTGCAGCAGTCAAGTCGGATACGCTATATTGCGCCAAGGCACTCTGCATACCCAACAATGACATCAATGTTGTAACCAAGAAAAGTAATTTTCTTTTCATTTCACATTAAAAATTAATTAGTTTGTAAATAAGTGATGAATTATTGTCTTTTAATAAAATAGCATTTCCTAAAAACCTATACAAACTTTATTTTCCATTCAATTTCAATAATATAATCTTACAAAGGCTTAGATAAGTGTTAATGGCACACAAATTTTCGTTTGTTTACAAATTTCGGCAAAGTTACATATTTTTTATCGTATAACCAAAAAGCCAAAACAAAAAATCAAAAAAAATCAAATAGTTAAGATAAAGTTAAGATAAAGGTCAAATGATAAATAATAATGGATAAAAATATCTCAACGGAAAAGCAACAAAAGAGATCAACTATAATCAGGAAGCCATATTATTTATAACGAGATTAAAGGAATGGTTTCACCTGTTTCCGGCAGGGTTTTGTCCTAAAAAGTCATTCGTCTGTAAATGAGACAGTTGTAAATGCCTTATAGGCCGTTGCGGAAAACAGGAGAGCACGGACATTCCAATTCGTGATATAAAAAAGATGTGGGATGCCTTTTCAGGCATCCCACGTGATGTAGTTATGATAATAAAGCGTTTTTCACCAAAGTCCATCTGAGAAGAAGTCACGTTTTTTAGAACCCGCATCCTCGTCATCTCCACCCACATCCTGAGTCGGCGGGTTATCCAGATTGGAATCGATGGAATTCTTCAGAATTCCATATGCAGTGGAGACAGATTTTATCTCGTTGTATTCCGGTTGTAAATATATCTTTTTCATTATACTTATCTATTTTGATTGATGAATTAAGCGTTATCTAACAATATATTTCTTACCGTCCACGACGTAGATACCAGGCTGCAGTCCTTCGAGACTGGTAGCATGTTCACGTACAAGTCGTCCGTCTATGGTGTAGATATTACCCGAAGTGACGCGCATCTCTCCATCTTCCTCAACAGCTATGATACCCGTTGGAACCTGATCCACATTGAATCCCATGAGTTTGGCAGAAGCCTCGCCTCCGGTCAGGTCGAAGAAGTATGCTCTTGAAGGTTTCAGTCCAGCAGAACCCTTAGAACGCTTCCAGTTGTTCGTTGCGTTGATATATACGCTATGCTCAGGCACGGTGGTGCGGTTGTATGTTCCAACGAAAGCAAAGTATTGGTCACCAGTGATTGCAGGATAGTCCACTCCATCCACGGTGTAGGTATTGACTGGCTTCTCCACCACCACATTCACGAATTTCACAAAATCGTCACTCTCCTCATTGTTTGAGAGGTTCTTCAGCGTCTCTTCATTGTAGAACAACATGACAGGCTGGTTGGCCTTGATACCTCCATTTCTCATCTCGAACTGTAACGTATAAACATCGTTCTCGAATGTAGTGCCGGTGTAGTAAGCCACCTCATCAACACCGAAATATGTCTCAGTTTCCTGTGCGTCGAGACTGAACGGTATGACGAGAGTGTTCCACGTCCCATCCGTTCCGTTGGCATTAAAGTTACGATTCACGTAAGCATAACGAGCCACCACGTCGTTTACCGGACTGTAGTCGTTTTCTGAATCCTCACCATCGAGTGTGTATGTATCGATTTCTCTTGGCGCACGAACCAATCGTAGTTCTCCGAATACGATCTGCAGCTGTTCTGTGAGCCATCCCGAGAAGCCTTGAGAGCGTCTGAGCTGACGGTCTTTCTCAATCTTGAACACATAATTACCATCATTCTCCGGAGTGAAGGTAGTGCGGTAATAATACCAATGGTCAGGATTATTCTCACCAAGACTTTCAGCTGGTGTGATAGATTCTGGAGTGAGAGTTACTTCCTCCTGGGTATCCTTCTCATATAGGTAGAGGTTCGCCGTTGCTTTCTTTCCACCGTCCCCGCAGTCGGCATATATGAAAGTGAGTGAGTATTCCACTCCAGCCTTGAGTGGCATGGTATAACCCGTCTCGTCGCCATAGAAGGTGTCGTATTTGGTGAGCAGTGCGGTCTGGTCGCTAATCGCCTGTTTCACTCCTTTGTCCCAGTTGTTGACACCATATTTCATGATACGTGTAGCATAGGCGTCGGAGCGTCCAGCCAGATCCCATCCTTCTGGATATATGGTATTGAATGTCGATAATTGTCCATTGTCCTCATAGAAAGAAATCACTTCCACTTGGTCGGTAGTATAATTTGATTTCCAGCAGAAGGCATTGACCTCATTGGTGTTAGCGGTCCAGCTTGTATTTGCGTCAATCAATCCGTCGCAAGCCTGCTTCATAAGTAGATATGTAGGTATCTGTGCGATATATTCAGCTTCCGTAATTTCGTTGTTGTCGAGTTTCTCGTCAAGAGCATAAAGTGCTTTCAGATAGTTCTCACAGTATTCAGTAGCCTTAAGCTGGCGAGCATTATTATATGGCGCATATTCCTCTGTTTGGGTACCGAAATCATCTCCCTTCCAGTCGAATCCGAGAGTGTGTGCCTTAGATTCGGCCACAGCAGCCTCCATCTGATTCTTCAGGCTATTGATATTTGTCATCGACATCGTTCCGTTGAATGTCGCTCTCACGTTCTTGAAGGCGAGCCAGCTGGCATTGGTGTTTTCGCCGTCGATAACGAACTGTATGTGAAGGTCGCCATATCCGTCGTTGTCAGTATCGATAGCATCGGCATATCCGGTAACTTCGAATGAAGCATACCAGAAGTTCTCATATCCTTCGCCACACTGCGTCCATGTAGGGCTAGCCACGTTAGTATGGTAAGCAGTCGTTCCATTGTCGTCGTAGTCGCCCACAATCTGCATGGTCACTCCCTCAGGCTCTTCCGCATCGGTAGTCCTCACGCGCACCAAAGCGGTGACAACATATTCTCCACCAACGGTAGCTTTGGTAGTAGCCTCAAGAGTGTTCGTCTGTAGCGTGCTGTTGTTATTCACCCAGTACTCCATGAACGGAGTTGTCATGTTTGAGCCGTCACTACCACCCTCATTCGACCATGTATTGATCCAGTAGTCTTCCCAAGTATAATCTCCGGCATCATCCCATGCGCTGCCCAAGAATGGCACTACAGGCACGGCCCTCTGATGGTAAGTACCATTTCCGAAGAACAGAGTCTTGAGTGTTGCCGCGGCATTGTCGCTGAGCGTGCCGTTCTCATACATGGTCTTCGACTTGTTGTAAGCAGTGAAGAAGGTGTTGTATGCATCGAAAGTATAGACATTGGTTGTGTTGACGAAGTTAAGCACATCCTCCAAGTCATTGGCGGCGGTAGCATAAGCATTGATGCTTGCCCGTACTACAGGTATTATATCTTTGAGTGTCTGATAGTTGGTGGCTGATTGTTCTTTCTGCCACTCTGCAAGTGCGGCAATGTAGGTCTCTTTCTCCGCATTGTTCATTGGTTGGTTTAAATCGATTGTAGCCAATTCATTCAGCGCGCTGATGCTGTCTGCAGGCAACTCTGTGCCATTATAGATAAGTTGGAAGTTATCGAATATCGACCAATCAGAACTGATGGTAGTCGTTTTCTTTGCGCCAACAGTTACGGAGTTGTTGGAAACGATGAATGTCATGGATTGGCTGTATGCACCCGACGTGAACGCTTTAGCCGCCGAAGACATGCTGTTAGGCACATAAACGGTATTTTCAGAACCGTTGTTGGTGTTTGCCGTAGTGAAGCCATTGTCGCTATCAGCCACAGCCTTTCCTCCTGCAGCAATCAAAGTGACAGGAGCTGTAGCCTCACCAGCATAAAGCATTGTGTTCTGTTCGGTGCTCTGATTGTTGTTTGCGCCTGGGCGATAGAAAGCCTGCGCCGTAAGTGTATAGGTACCTTCAGGAAGTCCGTTGAGTGTCTGGTAGAAATTAAAGTTAGTATTGTATTTCTCCATTGTGTAGTTTGTGCCGTCACCATCCACGGTGCCTCCGCCGGTCCATCCGGTTGCGTTTCCAAACTGGAATCCCTGGTTAATAATGAAAGCGGTCAGGTTGTCACCATCGCTTGCATTTGACCAGTAGTCAGCAACATTGCTCTTGTATTCGCTGATTACCTCATTGAGTGACGTGTAAGTACCGGTAGTCATGTCGGCAACACCGTTCACCTGTCCATCACTGTACTTTGTGTAGAAGGACATTTCCTGCATATCATTCAATGCGATGTCTCCACGTTGATTATCCAGCGTCAGTGCCGTAAGGTAGATGTTAATATCCTCATATACTGCTACGCTTGCGTTGGCGGCGTCGATGGCAGTTATCAAAGCATTATAGTTATCCACCGTAGAACTGTTTTGGAATATGTCTTCCGCGTTGACCATTGCCTGCTTGGCGGTCGCGCTCATCTGTCCTGTAGCCAATGTATAGTTGGCCGCTTCTGCGGTGATGTCTTCACTTATGAATGTAAGCGATATGTTGTCAGCGCGGAAATACGAGTAGCCATTTGCGTATGATGCAATCACGGCAATATCCAGTTTCCCATTTGTTACCGGACCGACGGCAACGACTTCCGCATAGTTTGGCCAGTCGTTATTTTCCACATTGCTCGAAGTCGTTTCTTTTCCATTGACTGAAAGGGTTATGTCAGGATTACAACTTCTGACATAGGCTTTCAACTGGTATGTGCCATTAGGCAATCCTTCAATTGTCTGTGACAATTTTTCCGTGGTGTCATAGTTTGCCCACAAGTTTGCCACACGGTTGCCATTGTCTGTTGCGATATAATTACCTCCATTGTGTTTGGTAACAGTCCAGAAATCAATGCCTGTAGATGAAATCTCTCCCATCTCAAATCCTTGATTAAGGACGAATGCGGTCAGGTTGGCACCTGCAGTTTTGTTTTCATTCCAATAATCAGTTACAAACGACTTGTAGAGTGGCAGAAACTCATTGAAGGAAGTATATGTACCGGTTGTAGGATCTGCTGTTCCGTCAACAACGCCGTCACTGTATTTTGCAAAAGCGTCGGAAGCGCTGAGTTCCACTTCAGTTATGTCACCACGCTGGTCAGCGGTACCGAGAAGATCCATATATTCCTTTATCTTTTCATATTCCTCCACACTTTCTTGTGCATTGTTCACAGCAGTTGTGAGAGCAAGTTGAGCGTTCGCAATCTCATCATAATCGGTGGAGCTGTCAATAACCGTTTCCGCATTTGCCTTTGCAATTGTCAGTTGCGGTTTCACATCCTGATTCATCTGTTTTGTGAGGAGTTCGTCGGCCGTGTCCACCAGGTTCTGGAGAGTTTCCTTCGCCTCGGTGGCATCCCATCCGAGATAATAGAGAGTCACGTTGTCGATCCAGAGCTTCGCACCATTTACAGATTGTCCAGTTGTACTGGTCAAACCAACATTCATTGTAGCAGCCTCTTCAGGTGCGATGAGGCTAAATCCCGTAGCCGATGCCACCCATTCATTATATGGATATTGCTTGAGATCGGAATAAACAAATGTGTTGCTTGAGCCCTTTAGGTTTCCATCTTCCAAATCACCTAAACCGAAATAGTTGGCTGTTATGTTGTTGTTTGAGCTATTCTGGTTGTTTGCCTCATAATAAATTATGTATTTTCCAGGCGGGAGATTAGTCAGTTCTTGTTTATAGCGAGCCTGGTCGTTCCAACCTGCAGAGAGGTGTAGCGTACCACCATCTGAATTACCGAACATGTCGGCAGTCGGAGGGTTGGTACCGTTATTACCATAAGTGCCTGAAATTGTAGCACCATAAACTGCGGTATTACCTTGAGAAGCTGTGGATGAGAATTTGAAGTTTTGTGTCCAACCAGTAACCGGGTAGATATATGGTTTTTCTGATGTAGCAGGGTCTATTATTGACGCGCTATTAGTTCCGTCGAGGGCAATGTTGACGTCAGTATCGAAATTACCGTTAACCAAGGAAATAGTTTCAAGGTTTTCGTAGTATGCCTTAATGGCATCGATATCAGCCTGCATATCGGCAATTGTGGTGTATGTAGTACCTTCCACGGTTGTGATAAGCTGTGCGAGGTCACTATCTTCAAGCACGGTGTTGAGAGCCTTTGCCTTCTTCACCACACCCTTGAGCTCTACGAGCTTAGGTGCGAGGGCAGGATCATGATATAAAATAGTTACATTGTCAAAGAACACCTTTGCGTTAGCGCCTGAGCCTCCGTTATCACTAGCCTGTCCACCAACTTGAATCTTACCTTCCGTTGACTCAGTTATTGTCAATTCAATCTCGTCAGATTCCCATGTCCCATAGGTGAAACTTGTTTTTGTGGACATGACAGAAGTTCCGCTTGTTGAAACAAAACCGAATAGAGACTTAAACTGAGTTACATTATTAAGATTGTTATAGCCATATACTCTTAATGTATAAGAGCCGGCAGGCAGAGTGAATGATGAGGATTGATAATAAACTTTTCCACCCCATCCAACTGAAACTCCGAGTGTATTACCAGAGTTTCCTACATTATCGGATGAAGGAGCACTCACTCCATTCACTTGTCCAGTGCCTCCGTATGCCACAACGGCTGAAGAGCTCCAAGCTGCACCACCATTTGAAGTCCATTCAGCATCAGCGTAATTCACACTGTTCGCACTGCCAGTAGCTGCCACATTTGATGTGGAGGCCGTACAATTTTCAAAGCCGGCATTAGACAAATAAACATTTGTCACATCCGTTACAGCAATCGGCTGTGCCCAGGAATTGAAGCCAAGGGCAGAGGCGACAAGCATTGTCACTAAAAAAAGTAGTCGTTTTTTCATTGCGTTAAAGTTAATAGTTTGTAGATGATTGATTAAAAATATGATTGATAATAAAATAGCATTTCCTAAAAATCTGTACAGACTTTGTTTTCCATTCAATTTCAATAATATAATCTTAAAAAGGCTTAGATAAGTGTTAATGGCACACAACTTTTCGTTTGTTTACAAATTTCGGCAAAGTTACATATTTTTTATCGTATAACCAAAAAGCCAAAACAAAATACGCCTAAAATTCCCCTCCACCCCCCCTTTTTTTAACAAACATTAACAAAGTCAACAAATTGTATTTTTTACAAATCCATTGTCGATAATAATGTCGTAGGGGTGGGAAGGGTTGGGGTTATTGGGAACTTTCCTTGATTCTGTTTTTTACCTTTTAAGCATTTTCTTGCCGTTCACGATATAAATTCCAGGGCTGAGTCCTTCGACATCGGATGAATTGGTGCGAACGAGTTGTCCTGCCAGATTATAGATTCCGGCATCATTGTCATTGTCTTCCGTAGTGAGGATGATGGAAGTGGCATCGTCACCAAACTCCATGTTAAGCGTCTTTATGCCGCTAGAAGCCGGTATGTGGAAGTATGCTCTGTAGCCCTTAATCTTCGTTTTCCCCGTAGAGGACTTAAACAAGTTGTTAAGTATGTAGTAGTCGGTGCCCGAAGCATTTCCAGCCGCGAATTCCATCACCTTAGGATATATGTAGTTTCCTATGAACTGTACTCCATCAACGGTGACGGTGAGGTTTGCAGATGGGGCTATGTCCACATCGGGTATGAGGTATTTGCTCTTTCCCGTTTCCACCTGCATGATATATGGTTTGTTTGCTTCGATTGCAGACACGTCCTTAAACGCGAATACGGCATTTCCATTGGATATGGTAACCGTTTCCAGTTCCTTTACATGCGCCTCTCCGAAAATGTCGCTGATGAGTTGAGCGTCCATAGCGAACGGGAAGCAGATAGTGTTCCAAGCATTGTTGTCCTCAGAATTCGATTTCGGCACTATGGTCCTGAGGAACACCACGTTGGCATTCTCCACCGCTTCTGGTGCCGTCGTCGCCGTCTCATCGAGTTTTACTATGTTCCCACGCATATAGAAAAGGAATTCTTCCTGACGTTCCTGTCCTTCCTCTACAAGCCGCAAGATGTCGTCGTCCACTTCGTCGGTTGTGCCCATATATTCGATGTTGAAATTCGCCATCTTAAACCATTTGGCATCGCTACGTGCCCCGAAAGTGAGTGAGTTGTCGTCCACCTGCACGTAAACGTCGTATTTGGAGAAGTTGGCATCTCCAGTACCAGTGATGTTTTCGGCACGTCCGATGCAAGCGTCGTCGGTAGGCGCCCCATAGAGGGCAGTCATTGTGGTCTCACCGTCATAGCCGTCAGTAGTGGCGAAGTAAGCCCAGATATGATATATGCCGTTAGGCAAACAGTTGGACGTCTGCTTCAATTCGGCGTAGGACAGTCCTCCAGCCCATGCGTTGAAGGCGTTGTATGTGGCATCATTGATTGTGGCACCGTTAGAAATAACCTTCGTGTCGTTCCATCCGCTGAAGGTATATGTGAACGTCCATTTCGTAGGGTAATTGACTGAACCCGATCCCTGTACTGTGCCACTGGTGGTTCCCCACGTGAAAATTCGGTTTGCCACCACGTGGTTCATGTCTGTAGGAGTTCCCACCTTGTCGATTCGCATTTGGTTGAAGTCCACTTTCTTTATGGCATATATGTCGAAATGGTCGGTTTCAGCCAATGTGCGGTTTCCTGCCAATTCCGCTCCCACGGTGAAGTTCTTGTCATTGTTCCACAATCCACAATAGACATTGGAATGTCCCACGTTTTTCAGGACCCAATAATCACCGTCGGAATCGTATTCCGGCAAGTAGCATGATTTCGCCGCGCCTATATGTGTGGAATTGTCAAACCTGAAGTTCCAGCTGTTAGGCGAAGCCATCACATATTCCGTGTCACTGAGGTTACGTAGGGAATATCCACCATTGGAATTGGTTTCCAGTTGCCACATCTGGTTCATCTCGCCTCCATCTGTTTCCGGCACAGCGTATTTTGCCGCTTTGTAGCCAGTTTGTATCGTAGCATCCTGTAGAGCCAGACACAGCGGAGTTGTAGCCTCTTGGCTGTAGAACATGAAATAATAGTCATCCACATTGGTAGGGATGAAAGAGATTTTCATGAAGCCTTTCTGGTCGGTAGGCAAAATAGAGACCTCGTTGGAATATCTGTTGTTTCCGTCGGCATCCACGTTGCATATTCTATATGTGACTCCTTCCGTATTTACCACGTCGTCGGTGAAAGTGACGGATCGTGTCTCGTCGTCGCTTACGCCAAGTGTACATACGTTAATCCAGGTAGAACCGTTCAGCCTCTGCACATATACGGTCTTAGTACAGTCGGTATTGGTGTTTTTCCATGTAAGCTGAACCTGTTCATCGGTAGTATATGTCCCCGTAAGGTTAGAAGGGCTGCTATAGTTCCACGTCATGAAATATTCGTTGTCGCTGTTGTATGCGAAGTCCGACTGATAAGCGCCGTATTTGCTGCCGGCTGTTGTTGTCCAGTGATCTTGTGCTGTCCAATGCACATAGCGTTTTTGTCCCACATCGTTATAGACTGCAAGTCGTTCCATCCAGTTGTAGCCATCCGCCTTTTGGAGACACTCCACGAGCCACTGTCCGTTTTTCGCATAGTCGTCGCCACTTCCCCACGTGTACCATCCGTCGGAAAGAGTGAATCCTGTCTCCGTGGTCCAGCTGGCCCCGTTGTTCCATTCCGTCACCCACACTGGCAGTCCGGTAGCATCGTGGAGGGACTTCATGTCGTTGATGAAATCCGTAGGCGATTGTCCCCCTTTATAATAATGTGTAGCCACGAAATCGACACGCATGTTCTGCTCCTTGCACTTGTCAACATAGCTCTTCACCATGGAAGTGTTGGGGTTGCACGTAGCGAATGTTCCTATACGCATTCCGCTATAGAGGAAATTCTTATGGTTCTTTATCAGTTGGTCAACAGTCATGTACACCTCATCGCTGCTGCCCGTGTTGTCGGGTTCGTTTTGTCCAAGCACGTGTGTATATCCGTTGAGGGCGTTGATGGTGCTCCATTCCGGCCATTGCCAATGATATGTACCGTCGTAGGCGTTGCCGGTGTCGTGATGTCGTTGTGGCACATATTCATAGTTGTTGTAGGTGTATCCTGCCGCATTCCATTCATAGAACCATGTTACGTTCATAAGTCCCATAGGCGTGGTGTCGTGTCCCGCATATCCTTTCTTGCTTGGCCAGCTCCAAGGGAAGATCCTTATGAAACTCACGCTTCTCTGCATTGTGGCTGGCAGGTTGACGGTTATATCGGCATCGTTAGCTATGAAGCAATGGCTGTAGCCGGTACCATCGACGTGGTTTGCCATCGTGACCATATATCCTCTTTTGAGGGTGAAGCTCATTACGGCATTGTCCCAAGTGCCTAACGACCTATAAGCGGTATTCACCGTGAAGTCGCTCTTGCTGTTGCCTGTCAGTCCAGTTCCGTCATATACCACGAGGGGGTTATAACTGTTGCTATATGGCAGCACAATAGTTCCATGTCTGTATATGGCATATCGGCAGTTGGTGCCGTTGACAGCGGTTTGTCCGTTGATTTTTATATTCGACAGATAAGAGTCTCTCACCACAGTAGGCTTTATATTCTTGAATATCACCACAGCCTTATTGTTTGTGATATTGATGGTGCCGGTCAGCGCATCGGTTTCATCTGTTATGACATAATCAACGGCAGACGAAAGCGTCACATTGGTAGTGCAGGACGAAACCGTGGTCTCTGAATTTTTCGTGAACGTAGTTACGTTCGGGTCGGTTGCCATGGCAAATGATGTGGCAACAAGCATAAAAAGCAGCGTAAAGTAGTTTTTTTTCATCGGGTGTTACTTATTTATTTAGGATAGGTATTACTTCACAACCTATCAATAGTTTTACATTTAGGTTTAGGTATATGGAATGTTCCAGGAATTAATAAATCTTCATGAATTGTCTTTCACGTCGTTCTTGGAGAAGATTCGTTTCACCTTGAAATATTTCGACCTATATATCTGCGACGGCATGATAACGTTGTCGAAGCTGGTTACCAAGACGTTATAAGTATGTCGTTCAGGTCCGGCGATGTCATATCCGGCACGCAGATAGGAGTAATAGAGCAATTCGCTGCAATAGAGGCGAGTAGTGTCTTTGTCGTCGTAGTCATCATCGAAGAGAGTGTTTCTGAAGAATGCACTCTTCGCTATCTCTGCAGCTTTCCGTGGTGCGACGGTGTCGTTCAGCATACGGCAATAGCCTCCAGCGGAAGCCCTGTCGATTCGCCAGAACATTTCGGGACGGTCCATTTTCACGCGATCTACATCTCCGTCGAAATCCGGTTCATCGGGTACTGAATGTACGATACGCGTATGTCCTGCAGAATCCACTACGATGCCACAATGCGAATACTGTCCATCCCTATCAGCGATGATGACTGCAGCACTCTCCATTGAATTTCCGAGGCGGAACACGACATCTCCCGGTTTGAGTTCGATGTCTTCGGGCATGATGGAATAGAGTTTCTCTTTTTTACAAGCGCACAAACACAATAAGACAAATAATATGCAAAAAGGTGAACCTCGACGTGTCATATACAAATAAAATGCATGTTGGCAATCATGAAAAAAGCCACAAACCGATTATTTTCGGCAAAAATACAAAAAAATGATGAAAAAAAAACAAAAATACGTTGGAATCAGAAAAAAAAGTATAACTTTGCAACGAAATGTATATTTGACCACAAAAGAGACAAGAACAGATCTTCACCAAGTGGTCAATGATTATGAGACACATTTTACAAACTTTTTTTAGCAACTTATTATTAACCCAATTTATTAATTTTTAAAATCAAAGAGAAATGAAGAAAATTTTGAGTTTGGTAGCAGTAGCAGCTATCGCTTTGTTCGTAGCAAGTTGCACTAAGAGCAATGGTCCTGGTGCAGTAGTTGAAAAGGCTTTCAACGCAATGGTAAACGGTGACTACAAGACATTCGTTGACGCAGCTTACTATCCAGACACCATCTCTGAGGCAGAATTGGAGCAGGGCAAGCAAATGGCAGTTCAGATGCTTGAGAAGACAATGAAGAACATCAAGGAGGGAAAAGACGAAGAAGCTAAGAAGAACCTCCCTAAGAGCGTGAAGATTGTCAGCGAGAAGGAAGAAGGCGACAAGGCAACTGTAGAAGTTGAGATTACCAGCGAAGGTGGCACAACTTCAACTGGCACTGTTGAATTGCAGAAGGACAAGAAGGGTGAATGGAAGATGACCAACTCTGAAGCTCTCCAGCCAAAAGCAGCAGCCAGTGGCACAGGTCTTGAAGATGCAGCTGAAGTAGCTGAAGACGCAGCTGAAGCAGCTGAAGACGTAGCTGAAGACGTAGCTGAAGTAGCTGAAGACGCAGCTGATGCTGCTGAAGATGCAGTTGAAGGCGCTACTGAATAATCAGACAGACTTTTAATCTAAGATCATAAAGAGGGTGTGCAATGCACATCCTCTTTGTTTGTTATTTTGGGGAGATGTCTCACTGTTAAATAAAAAAGAAAATTCTTTGTCATATCATAGACTAAAATCCCAATAATTACGTATATTTGCGACACAAATAAGAAGAACGTGAAATGAAACACATACTTACATGCGCAATATTGTCAATGACTGCATCGATATGCATCGGTTGTGGAGGCGGAAAGACCCCCGGTACTATAGTGGAAGACGCATTCAGCAAAATGCTCAATGGTGACTACAAGGAATTTCTCGAATATACATACACCCCCGAAATCCTCTATGATTTCAAGATTCAGATTCTCCAGCAATCGATGAACCCCGCCGACGAAGCCTCCATAAACGAACTTCCAAAGAAGATAAAGATAGTTGACGAAGAAGTGAAGGACACGCTTGCTTTCGTCGATGTGGTGATCACGACCGAAAACGACGACACCAAACGCCGCAAGATAGAACTCACGAAGGCCGGCGACACCTGGAAAATCATGAACGACGACCAACTCCAACCTGTAGTGCAACTGAAAGATACTATTAGATGAACGAGAGACCGCAGTGACGTTCTATGAGCGTAAGTCTCCTGTCGTCCGCAACGCGTAATTGGAAGATTATAATATCTTTTCTGCCAATCCCTTATTTCAGGTTCTTGTCGAAGAACTGCTCTATTCGGGTGAAGAGGTGTCTTCGCGTGTTTCCCCCGAAGATGCCGTGGTTGCGGTTGGTGTAGGTTTGCATCTCGAACTGTATGTTAGCCTGCACGAGTTTCTCGCACAATTCAGCACAGTTCTGATAGTGTACGTTGTCGTCGGCCATTCCATGGCAGATGAGCAGGTTGCCACTGAGTTTCCGGTAGCGGTGCATGGGTGAGATGTCGTATCCCTGTGGGTTCTCCTGTGGTGTCCGCATATAACGTTCAGTGTAGGCACTGTCATAGTAACGCCAGTCGGTCACGGGCGCCACCGCCACTCCGCACCTGAACGCCGGCCGTCCCTCACACATCGACATGATGGTGTTGAATCCTCCGAATGACCATCCCCAGATGGCAATGCGGTCCTTGTCGATGAACGGCAATGTGCCGAGATAGAGTGCCGTCTCCACCTGGTCCTTCGATTCCTTGTCGCCCATGGTCATATATGTGCATTTCTGGAAATCCGCCCCCCGTCCGCCGGTGCCTCGTCCATCCACACAAGCAACGACATATCCCTTCTGTGCCAATCGGTGCTCCCAGATGAGTCCGCGAGAGTTTCCGTTATCCCAGGAGTTGTGTACCTGCTGATCTCCCGGTCCACTATACTGATACATGATGACGGGATATTTTTTCGTCGGGTCGATATTTGCGGGCTTGACCATCCAACCGTTGAGTTCCACTCCTTCTGACGTGGTGAACGAGAACAGTTCCGGCTTTGATATGTCGAGTTTGGAATAAGCCTGTTTGAGTCTCTCGTTATCTTCAAGCACACGCAGTTGGCTGCCTTTGTTGTCGCAAAGGGTATAAACATACGGAGTGTTGATGTCGGAGAACACATTCATGAAATATTTGCATCCGTCGGAGAAACTGGCATTATTGACACCTTTGCCATTTGTCAACTTCGTCTTTTTGCCTTTGGCATCCACCACCCAAACATACTGTTCGAGCGGACTGCCCTCGTTGCTGGCATAGTAGAACAACTTACCGGATGAATCCGTGCCATAGAAATCATTCACGACGTAATTTCCCTTTGTGAGTTGGGTTATGAGTTTGCCTTCCTTGTCGTAGAGATACAGATGGCGGTAACCGTCGCGTTCCGACATGACCACAAACTGTCCATGTGTGAAATCGAGGTTGTTGTAATATGAAGTCTCGATATATTTGTCGGCCGTCTCCCTGACGAGCAATTCGGCATCTCCTGTTCGAGTGTCAGCCAGATATACATCGCAACGGTCCTGATGTCGGTTGAGGGTGACTACAGCCACCTTGTCGGTGCGGTCCGTCGGAAGTATGCGAGGTATGTAGCCGTCGGCATCGAGAGGTACGTTGAGTGTCTGGATGCGCTGCGTCTGCAGGTCGTAGCTCAAGGTGATGACACTGGAATTCTGCTCGCCTGCCTTCGGATATTTATATTCGTAATTCTGTGGATAAAGACGGTTGTCGTCCATCTTTGGACTTTCGCCCATGAAATACTGGAAAGCGAAGGTCTTGACTTGGGTCTCGTCGGTACGCATCCACGCCAACATCTTTGAGTCTGCGGTAAATGTGAAGGCACTGTTGTATTCAAACTCCTCTTCATACACCCAATCCGGCTTGCCGTTTATTATGCGGTTGAACTGTCCGTCGGTGGTTATCTGGGTCTCCCTGTTGCCGTTTGACAAATCAACCATGAAGATGTTGTTGTTACGCACGAAGGCTATCTTCGTTCCGTCGGGCGAAAATTTGGGAATCTCTTGGTCGCCTCCACTGGAGAGTTTCTTCACCACCTTGGTTTCCGTGTCATAAACAAACCAACTTGCAGTGGCAGAGCGTCGGTAGATTGCCTTGGCATCGGTTTCGAGCAAGATGTGTTTTCCGTCGGGGGAGAAGATGTAATCGCCGAATGTCGCAATCGACTCTCCGGATGTCTGACTGAGATCGAGCAAGGTCTCGACAGCCTGTCCTGTCTTGAACGAATATTTCACGATTTTCCCACCTTCTACCACGGAATAATGCTCTCCATCGGGCATGGAATTGAATCCACCTACTCTCTGGGGATAATAACGATAGTAAATCACGTCTTCAAGACTTATCTGTTGCGCTGATGTCAAGTGGGCAACGCTCAGTAGAAGAGCAAGAATCAAGGATTTTGTTTTCATCATTTTCAGGAATTTTGTATAATTTGTTATCAAGAATTTTATCAAGAAATCGAAGATTCGAGGCGCGAGGCGTCTCAATTTAAAGATTTTTTAGCTAGTGCATTGTTTTTATTGTGTCTTTGTTTAAAGTAATCATTAATCATGTGTTCCAGAGTCGTCCCTGACGTGTATTTCTTTGCTCCATACGCTTATTGACCAGTGCCATGAACTCATAGTTTTTCAATCCCCATCCTGGCACGGCGAGCAGTTCCGGTGGCGACTGTGATACAAAACGCTCAAAAACGATGTCGGGGCGGGTGTACTCCATGAAATCAATCACGGCATCCACATATTCTTCCACATAATACCGATGGAATCGTTCGGGGAACAGTTCATATTCTTGTGCCATGCGAGTGCCTTTTATAAGTTGCAACTGATGTAATTTAAGTATGTCGAGTTTGAGTTGTGACATTGCGGTCGCTTCCCTCTTGATGTAGTCGGGAATAATATTTGTTCCCGGCAGTCCAACGATGATGTGTCCTCCGGTTTTTATGCCTCGCTCAGCCGTGGCATCCACCGCTCTTCTCGTACATTCGAAATCGTGCCCCCGATTGATGTCTTTCAGTATATGGTCGAACGAGGTCTCTATGCCGAATTCCACAAGCAGCAAAGCCCTTTCATTAAGTTTCGTCAGATAATCGAGCACTTCCCCTGGCATACAGTCGGGACGAGTACCGATGACCAGTCCCACCACACCATCCACAGCCAATGCCTCCTCATATTTATCCGCCAAAGCAGTAAGGTCGGCATAGGTGTTGGTATATGCCTGAAAATAGGCGAGGTATTTCATGTCGGGGTATTTTCGAGAAAAGAATTGTTTCCCTTCTTCCAATTGGGCTGTGACCGACTTGTCGCCCGAGCAATATTCGGGATTGAAAGTCTGGTTGTTGCAATATGTGCATCCACCCCACCCCACCGTTCCGTCACGGTTGGGGCAAGAGAATCCGGCATTGACGGATATTTTCTGTACCTTGCAACCAGCGAATGCGGTAAGCCATGCCCCGAAAGCATTGTAACGGTCATTCATTATCGGAATGTGTAGAGTTTTTCCTTAATATTCATATTTTATGCAAAAATACACATTTTTTTAACAACAGCGATATGAATTAAGTCAATGTCGTTAAAATCTACCCTTTTTTCGAATCACCTGCAAAAACATGTGTAACGACAATATTAAGGAAAACTAAAAAGACTCATTGGGACTAAAGGAACGAAATATCTCCACTAATCTTCGAATGTTCGACATTAAGGCCAACGATAAAGATTAAGACAACAAGGAACAAAAACGAGTAAAGAATGAGAAAAAAGAAAGTTAGAGGTGACGTTTTGATGCTAAAATGAGGCAAAAACCACTTCTTCACCTTTTTAATAATGAAAACGTCATTTATTTGGAATATTTTTAGTAATTTTGCACCCATGCAATGTGCGCATGACAAACAGCGCATATATACATCGGCAAAAGACCCAATAGCCAATAGGCAAACAACATATAGTACTCCCTCGCAGTGTAGCATAAAGGGTTGGTCGCCTGTCGATACAATGCTTTGGGGGGCTATTTTTGGGAGAGAAAATAGAATATGCAACAAATAAAAAGCAAGGAGGCAAGAACGTTGTATCTTGACTTTGAAGAATTTCGCAATACCTATCAAGATGGTATAACTCCTAAGTCACAATCATTAGAGGATAATGAACTGTACTTTGGTCTTAACCCTAATGCGAGGATTCTTGTTGCATATGTACCACAGGAAAACGCCGCTCCTTTTGAACAGTTAAAGGCCACAGAATATTATACACGTCCGAAGTTCCCGAATACGATAAACTTAAAGGAGGTTGAATATTTCGTGCCCTATTTCAAAGGGAAGGGTATTCGGGATGTTTACCAGGTGCATCATATCAACACATGTACGAAAAAAGACTTTGACCCAGATTGTGATGATGAAAGAATGCGCTTGTTGTTCCAATTTAAGTTCGTAAAGCAATTGTTCGAAGATTATCGTCCCCACGATCTTAAAATTTGGCATTGCTTTACAGATTCAACAGTCAAGGAACTTATAGACGGAAAATCTCTCATCCGCTTTATCGACCTATTTGCTGGCATTGGTGGTATAAGGCTGGGGTTGGAACAGGCTGCTAATGAAATGGGATATGCAACGCAATGTATGCTGACATCTGAGATAAAACCTGCAGCCATTAAAGTGTTGCGGCAGAATCATCCAGATGAGCTTATCCGTGGAGACATTACACAAATAGATACTGCTCAAATACCCGATTTTGACATATTGTGTGCAGGTTTTCCCTGTCAGGCATTCTCCTATGCGGGCAAGCGAATGGGGTTTGAAGATGCGCGAGGGACTTTGTTCTTCGAGGTCGCACGTATTCTTCGTGACAAACGTCCAAAAGGTTTCATTCTGGAAAATGTAGAGGGATTAGTGTCACATGATGGAGGAAAGACATTTAATGTGATATTAGAAATTTTAAACTCTTTGCATTATAAAGTCTCGTATCGCGTACTAAACTCAAAAGATTTTGGTGTTCCACAAGAGCGTAAACGTATATATATCGTGGGAACAAAAGCAAAACAGCCTGATTTGGAAGCCTTTGACATAACCCACAAATCTGTCGAGTCCATCTTAGAAAAGGATAAGCCGTTGTCGCAAACGAGGTTTGCAAAAAACCTCTTACGCTTTTATTCTGTCCAATCGTTACAAGGGAAAAAGATAAAAGACAAACGAGGTGGAGACGACAACATACATAGTTGGGACTTAGAATTGAAAGGACATATCTCTTCCAAACAGAAAGACTTGTTGAATCACATTCTGCATGAGCGGCGCAAACATAAATGGGCTTTGATTTATGGTATAGAATGGATGGACGGCATGCCCCTGACCATTGATATGATTAGGCAGTTTTATGATGACAACGATTTGGAAAATATGCTGAACGACTTGGTTGACAAGGGATATTTAGTATATGAACATCCAAAAAAAGTCGTTATTAGGCAGACACCGACAGGGAATGTGCGCTCTCGTGAAAGAGACACAAGTCTTCCAATGGGTTATAATATTGTTGCAGGCAAATTGAGTTTTGAGGTGTCCGAAATTTTAGACCCGAAGGGGGTTGCCCCCACTTTAGTTGCTATGGACATGCACCGTATTCATGTGGTAGATGGTGATGGCATTCGTCAATTAACTTTGACTGAGGGGAAAAGACTTTTCGGATATCCCGACAGCCACAGTTTAGCTGTCTCTATAAAGGAGGGCTATGACTTATTAGGAAATACGGTGGTAGTCCCTGTCATAAAAGCAGTAGCAAAAAGACTATTAAAAACAATATAATAAAGTATGAAAATTTCAGCTATTGAATTATTTAATAGGCTTGTAAATGAATTTGACATTTACAAGAAGGAAGGTAAAATCTTTTTCCAATTGGGGGATATAGATATAATAGTGAAGAAGAGGGACGTTGTAGGCAACATTATCCAAGAATGGGTTTATGAATGGCTTAGAAAGAATCATGTAGAGTTTGAAAGAGATGAAGGACAATTACCACCAGATTTATTTTTAGCCCCGGAAGATAAAACTTGCAATTTGGTAGAAATCAAGGCTTTTAACTACCAAGAATCTCCAGCCTTTGATATTGCAGAGCCATTGGCATATTTGGAGGAAATAGTAAAACGCCCATATATGCTTTATACAGATTATCTTATCTTTGGTTACAAAATGGATGAAAAGACTGGCATTATTACCATTGAGAATATGTGGCTAAAGAAGGTATGGGAGATATGCAGCCCTTCAAAGACAAAGGGACTCCCCATAGGAGGACAGGCAGTAAAAATCAGGCCGAACAAATGGTTTAACAAATCAAAAAGGGCAACTCCAAACTTTGCTTCTTTGGAAGATTACTTAAGTGCCTTTGTAGATTTATTGTATCATTTGTATAATGGCTCTAAGCATTCTGAAATAGCAAAGACTGCAAAGGAGAGAATAATAACTTCTTATCAAAGGCATTTCCCTGACAAGGAATTGCATATACTATGGTTTGATGCAATAAAAGAGAAATACTTCCCGCCAAGAAAATAAATGTGAGCTGGGAATCCGTTCGCGCCAATCATCCTAACAGCACTCCTTCATGCTTTTGCTATAATTCATCCAACATCTTATCAAGATTGATAACAGGACAAGCAAACCCACTGACTATCAGTAGTTATACAAAGGTCAGTGGGTTAATTGTTCCCAAATTGTATCACGCAAGCCACGATGGGAACATTAGATGTTAACGCTAAATTCCGCAGCACTTTAGTTTAACTATATTTACAAGTTCTCATGGACAGGCTCTACACAAAAGCCTTCGGGCTTAAGACGAACAGCCACATCAAAGCCTTCGTGTTCAAGTTCATCAGCATGGCCTTTTCTGTTTTCTGTATGACTCAAAGAATTAATGCCACATGTTTTTGCAGGTGCTCCCTTTTTTCCACATAAATCCTTGTCGCTTTGTGGTGTCGTTTCTTCATGGAAAGAAAATTGAAATCCAACAAGTGTACTGTTCTTCTTCGGCGAAAATAATGTACTGAAAAAGTTTACGAATCTCAAAACACTTGTTTACGAATATGCACAAACATCAGTGTGTTTCTTAAAACAAGAAGATAGATGTCCGTCGTAATTTCCGACTTTAATTTGCCTTTCAATTTGTCTTTATTTTGTTGACAATGCGAGAAAAAAGTTGAAAACTCATTGTGGAATGAATATTTTTTTGTAATTTTGCAGTCCGTTGTGGAGATACCCCCGATGTATTTCCATGGTTGACGTGTGGATAGTGACACTTATTAGCCGAGTTCACGGTCCGTGAATCGCCGACAGAAAAAGTAGTAACAAACAAAAAATTAATTATCGGAATGAACACTTTAAGTTTCAAGACACACTTTGCCAAACCGGAAGAGGCAGACAAGAAATGGGTGGTTGTTGATGCAACCGACCAAATCGTAGGCCGTATGTGCAGCAAGGTGGCAAAGATTTTGCGTGGCAAATACAAGCCATGCTTCACCCCAAACCAGGATTGTGGTGACAACGTGATTGTCATCAACGCCGACAAGATTCAGTTCAGCGGTGCAAAATGGACAGACAAGGAATACATCACCTTCTCCGGATATCCAAGCGGACAACACCGCATCAGCCCAGAGAAGTTGGCTCAGAAGCCCCGTGGTTACGAACGTATCTTAACACACGCAGTGAAGGGAATGCTTCCAAAGGGTCGTCTCGGTGCCAAAGTATTGAAGAACCTTTATTTCATTGACGCTTCCGCCTACACAGAAGGTGAAGATTTGGTGATTAAGACTCGTGATAAAAACGGTCGTCGCGTAGAATTGACCGTAAAACCAGAAACAATAGATATTAACCTTCTTAAATAACAAACGACATGGAAGTAATAAACGCATTAGGTCGCAGAAAGAGTGCTGTTGCCCGTATCTACATGCAAGAAGGTAGTGGAAAGATTACCATCAACAAGCGTGAATTAGCCGACTACTTCCCATCAGAACTGATTCAGTTCGTTGTAAAGCAGCCATTGAATCTTCTGAACGTAGCCGACAAATATGATATCAAGGTGAATCTTTATGGTGGTGGCTATACAGGTCAGTCTCAGGCATTGCGTCTTGCAATTGCCCGCGCACTCATCAAGGTGAACGCAGAAGACAAGAAAGCTCTTCGTGCAGCAGGCTTCGTAACCCGTGACCCTCGTAAGGTTGAGCGCAAGAAGCCAGGTCGGCCAAAGGCACGCCGCAGATTCCAATTCAGTAAACGTTAATGTTTAATCAGTTGACGATTTGACAATTTTAGGATTGTCGAGTTGACGTGAAACACGACGTTTGCATTATAGATTACACATTATAATATAAACGTTTAGTATCTAAATCGGAAAGATTTCCATAAGGGGACTACTCTCCGGTTGGGTTTAACACAAAACTTAAAAAGAAAGTAAACCATTATGTCAAGAACAAATTTCGAAACATTATTATCAGCAGGTAGTCATTTCGGACACCTGAAAAGAAAGTGGAATCCCTCAATGGCTCCTTACATCTTCATGGAGCGCAACGGAATCCATATAATAGACCTCCACAAGACAATCGCATTGCTCGACGAAGCAGCAGAAGCCCTGAAGCAGATTGCAAAGAGTGGAAAGCGCATATTATTTGTTGCTACAAAGAAACAGGCTAAAGATGTTGTAGCCGAGAAGGCTGCAAGCGTAGGTATGCCATACGTGATTGAACGTTGGCCAGGGGGAATGCTCACCAACTTCCCAACTATCCGCAAGGCAGTGAAGAAGATGGCAAACATCGACAAGATGTTGGCAGACGGCACATACGCAAAATTATCAAAACGCGAGAATCTTCAGATCCGCCGCAAGCGAGAGAAGCTGGAGAAGAACCTCGGTTCAATCGCCGACCTGAACCGTCTTCCTTCCGCATTGTTCGTAGTTGACGTGATGAAGGAGAGCATCGCAGTTCGCGAGGCAAACCGTCTAGGCATTCCTGTATTCGGGATCGTAGATACCAACTCCAATCCAAACGACATCGACTTCGTGATTCCAGCAAATGACGATGCCACAAAATCGATTGAGGTGATTGTTGACGTATGCGTGAAAGCAATCGCCGAAGGTTTGGAAGAGCGCAAGGCCGAGAAGGTTGACATGGAAGCAGCCGGCGAGGACGTGCCTGCAGAAAAGCCAGCAAGAAAACGTATCAGCAAGGCAAGAGCAGAAAAGCAAGAAAAGACCGCAGAAGATAGCGCTCCAGCAGAAGAACCTGTAAAGGAGACACCTGCAGAAGAGCCAGTTGAAGAGACACCAGCAGAAGAGCCAGTTGTCGAAGCAGCAGAACCTTCAAAGAAAGCCAAGGAAGCAGCTCCTGAAGAAGCAGCAGAACAAGCAGAATAATCATTGGCATGATACAAACTAAAATACAAAAGTGAAGGGTGAGCAACATCACTCTTCCTTTTTTAAAACAGAAACACTAAAAACAAGATAAAAATGGCAGTAACATTACAAGAGATTAATGCTCTGCGCCAAAAGACCCAAGCCGGTCTGATGGATTGCAAGAAAGCATTGACAGAAGCAAACGGCGACATGGATGCCGCCATAGAGATTCTTCGCAAGAAAGGCCAGATGGTAGCCGCCAAGCGCAGCGACCGCGAAGCATCAGAAGGATGCGTATTGGCAAAGATAGATGGCAACTTCGGTGCCGTTCTCGCATTGAAATGTGAGACAGACTTCGTAGCCAAGAACGCAGAATTCGTTGAACTGGCAAACAAGATCATCGACGCAGCAGTTGCAGCACGTTGCAAGACATTGGACGATGTGAAGAACCTTGACATCGACGGTGTTCCTGCATCCGAAGCAGTAGTAAACCGTTCAGGTGTGACAGGAGAGAAAATGGAACTCGACGGCTATGCAACCGTAGAAGGCGAGAAGGTGGTGGCTTACAACCACATGAACCAGAGTTTCCTCTGCACTCTCGTGGCATTCAACAAGGATTGCTCAGACGAACTCGCAAAGGGCATTGCAATGCAAGTAGCAGCCATGTCTCCAATAGCACTCGACGAAAGCAAGATATCCGATGAAGACAAGGCAAAAGAACTTGCCGCAATCATCGACAAGACAAAAGAAGACGAAGTGAAGAGAGCAATCGAAGTTGCAATCAAGAAGGCAGGCATCAACCCTAACCTCGTTGACAGCGACGACCACATCAGCTCAAACATCACCAAGGGCTATATCACAGAAGAAGAAGGTGCAAAAGCACGCGAGATCATCGCTGCTGTTGAACCGGAAGCACGCAAGAACCTGAACGAGAAGAAAATCGAAATGATTGCTCAGGGGCGTTTGAACAAATACTACAAAGAGGTTTGCCTTCTGAATCAGGCCTATATCGACGACAGCAAGACTTCTGTGGCCGACTACCTGAAATCTCAAGACAAAGAACTCACAGTTATCGACTTCAAACGCTATACACTTCGCGCAGAATAATATCAAGACCTGCTTTTTTCTTTATATGCGACAGCCTCCATCACGAGGCTGTCTTTTTTTCAAGACGTTTATCAAGAAATCGAAGATGCGACGAAGTCAATTTTATCACGAATTTTAGGAAACCTTTAGGTTCGAGGAGCAAATAGACTCAATTTAAGGGATTTTTTTAGGCTGGCACAACGTGTCAAAGTGAAATGAGAGAATCTATGATAAGTATGGTCACAGCCAATTGGATTAACATGTTTTAACGCGATATGGCGGTTTCCTTGAATAAAAACTTTTGCAATTGTCGTAGTTTGACACAATGTAAGTGTAAATTTGCAACGTGAATAAAAACATGACTGATAACTCAAAAAATAAAAGAAAGGAACAGATTATGAAAAACATGTTGATTACAGAAAAGACGCCAGTGACGATACTGAAGAGGATGTTAAACAGTATGACCGCCCTGTTTTCCTGTGTACTTGAAGAAGAATTAAGCAATAAGCAGGCATTGCTGATTCTCAACGCAATTTTGGCATTGATTTTCACATTGGTTTCCGGTGGAATGCCGATTTGGTGCACAGGTTTAGGACTGATTTGGACATTCCACTCATTGACTCTGTGCAAGAAAGCAGGTCTTGGTGATGAGGATTGAACGATCCAAACACCCAACTTTCGACGGCAAAGGCATTTAGCAGAATGTATGAATCACCCCAAATGAAGGCACCCCAATTAAGGTGCCTTCTTATTTGGAATTTTTCAAAAATATTTCTTCAGTTTGTTCATGTTTTCATTCAAAAACCCTTTCAAATTGGAAGTATTTTTCAACAAATTGATGCTATTTCTTTGATAATAGGGCATAATTTAGTAATTTTGCAATTCATGACGGCTTAAAAGTCGCATAAAGATGTTAAATATCAGGAACAAACAGTATTGATGTGCATCCACTTTTAGAAATACGAAATCAAAGAAAGCAAACAACGACATGTCAGATAGATTATATATATTCGACACGACTCTCCGCGATGGAGAGCAAGTGCCAGGCTGTCAATTGAACACAGTAGAGAAGATTCAGGTTGCCAAGCAGCTTGAGTCGTTGGGAGTAGATATCATAGAGGCAGGATTTCCCATATCCAGTCCTGGTGATTTCAACTCTGTCATTGAAATATCCAAAGCCGTGACCTGGCCAACGATATGCGCCTTGACCCGTGCAGTAGAGAAAGACATAGACGTGGCTGTTGAAGCCCTCAAATTTGCAAAACGCAAAAGGATTCACACTGGCATCGGGACATCCGACCCACACATAAAATACAAGTTCAACTCCACCCGCGAAGAGATTATCGAGCGCGCCGTACGTGCCGTGAACTATGCCCGTCGCTTTGTAGATGACGTGGAATTCTATGCTGAAGATGCCGGCCGCACCGACAACGAATATCTTGCCCGTGTGGTAGAGGCTGTTATCAAAGCCGGCGCCACCGTGGTGAACATCCCCGACACGACAGGCTATTGCCTGCCCTCTGAATACGGTGAAAAGATAAAATACCTATGTGACCATGTGGATGGCATCGAGCACGCCATCATCTCCACCCACTGCCACAATGACCTTGGAATGGCTACCGCCAACACCATGAGTGGGGTTCTGAACGGTGCCCGTCAGGTGGAGGTGACCATCAATGGAATAGGCGAACGAGCCGGCAACACGTCACTTGAGGAAGTGACTATGATACTGAAATGCCACAAGCACATAGGCATTGAGACCAACATAAACACCTCTAAGATATACCCCACCAGCCGTATGGTGTCAAGCCTCATGAACATGCCAGTTCAGCCTAACAAGGCCATAGTGGGCAAGAACGCATTTGCCCATTCGAGCGGCATCCATCAGGACGGTGTGCTCAAGAACGTTCAGACATACGAAATCATAGATCCCCACGATGTGGGTATCGACGACAATGCCATCGTGCTTACCGCACGCAGTGGTCGTGCCGCATTGAAGAACCGGCTGAAAGTGCTTGGCATTGACCTCTCCCAGGAAAAGCTCGACAAAGTATATGAAGCCTTCCTGCAACTTGCCGACAAGAAAAAAGACATCAACGACGACGACATACTCCTGCTTGCAGGTTCTGACCGCAGTGCCAACCACCGCATTAAACTCGAATACCTTCAGGTTACGAGTGGCGTGGGAGTTCAGTCGGTTGCAAGCCTTGGCCTTAATATCTCTGGAGAGAAGTTTGAGGAATGCGCCAGTGGCAACGGTCCTGTAGATGCCGCGATCAAAGCCTTGAAGAAAATCATCAACCGCAAGATGACATTGAAGGAATTCACCATACAAGCCATCAGCAAAGGCAGCGACGACATGGGAAAGGTACACATGCAGGTGGAATACAACAACCACATGTATTATGGATTCGGTGCCAACACCGACATCGTGGCCGCCAGCGTGGAAGCATATATTGACTGTATAAATAAATTTAAGATACAATAGTAAGTTGAGGGTTGGAAGTAGATATTTGCAACTTGAATACTGAACAAAAATCATGTTCCATAACTAAGCAGCCAACTTGCCGGCCCGCAAGCACATTAATTCGTTAACTACTATAACATGAACACATTATTTGATAAGATATGGGATGCACATGTTGTGCAAAATGTAGAAGATGGTCCTACCCAACTATATATCGACCGTATGTATTGTCATGAGGTCACATCTCCTCAGGCATTTGAAGGCATGAGAAGTCGTGGGCTGAAATGCCTGCGTCCAGACAAGATATTCTGTATGCCCGACCACAACACACCCACCCACGATCAGGACAAGCCTATAGAAGACCCTGTGAGCAAGGCGCAGGTCGATACGCTCGCAAAGAATGCAGAGGACTTTGGCCTTACCCATTTTGGTATGATGGACGACCGTAACGGCATCATTCACGTAGTAGGTCCAGAACGGGGCTTGTCGCTTCCAGGCATGACGATTGTATGTGGCGACTCCCACACATCCACCCACGGAGCCGTAGGCGCAGTGGCATTTGGCATAGGCACGTCAGAAGTAGAGATGGTTCTTGCTTCACAATGCATATTACAACAGAAACCGAAATCAATGCGCATTATGGTTGAGGGACAACTCAACTGGGGTGTCACCGCCAAAGACATCGCACTCTATCTCATGTCGAAATTGACTACCAGCGGTGCAACCGGCTATTTCATTGAATACGGTGGCTCTGCCATACGTGGTTTTAGCATGGAGGGACGTTTGACACTTTGCAACCTGTCGATTGAAATGGGAGCCCGTGGTGGCTTCATAGCACCCGACGAAACCACGTTCAAATATCTCAAAGGGCGTGAATACGCACCAAAAGGAGAAGAGTGGGATAAAGCCGTGGAATACTGGAGCACACTGAAGAGTGGCGAAGATGCCGTGTTTGACAAGGAACTGACATTCAATGCGGAAGACATTGAGCCAATGATTACATACGGCACGAATCCTGGCATGGGCATGGGCATCAGCAAGTCAATCCCCGAACTGGACACAATCGACGAAGCAGGACGTGCTTCATTTATCAAGTCGTTAGATTACATGGGATTCAAGCCAGGCGAGAAACTCATAGGCAAGCCCATTGACTATGTATTCCTTGGTGCTTGTACAAACGGTCGCATCGAAGATTTCCGTGCGTTTGCACATCTCGTAAAAGGCAAGAAGAAAGCCGACAACGTGACCGCTTGGCTTGTGCCGGGGTCATGGATGGTAAGCCACCAGATTCACAAAGAAGGGCTCGATCTCGTGCTTGAAGCAGCCGGGTTCAAGATTCGTCAGCCAGGTTGTTCTGCCTGTCTTGCAATGAACGACGACAAGATTCCAGCCGGCAAATTGTCAATTTCCACATCTAACCGTAATTTCGAGGGGCGTCAGGGTCCCGGCGCCCGTACCATACTTGCATCTCCGATAGTGGCTGCGGCAGCGGCCATAACCGGCGTCATCACAGACCCGAGAACACTTATGCTTGAAAATCAGAAATAGTTGACAGTTGAAATTAAAGAATATGAAACAGAAATTTGACATAATACAATCCACGTGCGTTCCACTTCCTTTGGAGAATATAGACACAGACCAAATAATTCCCGCCCGATTCCTGAAAGCGACTACACGTGATGAGAAATTCTTCGGCGACAACCTCTTCCGCGATTGGCGTTACGACAAGGATGGCAATAAAAGACCCGACTTCGTGCTGAACGATTCGACTTACGGAGGTGAGATTCTTGTGGCTGGCAAGAACTTCGGTTCCGGTTCCAGCAGGGAACATGCCGCATGGGCCATTGCCGGGTATGGATTCAGGGTGGTCATCTCCTCATTCTTCGCCGACATCCACAAGAACAACGAATTGAACAATTTCGTGTTGCCGGTTGTTGTAAGTGAAGAATTTCTCGCACAACTCTTCGAGTCGATCAAGGCAGACCCCAAGATGGAAGTGAGGATTGACCTTCCGAATCAGACTGTGACCAATCTGTCCACAGGCAAGAGTGAGCATTTCGAGATCAACGGCTACAAAAAATATTGCCTGATGAAGGCTCTCGACGACATCGACTTCCTGCTTGAAAACAAGGACAAGATAGAGTCCTGGGAAAAGCATATTGCGAACAGAAAAATTGATGGTAAGAAAGATTGAAATAATGGATACGACACTCCGTGATGGTGAACAGACAAGCGGAGTGTCATTCGTTCCCCACGAGAAACTAAGTATAGCACGCCTGCTTTTACGCGACATCAACGTAGATCGCATTGAGGTGGCATCCGCCCGAGTTTCGGACGGAGAAAAAGACGCTGTCACTGCCATTTGCAGGTGGGCACGTCAATACGGACGTTTAGAGAGTGTAGAGGTGTTGGGCTTTGTCGATGGCAAGACTTCAGTAGATTGGATAGATGTATGTGGATGCAAAACCATGAACTTGCTTTGCAAAGGGTCACAGCGCCATCTCAAATACCAGTTGCACAAAAGTTTGGAAGAACACGTGTCAGACATCAAGTCATCCGTGGCCTATGCCACAAGCAAGGGCATAGGTGTGAACGTCTATCTTGAAGACTGGAGCAACGGCATGATCAGTTCTCCAGAATATGTTCACAGTCTGATTTCAGCCATTCAAGCGATAGGAATCCAAAGGTTCATGCTTCCCGACACATTGGGAGTGCTTAATCCCGACAATGTTGGCAAGTTCATAAGGCAAATGGTCGAATGGTTTCCCACCCTTCGTTTCGATTTCCATGGACATAACGACTACGACTTGGCTGTAGCAAACGCATTGGCTGCAGTGAGCAATGGTTGCAGTGGCATACACACGTCGATCAACGGTCTCGGCGAGCGTGCCGGCAACGTGCCTCTTTCCAGCATACAAGCGGCAATCAAAGACCATCTACACATCGAAACGTCGGTCAAGGAGAATCAACTTCATTCGGCGGCAAAGATGGTAGAAGGATTCAGTGGCATAGCCCTTCCTCCCAACAAGCCAATCGTAGGCGACAGCGTGTTCACTCAAGTGGCTGGGGTTCATGCGGATGGTGACAAGAAAAACAACCTATACTGCAACGACCTTCTTCCGGAACGCTTTGGACGCAAACGCGAATATGCACTTGGCAAGAACAGCGGCAAGGCAAACATACTTAAGAATCTGGAAGAACTGGGCTTGGAGCTGACTCCTGAGCAAACCAAACGCGTGACTGACCGAATCATCGAATTGGGCGACAAGAAGCAACTCATTACTCAGGAAGACCTTCCATATATCGTAAACGACGTTCTGAAACACAGCACTCCGGAAGACAAAGTGAAGTTGCTGAGTTACATGGTTTCCACTGCGTACGGGCTGAAACCGATGGCAAGCGTGAAGATGGAAATCAATGGCGAGATATATGAGGAGAGTGCGATGGGAGACGGAATGTTCGACGCATTCATTCATGCCGTACGCCACATATACCGCGACAAGCTCCACCGCACCTTCCCGTGGCTTACCAACTATGCAGTGAGTATCCCGCCAGGTGGGCGTACAGACGCCCTGGTTCAAACCAGCATCTCATGGACTCACGACGAAAAGTCATATCGCACTCGTGCCCTTGATGCCGACCAGACTGAAGCAGCAATTAAGGCAACCATCAAAATGCTGAATCTGCTCGAGGGAGAATAAGGACGGAGCTTTCTTCCCTTTTTTTGGAGGGGCTTCTTTATGGATTGGGATGGATTGGGATGGATTGGGATGGATTAGGATAAGTTAGGATAAATTAGGATTAGTTAGGATGGATTGGGATAAGTTGGGATGGATTGGGATAAGTTGGGATGGGGATAAATGATAAAAGGGCAATGAATCATGATTGTGGATTCATTGCCCTTTTCTTGTTTATATGGAGGTTCTCGTATTCTTATTGCTTCCCAAAAACGATATAATCTATCATTAATTGCCATATATGGCATCTGAGATGTCTCTCCCCTTAGCAAGATGCAAAAGGCATAAGGATGCCATTTCTTGTCGAAGAGGCGGTCGTTACCAGGATTTTGGCTCTTTAGCAATCCAAAGGATGGCAGGAAGTGTCATTTCTTGTCGAAGATGTCTTTCAGGCTGCCGATGGAACTGAGAGCAGTCGTAGCCTCGTATGGGAGGTAAACCGTTTTGTTACCCTGTCCGCTAGCGATGTCCTTGAGAGTGGTAATATACTTGTCGGCAAGTAGGTATTGAGCCGGAGACATTTTGGCGTCTTTTATGGCCTCCGTAATCTTGCGTATGGCTTCAGCTTCGGCGTTCGCCTGGAGGATTTTTGCTTCTGCAACACCTTGGGCGTCAAGTATTTTCTTTTGTTTTTCTGCTTCTGCCTTATTGATGGCCGCAATTTTCATTCCCTCAGATGTGAGTACGGCAGCTTCCTTATCACCATTGGCTTTTGTGACTTGGGCACGACGTTCACGTTCTGCCTGCATCTGTTGTTCCATCGCATCACGCACGCTATTCGGAGGCATGATGTCCTGAAGTTCCACACGGTTGACCTTCACACCCCATTTGTTTGTAGCCTCGTCGAGAACAAGGCGTAGTTTCGAGTTGATTGTGTCGCGTGAGGTAAGTGTCTCATCAAGTTCGAGTTCACCTATGACATTACGAAGGGTTGTCTGTGCAAGTTTCTCAATCGCCATAGGCAGGTTGTCAATTTCATATACGGCCTTGAACGGATCCATAATCTGATAATAGAGCAAGGCATTGATGCTTGTCTGTACGTTATCACGTGTAATCACACTCTGACGAGGGAAATCGAACACCTGCTCACGCAAGTCAATCCTACGTCGTTGCGAGAACTTGAATATGATTCTCCCATCAAACGTTTGAGTAGTGTATCTCATGTTGATTGGGCGTGCAGACTCGAAAATCGGCCAAATGATGTTGATACCCGACTGAAGAGTGCGATGATACTTTCCCAATCGTTCCACCACCATGGTTTCAGACTGCTTGACGATATTGAATCCCTTCACCACAAAGATGAAAACGATCAATGCAAGTATCAGCAAAATAATTATTCCACCACTTATTTCCATAATAAAGATATTAAAGATTGATAATAATTGAATTTGATATGACAAAATAAAGAAAAGGCAGGATTTGTTGAGGTTTAATATTAGGCAATGTACTGCCAGCCCTGAAATGGGTGTCAGTCAACCGTGAGTATGATACTGTCAACTTTCTTTACGGTTACGTTTTCACCGGCAGAGATGATACGGTTGCAGGCAGATACAGCTCTCCAGTCATCGCCATCAATAGCCACCCTACCCTTTCGTTCGGAATTGTTTATCTCCTCTGTCACTCTTGCCGACCTCCCGATCAAGGCATCGACATTGGATTTTCTCTGCGCTTCTTCGGACTGGTAGAAATGTTTCAGTACAAGAGGACGTACAGTTACGAATGCCAAGAAGGTGAGCAGCGAAAACAAAATGAGTTGCCATGCCAATCCCAGTCCCAAACCGGCGGCAATGGCGGCGGCAATGGCACCTACCGAGAAACAGGCAACGGCAAATCCTGTCGTGAATATTTCAAGGATGAAAAAGAAGAGAGCAATAATTACCCATATCACCCATGCAGAAAGGAATGGGGATGACGAATTGACTGTATCGTTTAAGTCTTCAGGCAAGTTGGCGATATCAAGGAAAGAAAATGCCAAAATCATGATGGGTTGATTCATAACAGAAATAAATTACGTGTTTTTTTTATAATAAAGGCAAATATACAAAAAAAACGGTTTGTTTTCAAACTATAGGTATTGATTTTTTTACTTGACGTGATTTTTGTGCGTAATTAACTCATCATTAACGACAGTGCGTCATCTTTTTAATGATAAATTTTGTCAAACCAAAAAAAAGCCTTAACTTTGCATCCACTTTGGCGAAGCCTCTGCCGAGGGTCAGCAAGCGACATACACGCTTGACCGAAAGAGAGACCGGGAATGCTTCGTTGGACAAACATAACATTAAACAAAAGAAAAATGGACTTATTAAAAGTAGCAGAACAAGCTTTTGATACCGGCAAGGTAGAACAATTTCCAAAATTCAAGGCAGGCGACACAATCACCGTCGCTTATCGTATCAAGGAGGGTAACAAGGAGCGTACACAGCTTTATCGCGGTGTTGTAATCAAGATTAACGGAGAAGGGACAAAGAAGCGTTTCACGGTACGCAAAATGTCAGGCACTGTAGGTGTTGAGCGTATTTTCCCTTTGGAATCTCCAAACATTGAATCTATCGAAATAAACAAGGTTGGTAAAGTACGTCGTGCAAAACTTTACTACTTGCGTGGCTTGACTGGCAAGAAAGCTCGTATAAAGGAAAAACTTACAAGAAAATCAGAGCCAGAAGCATAGATTTCCGTAAAATCGGAGTTTCATATTCTAAGAACTTTAATGCCCTTTCCAAAATGCAGGAGAGGGCATTTTTGTTCTCGACGGCCAATCATCCAGTAGCAGAGCCACAAGGGGTCAGTGGCAAACGTCTCACCGGAAAAGCGAAGGGGTGTATGCTCTCTTGTCACACACCCCATTTAATTTCGGCAAAACCCGTCGCTTACAAGTTAGGATTGATTTCGTTCCATTTTTCAATCGGAGGCACGATATTGAGAGTTACGAGTTCGTCACGCATCTTGCAGAGATGTTGGTAACTTGCATCGAGCTTTGCCAACTCCTCAGGCGTACCTACCGGCACCTTGAATGAACATCCGTTGGTGTCGAGAGTAGTGTCCATGGCCATCATGATGTGGTCGTATTTGTCAGTCTTCACATAAGTGCCGGCAGGATATTTGAACGGCTCACCGCCCATCACCGAGCGAATCATTTCGACAGAGAGATATGAAGGGCTCTGGAAGGAGCTTCTTCCACGAAGCTTGATGATGGCCGCTCCACCCTTTGTTACGGCAGTCTTCATCTCTTCCCATTCCGTTTCAGGGAATTCAGGAGTACCTACGAGTTCAGTGAGAGGTTTGCCATCAATTTTCACGTTGCTGCCGAACACTGCCATCTGCTCTCCATGTCCTCCGTAAGTAGCGCAACCGGTGACCTTGCTCTGCATGACATTGAATTTCTTTGCAAGAGCACTCTGCAGACGAGTTGAATCGAGACCGGCAAGAGTAGTAACCTGTCCTGGCTTCAAACCGGAATAAAGGAGCGTTACAAGACCCGTAAGGTCGGCCGGGTTGAAGATGATAACCACATGCTTTACGTCAGGGCAATAAGTCTTGATGTTCTTGCCAAGTTCTTCGGCAATCTTACAGTTTCCTGCAAGAAGGTCTTCACGAGTCATGCCTTCTTTTCTTGGCGCTCCACCGGAAGATATGATATATTTGGCGTCCTTAAATGCCTCAGCCACATCTGTAGTAGCAACGATCTTCACATCGCCAAAACCACTTTGTCTCATTTCTTCAGCCACACCTTCAGGCGAGAACACGTCGTAAAGACAGATATTGCTTGTAAGGCCCATCATGAGGGCAGTCTGTACCATGTTGGAGCCAATCATACCGGCGGCTCCTACAATAACCAATTTGTCATCAGTTAAAAATGCCATAAAGATAATATTTTAAAGTTAATAGATATTGATTAACAAAACGGATTTGTCTGCGTAATTTCTTGCTGACAACACATATTATTTGCAAATATAGTAATATAAAGTGTCAATCACAATTCTAACCATGTTTTTTTTTGCCCTAAGAATTGTATTTTCGTTAAAAAAAAGCACTTTTGCAATGTTCATAATCCAAAATAATTGGCAGTTCAGATAATATTTAGTAAATTAGAGGCACAAAACGATGTTCCAATGGCCAAAGTGATACACAACGGCATAATACCTTTTGGCTCATACTCGGCAATCAACCTGTTCGGCCTCATATTCGTGAAACATGGCATCCACATGACACGTAAAGACATGAACCACGAACTGATTCACAGTCGCCAAGCCACCGAGATGCTATGGATTTTCTTCTATCTATGGTACATGGCAGAATGGCTTATAAAGACTATTATCTACCGTTCCCACACAAAGGCATACTACAACATATCCTTCGAGCGTGAAGCTTATGAAAACCAGTCGGACCTACTGTATCGAAGGAACCGTCCATTTTATGCATGGATTCACTATCTCCGAAAGGAAAAACGACAAGTGCCAAGATAATATTTGCTCCATATTCATTAATTTTGTAATTTTGTAAACTAAACAATCAACACACAAACAATGGAAAAATTAGTAATAAACTCATACGACGAATTCGCCTCTCATCTCGGTGAGAAATTAGGCGAAAGTGAATGGCTTCTGGTTGACCAGGATCGCATCAACCAATTTGCCGACGCCACATTAGACCACCAATGGATTCACGTAGATGTTGAGCGCGCACAGAGAGAGAGCCAGTTCAAATCCACCATCGCCCATGGATATCTGACCCTTTCTTTGCTTCCACACATGTGGGACCAGATTATAGAGGTAAACAACTTGAAAATGATGGTAAACTACGGCATGGACAAGATGAGGTTCGGCTCCGCAGTGATAACAGGAAGTCGTCTCCGCCTGGTTGCCTACCTTCATTCCATCATCAACCTTCGTGGCACGTGCAAGGCAGAAATCAAATTCACAATTGAGATTGAAGGTTCCAGAAAGCCTGCACTCGAAGGCATTGCCACATTCCTTTACCTTTTCAACAACTAACAAGCCTACATCAACCCCTTAGATTTTAATTAGACAAACATTTGACATGTCTGTCAGGTTACTGCATATAGTTGTGTATGCGTTGCTTTGCCCTGTGTTTGCATTGGCAATGCAACGTAACATTCATATATCCATCGCAACAGACAGAGACAGTCTGCATGGACACGTTTTGCATACAGACAGCCTTATAAATGGCAACATGGAGGAAAATGCAGACAGCATAATAAATTCGGGAAATGGTTCCAAAGGTTTTGGCAATGTATTCAACGCCTTCGACAAAGTATTGACCACCGCCCCATTTCTTGAACAAATCATAACCGACTCTCTCACCATCGACAGCATGGAATTCGAGAATATGAGCCGCAGAAAGAAAAAGCGTGTGCTTCGCCAATTCATCGACTACCAATTCGTGGAATGGAACAACATAGACACCACATACATCATGCCTCAACTCTATGACTACGCCGTGATGTTCCAAAGTACATCCACGTTCGAAAATTTCTCTATACGCAGTCTGGGAGAAAAAGAGCAGACATTGCGATTCTCCCCCAAGCCCACATTTCGCCTTGGCGGTTATTTTGGTTGGCGTTGGCTTTTTCTAGGTTACACGTTCGATGTGGGCGGTTTGTTGGGCAACAAACACGGCAACACAAAGAAATTGGAATTCGACTTGAGTTTCTATACCTCCAAGGTGGGGGTTGATTTATATTGGCGCAAGACAGGCAATGACTTTCGCTGCACCAACCTCGACAAATTATTTTCAAAAGACAATCCCCGCCCGGAAGGTTTAAGCAACGATTTCAGTGGCTTGGACATCATGACGCGCGGATTCAACATATATTACATATTCAATCACCGTCATTTCTCTTATCCTGCCGCATTTTCACAAAGCACTTGCCAAAAACGTTCATGTGGCACATTCAAACTCGGTTTTTCCTTCACATATCACAAGGTGTCGCTTGATGAGACCAAGTTTGACCCGATCCTGACCCCCCACTTGGATCCCACATTGTTCTTCAACAACGTGAAATACAATGATTTTTCCATCAACTTCGGATATGCATATAACTGGGTATTCCGAAAGAACTGGCTTTTCTGCGTATCGCTTTCTCCAGGCTTAGCCTACAATGTGACATATTACAACATTGACAACATAGAATCTGGTTCCGACAAAGAAGAAGACAGCAAATTCCGTCACTTCAGCTTCGACAAGCTGAACTTCGACTTCATCACCCGCTTAGGTCTGGTATATAACAATTCCAAATATTTTGCCGGAATGTCGTTCCGTTTCCATTCGTTCGACTACAAAAACCGTAAAGTTGCAATGAACAACAGTTTCGCCTATCTGAATTTCTATGTAGGACTTAATTTCAAACGAAAGAAAAACACAGATTAGTGAAAGCACATTTACGGTTTTAGGAGAAATTATGATTAACCGTGACGAATTGGAACGGATTGTTAAACAAGTAAAAGAAATTTGACAAAAAGGTGTAAATTCTCAATTCTTTCGTTTAAAACAAATAATATTTATATATTTGCATAAATTATCAATTACAAACCATAAAAACAGAGAAAATGAAAAAGTATTTTTGGGGGATGATGTGCGCCATCCTTCTTTGTTGCACAGCAACATTCACCACTTCTTGTGAGACAATTTAAAAATAGGACTCAATTCCGTTGAGATTCTTAAACTGGTAGGTATTTGGGAAGTGTCAGACGGCACAGCCTACACAAAAGGCACAACCATTAAATTCGACAAAGACGCCACTTATGAAATTGGTTCCGATACAGGAAGTTGGACAATAATTGACGAAATTATAAAATTAACGCCAAAAGGAGGCTCTGAGCAGGAATTCGGCAAAATCACAAATTCCTCGAAAAAGGAATTCGAAATCCAAGTTACAGACTATAAAGGTCATTCCGGCACAATGGTAATCAAGAAGATACAAGACATAGACTTGTCCGACAAGAAATAGCAAATCACCAAAGACTGATTTATACGACAAAAGCGGAGATGCCATTTTGACATCTCCGCTTTTTGTAGCGAGAAAGGGACTTGAACCCTTGACCTTCGGATTATGAATCCGACGCTCTAACCAGCTGAGCTATCTCGCCATCAGCAAGATTTTTTAATTTGCGAGTGCAAAGGTACATATTTTTTCTCAACCGACAAATTTTAATTGTTGTTTTTTTTAATAAGGCATTGATTAAAGGCTGAAAAGCGGTGAAATTAGAAGCAAAAGATGGTTATTTAGGCTTTGGACAGTCTATAATAATGCCACAACAGCATTTCTATTGGCTTAAATATCAATGCTTGATTGGGTTTTGGTTGAAAAAAGATTGTATTTACTTGTTGTTTTTGATTTAAATGTATATTTTTGTAATGAAGAAAGCAACATATCCAAACAAACTCAACAATGAAAAGGTCGTTAACAAATATTGTCCGTCCGTTATTCTTTTTAGCCTTGATGTCGTGCATTAACTCGGCATGGTGCCAAAACACCATGCAGATAACCTATACGGATGGAAGCAAGCAAGACATACGACTGGACAAGATTCAGGACATAACCTTCACGGACCAGCCAGGCGGATCAGCTGCCGACGCCTCACTGTACGGCACGTGGGTTTGGGGCAAGAGAGAATCCGGCTATTATGAGGTAATCACCTTCAATGATGACGGCACATACGTAGGCAACGACTGTTATTTCGAATACGGATTCAACAGCCAGACTTACGGCACTTACATCCATAGCGGCATAATGCTCAACCTGCGTTCAAACGGATATGGCTACCAACGCTGGTATCGTTGGTTCGTCACCAACCTTACAGCCAACGCCCTGGAGGTGATGACCCCAAACGGTCAGTTTGTTTATTACCGTCTGGAATCAGAAGTGCTTCGCCTAAAGGCTGGAGGGGATCCTTTGGATTATGGCACGGATAAGCAATTCGTATTTGCCGATGGCATCACCGTCAAAATAGAGGACGGGAAATTGTATGGTTTGATTTCCGGGAGCACCTATGTGGAACTTATGGACAATACAACAAATACCACCAGAGCATATCTGGTGGTAGTGGAATAAGTCAACAAGTAGCTGTGGTTCATAAAATCACTACGTAAGGATAGGTTGCCTCCTCATTTTCATGTTGTCCCCTACGTTTTCCCCACGACTGTGGTTCATATTTCAGTGTCGGGCATCCTACTACAACGAGAAACGCGCGTTTCGTGCTATCGGTGGTCTTGAACTTTATTTTCTTTTGGACTTCGCTGTATGCAGGCAGATAAGTAGGGTTCATGTCGGCATCCACAAGGACGATTCCATATCTATATCCTATGTTGTCGGCTTTCCGACCCTTGAATTCCATAGTCTGTTTCCCTGGTTTCACCGGCAGTTCAATGACATTGAATCCATAAGTCCCAGGAGTTTTTCCTTCTTTAGGAGTGAGCAGATGCTTGTTGCCTGCCATGATATCTACAGGAGTCAAGAGCTGGCAGGCATATTGCTTATGCGATTCCTTGACTCTTGGGAAATCAAACGTTAGAAGTCTCGAATAGCAGTCATACATCTCGTCGGCCATCTGTCCCGGCGAGAGGTTGTTCATTCTCATATATGTCTGTACGGGGTCTTCTCCGCGTTTTCCAGACCTGAAGAGGTCGGCCATGAATGTGATGCCATGTTTATAGCTCCAATATTCCAGCACATAAGGTGAATGATAGATGTTCTCTCCGTCGAGGAAACGTTTGTTAAAATGTTCGATGAATCCTTTCCAATGGTAGTTTTCATCAGTCACCCAGTTGGGATTGACATTCCACAGCATCCATTGTGAAGTCATCTCGAATATGCCTCCTCCGCCCCATGCTTCACCTGTTTTGTCTGCCATGATCTGTGATTGGAAAGAGTGTCCCAGTTCGTGTGCTATACAGTTGAGCGTGGTATCTTTAACGCGATTAGGTGCAATCCAAAGAGCTCCAATCTCGTCATCGTAAGTGCCACCGTATGCGGTGCCTTCAAGTGAATAATTGAGCATCACCATCATCCGGTATTTCTCCGCCTTTGAACCAGGCAAGATGAATTTCATCTCGTCACGGAAGAAAGCATAGAAATATTCAAGTTTCCGCATGAGGTTGTCGAGATTGACCGACATGTCATGGCCTTCAAGTGGCGGTGGGCAAGACAAGTCGTGTCCGAATCCTTTCTGCCAGAAGATGACGATATTGTCGGTATATGCCATTCGATAGTAGCTCCATTCGGAATCATCATCCGTGAAGTCATTGTTTTTCAGGTCCTCAGGAATGTATATTTCCTTTCCTTCAGGAATATGGTATTTGGCCTGCGCAGAAACATTCAGTGCAATGCACAGGAATGTGAGGATAAAATAAAAAGTGCGTTTCATATCATTCATTAATGTTTATAAATTCATGATGCCATTGGCTAATTTGTTCCCGGAGCAAGAATTTTCATGGTTTGTATTTCCAGTTTCTTGTTTTTTGAGATGACAACTGCTGACGGTTCTTGTGGAAGGTCTTGGTTAAGCGAAAGGCTTTCGGTTTTGTCTTCCACCATTATCATGTTTTGCACGTTGTTGCCGTCAGCCCCAATGAATAATGTGTCATTTGCAATTCCAGTGAACACTACGGAATCGTTAATCGCCACGGTTACGGAGTCGCAGAAGCCACTGTCAAACCTCAAACTATACATGTTAGGGATAATCTTATCTTTCTCCTTCACGTTTTGGAAGGAGAAATACAGCATACCGAAAACACATCCCAGCAGTATTATTGCGAACACTGCCGATGCCATCGACATCCTACGATTGAAACGAGTTGCTTTATTTGCCAATTTCTTTTGCGGTTAATTATTGTATTCTGTTTATGGTTAATTATTGTCAAGGTTGCAGCAGGCGATTGTATTCTTGAGGATTTGACAGTATTTCGGATGATTTGATGAGGTCGTCGTCATGTTTTAGAGCCTCGACGATCTGTCCGGACTGATAATAGAATCTTTTCACTACTTCTACAGCCATAACTTGTTTTATTTCACTCTTGAAGCGGTCCATTTCTTTTCCTATGTTGTGAGTGAGTTTTCTTTCCAGAGCATCGAATTCCTCCTTAGCATCATCGTAATACCCTTCAAATTTGACGGTTTTCTTCAGGCTTTCCAGGTTTTTTTCCGACAAGCGGTCGTATTTGAAGTCCCTGTCGATAGCCATTTGCTTGAACTGTTCAAAATCGTCATCTGTTATTTCAAACTGTTCGACAGGTGGAATCGACGCATGGTTGTGGGCGTAATCAGTTGCCCAATCAGTCAGGATGTCGTCGTTAGTGAGATAGAACACTATGTTTGCCAACGTATCGTGTTTCACCTCCACGTCAGGCTTGATTCCATTTCCGTCAAGCACTTTCCTGCCCGCTTTGGTGTAGAACACCGTAGCGAGGCTGTCTGCCACCCTTCCCTCGTTGCCTTCTTCACGTTTTTTCTTGTAATCGATTGCCTGAATACATCTGCCACTCACGATATAATATTTAGCTGTAGTTATCTTCAGTGCTCCATTGTAGGGTAGTTCACGTTGCGACTGAACAAGCCCTTTGCCATAGGATCGTGCACCAACTATTACCGCTCGATCCAGATCCTGCAACGAGCCAGCCAGTATTTCCGACGCCGAAGCGGAATTGCCATTGATAAGTACACAAAGAGGTATGTTCAAGTCGAGAGGTTCGTGTCGGGTTTGATATGAAGAATTATGTACCTTGCCTTTCCCTTTTGTTTCGACTATTTTTATACCCTTAGGCACAAAAAGGTTCACAATTTCCACAGCCTCAGCCAAGAGTCCACCGCCATTGCCTCTCAAATCGATGATGATACTCTCCGCTCCCCTTTCCTTTAGCCGGATTATGGCATTGCGAACATCAGACGAGCAATTTTCAGTGAACTGAGAGAGATTGACATATCCCATCTTTGACGGGTCCACTCCCTCTGCCACATTATCAACTCCCAGAAGTCCGTAATAAGGGATTGCTGGCGTCTTTATTTTCTGTCGGGTGATTTTGAAATCTCTTGTTTTCGGTTCTCCCGGCCGTTGCACTTTCAGCATAAAAGTGGTGCCCGGTTCACCCCTAAGCATATCACTCACGTCGCTCACCGATTTACCTTTCAAGTCGGTATTGTCGATTTTGAGCAAGACATCCCCCACTTCCAGCCCCACTTCTGCCGCAGGCATACCTTCGTAGGGTTCGGATATGATGACAGTAGAATCTTTTCTCATCCTGATTATACTTCCTATTCCGCCATATTTGCCCGTGGATATCATCTTGAGGTCTTCTATGTCATCCTCGGGGTAGTAATCGGTATAGGGGTCGAGGTAGTCAAGCATATAGCCGATTGTTTTCGAGAGGATCTTATCGGCTTCGAGCGAATCCACATAATACAAGTCAAGGTCTCTATAGATGGCATTGAAAATCTCCAGATTCTTGCCGACCTGAAAAGCATGGTCTTGTTTTTTGTCTGTTTTTTGCGCCCATGTGGATTGAATGAATAGCGTTGCAACTACAAATACGAGAATCTTTTTCATATCAAAGGTTTTAATTCCATTTTATTTGTCCTACAAAAATACATAATAAAATCCATATCTCAAAAAACACTGTTCACTTTTCTTGCCTGTCGGAATATAATCAGATTCATTTTAGCAGTCTAAAAAAACTTGCCCCACTTTAATGTTGAAGAAAATGAAGACATGAAGTTATCTTAGGGGTTATTTCCCTCAAAAATCCAATCTGAATTGAGGCATTTATTTCAGAGATTACTAATTGTCCATTAGCCGCGAACAAATCGATGCACGGGTGTCCACAATTCCGTATAACCTGTTCCAAATCACTAATTTGGTAAATCACAAAAAAATGCTTACCTTTGCAATCGTAAAAAGGCAATTGTTTTTGGGGAGTCATTTACATACCATTCATTCTGAATCCTCACCTTGATAATCCAAACTCCAAAAGATTATGAAAAGACGAACACTCTTATTCTCAGCCATAGCGTTTTCAATGCTTATCCCAAGCGTTTTGGGCTTCGCTCAGGATAACATCGACAGCACATGTGTCAACCAACCTACAAAGAACGACATCTATCCAGCCGAACTGCGAGAAGAGACAAGCACATGGCAATACCAACTCCGCAAACGCTTGAACACCTTGTCGAATGAAGCTAGCAAGAGTCGTTATTCCACAGGTATATGCGTATATGACCTTACCGGCGATTCATTGTTGTTCATGTTCAATGCCCAAAAACTGTTCCGTCCGGCATCAAACGAAAAGATACTGACCGCCATTTCAACTCTCGACGTTCTTGGCAAGGATGCAGAATTCAGCACCAGCGTATATGTCGATGGTAACGTAAGTACCGACCGGTTGATGAAGATAAAGGAGCGCACTGCCGTTGAGGATCGATACAGCGAATCGCTCGGTTATAATGTTCCCACGAACTTCACTATATACGACACGACATACGTGGTTCGCCGCGTGCTTCATGGAAACATATATATAAAAGGCACTTTCGACCCTTTGTTTACAACCGACGACCTTCATGAAATGGCCAAAGAGATTGGCAAGTTGGATTTTGAGGAACTCGATGGAGAGTTCATTGGTGACATAAGCATGAAAGACTCTCTCATTTTCGGCAAGGGTTGGTGTTGGGACGACATGCCATCAACTTATGTTCCATGGCTTTCCCCCTTGATTTTCAACGAGGGGATAAGTCTGAAGCCAAAGAGCGAGAACTACATGAAGAATCCCGACCGGTATTTTCTCGACAACCTTCTCGCCGACATACGCGACCGAGGCAAGGACATTCCAAACAGCTGCGTTCGCTTGAGTTTCCAGCCAACCAGGGCTGAGCACGGCAAAATGATATACCGCAAGAGCCATACGGTAGAGGAAGTGATGCAACGCATGATGAAAAAGAGCAACAACCAATTCGCCGAAGCCATGTTCTACCTCCTGGGTTACGATAATGGCAAGATTGGTCACCCAACAACGTCGGACGATTGTGCCGCCCAAATCAAGTTGGTCATGTCAAAGGCTGGCTGCAAAGACATAGAAGAGACTGCCATAGCCGACGGCAGCGGTCTTTCCCTATATAATTACGTTACACCAGAGAACATCGTCATGTTGCTCCGCTATGCATATCAAAACAAAGACATATATGATGCGTTTGACCCTACACTTCCCATAGCAGGAGTAGATGGCACTCTAAAAGGACGCATGAAGACGGGCAAGGCATACAAGAACGTTCATGCCAAGACAGGTACAGTCAATGGCGTCAGCACACTTTCCGGATATGTTCGTGCGTCGAATGGTAACATTCTGGCTTTTTCCGTCATGAACAACGGAGTAAGTTCTTCTGCAATTGGTAGAGCCTACCAAGACCGAGTATGCCAAGAATTGGCAAAGTAACAACAATATTCTTGCAATACAAAACAAATCCGGCAACACTTACAGCGTTGTCGGATTTGCCATAAAGGTTCATACAAGTAGAAAGAAAGGGAACAAGAGGTAATTCTCTTGTTTAACCCATTTTTTCGGTCTAATGACCGATTTGGGTTGAACAACTTTCTACATGTAATACTGATAATTGCCTTCTTCGTCGGCAATGAACCATGATTCACCGGAAAATTTCACACGATAATAGTCGAGTTCGGTTTGCTGAATGGCGTTTTTCAATCCGTCAGGGATTTCCCCTTTGTTTGCATAACCATTTTGAAATACAGCGAAGATGGCATCTTCACCGACAAATACTGTCCACACATCGCCATACTGTTCAGCATATTCTTCAAGCCATTCGACGATGTCTTGCGATGAAGCATTTACTTCCTCTTTTGAGATAATTACCCAATCACCGTCATCATTGAACGATATCGACCTCACGTAGTAGTCGTTTTCATTGAATTCAAGGATAGCATCCCGAAGTCCGACAGGAATATCATCCGAATATTCCACATCATTGATGTCATACAAAATCACCCATTTGCCAGATTCGGTCAGGGTGACATCATCTATATAGTTGCCATTGTCGTAGAGTTCCCTCAGCGTTTCAAGCATTTTATTTGGCACATAATTTGCATAATAGTTATGATTTCCCGACAAGGCCACATCACCATACGTCCTGGTAATCGCCACGTTTCTGCAAGACCCCCAGTTCTGAATTGCCTGCTTAATCTTGTTTCTGTCTTCTGGTGCTTGGGCGATTGCTCCCAGAGTGAAGCAACTCAAAAGGAAAGCAAGCAACAAATGTCTTTTAGTCATTGGTTTCAAGTTGATGAATTTTTGATTAATAAAATATTTGATAATATTATCACAATTATGAATGGCTACAGTTAATCACGCTTCATTATCTTCTTTCCTCCTACTATATATATACCTTCAGGCAATCCTTCGAGCGAAGTAGTTCCATGACGTACGATTTGACCGGTTACAGTATATACGTTATTGTCTTGTTGAGGTTGAACAAGTTCTCCAGCATCAATGATGTCGATAGCCGTAGGATAAGTGTTGTTGTTAGCCTGTCCATATACGTTTGTCTGATAGAATTTCACACGATAAGGCCATTGTTCGACCGTGCTTTCTTCCGACCAGCTGAGCCAATCGCGCGTCCAATATGATGTAGGGGCTCCACTTACCACAAGCCACACGTATGAGCAGTTGGAAGGACATTCAAAGGCAATCGTCACATTTGCGTCATCGTAAGTGACAGGTGTGGCATCGCCATATACACGAGTGCCGTCTCTTTTATATGCTACGAAGCCCACTCTCCATCCGGCCTTAGAAACATTGTAACTGTTATAGCCACTTGCTCCGGCCTTTCCTTCAAATTCCACATAAATAGTCTTTCCCGTAGTAGGGGCGTTGATTCGTATGGCATTGTTTCCAAAGTTTTCTATACAATTGGATTTTGTTGGCCACCAATAGTTTTCGCTATCCTTAGTCAGTGATGTCTGGTCTCTGAATCCAATCCTGGAAGCTCCCGCATTGCGTATGGGGTCGAGGTCGAATGTAGTCATTCTCGCACCATATTCCCACATTTCGTCACCCAGCTGAGCAAGTTTCTGCTCAGTCGTTCCCGACATGGTGAGACGCATATAGGTTTGGAATGGGTCTTCAGGATTCCTGGATTCGTTCCACATACGTCCAAGGAACTTCATGTCGTTCTGTTTATGGCAGAAATAATCCTGAATAAAATAGTTGTTATATCTGAGATCTACACAAAGAGGATGTCGGTGGAGTCCGTTGATGGAACCTCCAAACCAGTCGTTTCCCCTATTTGAGTCCCAGACGAACTGCATGCTAGGATAGAACTTATATGCCTGCCACTGTGCGCACATCTCCCAGAACACATTGAGTGTTGAATTTCCCCAATTGTACATCCATCCGTTCCAGTCGCCGTTGTCGCAGTGTGTTTGGTATTGGAAACAGTGGCCGATTTCGTGTGCCACAGTTTGTCCGCTTCTTGATGTATGGGCACCATTTGACAATGTCAACAAGCCTATTACGTTGTCAATTCCGCTTCCACTTGCTTCCCAATCAGTGGAATATTTTAGACGTATGATCATTTTGTAGGTATCAGTCTTGGATTTTCCACTGTTTATGTTGATATATCCAAGGTCGTTGGCATAGAATTCGAAGATTTTGTCGGCGGTATCCAGAATGCCAGGCACAACAGCAGGTGCATCGGCTCCATATCCCTTTTCCCAGAATAATATCCAGTGTTTCGACTGTAAACTTCTGGCATAGCTCCACTGACTGTTATCGCTATTAAGTTGTGTCTCAGTTCCGCAAGCGTTAGTACTAGTGTATATCTTCTTGTCAACCTGGAGGATCTTCGTGTTGAGAGTTGATATTGCGGCATTGATTCTGGTATCTGTCATTGAATAATCCACGAGCTTTTCTTGAGCAGTTGCTATTGCGGCTTCCAGAGTTGGGATCTTTGACTCCTTATAAGGTTCGTCTTTCCACCACCCCAACACTTTCCGTGCATAGTCGATACGCGCCTGAAGCGCGTCGTAGAGTGCCCTGGAAGCCTTTGCCGCATCGACATAAGTTTTAAGGTTGTCCACCGCGTTTGACAAAGCCGCCATGTCGTAGATCGCATTTCCCTCGTCATCGGTCCCGATTCCCTTCTTTGCCTCATTGGCTGCCTCTATTGCATCGTTGAGGCTTGTTGCTACCTTGGTTTGGATGCCTTTTTCCAAATATGTGTCTCCCAATGCTATCAGTTGGTCGATGACAGTCAGATAGTCCTCCACTTCCACTTCACCCTGATATGAGATGGTGAAATAATCTACACAGAGGTAGTTTCCCGTAGGATTCTCAGCCTTTAGTCCGATTTCCACGTTGTCGTTTTCCTTAAGCACGGAGAAGTTGACAGTGTAGAGTTTTGATGATGTCACTACAGTTTGTGCAGTTCCTGCATAAATATAAGCGCCTTTCTGCGCGGCACCTGTGTTGGCAGTGCTATTTTCACCATTCTGCTGAATGTGGAGTGCATAGGCAGACAATCTGTATGAGCCGCTTGGCAAAGCAACCGTTTGACATACGGATGCATCCGACAGTGTAGTTCCCCTGGCCACCCATGACTCAAGATAATAATTGCCTTGCTTTCTTGTGAACACGCTGTTGCTTTGGGTAACCATATTCTTGACAGTCCATCCGTTTACCCCGTTCTCAAAGCTTGGATTGGTTATCGATTGTGCCGCGACAGCGTTCTTATATTCAGTGCTTAAGGTGTCGTATGCCTGTTTTGCACTTTCAAGAGTTGCGCTTTCATCGTCCACAACCGTTTGCGCGTTTGACATGGCATTATTAAGTGCCGTGGTAGAAGTGGATGCAATTTCCCGAGCCTGTGCAATAAGCAATGTGATGGCATTCTTGTAGTCTGCCACATCGGCATCTCCGAGATATGTGAGCACGAAATTGTCCACGGCGAAATAGTTTCCCGTAGCACTAACAGCCTTTGCGCCAATTTCTATCGAGTTCTGACTTCCCATAATGGCGAAGTCCACGGAGTAAGTGTCAGAAGCAGTCACTTCCTTCATATAGTCTCCGGCATATATGTATGCTCCAGTTTGAGGATCGCCTTCTACATTCACGTCAACATTCGCTTCCGCCTGTTGAACATGGCACGCGTTAGCCGAAAGTCGATATTTGCCCTGTTTCAACCCTTTAATTGTCTGGTGGATGTATGCATTGTCGATCTTACTTCCCCTCGCTTTCCACGACTGCATATAATAAGTGCCGTCTTTCTTGGTGAAATTATCGTTACTTTGACGAGTCATCTTCGACAAGGTCCAGCCCGTCGTGCCGTCTTCAAAGCTGGGGTTATTCAGTTCAATGTTGGTTTGTGCGTTGAGAGTCAATGCGACAAACACGAAAAGCATGAGGATTGTTTTTTTCATTATGCGTTTTTTGTTAAATAATTAGTTTTTTATGATTTCAGGGTAATTCCATAAATTAGTATTTGTTCTCTCTCGGGTGCTCTATCTCCCTTAAACTATTCAGTATTATTCGGCAAATATAATATAAATTGGCAAACAAAAAAAATAAAATAAACTATTTATATTTAAGTTTCGGTTGTTCTATTTCGTTCTATTTCGTAAATCGGAATTTGCATACTTGCCGCGACACGGCCCGTAACTGCATTGTTGTTCTTTATTTCCTTATAGAAAAAAAAGGATTATCTTTGTGTTTACCGAAGTTTTTTTTATCTTTGCAATTTGAAAGAACACATGTATTAATTAATAATCAAAATCAGTTTTATGAAAATTGAAAAAATCATTGCTCGTGAGATTTTGGATTCTCGTGGCAACCCAACAGTAGAAGTAGATGTAGTTTTGGAAAACGGTGTATTGGGACGTGCGGCCGTTCCTTCCGGCGCATCAACAGGTGAGAACGAAGCTCTTGAACTTCGTGACGGTGACAAAGGGCGCTATCTTGGCAAGGGTGTCTTGAAAGCTGTTGAAAACGTAAACACAATTATCGCTCCGGCATTGAAAGGCGACTGTGTGTTCAATCAGCGCGCTCTCGACTATAAGATGATTGCTCTCGACGGCACTCCAACCAAGAGCAAACTTGGTGCAAACGCAGTTTTGGGTGTTTCATTGGCGGCGGCAAAGGCGGCGGCAAATGCACTCGGCATGCCGCTCTACCGTTACATAGGCGGAACCAACACTTACACTCTTCCTGTTCCAATGATGAACATCATCAACGGTGGTGCTCACTCAGACGCCCCAATCGCATTCCAGGAGTTCATGATTCGTCCTGTAGGTGCTGCCAGCATCCGCGAATCCGTTCGTATCGGCGCAGAAGTATTCCACAACCTCGCAAAATTGTTGAAAGCCCGTGGTTTATCTACAGCAGTAGGCGATGAGGGCGGTTTTGCTCCAGCTCTCGACGGCATCGAAGACGCCCTTCAGATTATCTGTGACGCCATCAAGGCGGCAGGTTACGAACCAGGTAAGGATGTAAAGATCGCCATGGACTGTGCGGCATCGGAATTTGCCACTCAGGATGCAGACGGCAACTGGTGGTATGACTACAGCCAGCTGAAGAATGGCAAGAAGAAAGATCCAAACGGCAAGAAACTGAGTGCTGACGAACAGATTGCATACTTGGAAGAACTCATCACCAAGTTCCCTATCGACTCAATCGAAGACGGTTTGGATGAGAACGACTGGGACAACTGGGTAAAACTGACAGCAAAGATTGGTGACCGTTGCCAGCTCGTAGGCGACGACTTGTTCGTGACCAACACCAAGTTCTTACAGAAGGGCATACAGATGGGTGCCGCCAACTCTATCCTTATCAAGGTTAACCAAATCGGTTCTCTCACAGAGACTTTGGAAGCAATCGAAATGGCTCACCGTCATGGTTACACTTCAGTTACTTCTCACCGTTCCGGTGAAACAGAGGACGCTACCATCGCCGACATCGCAGTTGCCACCAACTCAGGTCAGATCAAGACTGGTTCACTCTCTCGTACCGACCGTATGGCCAAGTACAACCAGCTTATCCGCATAGAGGAAGAACTGGGCGCCGTAGCCAAATATGGATATACAAAACTGAAATAACATCAACTATTCAACAACCGATTTAAGAATGTGTCTCCTCGTTGAGACACATTCTTTGTTTTTGTGGCTACATGCCAAGTTATCGTGGAATAATTAATAAATCATAATTAACCACCTTAATAACGTCAAAGATTTGCTTTCTTTGCCAAGTTTTATTAACTTTGCATAGATTTTCGAAAATCGTGTTTTTATAATGAAGAAACTTCTGATTGAAACTTATGGCTGCCAAATGAATGTGGCGGACAGTGAAGTTATTGCATCTATTCTTCGTATGGCGGGATATGAGCCTTGTGACCATCTTGATGAGGCAGATGCCATTTTGCTGAACACATGCTCTGTTCGTCAGAATGCTGAAAACAAAATCATCAACCGTCTTGAAGTACTGCATAACCTACGACAGAAGCGCAAGAACAAACCACTCATCATAGGTGTTGTAGGCTGTATGGCCGAGCGTGTTCAAGCCGACTTGATTGAACATCACCATGTGGACTTGGTGGCAGGTCCGGATTCTTACTTGAGTCTTCCCGACTTGATTGCATCAGCAGAACTGGGGGAGAAAGCCATCAACGTGGATTTATCGACGACAGAGACCTACAAAGATGTTCTTCCCACCCGAATTCATGCCAACCATGTGTCGGGATTCGTAAGCATCATGCGTGGATGCAACAATTTCTGCCATTATTGCATAGTGCCCTATACTCGCGGGCGAGAACGCAGCCGAGACATGGACAGCATCCTTTCAGAAGTGCATGACCTTCGTGACAAAGGTTACAAAGAAGTGACATTGCTCGGACAGAACGTGAATTCCTACAAATGTGGCGATGTGGGATTTCCGGAGTTGCTCCGCAGTGTGGCAGAAGCCGTGCCAGAAATGCGCATACGCTTCACGACCTCACATCCCAAGGACATGAGCGACGACACGCTGCGTGTGATGGCAGACTATCCAAACATTTGTCATCACATCCATCTACCCGTTCAAAGCGGCAGCAACCGCATCCTGAAACTGATGAACCGCAAGTACACACGCGAATGGTATCTCGACCGCATTGCAGCCATCCACCGGATTCTTCCCGACTGCGGACTGACGACCGACATCTTCGTGGGTTATCATTCCGAAACAGAAGAAGACCACCAAGCATCTCTGTCTCTCATGCGCGAATGTGGCTATGACTCCGCCTTCATGTTCAAATATTCAGAGCGTCCGGGCACTTACGCTTCAAGGCATTTGCCCGACAACGTGGAAGAAGAAGTGAAACTGCGCAGGTTGAACGAATTGATTTCGCTCCAGAATGAATTGAGCGCCGAAAGCTACAGGAAGGACATAGGCAAGGAGTTTGAAGTGCTGGCAGAGGGAGTGAGCAAACGTTCACGCGACCAGTTGTTCGGGCGCACACCACAAAACAAGGTCGTGGTATTCGACCGCAACAGCCATCATATTGGCGACTTCGTAAGATTGAAGATCACCGACTCCTCTTCTGCCACATTGAAAGGTCAAGAAATCGTTGACAGTTGAAAGTCGTTTTAACCAATATCAATAAAGTTATCAAAGAACAGTCATAAAACGGATACAATATGGGAAAAAAGAAAATGTCATATACTGGTTATTTCAGCACCCAGTTTCTCACTTCTCTCCTGAGCATCACATTCGTGCTCATGTTGTTGGGAACAATCGTGTTGTTTGTAATAAGCGCCAAGAAAGCATCTACCTACCTGAAAGAAAACGTGATAGTAAACGTCTTAATCAACGATGACGTTGACTCGCAATCCCTGCGTGCGTTGCAAAACGACCTAGACAACGAGCCATTCATAAAGGAGCTGCAATACACCTCCAAGGAAGAAGCCCTGCAAGAAGCAAACGAAATGCTCGGAACCGACCCTACCGAATTTATCGGCTATAACCCATATATGGCAGAGCTGGAACTGAAAATAGCCGAAGATTACACAAGCACGGACAGTCTCGAAAGCATAGCCACGCACCTGAAGCTGCGCAAGGAGATCAACGACGTGTACTATCATCCCGACTTAGTAGAGTCGATGAACGAAGGTATCAACAAGACGACAATAGTGCTCCTCATCTTTGCCGCCTTGTTCACCTTCATATCATTCGGGCTTATCAACAACACCGTTCGTCTGACCATATTTGCACGCAGGTTCCTCATTAACACGATGAAGCTTGTGGGAGCATCATGGGGTTTCATACGCCGACCATTCCTGAAACAGTCGTTTGTCATGGGAATCGTATCATCTTTGATTGCCTGTGCACTTCTCTATTTCGGAATCTCATGGTTGCAGAACTACGAACCGGACATACGTGAAATCGTGGACTATCAGGTAATGGGAATAGTAGGCGGCTCCGTCATCATCTTCGGACTTCTCATCACTTTCCTTTGCACCTACATTTCTCTTAACAAATATCTGAGAATGTCGAGCAACGACTTGTATCACATATAGTTGCTGATTTAAGAAACTGACAATCTGCTGGTTGTCAAGCAATACCATTATTTCAAAAATACAATTATTATCATGAACGAGAAAGAATTTGCATTCAGCAAGATTAACTACATCCTCCTCATAGCCGGATTAGCCGTCGTCATCCTTGGTTTCATCCTCATGTCGGGCGGCAGCACAACCGAGGAGGCCTTCAACCCCGATATTTTCGGCACACGCCGCACAGTCGTAGCCCCGATGGTATGCCTGTTGGGATTTTTGTCTGTAGTGGTGGCAATATTATGGAAATCGCATGGCAAGTCCATAGAGTCAACAGACAAAGAAGGCAAAGAAGGCTAACATCATAATAATGACACAGGTCTTAACTGAATTGAATGAACCATTTGACCGTACTTTTCTCCATGTGCCAAAACATGAAGACAAGACGTGACTTTAATAAAAAATAAATCGTATGGATTGGTTACAAGCCCTGATTATGGGCATTTTTCAAGGTCTGACGGAATACCTTCCGGTAAGCAGCAGCGGACATCTGGCATTGGCTGGATCTGTGTTAGGCGTGGATGACCCCAATCAGGTGATGACATTTACGATTGCCGTTCACATCGCAACCGTATTGAGTACGTTTGTGATTCTTTGGAAAGAAATCGTATGGCTATTCAAGGGATTGTTCAAGACAGGCAATTCGATCGTTCCCAGCAGTTATGGCATACGATCGTTGAACGAAGAACAGAACTATGCAATCAACATCTTGATATCCATGATTCCGATAGGCATCGTCGGCTTCTTCTTCAAGGATCAGATAGAAGCATATTTCAGCAGTATGGTAGTAGTGGGGGTATGCCTTCTTATCACTGCTTCGCTACTGAGTTTTTCCTATTTTGCCAAGCCACGTCAGAAAGAGCATCTCTCCATGTGGGACGCCTTTATCATAGGTATTGCCCAAGCGTGTGCCGTTCTCCCGGGGCTATCACGTTCCGGTTCCACAATCGGAACGGGGCTGTTGCTGGGCGCCAAGAAAGAGAAACTGGCGCAGTTCTCATTCCTCATGGTGATACCTCCAATCCTCGGCGAGGCATTGCTTGATGTGAAAAAGATGCTTGAAAGCGGAGTTGAAGCAGCCTTGGGAAACATTTCAACAACGGCATTAGCCATAGGCTTCATTGCCGCATTCCTCAGCGGTTGTCTTGCCTGCAAATGGATGATCAACCTTGTGAAGAAAGGCAAACTCATTTATTTTGCCATATATTGCGCAATTGTCGGCCTTGCCACATTGATTTGGCAAATGATGGGCTAGGAAGGGTTAGGATGGATTAGGATGGGTTAGGATTGGTTGGGATTGGTTAGGATTAATTGGGATGGGTTAGGATTGGTTGGGATTAATTGGGATTAATTGGGATTAATTGGGATGGGTTGGGATTAATTGGGATGGGTTGGGATGGATTGGGATTTGAACAACCTGGAAACTATTTACTTATTTAAACGTCAACTATAATTATTCATTTTTCACATACCGTGATAGATCCAATAGAAGGAGAGATATTCTGTTTCAACAAGCCTTATACGATGACTTCGTTTCGGATTGTGTCGAAAGTGCGCGGAATCTTGTGCAACCGACTTGGCATCAAAAGCCTGAAAGTGGGTCATGCCGGCACTCTCGATCCGTTGGCCACAGGTGTCTTGATAGTATGCACCGGCAAAGCCACAAAGCAGATTGAACAACTTCAAGGCGGAACCAAGGAATATGTTGCTACACTCAAGCTTGGAGCCACCACCCCTTCGTTCGACATGGAAACAGAGGAAGACGCCAGCTACCCCATAAGCCACATCACACGCAAGTTGGTGGAATCGACATTGACGAAGTTCATAGGCAAGATAGAACAGGTGCCACCTACATTCTCCGCGGTGAAGGTGGACGGCAAGCCGGCATACAAGATGGCACGCAAAGGTAAGGACGTGGAAATGAAATCAAAGACTCTGATTATCGACGAGATAGAATTGCTGAGTTATGACGTTGACCCGAGCAATGCAGGCATAAAGCCTCCGGCAATAAAGATAAGAAATGTTGACAAAGACGAAGCCCTCGCCCTCTCCGACATGACAGGCCAACCGACCATCACCATACGAATCGTATGTGGCAAAGGCACATACATAAGAGCATTGGCGAGGGACTTAGGCACAGCATTTGGTTCGGGAGCATATCTCACATCGCTGACCCGCACTCGCATAGGCGACTATAAGTTGCAAGATGCCCTCGACATCAATGACTTTGAGCAGATGATTGACAGTTCCGGAATTAAACTGCCAGCAAACTGACCACGTCCGAATACATTAAAACTGAAAATTCCAATAAAGAAAGATGCCCTCGACATCAATGACTTTGAGCAGATGATTGACAGTTCCGGAATTAAACTGCCGGCAAACTGACCACGTCCGAATACATTAAAACTGAAAATTCCAATAAAATCACATATAATGAAATTATCACAATTCAAATTCAAACTGACAGACGAGCAAATCGCCTTGTACCCAACAGAAAACCGTGACGAATGTAAACTGATGGTGCTTCATACGGACACCGGCGAAATCGAACACCGCCTGTTCAAGGACATACTTGATTACTTTGACGATGGCGACACATTCATCTTCAACGACACACAAGTGTTTCCCGCACGCCTCTACGGCAACAAAGAGAAAACCGGCGCCAAGATCGAAGTGTTTCTCCTACGTGAATTGAACGAAAACCTTCGCCTCTGGGACGTTCTCGTTGACCCTGCACGTAAAATCCGTATCGGCAACAAGTTGTATTTCGGTGAAGACGGTTCGATGGTGGCGGAAGTGATTGACAACACCACTTCCCGCGGACGCACCCTACGTTTCCTCTACGACGGTCCTCACGAGGAATTTAAGGAAGCGCTCTATGCCCTTGGTGAGGCTCCAATGCCCGACGACGTTAGACACCTACGTCCAACCGAACCAGAAGACATGGAACGATTCCAGACAATTTTTGCCAGGAACGAAGGAGCCGTTACCGCTCCAACGACAGGTTTGCATTTCTCACGTGAACTGATGAAACGCATGGAGATAAAGGGCGTAAACCAAGCGTTCATCACCATCCACTCCGGATTGGGCAATTTCCGCAATATCGACGTGGAAGACCTTACCAAACATAAGACTGACAGCGAGCAGATAATCGTGGGTGAAGAAGCATGCAGACTTTCCAACCAATCAAAGAAAAGCGGTCATAAGGTTTGTGCCATTGGCGCTTCTGTACTTCGCGCCACAGAGACAGCAGCCGGTCCAGGTGGCATGTTGAAAGAATTTGAAGGCTGGACCAACAAATTCATCTTCCCTCCATACGAATTCACCGTAGCCGACGCCTGTGTAGCCAATTTCCAACTTCCTCTTACCACCATGCTCATGCTGAAATGCGCATTTGGCGGTTATGAGAAAGTGGTTGAAGCCTATAAATGCGCCTTGAGCGAAGGATATAAATTCGGCACATACGGCGATGCATTACTCATGGTATAACTACTGACAGACAATGGTTTATCTTTCGTTAGGTACAAACATTGGCGACAAGGATCAAAACCTCCTTACTGCCATTTCAAAGATAGAGCATCAGATTGGGAAGGTCGTTTCCCAATCTGCTTTTATTTGTACCGAGCCTTGGGGCTTCGAGAGCAAGCACTCTTTCCTGAACGCTTGCATAGGTGTCTGTTCCTCCCTCTCCCCCATCGAACTGCTCGATTGTTGTCAAAGAATAGAAAAAGACATGGGAAGAATCCGGAAAAGCGAACGGAGAGTCGATAACGACGGAAAGATAAACGCCACATACCATGACCGAATCATAGACATCGACATACTTTTGATAGACGACATGGTGATTCAGAGTCCACGCCTGACCATTCCCCACCCTCTCATGCATCGCCGTCGCTTTGTGCTTGAACCACTTGCGGAAATAGCTCATGACGCGAAAATTCCCGGCACGTCGATGTCGGTGGGCGAAATGTTGAGTGCCCTGCCTGCCGACTCGTAGATTTCATTTAGGCTCAATCCCGAATCGTCGGTTTCAAGGAACATCCGTTCATGAGTATATGCCAATTTAAGGGCCTCTTCATTGAATTTCGCCCCAAATGACAAGTAATATCCATTATCAATAAGTTGTCGTGCCTGCTCCGGCTTTCCACGGAAGCCATGAAAAACGACAGGCGAGGAGAAATCCACCTGTTTCAAGGCCGCCAAAACCTCATCCACTGCTTTGACGCAATGCAAAATCACGGGTTTGGAATAGTTTTGTGCCAGACACAGCATCTTTCTGAAACATTCTTGCTGATACTTCATTTCCCCACCCCTTGCCTTGTCAAGCCCAATCTCTCCAATTGCCACCAACTGTGGCAACAGCTCGTCGTCTGAGATTCGTCTGAGCGTTTCCTCCACCCTGACGTATTTCTTTTCCCAGCCTTCATCCACATCCCATGGATGCAATCCCAGCGAAAAGAATGGAAAGAGTGAAAAGTCATCATCGACATTACAGTTGACGATGGCTTCGGATTTATGAATCAGCTGTTTGTTGTGTGTGTGGATGTCGAACATTGGTTAAGTATTAGTAATACAAGTTCCGCCATTACAAAAGTTTAAGGACTTATGAAAGTTGGGTTATTAAATGCAAAGACAGTGCAAAAATAGAAATAAAAAATAAAATAAGAAAAATTAATTTATACAAGTTTCGCACGCTTCAACTTGTTTTGAAAATACGAGAATACAAGAAGACGTGAAAACGAGACGATTGTAATTGTGGATGAAGGAACCGTTTAATTCAGACAAATAATCAAGCAAAGCTCAGAATTAAAAACAGTTCAGAACCTGCGAAACTTGAGTTAATTTACTTTATAGAAATGGGGTTAAAAACACACTGTGTTCAGCTTCAGTTGTTCAGCTTAACAATTATGGATTTAAATGACACTTAATATTTTGCAGTTAATTGATTTTTTATTAATTTCGCAGAAAATCAATGTCGTTATGAAAAAGATGAGACGTTATCCCGTAGGAATTCAGACCTTTGCCGATATAATAGAAGGCAACTACACCTATGTTGACAAAACTGGGTTGATGTGGAAGATGCAGAATATAGCCAAATACGCTTTTCTGAGCCGTCCTCGCCGCTTCGGCAAGTCATTGCTTAGCTCTACTATTCATTCCTTCTTCGACGGCGACCGCCGTCTGTTTGAAGGACTGAAGGTGATGGAGATGGAAACGGAGTGGAAGAAACATCCTGTCATCCACCTCGACCTGAGCCGAGCGAAAGGCTCGAAGTCCGTGAAGGAACTGCGAGAGCGGATTTGTCTGATGCTTGAAGAATTTACGGGGAAATATGGTTCCAACCCATCTGAAACCATGCCAGGCTCAATACTCATGGGAGTTATGCGTCGTGCCTACGAGCAGACAGGCGAGAGGGTAGTGGTGATAATCGACGAGTACGATGCCCCACTTCTCGACGTGCTCCATAACGACCAACTGCTTGAGGAACTGCGCGACGCCATGCAGGAGTTTTACATTCCGCTCAAGGCGGCCGACCCCATCATGCGCTTTTGCTTCATCACTGGAATCACCAAGTTCTCTCAGCTTAGCATCTTCTCCACCATCAACAACCTGAAGAACATCTCCATGATGACTGAGTTCGCCACCATCTGTGGAATAACCGACCGTGAGCTGGTGGAGACGTTCGAGCCCGACATGGCCATCATGGCGGAGGCGATGGGCTGCACGGCAGAGGATGTTCACGAGAAGCTGCAGAAGATGTACGACGGCTATCATTTCGCTGAAGATACCGAAGGTGTGTATAATCCGTTTAGCCTGCTGAACGCCTTCATGGACAAGAAACTGGGACTGTACTGGTTCACCTCCGGCACCCCCAAGTTCCTTATCTACCAGATGCAGCATTTCCGTACCGACATCACTGCGATGGAAGATCTGGAATTGCCGTCCACGGCGTTCGACAAACCGACCGAGGCCATGACAACCGCCTTGCCGCTGCTCTATCAGAGCGGTTATCTCACCATCAAGGACTATGACAGTGAGTCGCAGATATATACGTTGTCGATTCCAAACAAGGAGGTAAGGATTGGATATACCGACGGTTTGTTGCCTACTTATGTGGGTATAGAAAGCTTTATGGTTCAAACGGGTTTTGCACTGCGTTTTTGGCGTGCCCTTAAGAAGAACGACGTCAATCTGGCGTTCGAGGAGATGAGGGCTTACCTTGCGAGCCTGCCTTATGTAGAGGGTTTCAAGAAGAAGCTGAGCGAGGTGAGCAATGCCGAGGGATTCTACGAATGGAGCCTCTACCTGATTTTCTCCATGCTCAACGTGTATGTGCGCACCCAGGTGAAGTGTGCCGGCGGACGTGCCGACATGGTGGTCCATATGCCCGACGCCACCTACGTGGTTGAGCTGAAGCTGAACGGCACGGCTCAGGAGGCTCTCGACCAGATTGAGAGCCGTGGCTACGCCATACCTTACTCCACAGAGGGAAAGAAGGTGGTGAAAGTGGGAGTAAGCTTCTCCATGGAAAGCAAGACGATAGAGGAGTGGATAGTTAGTGAAAGTTGATAGTTGATAGTTGATTGAAGATGGTTGATTATTGAGAAAATAATCAAATAGAAGAATAATGAAACAAATCGTAAATCGTAAATATTTAAGCAAATCTTAAATATCAAATTTTAAAAGAGGTGCTGCCTGCCCGAATTAAAAAAAACAATCATTACTCGCTTTGCAAGTCCTT